>Ga0302325_10022446_pt1 | contig 13205 bp, 14 predicted proteins | sample Palsa_T0_2_FD_201948 | JGI IMG/M metagenome (GOLD analysis project Ga0302325, IMG submission 201948) | Peat permafrost microbial communities from Stordalen Mire near Abisko, Sweden - Palsa_T0_2 | ecosystem: Environmental > Terrestrial > Soil > Palsa > Peat permafrost | place: Sweden: Abisko... | reverse complement strand
CACCGGAAACGGACTCGGCGGCCGCAATCAGGAGTTCGCGCTCGCGGCCGCTCTCGATATCGCCGGTTTGCCCAACGCCGTCGTCTTCAGCGCCGGCACCGACGGCACCGACGGCCCCACCGATGCGGCCGGCGCGATCGCCGACGGGGCCACGCTGCTGCGCAACCCCGATGCCCGCCGCTACCTGGACAACCACGATTCGTACCGTTACTTCGAGCCGCTCGGCGATCTGGTGAAGACCGGCCCCACCCATACCAACGTAATGGATGTGCGCCTGATGCTGATCGGAGCGCCCCGATGAGCTTTTGGCGCGACAACATAATCGATTTTGCCATCGACCGCAAAACCTTCTCCACATGGATGAGCAGCGCGAATGGATCGCGCGAGCCCTCGAACGCCAAGCCGTCTTGAGCGCTTTCGCAGTTGTATGGCATCGGCGCATTCCTTTGATCTCGATACCGGTAGTCCGCCCCTCCCGCCGCAAACCTCCATGCTCACCTAAGTAGCGCGGCCCCATGGGCTGCGGGTCTAAGCACATGACATCCAGGACAATTAGAATTTCACCTATTCAACGCCCTGCAGAGCACCGGTCCCAAGACCGAACAAGGCAAGCATCGCACCCGTCTCAACGCCTACCGTCAGGACTCATCGGCCAAATCCACCTTCTTACCGCCGACGAGCACCCGGCGTTGATCGAGCACCGCCTCGGCGCGCAACGGATGCAGGTGAACCTCCGGCATCGCTTACACCGGGCGCGGAGGTACGCGCCGCTCGCGTCCGTGGGGAGACTTCGCGCATCCGTTGCCGCTGGCGTTGCTCGCTTGGGTGGCCGCACCCGCGCGCCGGCCGGTGGCTGCCGCCGCGGTTCTTGGACCACCGCCGGAAAGGTGCTGCGCAACCCTCTGACGCGCAGCTTCTGTTGTATGTTGCCGCTACGGGTTTTGCTGAGCTTCGCCGTATGGATCGGCGGATTTTTCGGCAATACGATTTTCTGGCGGGGGAGCGAATACTACTTGCTGCAGGACGGACGCTTCGGTGTGAGCGCCCGCGACGAGTCTACGCCAAGACGAGCGCGGCCGGCAGAACGTCGGTCCTACGCTGCTGCTTGCGATCGTTACCGAAGTCCTACGGCGCCTTTGACATAACTAAGCGGCTTCTGCCGCGTGCTGTTCGCTGAGGATCTCCACAATCTGGTCAATGGCCCAATCCACTTCGTCGTCCTGGATCACATAGGGCGGCATGAAATAGAGCACATTCCCCATCGGCCTGAGAAGCAGGCCCCGCTTGAGGAAGGCCGCGGAGAGGCATGGGCCAATGTCGTCGAGATACCAGTTGGCGGCGGGGCTCTGGCTATTCGATACCAGTTCCAACGCGATCACGCCGCCCAGGATGCGCACATCGCCGACTGGCGGAAGAGTCCGCAATTCGGGCGCCCTTCCATGAAACATCCGCTCCAGGCGCCGAACCCGCTCGAGCGAGGGGTCTTCGCGGAGCAGATCGAGGCTCGCTAACGCCACCGCGCATGCGAGCGGATTGGCGGTGTAGGAATGTCCGTGAAAGAAGGTCTTGCGCCGATCGTCGCTGAAGAACGCCTGGTAGATCTCCTCGCTGGCCGCGGTGACGCCAAGCGGGAGATAGCCGCCGGTCAATGCCTTCGAGAGGCACATCAGGTCCGGTTGCACGTTTTGATGTTCACAGGCAAACATCTTGCCGGTGCGGCCGAATCCAGTCAGCACTTCGTCGGCGATCATGAGGGTTCCGTAGCGGTCGCACAGTCGGCGCACACCCGCCAGAAACTCGGGAGGCCAAACGATCATGCCTCCCGCGCCTTGCAGCATCGGCTCGATTAGAACAGCGGCTATCGTATCGCCGCTGGCACGGAGAATCCCCTCAAGACTTGCCAGGCAGTCGATCTGGCATCGGGGCCGGTCAAGCCCAACCGGACAACGAAAGCAGTACGGGCTGTGGGCTCGCACGGTACGAAACAGCAGGGACTGGAAAGGCTCGGTAAATGGCGACTCGGCGCTGGCGGACATGGCGCCGACGGTGTCGCCATGATAGGCATGATGGAGAACCGCAAAGGTTCGCCTCTGGGCCTGTCCCCGATGCTGCCAGTATTGGAAGCTCATCTTGAGTGCGACTTCGACCGCCGTCGAGCCATTATCGGAGTAGAAGATACGCCTGAGACTCGAGGGTAGAAGCTCTACCAGGCGCGCCGCCAACTCCGCCGCCGGGCGGTGAGTGAAACCCGCGAATAACACGTGTTCCATCTCACTCGATTGCTTCTCCAGAGCCTGATTCAACTTGGGATGGCTATGGCCATGGATATTCACCCACCAGGATGAGATGCCGTCCAGAATCCGGCGTCCGTCCTCCGTGTAAAGGTAAACGCCTTTCGCCCGCGCGATGGGCACGGGCAAGGGCGCCGTCTTCATCTGGGTGTAAGGATGCCACAGGTACTTACTGTCTAAATCCCGGGTACTTATCGCCATTTCCGATCCTCTCTATGAAGTCCGGGCGAGTGAGCGCTCGACTGTGCATGCGGAGTCGAGTTCTACACTCGCCCAATCCTGAAGAATGCCGGGCGTCAAGCCGGAAAATCGCGGCATCTCGCCGAGGATTGCAACGGCGCCGTACGTCTCGATCGCCCGCCGGTTGTGCGGGTTGGGATCTCCTGCGATCACCACGCCGAAAACCTCTATCGCTCGGGCGCGAAGAGCCTCCAGGGTGAGAAGCGTGTGATTGATCGTTCCCAAGCTCGATCGTGCCACCACTACTGCCGGAAGTCGAAGAGCGGCCATCAGGTCGATCATTAAGCGCTCCCGGTTGATGGGAACAAGCACGCCGCCCGCTCCCTCGACGATCCAACAACGATCCGGATCGGCTTGCTGGGCAATGTGAAGAATCGATTCCATCTCGATGGTCTGGCCACACAACTCGGCCGCGAGATGCGGCGACAGTGGCCGTGGTAGCCGGACGCCTATGTCGTAAAGTTCTGCCCCCGAGCAGGATGCAAGTTCCCGCACGACTGCGGTGTCGTCGTCCGGAACGCCGGTCTGGATTGGCTTCCAATATCCAACGGGGCCCAAACGCCGACAGCGATGGAGAAGCGCAGCCGAAACGACGGTCTTGCCCACATTCGTGTCTGTGCCGGTGACAAAAAGCCCTTTCATGCCGCCGGCTTCCCCAGAGCCGCGGCAAGCTCGCACGCGAATCTATGCAGCGTCGCTTCGTCTAAACCTGCGTTCACCGAAACGCGCAACCGCGCCGTGCCTTGGGGAACGGTCGGTGGCCGGATTGCCCGAACATCAAATCCGGCCCGTTGCAGCGTTGCCGCCGCGGCTACCGCAGTTTGGTTATCGCCGATGACGATGGGAATGATATGGGAGCCTTCGCACGAAACCGCAAAGCCCATGCCGGCAAGCAAGCCGCGAAGGAACCGCGCCAAAGTGAGCACGCGCGCGCGGCGTTCGGGCTGATCTTCGATAAGATCGAGCGCCGCGTCTAAGGCCGCGGCAACCGCGGGCGGCGGAGCCGTTGAAAACACGAATGGCCGAGCCCGCTGGATCAGGTATTCAATAGCTTGCGCCGGCCCGCAAACAAACGCTCCGGAGACGCCAAATGCCTTGCCCATCGGATTGACCGAGAGAAATACTGCGTCCGAGATCCCCAGCGCCTCCACCAGGCCCGATCCATGTTCTCCATAAATCCCCACCGCGTGCGCCTCGTCGACAATCAGGGCCGCACCCGACTCCCTGATCGGCGATGCATAGTTTCGTAGCGGCGCGAAGTCGCCGTCCACGCTGAAAACGGACTCGGTGACCACAAACCGCAAATCCGCTCTGCTTGAATCGAGCGCGTGCGCGAGCGCTTGGGTATCTCCGTGCGGGAAAACGGTTTTGATCGCCTTGCCCAGCCGCATGCCGTCAATCAGACTGGCGTGGTTGAGACTGTCGGAGAACGCGTGGTCGCCGGATTCCAGGAAGCTGGACAGCACGGCCAGATTGGCTGCGTAGCCGCTTCCGAAATACAAGGCCGCTTCCGTCCCCTTGAACTTCGCAAAACGGCGTTCGATGCGGGAGAAGCAATCGCGCTGGCCGCGCAACAGACGCGACCCGGTCGACCCGCATCCGTCGCGCCAGATGGCTTCGGCCATGCGCTTTTTCAGAAGGGGGTGATGGGCCAGCCCCAGGTAGTCGTTCGACGATAGATCGATGCCGGCCGGTAGGTAGAGTTGGCGCAACTGCCCGGCGGCTTCGATTTCATGGAGCCGTTGCGAAATGCGGGTTGCAACCATGCCTTTCATTGTGCGCGACCCGCAGCCAATCTACGTCGGCAGCATCGCGGCCAAGACGGACCGGTCCGCATCGATGCCGGGATTTGGCGCCGTCAATAGCCGGTCGCCGATGAAGATCGAATTGGCTCCGGCAAAGAACGCGAGCATTTGGGTCTCCCGGGAGAGATAGATCCGGCCGGCCGAAAGCCTTACTCTTGCCCTGGGCATCAGAATCCGCGCGGTCGCGACCGTGCGAACCAAATCCAGGAAATCAACTGGGGACGCGCCTTCCAGCGGCGTCCCGTGAATCGGCATCAGGAGATTGATGGGAACCGACTCCGGCTGCGGATCGAGATCGGCCAGCTCGGCAACCATCTCGCACCGGTCTTGCGCGGTCTCTCCGAGGCCCAGGATTCCGCCGCTACAGACAGTGAGTCCCGCCTGCCGGGCGTTGCGGAGGGTTTGCAATCGATCGTCGTAGGTCCGGGTGGTAACGATCTTGGGATAATGCGACCGGCTGGTGTCCAGGTTGTGATTGTATGCATCCAGCCCAGCTTGCTTGAGCCGTACTGCCTGGAGAGGCGTGAGCATACCCAGCGTGACGCAAGCCTCCATCCCGAGATTCTTGACCTCGCGGACCATCTGTAACACGCGCTCGAACTGCTCGCCTTCCGGAGCCTGGCGCCAGGCGGCGCCCATGCAGAACCGTTGCGCGCCGTTCTCCTTTGCCGTTCTAGCCGCGGAACGGACCTGGAAAACCGAGAGCAGCGGCTCGCGGCTTACCCCGGTCGGGTAGCGCGCCGATTGGCCGCAGTACCCGCAGTCTTCCGGACACCCGCCAGTCTTGATGGAAAGCAGGGCGCACTGTTGGATATCCATCGCCGGGAAGCGGGCCCGGTGCACCGAATGCGCATCATAGAGTAATTCGAAGAAGGGCAGGTGATAGACGCGAACAGCCGTTTCGAGCGCTGGCATGGAGTGTATCGAGGCTGACCCTATTATGATTCCGGTTGGCGAGACCGGCAACGGTGGTTTAATCGTCGATTAAACAGTTGAACGATTCAACTATTTAATGCAAAGCTAAAACGTGCGCATCGAAGCGTTCCTCTTGCAAAGCCCGGTATTTGCCGTGAGCCGGGCCGCGCGGCTATTGGATGGTCATCTAGCGCGAATTCTGCGCTCCCATGAAGTGAGTTTTTTCGAGTCGTTGGTATTGGTCTCGATTTTCTTCGAAGAGCCGCGGGCTATCAAGCCGTCCCGCCTGGCGGAGACATTTTCGACCACGAGGGGCAATGTCAGCCACTGTATTTCCACGCTGGAGGCAAAGGGTCTGGTGCGGCGACGGATCGATCCGGAGGATGCCCGAGGATTCCACGTGAGTTTGAAGCCTCCCGGGAAGGCTCTGGCGATGCGGCTCATTCGCACGTTCGACCGGCTGCAAAAGGAATTGGAGCGGGAGATTGGAGCTTCCGATCTTCAGGTTGCGCTTGCGGTTATCCGCGGAGTCGAGCGGGTCTGCGAGCGGATGCCGGACGGCAAGCAATGAGGCGGCTCACTCGATTCGAGTTTCCATCCTGTTGACCGCAGCCTGGGGCCTAACTGCCAGGCAGCGCGGTTGGTTTGGCCGACCGGAGCGTGCTCTTGTGCGCCGCTGCGTCGCTCACTGTGCGCGGCTGAGCATCTGGCACGTGAACCACGGCAGGACTGAATCCAGCGGGTTTTCTGCAAAGCTAGCATTGGCGCAGGCTCTAAAGGAACAGGCCAGCCAGAAACTGATCAGGCCGAACATCATGTACATGCCATCCAGTTTCCTGTCGAAATATAACTAGCTCTTGCATCAGCCATTTGACCGATACTGAGTTATACTTTAGCAATGGACCCCGCGAGGACGGAACTTGCAGGTAGGGTGTTGAACTCGATCACGCATGGTCAGCATGTTCCTGAGCGAGACACCCTCAAGTTGCGCAACTGGGCGCCCCAACCCGACGATGCCATGCTCTCGCTCGAAGAAATTGCTTATCGAATCCTGAAACATCAAGATCATTCAAGCGCAAAGGCGGCAGAGCAGTAACGTTGCCCCGGCGTCAGGCGTGCTTCTTCGCAGCCCGCCTCTTTTCCTGTTGCCGCTTTTCCCACGCCTCAACTTTCAGAGAATTGGATCTTAACGCGGCGAGCACTAGGGTCAAGACGTTCGGCGGGTGTGTCGCCCCTCGCATGTGAACCTTATCCCTTTGGTTATTGGTTTGGCTGGAATTTGGCGCACGATCCATTTAAAGGAGTCTGGGAGACTGGTATCTACTCAGTGACAACCTCTACTGAGGTTTCTGTTCCTTTCCGTGTGATTTGTCAAGTAAGTTTTACTCTGACATTGTCGTGCAGGGTGATGCATCCGCGGCGCTCTAGACGAAGCTACTGCGCGACCACCAGCCCGTGATTCTGCCGCTTGCCAGCTTCATTCCAGGGCTGCGCCGGCCCACCCTGTGGCCGCCAATTGTCCGGCGGCATTCCTCAGCCAGATCTCCAACTCAAGCCGAATACCGCCGTCGGTTTCCTTTTCGCACGTCACAACCCCGCCGGCTGTCGTTGGTTCTCCCGAATAGACAGGTTTGATGAACTTCACCTTCTGCCAGCCGCTGGTAAGCCACGCAGCGCCGAAGAAATTGGTCAACAATTCCGTCAGAAAGTTATTCTCCATCACCCCTTGCAGCACGGTGTCGCGCAGCCCGGCGCTCTGCGCCACTTCAGGCGTCGTGTGAATATTCCGAAGCTGCGTTCGCTCAATGCCGCGTGCGCGCCCGGAGATTTGCAGGAGTTCCACGAATCCCGAAAAGACCGTCACCTGTTCCTGCGCAGCCCGCTTTGGCAACGAGACCAGCGGCGTTCCGGGTGCGATTCCACGACGGGCCCGGCTCACCGGCTCAACTTCTTTGTTGTACTCCCCCGTGACACGCTTTTCGGGAGTCTCCACGGGACTGCGATCGGCAGGCGTATCGGAGACCGGAGTGGCGGGAACCCGAAAGATGGTCACGTCACGATGCCGCAGCAGCAGGCGTCCATCTTCGCCATGAGCATTGGCTTCCATCACCACATGGCCTTTGCCGCGCCGCTCGTATTTTTCAATGTGCTTTCCGGTCAAGGTGACTCGTTCGCCGGCGAACGCCGGTGCGCTAAACCAGAGTTCCTCTTGCGTGTGCAGACCCACCGACGTGTGCGGGTTATATGCGGTACCGAATAGCCAGAGCAGGTCGTTTACCAGCAGCCCCGGCGGAGCGATCCGTCGTCCGAAGGGCGAATCGCCGAAGTACCAGGGATGGTAATCGTCCATCGCGAATGCGTATTTCTTGATGAGGGCGTCGCTGATCGCCTCTTCAATCGGGCCGAAAGGCCTTTCAAGGTCTACTAGCTCATACAAGGCTTCTTTTAAATCGGGTTGATTGCCGGGCAATGGATTGTTCCTTTATGTAGACACCGGTCGTTATACTGTAAACAGTTGTATAATAACCCAACCGGAGGAGTAAATAATGGAGCGTTTCCTGGAAGGCAAGGTGGCTGTCGTGACGGGGGCCAGCCGGGGTTTTGGCCGCAGCATGGCTCTCGCACTGGCTGCCGCTGGGGCCAATTTGGCATTAATCGCCCGGGACGAGCAACAGGTCCGGCAAACTGCCGACGCCGTGGCTGAGGCGGGGGTGGATGTCGCTTGGTATCTGGCCGACGTCACCGATGAAAGCCAGGTCCAGGAAGCTGAGCGGCAGGTCGCCGGCGGTTTCGGGCGGGTAGATATCTTGATCAATAACGCCGGTATTCAGTTCCGCAAGGAGGTGGTCGAATGCACGCTTGAGGAATGGAACCGCGTCATCGATACAAACCTTACATCCTCCTTCCTAATGTGCCGCGCCTTTGTACCGCATATGCGCGGCCGCGGTTGGGGCCGGATCATAATGCTCAGTTCCGTGCTGGGGCCGCATAAAGGGTTGCCGCTTCGTGGCGCTTACTGCTCCAGTAAAGCTGCGGTGCTCGGATTGACGCGATCTCTGGCCCAGGAGCTGGCCGATGAGGGTATTACCGTGGTCGCGCTTAGCCCAGGTCCCTTCGCTACCGAGATGACCGCGGCATTGTGGCAGAATCCGGAGGTCTACCAGCAATTCCTGTCCCGGATTCCGGCGCGTCGCTTTGGGACCGCGGAAGAGATGGGGAAGATTGTTGCGTTTCTGTGTTCCGATGGCGCAGGCTTTATCACTGGCACGGATATCGTGATCGATGGCGGATGGTCATCGCATTAATCAGGCGGCCGCGCTGCGGCGAATGCCTCCCAGAACGTAAGGGCCGTCGGGGATCACCGCGACCAGGCTGCCGGTCGGCAAGCCCTTAAGCAGCGCCTTGATCGCGTCGTGTGGATCGCTCCAGCAACTTCCCCACAAGCTGGGCGCATACTCTCTCGGCAGCCCCGGAACGTAATACAGAATCTCGGCTTTCTGTGCGGCCAGCGCGAGCTTTTCCAGTTGCCACTGGTCCACGGTGACAGGGGCGCCATTAATTGCCGCTAGAAACTCTTCGGCCGACCTATACCGCGACACCATCTGGCAAAACTCCGGCGCCCCACATCCTTCCTCGCAGGCCCCAAAGAGCAGCATGCGTCCCCCCTGCCGAACGATCTGCGATGCCGCTGTAAGGCCTTTGATGCTCTGATAGAACGTGAGGTCCAGGGGATGTCCTGCGCCCGTCGTGATCACGGCATCGGCGGGACGGTCCAGTTCCTGCAGCAAGGCGGACTGCACCCATCCCACTCCCGCGGCGTGTGCGTGCAGCGGTTCTCCGGCGAATACTGCCGCGATGCGGCGATCATGATTGAGCGAGACGTCCAGCATGAAATCGTGCCGCGCCATGCGCGAGATCTCAATCAGCTCGGCATGAAGCGGATTTTCCGCAATCGAGCCCTCACTGGCGCGCGGATCGCGCATGAAACGGGAACTGTGCAGTTCCTTGATAGTTGCCTCTGCCGCGAGACCGGGCGCGATTAGCTTGCGGCCACCCGAAAAGCCCAGCATCAAGTGCGGCTCGATAAAACCGAGTGTGATGTGCAGATCGGCTCGAATGAAGCGCTCGTCGATCCATACGGGCGTCCCAGAACGCGTATTCCCCAAATAGCGGTGCTCCGCGGCGTTCCGCGCATCGTGATTGAGAACCTGGAATTCACGCGCAGTCTCCTCGCCCACGATGTAGCGGATCTCGCTTTCTGTGGCCGGGCGGTGCAGCCCGGTGGCGATCAGGATGCGAATTTCGCGCCGCGGGATGCCGGCCGCCTCGAGCCGTGCCAAAAGAGGCGGCAATACGATACGGTTCGGCGCAGGGCGCGTGATGTCGCAAACCGATATCGCGGCCGAAGTTTTGCCCGCAGCCAAATCGAGCAGAGAAGCGCCGGCGAGCGGGCCGTCGAGTCCCCGCTCCACGGCGGTACGCTCATCGCCGACGGGCGCGGTTCGAGAACTCCTCAGCACCCGGTACTCCAAACCGTCTGGCAGTTCGATTTCGAGACCAGTCCGTCCAAAGGCCATTGCTAATTGCATACGGCGTCTCACGAAGGTAGGCAGGTCATCTGGGCGGCCTTGTGCAATCCGCGTTCTTCGATCTCCTGCAGGCGCATAGCGAATTTCTGGACCTTCCCGGTTACGGTCAGGGGAAACGAATCTACCAACCGAACATACTGCGGGATCTTGAAGTGCGCGATTTTGCCGCGGCAGAACTCCCGGATCTCGTCTTCCGTAGCGGTTTCGCCAGGTTGCAACCGGACCCAGGCGGCGACGCATTCACCTAAGCGCTCGTCCGGAACTCCGATCACTTGGACCTCGGCGATCTTCGGGTTTTGGTATAGGAAGTCTTCGATTTCGCGCGGGAAGATGTTCTCGCCACCGCGTATAATCATGTCTTTCAGCCGCCCTGTGATCCGAATGTATCCATCCGTTCGCATCGCAGCCAGATCCCCGGTATGCAACCAGCCTTCCGCATCGATCGCCTTCGCCGTGGCCGCGGGATCGTTGTCGTACCCTTTCATAATCGAATAGCCGCGAATGCACAACTCGCCGGGCAATCCCTCCGAAACTGCGTTTCCATGCGCATCCGCGATTTTGACCTCTATCCCTTCCGCCGCGGCGCCAATCGTCGTCAGGCGCGTCTCCAGGGGAACATCGGGCGTTGAAATGGTTACCACGGGAGATGACTCGGTTTGACCGAAAGTGATAGTCAGCCCGGAACAATGCATTTCGGTCACTACCTGCATCATGGTCTCAAGGGGCACGGGAGTTCCGCCGATAATGCCGGTCCGTAGCGACGTGAAATCGAACCGTGAAAATTCCGGGTGCTGCAACTGGGCAATGTACATGGTCGGCACGCCGTATATTGTAGTGGCCCGTTCGGTTTGGATCGCCGCCATTGTGGCGAGCGCGTCAAACGAGGCGGATGGAAGAATCATTGCCGCGCCGCTAACCACGGCAACCAGGGTGCCACAGACGCAGCCAAAGCAGTGGTACAGGGGCACGGGAACGCACATGCGGTCCGATTCGGTAATCCGAAGGCCTTTGGCGATTACCCGCGCATCGTTTACCGTAGAACGGTGGGTAAGCAGAACCCCCTTCGGGGAGCCTGTCGTGCCCGATGTGTACTGAATATTGATCACTTCTTCGCAGTCTGTGGGTATGGGTCCGGGGTTCGCTTCGCCATCGAGAAACCGGTCCCAGGATTCTTCGCCGAAATAAACTGTATGGCGCAGTTCAAGCGTTTCTCCCGCAGTAGCTTCCTCTAGAATTTGGCGGTAATCGGACCTCGAGTCCCCCCCGCGCAGGAACAGAGCTTTCAGCCGGGATCGCCGCAGCACGTAGCGTAATTCCTGAGCGCGATACGCCGGATTTACATTGACCTGGATCATCCCGGCCCGGGCGCATGCCAGTTGAAGATATACCCAATCGGCGCAGTTGGTTGCCCACACGCCCACCCGGTCGCCGCGCTGCAATCCAAGGCTGCTTAAGCCCCTTGCGACCCTCTCAACATGGTCTGCAAGCTCCCTCCAGGTGAGACGGATATTCTCGCAAAACGAAACTAAGGCATCCCTATCCGGAAATCGGCTTGCGGTTTCCAGAAGCACCTCATGCGTAGTCTTGCTGGTCAGCTCAAAGTCCGGACCTTTTCTGTAGCTCTCCATCGGTAGCCATTTTAGCATCCGTGAGTACAGTCCGTGAAATGCTGTCGGCAGGATGAATACAGGCTTGACTATTCGGTGGGAACAAGTTCATTTAGAAACGACGGAACACTGTCGCGGAGGGAGGCTTCGCGCTCCCGATGATCGAATTCCTCGAGACGCTCCCGTTTGCTAGTATGGATATGCTCAGCAAGCAGTTGTACCGCGCGCTCGCCGTCTTGGGCGGCGACAGCCTGGAGAATTGCGATATGCTCGCGGTAGATCCTGTCGATCTCTGTCAGGGTGGGCCGGCGGTGGCGCATTGCGAAGATCCGGATCAGTAGACGAGCTTCATTAACGAGGTCCAGGATTCGCCCGTTGGCGGCCAGTCGCATCAACAGAGCGTGGAACGACAAATCGGCCGAAATCAGTCGGCAAGCCTGCGGTGCGCTCATGACTTTTGTGCCGTTTTCGTCCAACTCGCGCTTGAGCATCAGCACTTCATCGATCAGGTTCTCAAGCCGCTCAAGGTCCGATGCGCGTACCGCCTGCTTCGAGGCTTTGGAAATAGCGAAACACTCCAGAGCTTCCCGAAGTTCGTAAAGATCGAGAATATCCTGACGGCCCAGTTTAACCACGACTGCACCACGGTTTGGCGTCTGTTCCAGTAGGCCCTCCGCGACCAGTTGGCCCACGGCTTCCCGGATAGGCGTGCGGCTGCTGCCCAATTCTTTAGCCAAAGAAAGCTCCGAAACCACAGTACCGGATTTCAGTTCGCCAGATGCAATCTTCTTTTGAATGTGAAGATACGCTCTTTCCCGAACCGAGGCATCATTGCGATGGTGCGCCACAGGCGCTTTCTTTGGCATCCCAGTTCTCCCCCTTGATTATAGCCCTAATTTAGATGGGAATGCAATTTGGAACAGGAATCACTTAAGAAATGCCGAATGTCGACACTCTGATGCTTCCACGGATCCGCTCTTGATACCACGAAACGCAAGACAGCGATCGCACCTCTTGGTCGGTATCATCGGTTATGCGGGAGGTCGATGCCTTGTCGAACATGCCAAACAGGGCGGATTACGTACTTGGCCGCGTCCCGGCTGCGCCGGCGCACCTCGAAATTCGAGAGGAATTCCCGCCGATTGCCTACTGCCGAACTGGCCGGGCCGATTATCACGTCCCCCTTCGGACCTTGCGGTTCGTGGGCGTTCGATAGCCATAGGGCCTAATTCACCGTCCAACGTCGGCGAGCAATCCATGGGAAGCACGCACCACGCTCATTCGCCTCAACGGGCCTCCGTTGCCTTCTATGGCAGAAGCACCGGACTTGGCTTCAGGCGCTATCAGCATGATGTCCCAAATTCCACCAATGTGCAGTCCGGCACCAGCAATCACGGCCTCCGTCAGCGGAAAAGCCGAAAGGGCGATACCAATGCCGCCGGAGGTGGTAGTTTGCGCACGTTCGGCCCACAGCAGAAAGATTTGAACCGGCCCGCAGCCGGAGTAAGTGCAACTATTCGACGGCGCAACCTCCGAGGTCAAACAACCTGCTACAAATTACTGAAATCACAAATTAACCTTTAATACCGGTGGGATTCTGACGATAGCCCCAGTCCGGGCCCAAAGCGAATAAAAAATAACGCGCAGTAGTTGAGCCCACGTTTCTCCAACCGTGTTCTTCACCGGACGCCACGAAAGCGACCGATCCCGGCCCCATTTTGACGCTCCGCCCTGAAATCGTAACCTCAAGCATGCCTT
>Ga0302325_10022445_pt1 | contig 13205 bp, 15 predicted proteins | sample Palsa_T0_2_FD_201948 | JGI IMG/M metagenome (GOLD analysis project Ga0302325, IMG submission 201948) | Peat permafrost microbial communities from Stordalen Mire near Abisko, Sweden - Palsa_T0_2 | ecosystem: Environmental > Terrestrial > Soil > Palsa > Peat permafrost | place: Sweden: Abisko... | reverse complement strand
GCTATCGGTGGCGCTGAGCATGGTGTGCACCGTGATGGTGGCGCTGGTGGCGGCCCGCATCTACCGCACGGCCGTGCTCCGAACCGGCAAACGGGTGCGCCTGCGCGAGCTGGTCCCGACTTTGGCTAAGTGAAGAACCCGTGCATCCCCGTTGGCACCATCGACCCCTTGGCGACATGCCCGTTTCGCGCTGTGGGTGTAAACGAGTCAGCCCGGGCTGGTTGGCGCCACACTGGTGTACGTGAACGTGCCGCCGGGAGCGGAAGAGTCGGCATAGTCGTAGCTGAGCGACGCGAACTCTTGGCCGGCGCTCGTCTCTATCGGGTAGCCAAGCCGGACGCTGGCCGGAGTGGAGACGAACGTGCCTTGCGCACAGTCCGGAATGCAGGAGTTGTGGGTAAAGTCGCCGGTGGCGGCTGCAGTGGTCTTGGTCCACGACGACCAGATGAGGTGGGTGAGGCTGGCGTTGCCGTCCCCACACGCGAGCACAATGGCGCTGGGCTCCACCGACGGCGCGGCACCCGGGTAGTTGCACTGGGCCAGAACGGAGGGCTCCGGGGTGGGCGGAGGTAGTTCCGCGGCCGTGGCGGCGAGCCAGTATCCATGTCCGTCCGGGGTGGACGCCATGGCGACTATCGGGGTCCGACTGTTCGGCGGCGCTGCTCCCATGGACCCGTAGAAGGAGGCGTCGCCGAAGCTGAAGACCCCGCCGTCGGCCGCCACCAGCCAGTAGCCGTGTCCGTCAGGCGTGGACGTCATGCCGACCACGGGTGCGTTGAGGAGCTTGCCGCCCATCGACCCGTAGAAGGTGGCGTCGCCGAAGGTGAAGACCCCTCCGTCGGCACCCACGAGCCAGTATCCGACGCCGTTCGGGTTGGCAGCGATCCCGACCACCGGGGCGTCGAATTCTCCAGGGATGGAGCCTTCGTTCGGGGCATCGCCGAAGTTGTAGACATTGCCGAAGTCGCCGGCGACCCAATAGCCCCGTCCGTCGGGGGTTGCTGCGATAGCGACGAATGGCGTCTGCACCCCCTGGCCGGCCTCGGAGCCATAGAACCCGGCATCACCGAAGGTGAAGACTCCGCCGTCGGCCCCGACGAACCAATATCCTCTTCCGTCTGGTGTCGGTGCCATACCGGCCACCGGAGCGTTCACCTGGCTCGCTGTCAGTGCGCCGTACTCGGTGGCGTCGCCGAACCCGGTCACCGAACCCGTCGGGGTAGCTTGCGCGCTGGTCCGGCCGGCGCCGAGACCGCCCGCCACCAGCAGCGCCACGGTCATGACCAAGCCGGCGACAACCACCCGCAGGGACCGGAGGCCAACCGCTCGCAGGGACCGCAGGCGAGGCGATATCGTGCCGGTGTCCCCGCCTGACGTAGCACTTCTGGCGTTACCACCAGGTCGAGAGCACGCGCCTTCGATCCCCGTTCGAACTGGCTGGGGCTCGCTCATAGGTCGAGCCTTACGATCGGCGTCCGCCGGCAGTAGGGCCATTGGTCCTCGGGACGTTACCTTCCGACGACGGAGCGAGGGACGTTCGGCCCTGTCGACGTTGAACCTTTGATGTCAGCGTGATGGCGTGACAGCGCTCCATGTGTACGTCTCTTTGGATTGCCGACTTGCCCTCAGCGACGATTGCCTCGTGCAGCACAGGGGAGCTTGATGGTCGCGGAATTGATGATCGAGGCCGAGGGTCTGACGAAGCGCTACATCGAAACCGAGGCCTTGGCGGGAATGGATTTCTCCGGCAGCCCGCGCATTCCTTCAGGCGTCGGCTGATCGAGTAGAGCGGACGGCCCGAGTGATCATTCTCCGACCACGAGATAATTGAGGAGTGTTCCATGAGCAACGACACATTCAACCAAGCGGGTGCCCCCGTGGGGAGACGTCGGCGTTGGCTGATTGGGCTCGAGCCGATTTTCGAGGGCGGCCGACACGGAAAGCGTTCTCGTGAATGGGACGTTGAAGAAGAGCTCATCGCCGTCGCACTCCTCGGTGACGTGACGATCGACCTGGCGCAGGCCAAGTGCGTCTCGGACGACACCACCATTGAGGCATATGCGATCGTTCGCGATGTCGACGTGATCGTCCCGTCCGGCACCCATGTGGAGCTATCCGGTGGTGTGCTTCGAGGAGATCTCGTAAACGAAGTCCCAGCCGTCCCAGCCGCCGAGCGACGGCGCACGGTGCGCGTGCATGGCCACAGCTTGCTCGGAGACGTCAAGGTGCGACTGACCGATGCGTCGACCAACTGATGAAGGGACCCGTATTTCGCAGGGACCCGTGATTGCGAGAGCGCCAAATCGTCTGAGATCAAGTGCCAAAGCAATTTTGAATCAGCGGCGATCGTGAAGTCCAGAGCGGCAGCACAGCGTTCCGAGCGGCTCGACGAGACGGCCTCGTGACCTCGAGGCATAATTCGCCGTATAAACGTGACCCCGGAGTTGGAGGGTGGCGGATCGTGATCGGCATCCTGGCCCTGTGTCTCGTTCTGACGGCTTGCGCGGGGTCTTTGGCTCTCGCTCCGCCGTCGGCCTCGGGAACGAACCGGGACGGACCAATACTCGTCGTTGGTGACAGCCTCATCGTGCAAGCAACCAGGGCACTGCAATCGTGGAATCTTCCATCGGTGCCGATCATTGCCCAAGGTGGCCTCGGGTCAGCCCCCTGCGATTGGGAAACGGGGTACACCGACCCCCTCTCGGGCCACCACTTGAAGTTCTCTCACGTGTTCCAAGAATCGCAGCCCGCCGCGGTTGTCTTCGCATTCACCGGTAATCCTGGCCTTGAGTCCAATTCCAACGGGTGCGTCAACTCCTCGGGGAGATATTCACTCCCGACGCTCCTCGCCAGCTACAAGAGAGCGCTGACGAAGATGGCGGTCTACGCCAGTGAGAAAGGTGCTCAGGTGTATCTGTCCGCGACACCGCCGCGGAACCCAGCAACTCCTCCGGGCCTCTATAGAGGTTCGGAGGGAATACTCCAGTACGGCTTCAACGGCGTCCCGGCCCTCAACCGTCTCTATCAAGACATGGCTCGGTCCGAACTCGGAGAAAAGTTTCATTGGATCTACGATCCGTATCCGGCAGAGTCTGTCTCGACATCGTCTTTGGCCTGGAGGTTGAACGAACGCTGCATGCCCTGGGATGCTGGCGGCTGCAGGGGAGGGGTTGTCCAGGTCCGCGCTGGAGGGCTCGACGCGATCCACCTCGATACGAAGGGTGCGGGTGCCATCCTTTACGCAATCGGTCTCGCACAGATGCCACTTCAACGGATGAAGGGCTGTGGATTGACTTCAACTCTCGCGGTTGGACTGGGTGTGCGATAGCGCGAGCCTTGTCTTCGTTCCACCCACCTAAATGGCTCGCCTTCGCTCGATCTCTTTGAGAATGGGTTCTGGGATCGGCCGACACCCGCACACGCGGGCATGCTCAAGATGCCACCGCACTCGATCATTGAGACTGGCTCCTTTACCCAGGCGGTGCTCCTCATGCCATTGCCTATTGAGAGGTGTGGCCATTTCGGTAGAGGGCCCTTACCCCACTCGCCGAAGCGTGTTGTGGTCGGTATGAGGAAACGGCTCGACGAACTCATTCATGCGCAAAATCGTGGTCTCCTGGTAGGACCAACTTGTGTCATCGACAGAAATGGTCACCTCGTAGCGCAACGAACTGGCATTCTTGGCCAAGTACTGGTTCTCGCCGATCGAATACAACGGTTCGTCCTTCGCCGCTCGCAGGGTGAATTCGGTAGCATCCTCTGTGGTGAAGCCTCCAGCCAATACTGCGATGCCACGGGGGACCACGAAGGCGCGAAGGACCTCCCCACTGGCGCCGTCCCACAACCAGTAGCCGACTTCGGTGTGGAAGGGGTTGTCTTCGTCGCCGCGCCACATGGCAGTTTTGTAGTCGAGCCCGTAGAGGTGCTGGTCGCCATTGTCGACGGGGCCAAACGGCTTGAACGTGCATCTCTCCTGGTAAGGGGTCTCGAGCACCTTGCCAAGGGAATGAGAGTATGCGGTATCCAGGCCGCCGCGATCGCTCTCCCAATCACCGGCCAGCCCCGCCAGGGGTCCCCATTCGTTCGCCACGGTGTGCTCCTTTATCGACAGAAGGTTGCGCTCCTCAACGTAGGTGAGCGGTTCGCGATTGCACAGGGTCATTGGTCCCTCACCAGCCGCCCACTCTTGGGCGAGACGCCGTTCGACCTGCAACGGCACAGTTGAATTGTCACGTTTCTTGCCTAGAGCATCCGGTCGCGCATGAACTCGAGCCACGAGATGTGGCGTTCGGTGTCGTGTGCCACAAGAGCGAGAAGGACGTTCCAGAGTTCGGACTCCTTGCTTGGTGCAAGCGTGCTGCGCAGTGCCGCAAGTTCCAAGCGTTCGTCGTCCTCCCGGGTGATGAGTGTCTCGAGCATGGTGACGGTACGTTGGCGGACCGCGTCGTCGCTGACGTGGCTTCCTTGGAGAATCGGCATGCCGCGAGCCTTCAGGTCGTCGGTCGCGAATACCGTCTCGGCCAGATCGCCGAAGATCATCTGATGGCGTTGCTCGTCGTCCAGAATCAGCCGCGCCAGATACCGCATGGATGGAGCGGGAAGCTCTTCGCACAGTGCCTGGTAGTCGCTGAGAAGCTCGTCTTCTTTGGCGGCGTGTGCGCGAAGGTACTTCGACAGCTGTTGCGCGGCGACCGCTCTGTGCTCGACGGGAGTCATCAGATCAAGTGTGACGCGTTGCTCGGCAAGCGGCTCAGGCCACGCGGGTGCCCAAGGCCGCCGACCCCAGGAGTTCGAGGATGTCCTCGGCCACGACCATCCCTATCACCTCGCCGTTGGACTTCACCGGAACATGGCGGATCTGCTTCTTCGCCATGAGCTCGACTGCCGCCACGACGGTCGTATCCGGGTCGATCGCAACTAGATCGATTGATGCCACGTCGGCAGCCCAGACCGCGTCGGGGTCTGCTTGATCGGCCAGCGCTCTCACAATGTCCCGCTCAGTCACGACGCTCGTGGGCCCGTCAGGGCCCAGAACTATCACCGCTCCGGTCTTCTGTCCCGCCATAGTCTGCGCCGTGACGCGCAAGGTGTTCTCGGGGTCGACAAACGGCGGTGCGTCTCGCATCAGATGCCTTACCGGGCAGAGGAGATCACAGACATGCTTCCCTTTGTTGTCACTTGTCACCGTGGCCACCTTTCTTTCGCGTTCTCCACGCGCTGCGTGGATCCTGGCTGATCAATCGACGCGACCGAATACCATCGTTTGAACCGATCAGTCTCAGTCGTCCCAGCGCGTGGGTTTTCAGATTCGTACGTTGGCAGTCTTCCGGATGGTTTGAGGTTGTGGCAGGGCCGAAGGTCCCAAGGCCGGTGCGGTAGAGAACCGGTCGCAGCGATTGGACCCCGTGAAGAGGTACGAGCGTGCCAGGATCCGGGCCATTACCCAGACTGCGGGAGTTTCACCGGGACTGCTCAGGCACCACTGCGGATCGAAGGAAGCCCTCCGCAAGGCCTGCTACCTTGGCACGAATCCGACTTGCATTGGGCCACGGAAAGTGCCCCCGAATGCTCAGTCGAACGATCGCGTCCGGGGCCTGAATGTGCTTCGATGTTCCTCAGCCCAGGTCCCGTGGATCACCCATGTAATCGCACCATGGGAGCAGGTCGTGCCCGGCCTAAGCGACGGATCGATCCCATCCGTCCACGCCGGGGATCTCATGGACGTGAGTCATCATCCGATTTATGAGAGGTGGTCCTGACCATTGGACTCAGGTCGTCGGGCCACACTCGTAACCTCATCGCATCAGATGCGAACTTCAGCAGAATTGGGGCGAACCGGCCGAGGAGCCAGGCGAAATTCCGGCTCGCTAGGCGCTGTCGTCGGCGACTGGAACTCTGGCGTCAAGATCCCCTCAGTGACCAAGGCCACCAAGTTGGAGAGCCGACCGCTTCCTTCGCTCAGGAATCGGTCGTAACTCCCGACCCGCCGCTGATGGTGATCGGCTGTTCTGCGCTCGAAGGCTCTTGCGCGCTCGACAGCTGCCTGAAGTTCCTCATCGTTGTGCAGCAATCGCACCGATCGTCCTTGGGGATGAACGATGCTCGGAACGGGGAGGGAATGGCGTTGATGGTGAAACACAGCGTTTCTCCTTGCGGCGGTTGACCCGGGCTTCGCAGGTCAACGACGGCTCGTTGAGTCTTCTCGAGCTTGCTCCATGCAGGTGGCGATTGAGTCGCATTTCGGTTGCCTGGTCTCGCGGTTTCCGCAAGACGGCGTATCTTCCAGTCGTCGCCGCGTTTTGGTTCTTTCTTATTGGGTATTGGTTCATTTATCTCAAAGTGAAGGAGTGGGAGCAGATGGCCGGTGGTGGATTAGTAACCAGCATTGTGGTCTTCGCGGTTGGGGCAATCTTGCGCTTCGCCGTTACGGTGACCACGTATCAACACGGTTTTGACATCCACACCGTCGGCACGATTTTGATGATCGTTGCCGCTGTCGGAGCCGTTCTCTCTGTGATCGGCATGCTGAGTGCCGGTATGGGACGACATCGGACGGTAATCGATGATGGCCAGGGCAACGTCGTCAAACGTGACGACACGTTCATTGGGTAGGTCACATTCATGTTTCGTTTGATCGGGATAATTGTCGTCGTGCTGGTAGTGCTCTCCATACTCGGCGTAGTGGTGATTCGCTAAACCCTGCTGATCCGGATTGCCTAGAACAATGTCGTACCAGTACCACTGCAAGGATGGAGGTATCCACCTTGGCATCGGACTTGGCGATCCGTACTGTTGACCCATGAAACTCGGTGGCCAGCCTTTGGTACCCGCCTCATTGACCGGCTCGGCGTCCTTAGCTGGGAGTCAGATCACGTGGTGAACAGCGAACGTCCAACCGTAGAAGTTCGTGACCTCCACACCGATGAACTTCCGGCAGCTATCAGATTGCTCGCACGAGGATTTCGAGACGAACCACTGCAGGTCGCTTCACTGGGCCCGGACCCGGAGCGCCGCCACCAGCGGCTCTTGGTCTTGTTCGGAGCCATGTTCGAAGTCATGAAGAGGCAAACCCCGCTTGTCGCGGTCGAGGGAGGAACCATCGTAGGCGTGACCGGCGTGGCGCCTCCGGGAACCTGTCAACCGACTGTCGCACAACTCCTCAAATATGTGCCGGCCCTCGTTCCGATGGGCCTGCCCTCTCTGGTGCATACGGCACGATTGAATAGATCCTGGGGACAAGTTGATCCGAAGGAACATCACTCTCACCTCGGCCCCTTGGCAGTGGACGCTGATATGCGAGGACGAGGCATCGGTTCACAGATTCTTGGTCACTACTGTCGTCAGCTAGATGATGCGAGTCTCATGGGATATCTCGAGACCGATTCTGAGGACAAGGTTCGGCTGTACGAGCGTTTCGGGTTCGAGGTGGTCCGAGAGCAGCAGGTAATTGGCGTTCGAAATTGGTTCATGGTGCGACAAAGCTGAGCATCACGGCCGGCCAGGGGGCGTGGGCAGGCGCGCTCGAGGTGGAAGGGGTTCGCCGCCCTCCGGGCTCGTCGCCCCTTCCACCGCGTAGCAGTCCCGATACAGGTCTGGAGCGACGGCGCAGACCCCTATCGAGTGAATCCGGCGTGAAGCTCGTAGTACGTGAGGTCAGGTACAAGTCCAGGTGGGAGATTCGCCTTTAGGTTCTCGTCAAAAAACCTCTTCTGGTCCGTCTCAGACTCCCAGATCTCGACGATGCGCATTCCGCCGGCGGGAATCGGACCTCCAGCATGAGAAATGAAGCCGTTCGCCGAACGCAGCAACGGCATCAGCGGCTCCAACATCGAGGCATAGGTCCCTTCGTCCATGTTGGGTTGTTCAGCAATCATGAGTACAGGCATGGGTGTTGCCTCCTTCGGTCTGTTCTTCGGGGAGGCGTCCTTCGCGGCTCCCCACCAAGTACAACTGCGCCGGTACAGAAAAGTCGTCGCGCCTCCAGGAATCTCTGGGCGCACCGCGGCAGCCCCAGATTGGCGCCCAACCGGTGGAGCAGCTGGACCGGCCGAGGCTTCGCTGTACGGGGGCGGCGGCTGAGTCTTTGGTCGGGATCCTGATGGCAAGTCTCTCCCGGCGACGTGGGTCCTATTCGTTGATCGATTCGGGAGTCGGAGAGAGTCCGAAGACCGGGAATAGAGCCGGCTCGAGGAAGGCGTGGATTGCGGCAATGCGACCGTCGGCGATCTCGAGCACGTGGATTTCGAACGGTTCGAGCGCCCCCGAGGGGCCGGCAGGCCGGTACACGGCCAGCGCCGGACACCCATTGGCCGCGACCTGGATTACCCGGTCGCGGCCGCCTTCGACCTCCAGGGCGGCCAAGAAGCGGCGGATGTCGGGGATTCCCTGCAACCACAGCTCGAAGGGCGGCATGTTGAGAGTCGCGTCTTCGTGCAGCAGTGCCACCAGCGACTCGACGTCGTAGCGCTCGAACGCCTCGATATAACGGTAAAGGACTTCACGGTCGGCCTCCGTCGGCTCGGTCGGCACGGTATCGAGGTTGGCCGCTGCCAGGGCGCTCCGGGCCCGGCGCAGGGTGCTGTTGACTGCGTCCTCGCTGGTCTCGAGCAGCTTCGCTACCTCGTTGGTCCGCCAGCTCAGGACGTCGCGGAGAATCAGAACTGCCCGCTGGCGGGGCACGAGGTGTTGGAGGGCGGCGATGAACGCCAGCCGGATCGACTCTCGGGACACCGCGACGTCGGCCGGGTCACCGCCCGGGGATGAGACCAGGTGGTCGGGGATCGGCTGCACCCAGGTCGCCTCCGGCCGAGGGGTGCCGAGAGCGGGCTCATGGGAGGTCTCCCATCTCCGGCCGGTGCCAGCCGGCGCGATATCCATGGGCAGAGCGCGCCGGCCCCTACCCTTCAGCATGTCGAGGCAGACGTTGGTGGCGATCCGATACAGCCACGGGCGCAATCCGGCCCGGTCCTCGAACCGGCCGAGGGCCCGCCATGCCCGCACGAGGGTGTCCTGCACCGCGTCCTCGGCGTCTTGGGGGGACCCGAGCATCCGATAGCAATAGGCGGTCAGCTGTCGGCGGTAGGGCTCGAGGTCGCTCAGCTCTTGGTCAACGACGGTAGTCACGGCGGTGCTTAGACTACGTGCAACGCATAGGGGCACCGGCCATCCGCTGGCTGGCGGCCGCGAGGGCCGCTCGAAGCCACGCTGTCTCGACGACCGTCCGTGTGCCCCAGAACGACAACGCCGATCAGCGACTACCTCAATCCTCGCTGCCGGCTCCGAGCCTTGCAGAGGCACATCGGAGGCAGCGGTCATCCCGACTTGACTGAATGGCGATGTCGCGCTCAATGCAATTCGGGGGGGCCGCCTTGGGAGAGGCGGTCGCGCTCGAGGGTGCGCCCGAAGAGGTTCGCACGATCCCTGAGATGTTCTAGCAATTCCGGCGGGGAAAGCACCTCGAACTCGGCCGCCGCATTTCCCAGGGCCAACATTGGCCAATCGAGAGAGTCCGACGTCATCGTGAACCGGCACTGCGTGGAGCCCACCTCTTCAAGGCTGCCCCACGGGCCGACTCGTTCTCGGACGAGGGCCGCGGGCGCGTCGATGAGGACGTCGACCTGGTAGCGCGACGGAACGCTCTCGATACTGGACCGGACGAAGTCGGCAGCGTTCGCAGCAGGCAGTTGGCGAGGGATGGCATGGGCCCCGGTGACCCTTGGTTTGGCGAGGCGGTCCAGGCGGAAGGTGCGCCAATCGGAGCGGGTCAGATCCCATGCGACGAGATACCAGCGCCTCCCCAGCAGGACCAGCCGGTGCGGATCGACTTCACGGCTGCTCGGATCACCTCCACTCGCGGTGTAGTCGAACGCCAGGCGTTCGCCGTCCCTGCAGGCTTGGGCCACCGAGACCAGGGCGCCGGCGTCGACGCTGGCGGCGGACTCTTGCCAGGGAAGAGAAACAGTCATCGCGGCCAGCGCTTCGATGCGGCGCCGGAGTGAGGACGGCATGACTTGGATCACCTTGCTCAACGCCCGCAGCGAGGACTCCTCGATGCCGACAACCGAGCCCGCCTGGATCGCTGAGTGCAGTCCCACGCCAATGGCGACCGCTTCGTCGTTGTCGAGTAGGAGGGGTGGCAGCACCGCGCCAGCGGCGAGCTGGTAGCCACCGTCGACGCCCCGACGGGCCTCAACGGGATAGCCCAGGTCTCTGAGCCGGTCGACATCGCGACGGAGGGTGCGGTGCGAGACCTCGAGGCGAGCGGCCAGCTCGGACCCGCGCCAGTAACGCCGGGACTGGAGGAGAGACAGGAGTCGGAGGGTGCGCGTGCCCGGAGCAGTCATCTCTCCAAGTATCGCGGTATTTAGGACAGAACCTGGCCGCTAATGGCCGTATGGTGCAGAAATCAGCACACGAAAGGATCCATCCATGACCTCCACCACCATCATCGACCTCGAGCGGAACGACCTCGTGCACGCACTAGGGGAACACCGACATCTCCTGCTCCAAACCGTCAGAGGGTTGACCGATGCACAGGCCCGGCAGACTCCGACGGTCAGCCAGCTCTGCCTCGGGGGGATCATCAAGCACCTCGCCCTGGTCGAAGAAGGCTGGGTCCGTTTCATCCAGGAGGGTTCAGATGCCCAGGGCCCCGCCGATGAGGCCGCCTACGAGGCTCACGCCGCCGGGTTTCGGATGACCGACGAGGACACCCTGGCGGCCCTGGTCGCACGCTACGAGGCCGTGGCTCGAGTCACCGACGAGCTGGTGGCCGCCCTGCCTTCACTCGACGTTTCTCACCCACTCCCCGAGGCCCCGTGGTTCGAGCCCGGGGCACGTTGGTCAGCACGACGGGCGCTCGTGCACATCATCGCCGAAACGGCCCAACACGCCGGTCATGCCGACATCATCCGCGAGACAATCGACGGAGCAAAGTCCATGGGCTAAGAGGTTCGAATCTGCGCCGACGGAGTGATTGCGACGTGTGCGCAACGGCGTCGAGAGTCCCTGCTACTCCGGACGGAGCGAGAGCGCCAGGCGTGGCACGACGAACGACAAGAGGAAGATCGGCAAGACCCTCTTTCCGGTGCATCCCGGTCGTGACGTCCGATTCCCGCGAGACATGGTTCACGAAGAAGCGCACAATGAAATCATGACATCCATCGCCGGCATCGCTCACGACCACCCCATCGACGAAGGGAAGGAATTTTTAGCCACTTTGCTTGCCGCTTCATCTTCTCAGCTGACTGCATGCGAGGGGTGGACGGTGCACGAGATCACCGCACACGTGGCGGCAGGATCGGAAGAGCGGGCAAACCTGATTGAGAACCATCTCGCCGGAGGACAGCAGCGGGGCACGCGGTCCTTCGAAGAACGGGAACGGCCATACCGCGAAATTGATGATGCCGCCCTGCGGACACTCCTCTTCGAACAGGTAGAGCGCTCCATTCACGCCAGTCAGCGTCTTGCTGAACGGCCCGAGTACGCTGTTCTGTTCACCGGGAGGAACATGAGTGCCGCAGATTTCGCGATGCACTCTCGCAGCGAACGCTCCCTGCACCGATGGGACATCGTCGGACGTGATGACGTCGGATGGGTCATGTTTGCCCAACCAGGACTTACCCTCCACGCGCTCAAAATCCTGACCGAAATGCCTGTTCTCGCCGAGACACCGGCGAATCGGCTGCAAGCGGCCAACTATCACTCCGGGGACTTCACCGTGGTTCTGCGGAGCGACCCTGGCGACGATGTCACCATCTCGTTGCATCATGGGGTGCTCTCTGTGGCTTCTCAGCCACTCACCGACCGGCCGGTCGATGCACACCTCGAACCAGCGGCGCGCCTCCTTGCCCTATGGGGAAGGCGCGAACCGAGTGCTGCCATTCAGCTTGGGAGAGGAGCGAACCAGCTGGCTCTTCAGTGCCTGTTCGGTTGGTAGTAGCTGTCGACCGGTTTCAATTCAACAGTCCCAACGAAGGAATGATCAGCGATGGCAAGGGCCTATTACAGCACCGTGTTCGAGCAGTCTGCCGATGCTGTCTGGCGGACAATTCGAAGCTTCGATCATTACGCCTGGGCGGGCACAGGCATCGATGCAGAGATGGAAGACGGCAGGAGCGGCGATGCTGTCGGCAGTGTGCGTCAGGTCGTCACATCGGATCAGCCGCTCCGGCAGCGACTGCTCGCCTTGACCGTTAGGTCGTCTCGTCGAGGCTGTGGGCGATCCACCCAGGCGTTTCCATACGCACCGGCGATCCCCCGACCAGGGCCCGCAAGTCAGACTCAAGGCGCTCGAGCTGCTTGGCGCCGATCTTCCGCTTCCACTTGTCGCGCAATTCGTCGAAGACGGCTTCGCCCACTCGCATGACTTCGAAGCCGAGCGCCGTGACCTCGAGGCGTTTGCGACGGGCGTCTAGCGGATCGGTACCGCGTGCCACGTAGCCGCGCTCCTCGAGCACCGCCACCGTCTTTGCCGCCGCTTGCTTGGAGACCGACAGACGGCGACCCAGTTCCGATGCAGTGTCGGCGCCCCCCGCGATGGCTCGCATCGTGAAGTCATGGACGGGGCGCACGTCTTCGTAGCCGCGCTCGGCGAGCTCCAGAATCGCATCGTCTACCAGCACGCGAAATCCTCCGAGGAGGAGCAGTGCGAGGTCGGCGCCCGAGCGTGACATGAGCTGATTATAAGGCAGATGTCTTGACAAAGGTCAACCTGGTTGTCTACTATGGACAACCAGGTTAACGAGTTAAGGGAGATTGACATGACTGCAACCGCCAAGCAAGCCTCACTGGCCGGGGTCACGCACCATTACGCCAAGGTCGACGGCACGAAGCTGCGCTACGTGTCGGCAGGCACCAAAGGAACTCCAGTTCTGCTTGTCCATGGGTTTCCCGAGACGTGGTGGACCTTCCGCAAGCTCATCCCGTTGCTCGCCGCCAGCCACCGTGTCTATGCAGTGGATCTGCGCGGGTTCGGTGACTCTGACAACGGACCAGGCACGTACGACAGCAAGACCTCGGCCGAGGACCTGCATCTTCTCATCGAGCAGTTGAAGGTTGGCCCAGTGCACCTCACCGGGCAGGACATCAGCGGGGCGACCGTATTCCGTCTCGCCAGCACACACCCCGAAGATGTGCTCAGCTTCACCGCCATCGAGATGGGCCTACCCGGGTTCGGCCTTGAGAAGCTGGCCGACGTCACCCAC
>Ga0302325_10022444_pt1 | contig 13205 bp, 10 predicted proteins | sample Palsa_T0_2_FD_201948 | JGI IMG/M metagenome (GOLD analysis project Ga0302325, IMG submission 201948) | Peat permafrost microbial communities from Stordalen Mire near Abisko, Sweden - Palsa_T0_2 | ecosystem: Environmental > Terrestrial > Soil > Palsa > Peat permafrost | place: Sweden: Abisko... | reverse complement strand
TCAGCGAGCGTATTGGCGAGCTGACCGAGCACTTCAAAACCCACAAGAAGGATCATGGCTCGCGCCGTGGTCTGTTGATGCTGGTGAGCAAGCGCCGCCGCCTTCTTGATTACCTCAAGAAGACGGATTCGGACCGCTACCGTGACGTCATCGGCAAACTGGGTATCCGCAAGTAGCCTATCCGTGCTGCTGCGGTCTCATTGTGCCTCGGCGGCCCCACCAGGAGTGGTTGAAGATTGAATCTGCGCAAAGCCATCGACGGGATGGAAGTGACGGTAGTTACTTCTATCTACGCCGCTCGACTCGACGCACATCGCGGCGCTTCATCGCGCAGGTCTCAACCCTCTCCTGTATCCAAGCCCGAAAAATCTAACGCCCCGACCGAAGCAGCTTCGGCGGGGCTTTCGTCATAGCGCCACGCATCGAGCAGCGGGCGCAGGACGATCCAACGAGCTTAAAGACAAAGAGAAAAAGAGGAACGTTTATGAAGCATGACGTAACCGTTGAGCTTGCCGGTGGCAAGCTCATCAAATTCGAGACAGGACGCATCGCCAAGCAGGCCTCCGGCGCGGCCTTCACCACCAGCGGCGACAACGCCGTGCTGGCCACAGCCGTAGCCTCCCCGGACCCCAAAGAGGGTATCGATTTCTTCCCCCTCACCGTGGAGTATCGCGAGTTCACGTACGCGGGTGGACGCATCCCCGGCGGCTTCATCAAGCGCGAAGGCCGCCCCAGCGAGAAGGAAATCCTCACCTCGCGCCAGATCGATCGCCCCATCCGCCCGCTCTTCCCCGAGGCCTTCCGCAACGAGACCCAGGTAGTAGCGTTCGTGTATTCGGCCGACAAGGAAAATGATCCTGACGTGCTCGGCATCAACGGTGCAAGCTGCGCTCTCGCGCTCAGTGACATCCCCTTCCACGGACCTGTAGGTGCTGTGCGCATTGGATACATTGACGACAAATACATCGTCAATCCCACCTACTCCGAGCGCCTCGTCAGCAAGCTCAACATCATGGTCGTCGGCACCAAGGACGGCATCGTGATGGTCGAGTCCGGCGCCAAGGAGATTCCCGAAGAGGTCGTCGTCGGCGCCATCGAGTTCGCCCACGAAGAGATCAAGAAGATCGTCACCGGCATCGAACGCCTCGTCTCGCTCGCCGGCAAGACCAAGCGTGAGGTCACTCCCCTCGAGAACGACGAAGCCTACGCCGCCGCCCTCAAGGCCAAGGTCGGCGACCGTCTCCGCGACGCGCTCGACACCAAGAAGAACCCCAAGTTCGAGAGCTACGCCAAGGTCAAGGAGATCAAGGACGAGCTCAAGAAGGAGCTTCCCGCCGACGATCCCGCAGCCGCCAAGAAGCTCTCCAAGTACTTCGAAGGCCTGCGCGAGACCATCTTCCGCGAGCAGGTTCTCAACGACCGCATCCGCCCCGATCACCGCGCCTTCGACGAGATTCGCGCGATCACCATCGAGACCGGCGTCCTCCCCCGCGTCCACGGTTCCGCCCTCTTCACCCGCGGCGAAACCCAGGCCCTGGTCAGCGCCACCCTCGGCACCACCGACGACGCGCAGCGCATGGAAAGCTACGAAGGCGAGCAAAAGCGGAAGTTCATGCTGCACTATAACTTCCCGCCGTTCTCCGTTGGTGAGGTTGGACGTATGACCGGCGTAGGCCGTCGCGAGATCGGCCACGGCGCCCTCGCCTGGCGCGCCATCGAGGCCGTCCTCCCTGGTGAAGACGAGTCCCCCTACACCCTCCGCGTCGTCTCCGACATCCTCGAGTCCAATGGCTCGTCTTCGATGGCGACCGTCTGCGGTGCCTCGCTCTCCCTCATGCAGGCCGGCATTCCCCTCAAGGGTTCGGTAGCCGGCGTGGCGATGGGTCTCGTGAAGGAAGGCGACAAGTACGCCGTCCTTACCGACATCGCAGGCGCTGAAGATCATTACGGCGACATGGACTTCAAGGTGGCCGGAACCCGCAACGGCATCACCGCCCTGCAGATGGACATCAAGATCATGGGCATCACCACCCAGATCATGCGTGAAGCCCTCGAGCAGGCGCGCCGCGGCCGCCTCTTCCTCATCGACACCATGGACGCCGTCATCTCCAAGGCCGCCGAAGAGAAGAGCGCTTTCGCTCCCCGCATCCACACCATCCAGATCCCCACCGACAAGATCCGCGACCTCATCGGACCTGGCGGCAAGGTCATCCGTGGCATCGTCGATGCAACGGGCGTCAAGATCGATGTCGACGACACGGGCCGCGTCAATGTGGCCTCCTCCGACGCAGAAGGTCTCGCCAAGGCCATCCAGATGATCTCGGACATTACGGCTGTCCCCGAAGTAGGGAAAACCTATCTCGGCAAGGTCGTTCGGCTCGCAGAGTTTGGCGCCTTCGTCGAAATCTTCCCCGGCACCGACGGCCTCCTCCACGTCTCCGAGATCGCAGAGCACCGCGTCAAGGAAGTCAAGGATGAGCTCCGCGAGGGCGATCAAATCCTGGTCAAGGTTCTCTCCATCGAGGGCAACCGCATCAAGCTCTCCCGCAAAGCGGTTCTCCGCGAGCAGCGCGAGAAGCTTGGCCTCCCACCGGTAGCCGATTCCGGCGGCGGCGAGCGCTCTGAGCGTTCTGACCGCGGCGAACGTTCCGATCGTGGCGAGCGCGGTGGCCGTGACCGCGACCGTGATCGTGATCGTGGACCCCGTCCGGAGCGCACCGAGCGTCCCGCAGCGCCCGCTGAGCAGCCCAAGCACGAGTCCACCATCGTTCTCGAAGGCGGCGACGACTTCGATGATGATGGTGACGAGTTCGAAGGTGATGACGAGGGTGGCGAAGAGGTTGAGACCACCGCAGGCGCACCGGCCGATGGTTCCGCAGCTCCGGCTGGCGGCGCACGTCCGGCTGGCCAGCGTCGTGGACGCCGCCGGCGCGGCCGTCGTCCCGGAGCAGCCACTCCAGCTCCCCAGGGCGGCAACAGCTAGTCTTCCCTCAAACCCTTAGTCCAGTAGAGAAGCCGCGCATTCAGCGCGGCTTCTCTGTTTTACGAATCTTCCGCGACTTTAAGCGCGTCTAGCTTATTAGCCCTGAAGAGAATTACCGGCTTAACGGAGAAGGGAAGACCCGACCTGAACAAGTCGAGCCAAACCGAAATGCAACGTTGGTGGCCCTTTGTTCTGCTGCTTCTCGTAGGAGCGAGCCGCTGGGCCGTCTCCGCCGCGCGCCCTGATGCCGAGTCGACGCTCACCTCGGAAACCTTCGGCTGCGCCTGGGCAACGTTGCTTGCCCTTGCATTTCTGCTCCCTAAACGACAGCGAGCCTCTCTCCCGCTGAAGCCGTCGCGTGGCGCCATGCTGCGCTGGTTCTTCTCGGGCGCGATGCTCTTCGGCGGCCCCGCCATTGGCATTCTCCTCCCCGGCCGTGATCTTGACTCGAGCGCCCTCACCATCGCCCTCGCGCTCACCCCCATCATCATCGCGATTGCGTCCAGCGCCCTTGGTACCGAGAGCTCCGAAGGCATCGCCGGCCGCATCTGGCCATCGCTGGCCGCAGTCGCCGGCCTCCTCCTTGTGCTCGTCCAACCCAACCTCGGAGACCCCCGCACCGACCTCTTCTTGCTGCTCGCCCCAGTGCTTACCGGCCTGGGCGCGGTCCTGTTCTGCAAAGATCCTGCGAAGGATTCTAGCCGAATTGCGACCGCCCTCTTCGGTGCCTGCGTCCTCTTCGTCCTCGCGCTCTTAGCCAGCCGTATCACCGGCGCGCACCTCACTTTCTCGCTCCTGGCGATCGCCTGCGACGGCATCGTGGCGCTGCTCGGCATCGCCACTCTCTCTCAACTTGGCGCCACTCGTTGGTCCTCGCAGTTCACCTGGATTCCCTTGCTCATCATTCTCGAGGGAATCGTACTCGTGCGCCCGAAGCTCACGGCTCACTGGTTCACCGGCCTCGTTCTGTTGATCATTGCCGGCGTCTATCTGCTCCTGCCGCCGGGCGATGAGGCAGCCGCCGGGACATCGTCCGTCCCCACGCTTCCCGTTTAGGAACGCATGCCGCACAGTTCCCCGAACCCAGATTGGTTCACCGCTCCCAAGCCTTCAATCCACAACCCAACCGGCGCTACACTCAACCCAATGGCAGCCTCGATGTACATCGTGGTCGAGGGCGAAGACCCTGGCTACAACACTTACGTGAATGGCCGTGTGCTCGCGCGCTACGAGAGCGCCATCGAGAAGCTTGCCCTCCAAATGGGTGTCAAACCGCTGCTTGAGTTCTTCTCCGCCGACGAGAATTCCATGGCACTCCTCATCCAGGAGGGTGGCGGCAATCCCGACCTGCTGAAGCGTCTTCCGCCCCCGCAGTGGTATCGCCCCGAAGACGGTCTCCACACGCTCGAATCCCTTATCACCGCGCTTGACGCCGATCCCCAACAGTTTGGCAGCGAAGGCCCCGAGATCCTCAACGAACTTCGCGAATACGAGACCGTCCTGCGCAAGTCCGCCGACCGTGGCCACCGTTGGCACCTCGCCGTAAGCTGGCGGTAGAACGTTGTCAGTTGTTAGTTCTCAGTTCTTAGTTGGGCGCAAACTGACAACTGAGAACTAACAACTCAGTGCACCGACAGATCCCCATCAAAATCCACCACCAGCGAATCCCCATTCACCTGCGTCGAGTGAATCTCCAGGTTATCGAGCTTCACGTCATATCCCGTCGCCTCGGCCGACTTCTGCAGCAGTTGCCGAATTAACTCCGCAGCATTGATCCGCATCTGCTGCGGCAGCTTCTTGTTGAGGAAGGGAACTAGCAGAAAGTTCAGCTCCCGGGACTCGCTCAGATGTTCAAGATTAGGATCGCGAAACCCAATCGCGATGGTTCTACGTTTACGGCTGTGGCTGCGTCCGTACCAAGTCCTGCGATGAGCCCTTGCCATTTCCTGAAGAGACATCAGCACCCGGAATCGGCGCAGAGTTCGCATCCGTCGGTCCGAGGCCAAGCTTAATCAACGCGCGCGAGTCCGGCGTGATCTTGGTCTGCCAGCCGTTCTCACCCTGCAGCCTCTGCATCGCGGAGACGCTCTGGTCATCCCACCGGCCGGTCGGTTCGCCGGTCAGATATCCCTGCCTGATCAACGCGGACTGAATCTCCGTAGCGCGCTCAGTGGGCATCTCCATCGGCGCCTTCTCTTCGCGCGCCGCATGCAGGTGCAAACCCTTCCTGTGCTTTGCGGAGGCATCCTTCACGCTCGCGTGACTGTGATTCGATGAGCCAGCCTTGGGATGAACGGATGCAAAGGCCGGAACCGCCATCACCAGTAGACCAATGGGGACTATCTTAAGGATAGAGATACGCATCGTGCGGCTTTCCTCCGTCTCGCTTATTTGAGCTCAAGTACGCAACACGATCATTCACGTAGTGCCATAAAGCCTAATCGAATGCTATGTCTCGTGCAAGAGCTTGCACAGTGAGTGTTATCACAATAGGTTCACCTTTGGAGTACCCAGAAGGTGCTAGACCAAAGGGCGCAGACCCGCCGTCTGCGCCCAGCCCCCGTTTTTCGCCTACGGCAGCGTTCCGCCGACGAACGAGTCACCACCATTTGGACGCCGCGGATCGCGGATCACGAACGCCACATCGTCGCCCGACTTCAGCGAATTCGCAATGGCGTTGTAGCTCGCAATATCCGTTACCGGCTTGCGATTGATCTCCACAATTACTGCGCCCTGGCTCAGCCCGATGGAGTCAGCAAACGATCCCGGCTTCACGCTGGTGATCGCAACGCCGCCCGTCAGGTGCAGACGGCTCTGCAGCTGCTGCGGAACTCCCTGCACCGTGATGCCGAACTTGCTCTGCCCGGCATCTGCGGGGCCCGACTCATTGGAATCGTCCTCTGCCTTGCCCTGGTTTTCGTAGAGCCTGGAGCGATCCGCGATGCCGCAGGAGATGGTCATCTGCTTGCCGCCGCGGAGAACGCCCAGGCTTACCGTCGATCCCGGATGCTTCATCGAGACGATGGAGATGAGTTCGTCGCCGGTCTTGATCGACTTCCCATCCACGGAGACGATCACGTCGCGTGGCTGGATGCCGGCCTTGGCCGCCGGTCCGCCCGGAACTACCTCGCTCACAAACACGCCGCCATTCTGGAATCCGTATTCTCTCGCGACAGCGGACGACGTGGCCGCCTGGAACTGAATGCCGATCGAGCCGCGGATCACCTTGTGGTCCGGTGCGATCAGTTGGTTGTAGACGCCGATGATCACGTTCGACGGCATCGCGAACCCAATGCCTTCGTTGCCAGCCGACTGAGTAAAGATAGCGGTGTTCATTCCAATCACTTCGCCCTGCATATCCACCAACGGTCCGCCCGAGTTGCCGGGATTGATCGCCGCATCCGTCTGGATGAACTTCTGGAACTCATTCTTTGCAACGCCATTCGCATCGCCGCCTTCATCGATGGAACGGTTGCGCGCCGAGATAATACCCGCCGAAACCGTCTCCGACAAACCAAACGGTTCGCCGATCGCCAACACCCAGTCGCCCACCTGCGCGCTATCCGAGTTACCCAGCTTCACCGTCGGCAGGGGGCTATCCGTCTTGATCTTGATCACCGCAATGTCGGTCTCCTTATCCACGCCCACCACCGTCGCCGGCCGGCCCGGATCGGTCGAGTCCTCAGAGTCCGTCGACAGCTTCACGTAGATCCGGTCCGCCTTGTCGATCACATGGTTGTTGGTGATGATGTAGCCGCTCGGGTCAACGATAAAGCCAGAACCCAGCGCCCGGCTCGGACCCTGCTCTTCCTGCCCGCCGCCCGGCTGTCCGCCGAAAAAGTGGTTGAAGAAATCCTGCATGCCCTGGTCGCCTTGACCGCCATCGGGATTTTGCCCGCGTGGCATGCGTCCCATCGGGCCTTCCTGCCCGGCAGCCGCGCCTTCCTTCGGCAGGATTTCCGTATTGATGTTCACGACCGCAGGTCCCACCTGCTTCGCAATCGCCGAGAAGCCATTCGACAGCGTGACCGGGTTTGGAACCTGCAGCGGCTTTGCATCGCTGCTATCAACGGAAGCTTGCTTGGCACTGACGCGGCCGGTCAACATCGACCCGGCAAGAACGCCGGCGGAAAGTGTTGCAAGGATCGTAAAAGTGGGTAGAAGGCGTCCGCCGCGGATCTTGTCCCGCCAGCCCTGCCCGAATCGATTCGATGAGTCCATTGTCGTATTTATCCTCGTGATTGCTTCTGATTTCCTGCTAGATGTCGTGAACTTCTACACCTGCGCGGTCCTGCTCTCCAAAGGGTCAATGCGGCCCGCAGCTTGCGTATTTCGTTCGCCACCGTAATAGACGCGAACGGCGAAGAAAGGTCGCTGGCGTGCTGAGGCCCGGGTTGCCTTGGTCCCAGCCTTTTTTCGTTACCGTCTTTCAGTATGCCTCTTCTAGATTACGCGCCCGCGATGGGTAGGAGTTGGCTCCTGCCCCGGGAGGTTGGCCGCAGCTCCGCCAGCAGGATTCCGGCCAGGATCAACCCTGCCCCCAGCATCGCCCGCCGCCCCAGTTGCTCGCCAAAGAAAAGCAGGGAAGTCAGCCACGCGAACACCGGCTCCAGCGTGAAAATCAGCGCAGTATGCGAGGCTGGCAGGTGCTGCTGCGCCCAGCTCTGAATCGTAAACGCCGCTGCCGTCGCCAGCACCGCCGTCACCCCCAGCGCGACCCACAACATGGGCGTCCCATGGAAATACGGCCGCCCGCCCAGCGGCAGCGTCACCAGCAAAACCACCGCCGCAAACCCAATCTGCAGCGTCCCTAATCTTCTCGCGGAGACCCTCGGCGCCGCCCGCGCCAGCATCAGCAGATGCGCCGCGAACGCCACCGCGCACGCCAGGCAAAGCCACTCTCCCAACCCAATGCCCGAAAACAGCGCATACCCCGCACCCGGCGGGGTCGTCAGCAGCACCAACCCCACAAACGCCAGCCCAGCCCCCGCATAGGTATCGAACGTCGGCTTCAGCGACCCCGGCAGCGCCACCCCCGGAATCGCGCTCAACAGCGGCACGATCACCACAACCAGCCCGGTAAGAAACGCAGCCTTCGACGCCGTTGTGAACTTCAACCCCGTTGTCTGAAACTGGTATCCCAGGCCCAGGAACAATCCCGCCGCCGCTCCCAGCGTCAAATCCGTCCGGCTCAATCCCCGCAGGCTCGACCAGTTCACCGCCGCCAGCAGGGCAAACGCCAGCGCCATGCGCACCAGGTTGAACATCAGCGGCGTCGTCGCGGTCAGCGCCGACTTGACCAGCGAAAACGTGACTCCCCAAACCAGCACCACCGCCAGCAGCAGGACATGCGCCGCCAATGCCCGCGATCCCTCAGTCCTCATGGCGCCTGGTACACCGTTTCGCCGCCCAGCACCGTCCGCAGCACCCGCGTATGCAGCAGTTCCTGTGGCGACGCCTTCGTGATATTCCGATCCAGCACCACCATGTCGGCCAGGTACCCGGGCGCCAGCCGCCCCTTGATCGTCTCGCGAAACTCCGCAAACGCCGACGCCTGCGTGTACGCGTAGATCGCCTCATCGATCGTCAGCTTCTCCTGCGGCTGGAACGTCTGCGTCCCCTCCACATTCTGCCGCGTGATTGCCGAGTACAGCCCACGGAACGGAGAGATCGACTCCACCGGATAGTCGGTCCCAAACGCCACCGTCACACCGTGATCCAGAAACGACTTCCACGCATACGCCCGCTTCACGCGCTCCGGCCCCAGCCGCGCTTCAGCCCACGCCATGTCGGTCAGCAGGTGCGACGGCTGCATACTCGCAATCACGCCCAGCTCCGCAAACCGCTCAAACGCACCCGGCGACACCACCTGCGCATGCTCAATCCGAAACCGGAAATCCCGCGGTTTCACCTCCGCCGCCGGCCCTGCCATCACCATTCCCCCGCCCGCATTCTTTGGCGTGGGGGAAACATTCGCTGGCCGCCCCACCTGCTCCGCGGCAGCCATCGCATTCAAGGCCATATCGTTGGCCAGATCTCCGATCGCGTGGAACCCCAACTGAAATCCATCCGCAGCCCGCGCCGTCGCCATCTGGTTCAGCTTGCCCTGGTCGTAGCGCGCAATCCCATAGTTATTCGGATCATCCGCGTAGGGCGCATTCATCGCCGCCGTGCGCGAACCCAGCGACCCATCCATGAAGCCCTTCAGAAACGTCGGGTGCAGCAATAGATCATCCGCCGGATGACTCACCCGCCGCTCGTCTAAAACTCCAATCGGCTGATTGAAATCGATCCACTCCGCAATCCGCAGGTGCAGCGTCCCCGCATGCTCCATCTCCTCCATCGCCAGAAAGTCTTCCCAGTCGGAGAAGTCCTGGATCGATGTGACTCCATGCGACAGCGCGTCCTGCATCGACAGCTCAATCGCCTCGCGCCGCGTCGCCAAGCTCGGCGGCGGAATCACCTTCTCCACCATCGCCAGCGTCGGCCCCTCGCGAAGGATCCCCGTAGCATGCCCATCCGCATCACGATCGATCTGCCCGCCCTTAGGATTGGGCGTCGCGTCGGTTATCCCCGCAGCCTTCAACGCCGCCGAATTCACAATCGCGATATGACCGTCCGTGCGCTCCAGAAACGCCGGATGCCCACCACTCACTGCATCCAGATCCTGCCGCGTGGGCAGCTTTACTCCCGGCCACTTCGTGTGGTCCCAACCGCCGCCCAGGATCCATTCGCCCGGCCCCAGCTTCACCGAATACGTCTGCACCTTCGCCAGCATCGCCGCCAGCGACGCCACGTTATCCAAATCCACGCTCAGCCGCTGCCGCCCCGCCGCAGCCATATGCGTATGCGCGTCATTGAATCCCGGCATCGCAAACGCGCCCTTCAGATCGATCGTCCTGGTATGCGCATCCTTCAGCCGCAGCATCGCCGCATCCCCACCGACGGCCAAAATCTTCCCCGCGCGAATCGCGACCGCCGACACTCGCCCCGGCGTCGGATCTGCATCGCCGGCCTTCAGCCGCGTCCCGGTAAGAATGTTGCCATCGTAAAAAATCGTGTCGGGCGCCACTGAATTCCCGGGCTTCGCAACCTGCCCCAACGCCGATAGCCCCGCCCCAAACCCCAGACCCAATCCTGCCAGCACGCACATCCGTAAAAGTGTTCTCACGCCCCAAAGTTTATCCTGCATTGATTCCAGCGTGGACCCGAGCGTCTTCCGCGTCGCTCTCCGCGGTCATCGCGCACATGTCCAGCAGCAGCAGCAACACCCGCCGCAGCGCCAGGTCGCGCCCGGTCGGATCGTACCCCTCCTGCAGCGTATGAATCCCCCAACCCACGCCGCCCGCGCCAATCGCCAGCGCAGGAACCCCCAGCGACAGCGGCAGGTTCGCGTCGGTTGAACCAATCCGCGCCTCGGTCGCAATTCCCAGATGCCGATCTACCGCCTTCAAACTCATCGCCAGCCCCGAGCTCGCCGCCAGCGCCCCAGCCGCACGATCCCCAATCCGTTCGACGTGCAGCTTCAGCGCGGCCTCACCCCTCCGCTGATTCTCCACCTCCACCACACGCGTCAGCGTCTCCAGAACCCCCAGCTCAATTCGATCCAGCTCTATCCCCGACACCGACCGCAAATCCAAATCCGCCGTCGCCAACTCCGGAATCGAATTCACCGACGTCCCCCCGCGAATCACGCCGCAATTCAGCGTCGTCCGCGGCCGCGCCGGCAGTCGCAGTTTCCCGACCTCTACCAGCGCAGCCGCCAGCGTCATGATCGGATTCGCCCGCCCTGCATCCGCCCAGGAGTGTCCCCCCGGCCCCGCAATCGTCACCCGCAATCGCCGACTCCCCAATGCCCGATCCACCACCATCGCATCGCCGCCACCTTCCAGTGCAATCGCGGCCCGCACTCTCCCTGCATACGGCGCCTCCGCGAACAGATGCCGCATCCCGCGCAGATTCCCCTCACCCTCCTCACCCACATTCGCCGCAAACACAATCGCACATCCCGGCAGAATCTCCGCGTGCTTCAACGCCGCCGCCAACCCCAGCAGCGCCGTCAATCCAGCGCCGTTGTCGCAGGCCCCCGGCCCCAGGATCTTCGCCTCCTCCTCGCGTGGCGCGCAATCCGTGCCGGCAGGGAAGACTGTATCCAGATGCGCCGACAGCATCACCACCGGCCCCTGCTCTTCTGCGCCGTCCGCGTGCAACTCCGCAACCGCATTCCCCGCCGCGTCCACCCGCGCCCCCACCAATCCCATCTCACCAAACCGCTCACAGAACCATGTGGCCCGCTCCGCCTCGCCAAACGGCGGTGCGGCAATCCCCAAAAACTCCAACTGCCACCGCCGCATCTGCGCCTCATGCAAATGCAGCCACGCAAACGCCCGATGCACCGCGCGATCACTGGCCAGCGCTGCAATCCTCCGATTGTTCACAGCGCTCATGGCTCCGCCCCCTCATCCCCATACTCGACTCTCACCAAAAACAAACCCTGCGCCGGAGCCGTCGGCCCTGCGGCCGCCCGATCCTTCGCCGCCAGAATCCTGCGCATCTCTTCCGCTTGCAAACTCCCGCGCCCCACCTCCACCAGAGTCCCCACAATATTCCGTACCATGTGGTGCAAAAATCCGCTTCCCGTCACCCGATACCGCAGCAACCCATCCTCCCGCGTCACTTCCGACGCAAAGATTGTCTTCACGGGATTCGGCCCAGCCGCCCCATCCTCTCTCTGCGCCCTGTCCGGATCGGCCGCCGCGAACGAAGTGAAATCGTGCCTCCCACACAGGATCGCCACCGCCTGCTTCATCGACTCAATCTCGAGCGTCCAACGGCAATCCCACACATACGGCGCAAGGAACGGAGGGCAAACGCTCTCTTCATCTATTTCTTCCACTCTTCGCTCAAAGATCCTGTAATCATAGGTCTTCCGTACCACACTATGCCGCGCATGGAACGCCTCTGCCACCTCTTCCACCTTCAGCACCCGAATGCTCTGCGGCAGTGACCGGTTTAGCGCCCTCCACAGGTTTTCCGCCGGGATCTCCGCCTCCAGGGCAAAGCTCGCCACCTGCGCGAGCGCATGGACCCCCGCGTCGGTCCGCCCCGACCCCTGCGGCAGCACCCGCTCTCCCGTCATCTTTTCCAGCACCGCCGCCAGCGTGCCCTGCACCGTCGGCCGCCCCGGCTGCACCTGCCATCCATAGAACGCCGACCCGTCATAACTGAGAACAATCTTCCAGAAAGTCATCGTCGCGCGTCGGCCTCCACACCATTGTAAGGAGCATCACCCTCTTCGCTGGATATACTTGAAGTGTTCTCCCACAACCGTCTGGAACCAACCAGCCCATATCGCCGTATCTAAAGTTGATCGACAGCTCTACAACCCATTCAAGCTGCACGCTGGAGAAGTGAATCGTGAATTTGAGGCATTGGCAGGCGAGCGTCTGCGTGGCACTTACGTTGGTGAGCACCATTCCCCCAGCCGCCATTGCGCAGGCGGCCGCTCAGCAAACCACTCTGACCAACCAACCGGCGAGTCCGACCGCGCCCGCAGCTCCCCAGACGGTTCAGAACGACACCACGGGAACTCCAGGCTTTCCCCAGGCGCCGACGCCAAAGTTCACCGAGCCTCTGTACCTTCGCTCAAGCCTCAAGGATTACAGCAAGGGCAAGTCTGGTTTCCCTAACCCGCTACGCTGGTACACAGCGACCAACTACCCCGCGCCGCGCCTCGGCGACACCCCGCATCTCAACGACCTGCTGCGCGACGGCAAAATCTATCTCAGCCTTTCCGACGCCATCACCCTCACGCTTGAGGACAACTTCGACATCGCCATCGCCCGCATCAATCTCGATATCGCCGACACCGATATCCTGCGCGCCCGGGCCGGCGCCAGCTTGCGCGGCGTCTCCGCCGGCCTCATTACCAATACCCTCGGCGGCACAAGCTCCACCATCACCGGCGGCGGCGGCCCCGGCGGCACTTCCACCGGCACCGGCGGCACGGGCAGCGGCGCAAACGGTCTCGTACTCAGCACCAGCGGCGGCGGTCCCGTGCCCTACAACATGGACCCCGTCCTCACCGGCAATCTCGAGTACCAGGCACAGAGCCAGCAGCAGTCCAACCTGCTCTTCAGCGGCGGCCTCTCCTCGCTTTACACCGACACTTCCACCTACAACTTCACCTACCAGCAGGGTTTCGGTACCGGAACGCTGTTCA
>Ga0302325_10022441_pt1 | contig 13207 bp, 7 predicted proteins | sample Palsa_T0_2_FD_201948 | JGI IMG/M metagenome (GOLD analysis project Ga0302325, IMG submission 201948) | Peat permafrost microbial communities from Stordalen Mire near Abisko, Sweden - Palsa_T0_2 | ecosystem: Environmental > Terrestrial > Soil > Palsa > Peat permafrost | place: Sweden: Abisko... | reverse complement strand
CGCCGTTCGTCACATTCAAGAATTTCTCCGGCCACAGGTCCGCGAAGTCGCGCAACGTCGTGGCGGCCAGCAGACGTGACTGCAGCTCGGCCACGCCGTTGACCGCGAAGCTGCCGACGACCGCCAGGTTGGCCATCCGCACCCGGGGCTCGGGACCCTCTTGGACCAGCGACATCCGGGCGATGCGCTCGTCATCGCCCGGATGGGCGGTACGCACGTCCTCCAAGAAGGAGCGGTTGAGAGCGTAGATGATCTCCAGGTGGCGGGGCAGCAGCCGCCCGAACATCGAGACTGGCCAGGTCTCCAGGGCCTCGGGCAGCAGGGTGTGGCAGGTATAGGCGAAAGTGCGGCGAGTGATGGACCATGCCTGCTCCCAGCCGATCCCGTTCTCGTCTACCAGTAGGCGCATGAGCTCGGGTATCGCCAGCACCGGGTGGGTGTCGTTGAGCTGGATGACGACCTCGTCCGGGAAAGCCTCCCAGTCGCTGTTGCGGAACCGGAACCGGCGGATGATGTCCCGCAGCGAGCAGGAAACCAGGAAATACTGCTGCTTGAGCCGCAGCTCCCGGCCGGCCTCCGTGCTGTCGCTGGGGTACAGCACCTTGGTGAGGTTCTCCGAGCGCATCTGCGCCTCGACGGCCTCCGCGTAGCGGCCGGCGTTGAACAGGCTCAGGTCGAACGACTCCCGGCCGGCCCGGGCGCGCCACAGCCGGAGAATGTTGACCGTCTCGGTGCCATAGCCTGGGACCAGCATGTGGCTGGGCTCGCCGCGCACCATCTCCCCTGGAACCCAGCGGGCCCGCAGCCCTCCCTGGTCGTCGTCCACGGCCTCGGTGTGACCGTAGAACCCGACGACCTGAAGGTCATCGGGAGCGGGGAACTCCCACGGGTTGCCGTAGAAGGTCCAGTCGTCGGGCAGCTCGACCTGGTGGCCATCCTCGAAGGCCTGCTTGAAGATGCCGAACTCGTAGCGAATGCCGTACCCCACCGCCGGCACGTCGAGGCTGGCTAGGGAGTCGAGCAGGCAGGCGGCCAGCCGGCCCAGCCCCCCGTTCCCAAGTCCGGGCTCAACGTCGAGGCCCTCCAGGTCCTCGAGGGAATACCCGGATGCGGAAACGGCCTGGCGGGCGAGATCGGCGGCGCCGGTGTACAGCGCGTTCTGGCGCAGCTGACGCCCCAGCATGTACTCCGCCGACAGGTAGTAGACGAACTTCGGGTTGGCCTGATAATTCGCCTTGGCCGTCCTGGCCCGGCGATCAGCCAGGCGGTCGCGGACGGTGACCGCCAGCGTCCAGTAGGCGTCCTGCATGCTTGCCGACTCGGCCGTCGTGCCCCGCTCATAACACAGGTTGTCCGCGAGGTCCTGCTCGAACTCGGGCAGCGTGTTACCTACCCGGCGGGCTTGCGGTTCGGGTCTGATGGCCATGAGCCGAATCTACTTGGTAAGCGGCTTGTACACATCCCCCTGGCCGGTCTGGACGGCTTGCTGCCGCGCATCGACCTCGCTGCCGGTCGCCGCCAGGTGGGTGGGCGGTAGCCCGAGATTGTCCCTGATGGTCCGCTGGACCTGGTCTTTGCCTGACCGGGTGTCTACCGTGATGACGTACTCCTTGCGGCGGAAGATGTCGAGCACGGGATTGGTCTTCTGGTGGTATTCGCGGAGCCGGACGGCGAGCGCGTCGGGGGTGTCATCCTCGCGTCTGATCAGCTCGCCGCCGCAGGCGTCGCACCGGCCCTCGCTGGACGGGCTGTTGTCGATCAGGCTGTAGTCCAGCCCGCAGCCCGCGCACAGCCGCCGGGCGAGCACCCGGCGGGCCACCTCGCTGTCGGGCAGGTCGAGGTGGATCACCCCGTCCAGGTCGTAGCTCTCCAGGAAGAACTCCGCCTGGCGCTCGTTGCGGGGGAAGCCGTCGATGACAAAGCCGTAGTTCCAGTCGTGCTCGCTGAGCCGCTGTTCCACCACGCCCTCGACGAGGTCGTCGCCGACCAGCAATCCCGCCGCCATCGTCCGCCTGACCTGCGCGCCGAGCTTGGTGTGGTGCTGCACGTTCCACCGGAAGATGTCGCCGACCGCGATGTGCTCGAGGTCGAGGTCCCCGGCGAGCATTTTCGCGTGGGTTCCCTTGCCGCTGCCCTGGATGCCCATAATGACGTATTTCCGCATACAGCTACCTTCGCACTGAATCGGGCCGCTGACCCCCGGCGAACTGGCCGGGCTGGAGTTCCGCGCGCCGTGCCCCGTTCAGCCGCGGAACCGGGTCCCGGCGGTGGCGTACTCGGCCAGCAGGGGTACCGGGGTGAACGCCGGGTCACCGGTCGCGGCGTGCATCGCCTCCAGGACGGTGACGACGCGTGCCGGGCCGGCGTCGTCGAGCATCTGAAGGGGTCCGCGGGGGTAACCGCAGCCGAGCATCATCGCCGTGTCGATGTCGGCTGGACTGGCATAACCGTCCTGGAACATCCGGACCGCGTCGTTGTACTGCGTGTAGGCGAGTGCCTCGGCGAGGAATCCTGGCCGGTCCCGCGAAATGACCGCGTTCAGGCCGAGCTTGGCCGCGAGCGCACGCGCCTTAGCAGCCGTGCCCGGCGCGGTCACGTCCGGCAGCACCAGTTCGGTGAGCCCCGGCTTGCCGTCACCTGTGCCGGTGAAGTGGATGCCGACCACGTCGGCCGGGTGGCCGACGGCCAGGGCCGCGTCCAGGACCCGGTGTTTCGGGTCGCCCGCCACGATGACCAGGCCGGTCTGGGCTGATGGCTTCGGCACGACGCTGATGCCGGCCGCAGCGATCTGGCTGGCCAGCTCGTCCAGCAGTCCGCCGGAGTCCCTGATCAGCGCAACCTCGCCGGGAACAGGCGCAGACGCCGGGTTGTCATCCTCGGCGGTAGCCGCGGGGGTGCTGTGCCTGTAGTCGTAGAACCCGCGTCCGCTCTTACGGCCGAACAGCTTGGCATCGCACAGCTTGCGCAGCAGCGACGCGGGCGCGTAACGGGTGCCGCCGAACGCGTCCTGGAGTACCCCAAGGACCGCCAGAGACGTGTCCAGGCCGACCAGGTCGAGCAGGGTCAGCGGCCCCATCGGCAGGCCGAGCCCCACGGTGGCCGCCTTGTCGATATCCTCGCGCGTGGCCTGCGCGGTTTCCAGCAGCCGCACCCCGTGATTGAGGTAAGGCACAAGCAGCGCATTGACGATGAACCCGGCTCGGTCGTTGACCTGGACCGGAGTCTTGCCCAGGTCACGGGACAGCAGGGTCAGCGTCTCGGCGGTCTCAGGCGAGGTGAGAACGGTGGTAATCACTTCGACCAGCTTCATGACCGGAGCGGGGTTGAAGAAATGCAGCCCCGCTACCCGGGCGGGATACCGCGTGCCGCCCGCGATTTCCGTGATCGACAGCGAGGAGGTATTGGTGCCCAGGATCGCATCGGCCCGGCAGGCCCCGTCCAGCTGGTCGAATAGGGTCCGCTTGAGTTCCATGCGTTCTGGTATGGCCTCGATCACCAGGTCGGCGCCGGCCACTCCGGCCGCGATGTCGTCCGTGGGCCGGATCCGGGCGAGTATCTCCTCCCGCGCGGTATCGGTGAGTTTGCCCCGGGTGACCGCCTTGTCCAGAGAGGCGTGCAGCCGGGCCATGCCCTGGTCCAGGAAAGTCTGGTTGACCTCGATCGCGACGACCCGGCGGCCGCTGCGGGCGACTAGCTCGGCGATGCCCGAGCCCATGAGGCCGAGCCCGATCACGGCCACATCGCGGATATCGGCTGGCTGGATCACGTTAGTGGTCATGTTGCAGGGGCCTTTCCCTCTAGCGGGTACGTGGGCTGCGCCGTGCTCGTGCAGCTAAACCTCGGGCAGGACGACTCGTCAACGGCTCATCCGGCAGCTGGGCGATCACCGTCGTGGTCCCGTCGATAAGTGGTCCCGTCGATAACTTGTCTCAGCACACACAACGCGGTACGCGCAAGGCAAGGGTCTTCGGTCCTTTCCTGGCCGGGCCAAAGACTGTGCCCTGAGCGCGCGGGGTGGCGCAGGCTTGAGAGGCGCGGCCTGGCTGCCTCTTCGGGGACACTGAGGGTAGCGTGCGCCTCACGTGAACACATCCCGCGAGGACACGGTCAGGAAAGGGGACTTAGCGGTCCATGGAGACATCAGCCGTACTGGCCAGCGCGGAGGACCGGGTGGTCGACGAGGCGCTTGCCGCGCTTGACCGACGCGATCGAGCGCTGCCCAATACATCCGGCCCGGAGCAGCGCCGTCGCGACCTGCGGGAGCTGTTCGGGCTCGTCCTGCGGTGCGTGAACGAGGGCCGCACCGAGCCGATCATCACGCCATCTGAGCAGATCGCGGCGGACCGCTTCGGCGCCGGCATCGACATCGCCGAGGTCCAGGGAGCGTTCAACGCCCTGCATGAGGCGCTCTGGCGCCAGCTGTCCGGCGCCCTCGCCGGCGACCAGCAGATCGAGGCGCTCGGGCTCGTGAACGCCATTGTCGGCGCGGGAAAGGATGCGCTGGCCCGAACCTACGTGGCCCTGGTCAGCCGGGAAGGCAATCGGCTGGGTGAGCAGCCCGCGCCGGCGGGGGGAGATGTTAAGGCAGGCACCGGCGGTGCCCCGGCCGGGACGGATGGCCTTGCGGGCACACCCGTCCGGACGGGTGTGCACGGGCACGTTGGCGTCATCACCCTTGACGATCGGCGTCACCGCAACGCTATCGGCGCCCAGATGGCCAACGGCGTGGTCGCCGCGCTCGAGAGCCTGCGAGCCCAGCAGGTGCGCGTGGTGGTGCTCCGCGCCGCGGCGGGAATGGACGTGTGGTCGGCCGGCCATAACATCAACGAACTTCCCCGGGGCCGACGCGACCCACTGGGCTACAACGACTCTCTCGAAGGAATGCTCCGCGCCATCCGCATCTTCCCGATGCCAGTCGTCGCCATGGTGCACGGCACGGTGTGGGGCGGAGCACTGGACCTGGTGCTCAGCTGTGACGTGGTCACCGCCGACGAGACGGCATCGTTCGCCATCACCGCCGCCAATCTGGGGCTGCCTTACAACACCACCGGGCTGCTCCACTTCCTCGGGCGGCTGCCCATCAACCTCATCAAGGAGATGTTCTTCACCGCCGCGCCCCTCGACGCCCAGAAGGCCAGGGAATGGCTGCTTGTCAACCACTTGGTGGGCTCGGCCGAGCTTGAGGCGTTCACCCTGGAGCTGGCCGCGATAATGGCGGCGAAGTCGCCTATGGCGATCGCGGTCATAAAGGAACAGCTTCGTGTCCTTACGGACTACCAGCCCATCGCGGCGCAGGTGTACGAACGCATCCAGGGGCTGCGCCGGGAGGCTTACGACAGCAGCGACTACCTCGAGGGTCTCAACGCCTTCGCCGAGAGACGCCCGCCGATCTTCCGGGGCACCTGAACGCACCAGATCACGGCCGCGCACGGTGGCAGTGAACCAGTAACGAGCGCCGGCGATCCGCGGCGCTGGCGGCGAGCTTAGCCAACGTAAGCGGCCCCGTTGGGAACGCGCGCCGCACCGCAGCCGTGATCACCGGGCAGTCCGATGCCGTCTTGAGCCAGGCTGTCCTTGATGCAGGCGAACCAGTTCCAGTTGTAGGCGTTATTGCCGATCTGGAACGAATACGTCATGGTGACGCTGAATTCGCTCGCCGAGATGCGGTGCGTCCCGGTGAGCTGACCGTTGCCCGAGCCAAGCACCAACCACTGCGGCGATGACGGCTCCTTGACCGGGGCCAGGTTTATGCCGAAGTACAAGTACCACGGCTTGGCCATCTCGGTCCGCAGCGCCGAAGGCGGCACCTCGACATTTTCCGTGAAGGTCTCATGACAGACCGGGCGGCTGCACGTCTTGGAATTGCTCGCCGATCCGCCACTGGCGACGTAGACGGTGGTCGTCGCCGACGTGCCCATGGGCGCCGACGCGGCGCTGTTGGCGAACAGCTTGACCTGGTACCGCGTGGCCAGGGTCGGCGTCACCTGGAACTGGTACGAGACCGTGCCGCCCGCCGGGTGCAAGATGACCGACTGGACCTGGACCGGTGCGTTCTTGAACGGGAAGGGCTGAGCGTAAAGCTGCGCGACCGCGCCGCTGACGGCTTTCTTGATGGTGCCGTCGATCTCGGCGGTCGAGTACTTGCCGCTGTTGTATGCGACCCACACATCGCCGGTCACGACGGGCTCGGCCGACTTCGCTGAGAGCGGCACGGGAACAAGGTGGTGGACGCCGGTGCTTCCGGCGAGTAGTCCGGCGGTCAGTCCGCCCGCCAGGACGATCACCCCGGCGGCAGCGGCTATGACGATACGGCGGCGCCTGCGCGGCCGCGGCGTGTCGCCGGCGCTGGCCCCGGAAACGCTGGCCCCGGAAACGCTGGCCCCGGAAACGCTGCCCTGGCGGGGACTAGTTGGGGCGGTGGCGCCCGCGACCGCGGCGGGGACGGCCGTTTTCGTGTCCACGTCGCCCGAGTGGGGAGCCGGCGCCGCCTCCCACCAACTGGCGGTCGGCGGATGCGTGTCTGCCGAAGCGACCCGGGGACCGGAATCGTAAGGCTGGAAGCCGAACGCATAGCGCAGCGCGTCAGCGAACTGCCCGCAGCTGGCGTAGCGGTCACCCGGCGCCTTGGCCAGGGCCTTGGACAAGACGCCGTCGACCGCCCGGGGCAGGCCCGGGCGCCGGGACGTGACCAGCGGCGGAGGCTCCGACAGGTGAGCGCTCACCACCGCCGCGGGGTCGTCGCGGTGGAACGGCAGCGTCCCGGTCAGCAGCTCGAAGGCCGAGCAGGCCAGAGCGTATTGATCGGCCCTGGCGTCCGCAGGCCGGCCCGCGATCTGCTCAGGGGACAGGTAGTCCGGCGTCCCCATGACCTGTCCCACCCTGGTCATCCCGGACGAGGCCGTCACGGCCTTGCTCAGCCCGAAATCCGACAGGTAGACGTGGTCGGGCCGGCCAGGAACGATGTCCATCAGCATGTTCGAGGGCTTCACGTCGCGGTGCAGCAATCCGGCGCGGTGCGCGGCGTCCAGCGCCGAGGCCATCGGCGAGATGATTTCCGTGACCCGGCCCGGTGGCAGTGGCCCCTCCCGCCTGAGCAGGGAATGGCCGTCCCCGCCCGGCACGTACCGCATCGCGATGAACAGGACGCCGTCCGCCTCGCCGGCCTCGAAGACCGGGACGATGTGCGGATCGTCGATGGCCGCAGCCGCCCGGGACTCGCTGACGAAACGCTGCCGGAATTCCGCGTCTCCGGCCAGCGTCGGCGCGAGGATCTTCAGCGCCACCAGCCGGCCAAGCCGCTCATCGCGGGCCCGGTACACGATGGCCATCCCGCCCCGGCCAATCTGGTTCTCTAGCCGGTAACCCGCGATGCGGGTACCCGCGGAGAAGCTGACTAGGAAGGCGCCCATGCCGGGAGCATCGTTGTCCACCCCACCCCACCCCACCCCACCCTAAAATACCCCAAAATAACCCAAAATACCCCATCGCTCGCTACCCGGCGGGTGAGCTGAGGCCCGGCAGGCCCGCAGTCCGGATAATTCATGCCAAGTCCGAGCGAACGATTACTATTTTGGCTAGATGGTAACGCTCAGCGGGTCACGACCCGCCAGAGGATCTCGAATTCGGCCCCCCGGTTGGCGTCCGCCGCGGCGCAGATTTCTTCGGCGACCGCGGGGACCTCACCCGCCGGGATCCGCCGCGAAAACACGCGGTCCTGGTGTGGCGGGTCAACCGCACCGTTGCTTCCGCGCAGCACCATGTCGTCGGCGAGCTTGGTCAGGTCGGGCATGTCGATCTGCTGGCCGGCCCGGATCCAGGCCTTGTCCGTCTGAATCGCATAGCAAGCCACGACGAGATCGCGGACGGCGCCTGGGAGACCTGGCTGTTCCTCGTCGACCCACTCGCGCAACTGCCGGACGTTCGCCTCAGGCGTGCGGTCAGCCTTCCGCTCGATCAGTTGCGGCCATTCGTGACCGAGCACGAAGGCGGTCTCGTGCATCACGCCGAGTTTCAGCGGGCTGGCGACCTTATTGAGGATGGCGACGTCAGCTCGTGGAACCTGGTAACGACCGGCCTTGTCCCGGGAAGCCGCCTCGACGGCCCGCACCACGGTGTCGAGTTCGGTGACCTTGAGCTCCTGCCCCCGTACGTTCGGATCAAAATCGGGATGGCCAGGGTAGAGGTGATCCAGAAGCTGAAAGCTGAGACGCTGCAGGGCTCCCGTCAGCGGCTGGCCGAGCAGGACCTGCGGCTCGAGCCCCGGCTCGAAAGCGATCACCTGCTCCTCGGCCAGGGACCCGAGATCGGAGTCTTCCGCGCTGTCCACCCCGTAGGCGCGTCTCAGCGCCGCACGCAGCCGCACCCGGAGGGTGTCACGCTGGCTTTCGAGCTGCGTGCGGGCGTAGTACCGGTCGTCGGCGGTCAGGTTCGGGGTCAGGTCCGCCAGCCGGTCCCGTTCCAGCACGTAGCTGACCACGACCAGGCTGGAAAGGTCGGTCGTGCGCTGCTGCGAAAGCTGGTGCGCGAACCACACCAGCGTGGCTGGCCCGCTCAGCTCCTGCCGCAGGCCGCGGACGCGGTTCAGCGCATCGGACGGGTAGAAGCCGGGGTCAACCGGATAGTCCATGACGACGCGGACGGCGCCCGCCTGGCCGGGGACGAACTCGGTCTGGGGCAACCGCTCTTTGTCCCTGGCGTTTTCCAGCACTACCTCGACCCGGCGCCCGGTGCCACGCCAGATCAGCTTGGTCGCGGTGAGATGCGTACCCTGATCGGCCAGGCCAAGCTCTTCCCACAGCAGGTCCCTGATCACCCGGCGCCGCGCCGCGTCGTCGTCGGCGTGACGCGCGTGGCCCAGAATCTCCTCGGTGTCGACACCGACCAGCGCCAGGACTACCCGCGGGTCGTCCTCGCTGCCGGACAGCCGGAGCTCAGCGAATTGCGCGCCAAGTTCCTTCAGGGTCCGCCTCACCGCGGCGCGCTCGGCGTCGGGGAGCATGGTGACGATCGAGCCGTGGTTGAGCGCGGCCAGGCGGCTCGCGGTCAGGCCGCGCAGCGCGGGGACGTTGGGGACCAGAGCCGCCAGCAGCAGCGTCTTGACGATCAGGTCGTCGGCACGGAACCTGGCGTGGCTTTGCTCAGCGTCCGGCCGGCCGGTCAGGCCATGCCTGGTCAGCAGGTAGGGGCGCACCCGGCTGGTGTAGAACCGCTTGGCCTGCTCGAACTCCTCCCGCAGCTGGTCGGTGAACGGCTGGTCCGCGCCTACGGCGAGCACGTCGAAGATCGCGCCAAGCGGCATGAGCTGGCCGGCCCGCAGCGTGTCCCGGCAGTCGACCAGCAGCTGCTGCATCAGCGTAAGCGCCGTCCGCTCGCGTTGCAGGGCACCGGCGATGTCCACCACGGCGTGCAGGAACACCGGGCTGAACGGATAGGTGAGGCGGAACGCGTCCCGGTCCCCCGGGTCGCCGTGCGCGTCGAGCAGCGTCTCCCAGACCTGGGCGCTGACGCTGACGGCCTGCTCAAAGGCCGCGTCGAGGGCGATGGCGGCGTCGGCGTCCTTGGGCCTGAGCAGGCGCTCGTGCACGATGGCCGGCAGGTTCCCGTCGTCCAGCCTGATCGAGGAGAACCGGTCGTCCCAGTACTTCAGGCTGCCCGCTACCGTACCCGCGGTGTCCCGGCCGCCCGGGTCCCGGCCGCCCAGGTCCCGGCCGCCCAGGTCCCGCTGCCTGGGCACGAAGCTGATGATCGGCGCGGACCGCTCGTACTCGGCGGGCTCACCCAGCTTGGAGACCTTCTGCGCTTCCTCGCGAACCTTGTCCGGATGGCCGGCGTACCCGGAGAGCCACAGCACGAGTTCGTCGAGCATCAGCACGACCGCGTCGTAGCCGAGTACTTCCCTGGCGTGCTTGCTGATGACGGCCAGGCCCTCGTGCAGGGTGATGAACGACTCCGCCTCGGCCCGCACCGCCCGCTCATACCGGCGGAAAGGCCCGGCCAGCAGGTCGCCGATGAGCCGCCGCCGGCCTTTGCCGCCCGGCGGTTCCGCGAACGCGGCATCCAGAGACGCGGAGCCCCACGCAGCACCCCGCGGCTCCTCGCCGCGGGGAAGCTGGGCGATGAACTTCTCGTCGCCGTCCCTGCCTCGCAGCGCACGCGCGTCGGCGATCAGCTCGTCGTCCCGGTATACGGCCGGCAGCGACGCGCCAGGGTGAAGCTTGCTGACTTGGGCCACGTAACCGCCCAGGATGGCGGTGTCCAGCGACGGGGAGTCTGGCAGCTGGGAGGGCAGAAGCAGGAATTTCCTGCCCCGCAGCCACGGGTCATGCTTGGCGACCACCGCGGCGAGGCCTTCCTTGCCGCGAGCCTCCGGGTCGCCGCGCAGGACCGCGTGCAGCACGGCCATGAAGTGCGATTTGCCGGAACCAAACGACCCATCGAGGTAGGCGGCACGGGAGCTTGATGTCTCCACGGCGGACTTGATCAGGCCGAGCGCCTGGTCGAAGCAGGCCGCGAGCTGCTCGGTGAGTACGTACTCGGTGATCGTCGACTTCTCGCCGATCCCCTCGGCCAGGGCGAGCACGAAGTTCCCGGCGTGCGCCTCCTCCGGGATCGCGACGAGATCCCGGAGCAGCCCCTCGGTCATGATCCTCCTCCCGCCGCCGCCTCTTGCGGCACCCGCGGATCCGCTGACAAACTTATGCTCCAATAGGTCCTTGGACGCTTCCGGCACCAGATCGTGGATAATGGACGGAGGAGGCGGACCAAATGTCGGATTTGCGATTTACGACTTGCGGTTTGCGATTTACGACTTGCGGTTTGCGATTTACGACTTGCGGTTTGCGATTTACGACTTGCGGTTTGCGATTTACGGTTTAGGACTGAAGATTGAACCACGTGCGGGAGTTGCCGGGCCAATCGTATGGTCCAATTCCTGCAGACGCCAATTTCGGGCTGGTGGCGGCAGCAATCGGCACCGAGCATGGTGGTTGTGGTGGCCCGGCCGCGAATCCGGCTCTTCGTGCGCCCGCTCCCGTAATCGCGCATGATCGGCGACCCTATCCGCTCCACGAGACGGTAAGGGTCCACGATGCCCCCGCGGCCCAGTCCGCCGCACGGGCAAATGGCGCATTTCGCCTTCGCGGACCGGGTTTTCGCTGATCGTGTGTCATGATTCCCTGATCAGGGGAATGGTGACACACGATAACCATCTCGGCCGGCTCCAGGCCGGGCATTAGGCGCATTTCGCCTCCGTGTACCCGGTCGCACGCTGATCGTGTGCAGTTGCCCCCCGCCGCCTGGGGGGTAACTGCACACGATAACCATCTCGGCCTGCTGAAAACCGACAAAAAGAACATTTCGTCCTGGTGTCAGCGACGGGCCAGGGGCATTTGCCGCCTTTTCCGGGGTGGCGGCCTGCCTCGTGCTCTACGCTTGCGGCCGTGGCGGAGCTAGGCAGGGCCGAACTGAACGCGATGGTCGCCGGGGCCATCGTCGATGCCCACGACGAAGACGAGCAGGTGTCCGGGTTCTACGACCTGATCGAAGAGCACCTGGCCGTGCCCTTCGAGACAACGGTCCTGGGCGTCTCGGTGACCGTCGAGGACATCGGGCTCATGTCGAACTGGATCACGGCGATTTGCGTCCGCGGCCAGCACCAGCAGGCGATTTCCATCCTCGACCTGCCACTGCCTGAGCCCCCTCCGGCTGGCTGGGAATGGATCGCCGCCTACCGGCACTGGGCCCGCTGATCATGAGCGAATACCAGTACTACGAGTTCCTCGCGGTAGACCGCCCGCTGACCGTCACCGAGCAGGCCGAGGTGCGAGAGTTCTCTACCCGGGCCAGGATCACCGCCACCAGCTTCACCAACGAATACCAGTGGGGCGACTTCCGCGGCGATCCCGGCGACCTGATGCGGCGTTACTACGATGCTCATTTGTACCTGGCCAACTGGGGCACGCACCGGATCATGCTCAGGCTGCCGCGTACCCTTCTCGACCCCGAGGTCGCCAGACAGTACTGCGTCGATGACCAGGTGACCGTGACGGTCACCGACGAGCACGTGATCATCGACATGGTCAGCGAGGACGAAGAGGGCGAGTGGGAAGAGGACACCGAGGATTCGCTGTCGGCGATCATCGGGGTCCGCGCCGAACTCGCCGCCGGAGACCTGCGGCCGCTCTATCTGGCGTGGCTGTCGGCCTACGGGGTCTGGGAGCGCGATGAGGACGCCTTCGACTCCGAAGACGAGGACGTACCGGAGCCGCCGGTGCCCGCGGGCCTGCAATCGCTGACGGCCGGGCAGCGCGCCCTCGCCGACTTCCTGCGCCTGGATTCCGACCTGCTGGAGGTCGCGGCCGAGGCCAGTGCGCCCCGGCCGTCCGGCCAGGACGATCCGGGTGCGCTGGCCGCCTGCATCGCTGGCCTACCTGACGAGGAGAAGGCGAGGCTTCTCCTGCTGGTCGCTCAAGATCAAGGAGCACGGGCCAAGATGGAACTGCTGCACAGGTTCCGCGAAGACACCGGTAGCGGCGGTTCCCGGCCCGGCCGCAGGGTGGGCACGCTACTGGACGCCGCCGCGCTGCACCGCCAGTAGCTGTCTTAGGCACCCGCGCTTCCCCAAGAGCGGGGGTAAGGTAACCAGCGGCAGCATCATGTGATCGGGCGGGCAGGAAAAGAACTTCGCGGTGGCGATGGTGATGGCAGGCGGCTCAGCCGACTCCTACGATCTTGATGCGCTGGCGGTCAGCGACAGGTTCCGGCTGTTCAACTTCACCCGCCGGGATGAGGCCCTCGCGTACCTGTGGGTGCTGCGCGCGATGGACCGGCTGCGCGGGATGCATGTGGCCCAGTCCCACACCGATGACGTGACGGCCGTGCTGAACGAACTGGCCGCCGCGCACGACGGCGTCCCGCCATGGGTGGGCAACCTGAGGGAACGGCTGGACAGCCTGTCCGACGACGGGGTACTGCACCGGCTGGAGGACGCGTCGCGGGCCGGGAGCCTGGCCCGGTACCGGAACCGGCAGTCGGTCTATCAGTTCACCGAACTCGGGCACCGCGCGTATACGGCGGTCGAGGGCGTGCTGGCGGCGCGGCTGCAGGACGCGAACCTGTCCCGGCTTGTGTTCTCCGACATCGTGCGTGACCTGCGCGGCCTCGCGGAGGCGAACCGAGAAGGCGACGGCGACGAGGTCGTGCGCCGCCT
>Ga0302325_10022440_pt1 | contig 13207 bp, 12 predicted proteins | sample Palsa_T0_2_FD_201948 | JGI IMG/M metagenome (GOLD analysis project Ga0302325, IMG submission 201948) | Peat permafrost microbial communities from Stordalen Mire near Abisko, Sweden - Palsa_T0_2 | ecosystem: Environmental > Terrestrial > Soil > Palsa > Peat permafrost | place: Sweden: Abisko... | reverse complement strand
ATCCACCGGCGCCTGCCCCAATGCCAACCCACACCCCAGCGCCCCCACCGCGCACGCCTTCCCAATCATCCCTACACCTCGCCCACAATCCCGCACAGCCGGATACCCCCTGATCGACTCAGCCACACGGTGCACTCGCCACCGGCCTCTCCAGCGCCTTCCGATCCCACCCCGCAGCATCCGCCCCTGCTGCATAAGTCGTCTCCAGAAACCCCATCACCGCATCCTCCGGCGACGCACTCGCCCGCGCCTCGTCGTACTTCAAAATAAATTCGCCCAGCGCTTTATCCCACGCACCTGGCCGCACCGGCTTGCCCGCCAACCCCTCGGGCACCGGAGCCGCGTAGCAATAGAACGCCGGCGCGCCATACCCGCCATTCCCCGGCCACCACCCCGCCGAGATCACCTCGTGCGAGTACGCCTCCGCCTGCACCCGGTCCGGTCGCGGCGGCCCTGCCGCCACCCGCCCGCTGAAGCGCGTACAGCACAGGTCGAAGCTCCCCCAGAAAAAATGCACCGGGCTGATTTTGCCTTGAAAGCCTGTCGCAAACCGCTTCAGCAGCGCATCCACTCGCATCAGCACTTGGTGAAACTCCGTGACCGCATCGCGGTCATACGACGCATTCGCCTTATCGAGATCGAAACGCACCGGCGCTGCAACTTCAACCGGCATCGGCCATATCTTCGCCTCCACGCCCAACCCCGCAAGCGCCTTCAAATACTCCGCATAGAAATCCGCCACCGGCCGCGGCTTCAGCTCCACCTGCGCCCTCGCCCCCTTACCCATCCGCAACTCCAGCTCGTGCTCGCAGAAGTCGAACTCCACCTCCAGCACATCCCCCCGCCACGGCATCGCCGAAGTCGTCAACCCGCACGCCGACACATACAGCGGAACATTCCACCAATGATTCTGCAGCGGCGTCAGCGCCAGCCGCGTCTTGCCGACGATCTGCGTCCACATATGCAGCGTAGTCGCAGTATCCTTCCACGCCTCCCACCCCAGCTCCGGCCACCCGCTACTCGCCTTCGCATCCCCCATAGCTGTACCCTCCCACAGTGTGAAAGAGCATATACCAACTCCGGCATCACGACGGACCGGGTCAGGCGGTTTGGCTGGCGTGGCCCGAGGCGCGCTATCGAGCCCGATTCGGCATCTCTTCCTTACGTTGTCGGCTTGAACGTCACCAGCACCGTGACGAAGATCAAGCCGAAAAGGATCACCAGCAGAGGCCACCAACGATCCAACCAGGACACTGACTCACTCGACGAACTCATCGCAACATCCTCCGTTACCACTTCCAAATCCTAACCGACAACCAAAGCCACGCTCAATCCCGTCGCCCACTTGATCTCCACGCCCGCGCCCAGGTTCGTCAGCGATAACCGTCCCCAAGAATTCTCCCGAAGCACGACCATCCGCCCGCATCCCGCCGGGTCACTTCCCCGTACTTCCAAATCCCCCCACGCCCCTTGCCGCCTCGCCCAACTCCGTCACCTCAACAAACTCCGCCTCGATCCGCTCGACAATCCGCAACTGCGCGATCCTGTCGCCGGCGCGAATCTCCACCGGCTGCGCGCCCAGGTTGGTCATCACCACCTTGATCTCCCCGCGGTATCCCGGATCGATCACTCCCGCCAGCGTCGTCACTCCCCGCACCGCCAGCCCCGACCGGTCTTCCACCAGCGCCCCATGCGTCGCCGGAAACTCAAGCGCAATCCCCGTCGCCACCGCCTGCGTCGAGCCAGCCTCGCCCGCGGCTGCCAGCGTCACCCCCACGCACGCATACAAGTCCGCCGCCAGATCCCCAAACATCCCCACATGCGCATACCGCGGCACCTGCGCCGCCTCCACCAGCTTCTTCACCTTGACCGAAACCATATCCCCGCAATTCTATGCCGCACCCGCAAAAAGCGTCCGCCATCCCCTCCGCCTTCCCCCTCCGCCTTCCTCCTCCGAGCGCCTTGCTTGCTTCCACTCTAAAATCGGTCTGACGATGCTCGCCCTACTCAAATCCTTCTTCAACCCGCCACCAACCCGACCCGCAAATCCCTTTCGCGCCCCCCGCCGCGTCTTCTGGGTCGGCTTCCTGGTCCGCGTCCTCTACATCACCCTCGCCCACACCTACCGCGTCCGTCCCGCCGAGGACCACTTCCAGTTCGGCTGGGAGGCCGGCCGCATCGCCCGCGCCCTCGTCACCGGCTATGGCTACTCCGACCCCTTCGCCAATATCTACCTCGCCCACACCGGCCCCACGGCCTGGCTCCCGCCGCTCTACCCCCTGCTGCTCGCCGCCGTCTTCCGCGTCTTCGGCGTCTACACCCGCGCCTCCGCCTGGGTGCTCTTCACCCTCCAGTCCGCCTTCTCCGCCGCCACCGCCCTCGCGACGTACGAGATCGCCGCCCGCTGCTTCTCGCGCCGCATCGCCCTCTGGTCCGCGTGGATCTGGGCCCTCTACCCCGCCGCCATGCAGTATGCGGTCCGCTGGCCTTGGGAGATGACCATCACCACTGCGCTCTTCACTTTCACCCTGGTCCTTGCCCTCCGCCTCCGTAACATCGGCTCGCCCGCCGCCGCCAGCGATGCGACACCGGGTACCCCATCTTCGCGCGGCATCATCGCGCGAAGGTGGGCATCATGCGAATGCGCGACCGCACCCGGTTCCACCGCCGCAGATTCATGCCGGACCGCAACGTGGCTTGCCTTCGGCATCTTGTGGGGCTTGATCGCACTATCGAACTCCACCCTGCTGATCTTTCTACCGGCCTGCGGTTTGTGGATATTAAAAGGAACCCTCCACCGCCCGCACGCACTCCGCGACGCCACCCTGGCCGCCTTTATCTTCCTCGCCTGCATCGCCCCCTGGACCCTCCGCAATGCGCGCGCTTTCCACACCTTTATCCCTCTCCGCGGCAACTTCGGCGCCGAACTCTGCCTCGGCAACGGCCCCGGGTCCAAAGGCCTGCTCATGGAGTACGACCACCCCTTCCAGTCACCCGAGCAGCTCCGCCTCTACGCCGGGCTCGGCGAAGTCCGCTACGTCACCCGTCGCGGCGCACTCGCCAAGGCCTACATCGCCGCCGACCCCCGCCACTTCGCCGCCGACATCGCCCGCCGCGTCGACTTCTTCTGGGTCAGCGTTCCCCATCCCGCCGACGACCTCTGGTACGTCGAAGCCGGCCGCGTCCTCAACTTTGCCTTCATCTCGCTCGCCGGCCTCCTCGGCCTCGCGCTCGCCCTCGCCCGCCGCGTCCCCGCCGCCGGCCTCTTCGCCTGGGCCTTCGTCCTGCTGCCGATTCCCTATTACCTCGTCACCGTCCACGCCCGCTTCCGCCACCCGCTCGAACCGCTCATCTCCATCCTCGCCGTCTACCTCTTCCAGTCCGCCCACCCGCGAACCCTACCCTGAATGCCGTCATCCCGACCGAAGCGGAGCGCAATGGCGGGCCCCCGCATTGCTTCTTCCCCTTGGTGCCGGATGCCCGATTCATGACGGTTTCACCGAAAGGGGATGTACAGACCCCCACACTCCTTACGCCCGTCCCCCAAACTCCCCCGTCTCCGTCGCCACCTTCACCTTCTCCCCTTGCTTGATGAAGAGCGGTACGCGAATCTCCAGTCCCGTCTCCAGCCGTGCCACCTTGGTCACGCTCCCGCTCGAAGAGTCGCCCTTCACCCCAGGCTCCGTCTCCGCCACATCCAGCTCCACGAAGATCGGAAGCTGCAACCCAATCGGATTCCCGTTGTACTTGTGCAGCTGCACTGCCGCGCCCTCCACCAGAAAGTCCAGCGCTGTCCCCATCGTCTCTCCGGTCAATGTCAGCGTCTCGTAGCTCTCCTGATCCAGAAAATGCGACCCATCGCCATCGCTGTACAGATACGACGCCGGCACCAGCACCAGGTCCGGCTCCTTGAACTTGTCATTCGCCTTAAACGTCTTCTCAAACACCGCGCTGGTCAAGAGATTCCGCATCTTCAGCCGCACCAGGGTTTGACCACCGCGAGCCGTCGGCGTGTTCACCTCCGCATCCAGACACGCATACGGAGTGTTCTCAAACTCGAATAGACTCTTGCGCTTCACATGAATCGCTTCAATCAGTGCCGCCATCAGCCCCTCAAATCGCAGGCCGCATCGCATCGCGAACCCGCGCCCGGATTTCCTCCCAGGTATAGATTTCCTCCCAAGTATAAGGTGCCGGGTGCCACACTCCTGAAAGTCTCGCTCACCGTCATCGGTGGAGTTCGTGCCCAGTCTCTTTCCCACCCCATACCGCCCTCTGATACAAAGGTTCGGATACAAAGGTTCGGAAACTCGCCACGCTGCTCACACGTCTCCAATCCGTCCCTAAGGAGTCCCGCCCCATGAACTCGCTCTTCGATCGCCGAGCCTTCCTCCGCCTCGCCTCCGCAACTGCCGCTTTCCTCACCCAGGCGGCGCGCCCGCAGGCTCCACGTCCCGCCCCGCGCGCCGGCCGTGCCACCACCATCAGCCGGAAGAACTTCGTCGGCATTCAGGTCCGCGGCTTCGTCTGGGTCGACGAGGGCATCGACCAGGTGCTCGACAACCTGCAGAAGAAGGGCGACGTCAACACCGTCTGGGCCTACACCTTCGCCTATGGCGAGCAGCGCCTGCGCAAGGGCGAGGGCTTCCCCGACCACGGCACCGCGCTCAGCCCCGCCAACACCGGCATCAACGCCGGAGCGCTCTACGACTACGACCCCAAATACTTCCAGAACACAGTGCTCAAGGACTTCCGCCTCTCTGGCTACGGCAAGTTCAACGTCATCGAGCAGGTCGCCCCCAAAGCCAAGGCCCGCGGCATGGACTTCTTCGCCTGGGACCTCAACAATCCCAGCCCCACCCTCAACCGCACCGCGCCCAACTATGCCACTCTCGGAGAGGTCGACATGTTCGGCCGCCGCACCACCAACCCTTGCTTCAACAACCCCGACTACCGCGCCTTCCTCAACGGCAAGATCGAGAGCCTGCTCGCAGGCTATTCCTCGCTGGTCGATGGCGTCGCATGGGGCTGCGAGCGCATGGGCCCGCTCGACAGCATGATCAGCGGCTCCGCCAACGCCACCTGCTTCTGCCAGTTCTGCCAGGCCAGGGCCCGTGAACTCGGCATCTCGGTCACCAAAGCTCAGACCGGCTATCGCGAGCTCGCGCAGCTCTTCCGCTCCTCCGGCGACCAGGCCCCCATCGACGGCTACTTCGTCTCCTTCTGGCGCATCCTCCTCAAATACCCCGAAGTCCTGAGCTGGGAATCGCTTTGGACCAACAGCTTCCAGGAAACCCAGGCCGAGCTCTACGGCTTAGCCAAATCCATCGCACCGCAGAAGCCCTTCGGCTTCCACCTCATGCAAAACATGACGTTCAGCCCCTTCTACCGCGCCGAAGAGGACTACACGCAGCGCAAGAACTACGCCGACTTCTTCAAGATCGCCACCTACAACAACGCCGGCGGCCCGCGCATGGCGACATTCCTCAATAACCTCAGCCGCACCATCTTCCACGACGCCAAACCTAACGACTTCACTGAGCTCTACTACAAGATCATGAACTACAACGAGGCCCCGTTCGATCAGCTTGCCTCTGCCGGCCTCTCGCCCGATTACATCGCGAAAGAGACCAAACGAGCCATCGCCGGTGTCGCCGGCCAAGTCAAGATCTACCCCGGCATCGACATCGACGTGCCCATCCTCGGAGCAGGTCCCGCCGCCACCGACAAGCGCACCAAACCGGACGACGTAAAGCACGCCCTCCAAGCCGCCTTCGCCGCCGGAGCTGACGGAGTCGTCCTCTCCCGCGAGTACGTTGAAATGTGGCTCGCCAACCTCACCGCCGCCGGCGACACCCTCCGGGAAATCTTCGCCCAACAACCCACCAAATCCTGACCGCCGACAGCTCCCCATCCAGCCCTTCGCCCCTTACCGCCGCGGCGCGGTCGTCGCCGGAGCGGGCGCTGCCGGCGGTGGCGTCGTCGCCGCTGGAGCCGGAGTCACCTGCCCCGCCTTCTCCTGCGCCTGCAAGGCCTTGTCGTTCGCCTCCTTGGACTTCGCCGTAGCCTTGGACGCCTTGGCGCTCGCCTTGGCTGCCGCCTCATCCCGCTTCTGCTGCTTGCGCTGCTCCTTCAACTCGCCCTTGCTCATCGTCCCGGCCGGTGTCGTCGTGGCCGTCGTCGGCTCAGTCGGATCGGTTGGCGTGCCCGACGGAGCGGGAGCCAGAGTCGCCGGAGCGGCCGAACTGCCTTCCTGCGCGACTGCCCCCGCCGCGAGCACGACACACAAAGCCAGCGAACCCCAGCGTTATTGCCTTCCGCAAAATCCTCTTCATCTCATACCTCGCCCGCGGGGAAGACAATCCCCGTCTCACTTACTTCACTTACGATGACTTCTTGCAACAAATGGCTGCCGCGGCCAAGCCCCGGCTAACATGGACATCTAAAGACTACTTACTTCAAAGTCTCTCAGAGCCTGTTTAAGAACTACAAGAATGGTCCTGCCGGACGGACCCACTGCGCGTGGGGCGGGCGTGGTTCTCCCATTGGTCGGCGCGAAATTTTGACTGCGACCATCGGGAGCACCACGCGAAGCCCAATACGAGTCACGAAGTGACCGCTGCCCGCGCAGGGCTCCCGTCCGGCAGGACAGCATCTAAACAGATTCTGAGATCGGATATGCCTGAAGACTTCAGGAACCCGGCTTGGCATTCTTCGCTCCAGTCGGCGACAATCCTCTAGCCAGGAAAAGATGCATCGGGCCGGCACCCAGAGGAACGGAACATGACTCATCGCAAGACCGCATCCATACGCATCGCGCCCCACTGCGTCGCACTGCTTGCCCTGGCTGCGGGTATCGCTGCAAGTGCAGCCCAGCCGCCAGCCGCCGCCCAGGCCCAGCCAGCGACCCAAATTCCGCCGCTCAACGGCATCGCCCACATCGCTATTCGCGTCCAGGACATCGCCGCCTCCGTCGCCTTCTACCACAAGCTCGGCTTCGACCAGGCCTTCGCCATGACCAAAGGCGACGTCGTCACCCAGTCGTTCATCAAGCTCAACGACCGTCAGTTCATCGAGCTCTACCCGACCGCCGCAGAGGGTCCGCCGCAGAACGCCAAGCCCGGCTTTCTCCACCTCTGCTTCGAGGGCGCCGACCTCAACCCCGTCCACGACTACTACGTCGCCGAAGGCCTCACCCCCAATCCCGTGCGCAAGGCCGGCGCTGGCAACATGTTGTTCACCATGAAGGGTCCCCAGCAGTTCTCCGAGCCGCAGAACATCGAGTACACGCAGTACATGCCCGGCTCCCTGCACTCCAAAGACTTCGGCCAGCACCTCGGCCCCGACCGCGTCGGCGACCGGATGACCGTCGTCGCTCTCGCCATGCAGGACCCCGCCTCCGCCCGTACCTTCTACCTCGCGAAGCTCGGCTTCACCCCCGCGCCTGGCAATCCCGCCCGCCTCATCCTCCCCGGCACATCCGGTCAGCAGGTCGAGATCGTCCCCATCGACCCCCTCGGCGCAAGATCCAGCATCATCCTCGAAAGCTCCAACCTCGACAAGTCCGCGGCGCAACTGACCAGGCAGTTGGTTGCCTTCAAACGGGCCAGCACCGTTACCACCAATGGCAGTCCCGCCCACCCCATCACAATCGATATGATCTCCGTCACCGACCCCGACGGCAACATCATTCGCATCCAATCGCAACCCTGATCCTGTGGCCTATGACGTGGTTCCCGCTCCCTGTGCCCTCTGACCTGCACCTATGACCCTCCGCGAGGCGCTCGCCCACGCCACCAGCCAGATCGATGCGTCACCGGGTCTTCGCGCCGACGCCCACCGCGACGCGGTGCTGCTGCTTTTACACACACTCGGAATCTCGCGCGCCGCTCTGCTCGCCGACCCCGGCCGCACGCTCACCCTCCCCCAGCAAGCTGCCTACCAGGGCCTCATCCTTCGCCGCCTCGCCCACGAACCCATCCAGTACATCATTGGCGAACAGGAGTTCTACGGGCTCGCACTCCACGTCACGCCCGCCGTCCTCATCCCGCGGCCCGAGACCGAGCTCCTCGTCGAAGCTGTGCTCGCCGAATTGGGCTCTCATTCCGCCGAATCTGTTTTTCATTCCGCCGAGTCTGTCTGTCATTCCGCCGAATCTGTCTGTCATTCCGCAGTGCAGCGTAGGAATCTGCTCTCGCTCTCGCCCCCGCCACCACCCCTGCGCACCCCTCTGAGGATATTAGACGTCGGCACCGGCTCCGGCGCCGTCGCCATCGCGCTTGCCCACCATCTGCCCCAAGCCCACATCACCGCCGTCGACCTCTCCCCTGCAGCCCTCGCAGTCGCCGCAGCGAACGCAGCGCGTCACCGCCTGACCAGCCGCATCCATCTCCTCGCATCGGACCTGCTCGACGCACTCGGTCCCGGCGAAGCCGGCTTCGACGCCATCGTCTCGAACCCGCCCTATGTTCCTACGGCCGACCGCGAGACCCTGCATCCCCAGGTCCGCGACCACGAACCCGCCGCAGCCCTCTTCGCCGGACCCGACGGCCTGGACGTCTACCGCCGCCTTATTCCTCAGGCCCGCGCCGCACTCAACGAGAACGGCCTGCTCGCGCTCGAAATAGGACACGGCCAGCGCGAGCCCATCGCCGAACTGCTGGCAGGCTGGAACCAACTCCGCTTCCTCGACGATCTGCAGCACATCGCTCGCGTCACCCTGGTCCGCAAACCATGAACCCGGCCCAGACAGATGCCGCAATGGACTGGGCGCCGCGTCGATCAGTCGGGCCAGAGCCACGCCGCGCCGTCTGCGACGATTACAGAGGTATGGCGTGGGCGCCCGCGGAGGCGCGGCTGATGTAGATTTCAGCGTCAATGCCAGTGGCCGCGAGATAGCCGGCGCACATGGCGGCAGTGAACGCTGCGGCGTGGTCCGCGGCGACCAGGTTCACCGTGCAGCCGCCGAATCCTCCACCTGTAAGCCGCGCGCCGAAGCAGCCGGGCTGCTCGTTCGCCAGCGCAACGAGGATGTCGACCTCCGGGCACGAGGCCTCGAAGTCGTCACGGAAGCTGACATGGGCCTCACACATGAGCTCGCCGAAACGGGTCAGGTCCGCGCTCTGGAAGGCCTCGACCGCCGCGAGCACACGGTCGTCCTCGGTGATTACATGGCGGCAACGGCGCAGCACATTGTCGGGCATCTCGCGGCCCCAGCGCGCGAGGTCGGCCACGGTGGCGTCGCGCAGAGCCTTGATCTCCGGCCGGTGGGCGCGCAGGATCGCAGTCCCCTCCTCAATCTCCGCCCGGCGAATGTTGTATTCGCCGCCCGCGACAGAATGCTTCACCATCGAGTTGCAGATGACGATTCGGATGCCCGCGGGAATAGGTGCGAGCTGGTATTCGAGAGACCGGCAGTCGAGCATCAGGGCGTGGTCAGCCGCGCCGCAGCAGATGACGAACTGGTCCATGATGCCGCTGTTAGCGCCGACGAATGCGTTCTCCGCGCGCTGGCACAGCAGGGCGATCTTGCGGAGGGGCAGGTCGACGCCGAGGGCGCCGAGTACGGCGATCGCGGTCGAAACTTCGACCGACGCGGAGGAGCTGAGGCCCGCCCCAAGTGGAACGTCCCCCGCAATGGTGAGCGAGAAGCCGCGGGCAATCCTGACGCCATGTTCGCGCAGCGCCCAAACGACGCCCGCGGGATAGTCGGACCAGTGGACCTTGCGGCCGCCGCGAAGTGCGGCGAAGCCGTCGTCGAGGAGTTCGGGGATGGACTTGTCGATGCGCTCGTCGAAGTTGATGGAGTGCGCAAGGACGCGGCCGTCGGTGCGCGGGGTGATGGCGATAACCGTGGCGAAGTCGATGGCGGCGGGCATGACGAAACCGTCGCAGTAGTCGGTATGCTCGCCGATCAGGTTCACGCGGCCAGGCGCTGTGTAGAGCGCACCTGGAGTTCCGTAGGAAGCAAAGTGGAGCGCGGCGATTTCAGCGGGCGTCAGCATGGGCTTTTCCAAGATTAATTCCAAGGCTAATCTGCGTAGTGCTTCTCCGGGAGAGCGCGCAAGCGCTCGGCGGCCGTCTCCGGAGTGAGGTCGCGCTGAGGCATGCCCAGCATCTCGAAGCCGACCATGAACTTGCGTATCTCGGCGGAGCGCAGCAGCGGTGGGTAAAAGTGCGCATGGAAGTGCATGAAGTCGTGCGCCTGGCCGTGCGTGGGGCGCTGGTGGAAGCCCATTGTGTAGGGGAAGCTGACCTCAAAGAGGTTGTCGTAGCGGGTGGTGACGGCCTTGAGAATTGCCGCGAGCCCGGTGCGCTCAATCCGTGTCAAGTCGGTGAAGCTTCCCATGTGGCGCACGGGAAGCACTAGAGCTTCAAACGGCCAGGTAGCCCAGTAGGGGACGACGGCGACGAAGCTGTCATTCTGGCAGACGATGCGCTGTGCCTGCGCGATCTCGGTCGCAACGTAGTCGCACAGCAGGCAGGAGTGATGCTCGGCGAGGTAGGCCTGCTGAGCGGCCAGTTCGCGCAGGGGCTCGTCGGGGATGTGCTCGGTCGCCCATATCTGGCAGTGGGGATGCGGATTGCTGGCGCCCATCATCGCGCCGCGGTTCTCGAAGATCTGCACGTGGTTGATCCACGGCAGGTCGCCCAGCGCTGCGGTCTCGTCGGCCCAGGCGTCGACCACCGCGGCAATCTCGGCGACAGCCATGCGCGCCAGCGTAAGCGAGTGGTCGGGGTGGAAGCAGAGCACGCGACAACGGCCGCGCTCCGGCTCGGCGACCAGCAGCGGCGAAGAATCCGGCCCGGCATCGGAGTCGGGCTGGATGTCGGGGAGCAGCGCGGGGAAGTCATTGTCGAAGGCGAAGACGCTCTTGTAGGCCGGGTTGTGCTGGCCGCCGGAGCGGATATTGCCGGGGCATAGGTAGCAGGAGGGGTCATAGGTCAGGCCAGGGCTAGCGGTCTGCTTCGTCGTCTCGCCCTGCCACGGACGCTGTGTGCGCTGCGGAGAGACGAGGATCCACTGGCGAAGCAAAGGATTGTAGCGGCGATGCGGGACGAGATCGAGCGGGCGGGCTGACGCAGGCACAGGCATTCCTCTTCAGGTGAAAAAGCAGCGGGTTACAAGTGTAAGCGATGGGGCGGTCCTTCGACTGCGCCTCTCGCGATGGCGCTGCGGGAGGCATCGCTCAGGATGACACCTTTATTGGGGTCCGGCTGCGGGTTCCGCGGACCGCTCTGCCGCTTCGGCGGCGGCGGTTTTGAGGCTGACGTGGTCGAGCCGGGCACAGATAAGCCCCGCCGGGATGATGGATAGGAACGTAACCACAAGCAGCAGCGCTCCGCAGGCGGTTGCTGCCTCGATGGGCGCGCCGTAGAACTCATGCATGGCGGCGGCGGTCACGGCGATCTGGGTGAACCAGCCGATGATCGGCAGTTGCAGCAGCGAGCCCCCGATACTCGCTCCCATCAGCAGCATCGTGCGCGAGAAGCTGAGCGTCGCCAGTTGCGGCGTATCGACAAAGGCGTGCAGGCTCTGCACGTAGGCGAAGCCGATCAGGCCCCACATGGCAAGCGAGATCAGCGCTGTAACAACGAAGTCCTGCGCCGAGGAGATGGCGTCGAGGCCGTCGCGGAAACTCCGAATCCGCTCCGCAACACTCTCGCCGATCGGTTTCGAAAGCCAGCCAAGAGCGGTGCCCGCGACGCTTGCGACCGCGCCCCCGGCCACGCGGATGAGCACGGCGAAGACCGCGATCGCCGCAGTGCCGGCGAGCGAAAGGAGGCCGGTGCGGACGAAGATCTCGTGGTGCGGAAGGTCGCGCGGCGCGAACAGCAACGCGCCCGAGAAGATGACGGCCGCGGCGCCCAGATCGAACATGCGCTCAATGGTGTACACGGCGATCTGCGAGCTGATCGGAAGCCGAACTCGCCTTGCAACCAGGTAGGGACGTGTGAGATCGGCGAGCCGGCCGAAGACGGCGACCGCGGTGAAGCCGATGAACTGCGGACCGACCAGTGACAGCGCGGGAACTTTCTTGGTCGCCGAGAGGAACACCGACCAACGCAAGGCGCGCAGCCAGTAAGTCGAATAAATGAGGGCAATGCCCGCGGCAATGTGGATCCATCCAATGTGGCGCAGTTCGGCGAAGAACATCCCCCAGTCGAAATGCATGCGGCCACGGTTGGCGAACACAATCAGCGCCAGCAGGATGAGGACCACGGCGCCGAGCAAGCCCTTGCGGTTTTTCATGCCATCCCTACTGTACCGCGTAGACTAATTCGCAGCGGCCGGCAGGTTCGCGTTCGACCCCGGAGATGAGCTGGCAACTGACGCAGAGCGTTTGCGGCGGTTGAACTCGCGGATCACGTGCGCCACATAGGCGCGCGTCTCGGCGTAGGGGGGAATGCCATGATAGCGGTCGACCGCGGCTGTGCCTGCGTTATACGCGGCCAGCGCGAGCGCGATGTCGTCGCGATACCGGGTGAGCAGTTGATCGAGATACGCCGTGCCGCCGCCAATGTTGTCCTCGGCCACGAAGCTGTCGTGTACGTTCATCTCGGACGCGGTCCCCGGCATCAGCTGCATCAGCCCCTGTGCACCGGCGCGCGAGACTGCCAGCACACGCCCGCCGCTCTCCGCCTGGACGACGCTGGCAAGCAGATCGGTGTCAATGTCGTGGAGCGCGCCCGCGCGCGCGAGCATCTGGCGCATCTCGGCGGGAGTGAGGGCCAATTGCCCCGCGGGCGGCCGCGCTGGTTTGACAGCAGCGGACGCGAAGGCGATGGCCGCCACAGGTGCCGGATCGGGGAATGCCTCAACCCGCAGCACTGCGCTGGCGGAGACCTCAATATAGTCGGCATCCTCCGCCGTGACCGGCCTTGCAACGTCGGCGCGCGCATTTGGAAGGAGGTAAAGCCGGACCCGGCCGCCCACGGCCTCGCGGCGAATACAGTCAAGTTCGAAGCCATTGCGGAGCGTGATGTGCTCGGCGGCAAAGGCCGGCGGCCAAGTCATCATGATGACTGCCAGCGTTGCCAGACCGAAGCTGAGTATGGAGCGGCTTTTCATCTCAGATTCAGCCTACCATCCTATGACGATGAAGCGCCTGCGTCGAATGGGGTACTCGCTGGTTGCGGCAGCGGCGACCAGCGAGTACCGCGTCATTCCAGCAGGGCGATACGGGGGTTGTCCATCACATGCAGG
>Ga0302325_10022437_pt1 | contig 13208 bp, 10 predicted proteins | sample Palsa_T0_2_FD_201948 | JGI IMG/M metagenome (GOLD analysis project Ga0302325, IMG submission 201948) | Peat permafrost microbial communities from Stordalen Mire near Abisko, Sweden - Palsa_T0_2 | ecosystem: Environmental > Terrestrial > Soil > Palsa > Peat permafrost | place: Sweden: Abisko... | reverse complement strand
CCTGCAGTCGGTGATGAAGGGAGGTCGGCCATGACTCCCGATTACGCGGGCCTTTTTTTCGCCCTGAGGCCGGAGAGCCTCCTCGTGCTGGGGGCTCTCGCCGCGCTCGGCCTGGATCTTTCCGTGCTGCGGGGCCGCGCCGCCGGCCAGCGCCTCGGCTGCGCCCTCGCGATCGGAAGCCTCGCGGTGCTGTTGGCCGGCCTCCTGACATGGACCGGGCCGCGGGGCCCGGTTTTTGGCGGAGTCCTGGTCCTCGACACCCTGGCCTTGGGGACCCGCCTCGGCGTCCTGGGGCTGACGCTCCTGACGTTGGGCATTGCCCGAGGCGGCAAGGTGCCGAGCCAGCCCGCCGAGTATGTCGCGATGATGTTATTTGCGGCGGTCGGTCTCCTGCTGATGGCCGCCGTGCAGCAGTTGCTGCTCGGCTTTCTCGCCTTGGAACTGGCCAGCCTTTCGCTCTACGTCCTGGCGGGCTTCGACCGCACCCGGCCCGAGGCGGCCGAGGCCGCCCTGAAGTATTTTCTCTTTGGCACCATGGCCGCGGCCTTTCTGCTCTTCGGCTTCAGCCTGGTCTACGGCCTGACCGGGTCGATCGAGCTGCCGCAGATCGCAGCGCGCCTATCCGGGCCGGTCCCCAGCCCGATGCTGCTGGTCGCGATCGCGATGATCCTGGTGGCGTTCGGCTTCAAGTCGGCGGCCGCTCCCTTTCACCTCTGGGCCCCCGACGTCTACCAGGGCGCTCCCGCCCCCTCCGCGGCGCTGATCGCATCGGCCTCGAAGCTTGCGGGCTTCGCGTTGTTCTCCCGGCTCCTGTGGCCCGGATTTGGTGCCGCCGCGGGACAGGCCCGGTCGTTCGCCGGCGGACCCGGCTGGCTTCCGGCCGTCGCAGCGGTGGCGGCGGCCTCGCTCCTCCTCGGAAATCTCGCGGCTCTCGCGCAATCCAACCTCCGCCGGCTGCTCGCCTACTCCGCCATCGCCCACGCGGGCGCTCTGCTGCTCGGCGTGATGGCGGCCGGCCAAGCCGGCTTTGCGCCGCTGTTCTACTATGCCGCCACCTACGGATTGGCGACGGTTGGCGCCTTCGGCGTCATCGCCGCCTTGGAGCGCGAGGGACGCTGCGAGGACATCGCCGATCTCGCGGGGCTGCACCGGCGTTCCCCTTTGCTGGCGGGCTGCCTGGGTGTGTTCATTCTCTCCCTCGCCGGCATCCCGCCTCTCGCCGGTTTTTTCGGCAAGCTCGCCGTTTTCGCGGCCGCCTTTCGGATGGGGGGACCGGCCGCCTGGCTCGCCGTGCTGGCGATCGCGCTCAGCGCCGTGGCGCTCTATTACTATCTGATCGTCCTGAAGGAGGCCTGGGTGGCCGCACCGACGGCCGGGGCGCGCCCGGTCGCGGTCTCGCGCGTGACCGCGTTCACCCTCGTGGTGGCGGCCGGCTTGATCGTCGGCTTCGGACTGGAACCGGCGCTGCTGCTCGGACGGTTTTGAGCGAACCAGGCGTCGCCTTCCGCGATCCCGAGCCGCCCCCGGCCGCGGAAGCGGCATCTGATGGGAGGGTAACACCCCATATCCGCCTGCGCCTTTCCGGGGCATAATCGGCCGGAAAGAATGCATAAATCTCTGAAACGGTGCAAAGATAGCACGCCGGCTGGGAACAAAGCCGCGGGGAATGTCTCCCATCTTCCGGGTGTCCACCAACATGAACTTGCGAACTGTGGGTCTTAGAATCTCGAGCTTGATCTTCGCGCTCGCCAGCCTCGGACTCCTCGCCCGGGTATGGGCCCGACCCGAGAGCGTCATCGGCAGCTACCACCTCGGTCGAGTCCAGAGCCTAATTTGCGTCGTCATCACCGGCGTTCTCGGGATCTGGCTGGCGAAACTGGCGGGTCCCTGGAGCGGCGAAACAAAAGTTGTGCGAGCATCCAAGGTCTGAGCTCGAGATAGCTCAACTTGCCCCATGAAGAACATCCTTGTCCCTATTGACTTCTCCGAAGCGACGCCCGCGGTCATCAAGGCGGGCCGGATCCTGGCTCGCGAGCACTGCGCGCGAATTGTGCTCCTCAGCGTGGGCGACGCTCCCGTGATGGGCGATGTTTCGTCGATGGGCTCGGAAGATTTTGTCTATCGCGATGATAACCCCAATGGCGCCATGCTGGCCCACTATGGAGATACCCTCAATGCGGAGGGGCTGGAGACCGAGCCTTTTGAGCGCTTCGGCCCGCCCGCCGAATGCATCATCGAGGAAGCAAGGCGAATCTCGGCCGACTATATCGTCATGGGCTCGCACGGCCACAGCGCCCTGCACGAGGCTTTTGTCGGCAGCACGACCGGCCGGGTGTTGAAGCACGCGCCCTGCCCGGTCGTGGTTGTGTCGACCGTCGCTCGGGCCGTCCGCACGGGCACTTAGGCCTTCCTCTGGGCGCGGAGAGGGATAAAATCCCTCCCGTGAACTCCCTGCTTCAACCGGTCGAGCCCGGCGTGGCCAAGAACGTCATCGAGCTGAAATTGCGGGATATTGCGCAGCTATTCAATTCGCTCGACCCGTCGCCCTTCAATGAGAAGGACCTGGATCACGACGCCGAGGAATTCATCGTCAGCTGGGCGCGGGAGCTGAGGCAGCATAAGGAGCTGCGTCTGCTGCTGCATCTGGAAAATGCGCCCGGCCCCCCTCTCGCCGTCGCCGCGATCTGCGACTCGGTCCGGCATTACTTCGCCTATCGGGAGTCGATCAACCGGCTCGAATTCCGGCAGCTGCTGAAACAGGGCCGGACCAGCCTGCTGATCGGCATCTGTTTCCTGGTGGGATGCCTGCTCCTGAGCGGATGGATCGGGCAGCGCACCCGGCCGGGCGCCTTCTGGGACATCGTCCGGGAAAGCCTGACCATCGGCGGCTGGGTCGCCATGTGGCGGCCGATGGAGGTTTACCTGTATGACTGGTGGCCCCTGAAACGACGAGGCGACCTCCTGGCCAAGCTCAGCCGGATCCAGGTGGATGTGCGGGTGGAGCCGCGCTAGGTCGGCAGCGCCAGCAGCAGCCGGGCGCGAGCGACGGCGGCGGCGAGGTCGGGACACACATTCTCATCCCCGAGCCGCGCCAGCAACCCCGTCTTTTCCATCAGGGAACGGGGCTGGGTCCGCGCGCCGCTTAGCACGAGCTGCCTGCCGTGGCGCTTGAGTTTTTCATGCAGGATATCGAGCGCATTGATCGCGGTGGCGTCGATCGCGATGACCGCGGCCAGGTGGAGGATGACGACGTTGGCCTCGGCGTTGCCGCGGCGCAGCGCGGTGTCGAGCTTGTCCACGGCCCCGAAGAGCAGCGCCCCAAAGACCCGGTACACCAGCACACCCGGAGGCAGATCGGGGACTCGCTCATGACCGAAGATCCCGGCCTCGGTGCTGATCTGGTCGAGGGCATCGACTTCGGTCGCATCGCTCACCCGCTGGATGAAGAGGAAGGCGGCCAGGATCATTCCGACCTCCACGGCGACGGTGAGATCGAAGACGACCGTGAGGACGAAGGTCACCAGGAAGACGGCGGCGTCGCTCTTCGCCTGCTGGCGCAGCAGGAGAAATTCGTCCCACTCCCCCATCTTGAGCGAGACGACGATGAGCACGGCGCCCAGCACCGTCAGCGGAATGAACCGGGCCAGCGGGGCGGCGAGCAGGACGATGGCGAGGAGCGTGAGGGAGTGGACCAAGCCGGCGATCGGCGAAGTCGCGCCGCTGCGGATATTGGTCGCGGTGCGCGCGAGCACGCCGGTGACGGGAATGCCGCCGAAAAAAGGGACGGTGAAATTCGCCAGGCCCTGGGCCATCAGCTCCTGGTTGGAGTCGTGCCGGCCGTCGATCATGCCGTCGGCGACCACGGCCGAGAGCAGCGATTCAATGGATCCCAGCAGCGCAATGGCCACAGCGGGACGGATCAGGACGCCGATATGGTGGAAATCGATGACGGGAAGGAGAAAGGCCGGCAGTCCGTGGGGGATCCCCGCATCGCCGAAGCGCTCCCCGATCGTCACCACCGGCAGCTTGAAGAGGTGGGCCAGGGCCGTGCCAGCGACCACCGCCACGATGGACCCGGGAACGCGGCGGGCCCAGGATTTGGGCCAGAACTGGATGACCGCGATCGAGGCCGCGCCGACGGCGAGGGTGGGCCAACTCAGGGTGGGCAGCGTGCGGGTGAAGGCCGCCACCTTTCCGATAAAATCGGCCGGAACCTCCGCCAGCCGCAGCCCGAGGAAGTCCTTCACCTGGGTCGAAATGATGGTGATGGCGATGCCACAGGTGAACCCGGTCGTCACCGGATGCGGGATGTATTTGATCAGCGAGCCCAGCCCGGCCGCTCCGAAGATGAAGAGAAGCACCCCCGCCAGGATCGTGCAAATGACCAGGTTTGGCATCCCGTACTGGAGGATGATGGTGTAGACCAGGCCAACGAAGGCGCCGGCCGGTCCCCCGATCTGCACCCTCGAGCCGCCGAAGGCCGAGACGATGGCGCCGCCGATGATCGCCGTATAGATGCCCGCCGCCGGGGAAGCGCCGGAGGCGATGCCGAAGCCGATGGCCAGCGGCAGCGCCACGATGCCCACGGTGACCCCGGCCAAAAGGTCGGCCTGCAGCCGGCGCAGCGAGTAGTCCTTCAGGCTGTCGAGCAGCCGGGGCCGAAATCGAAACGGAAAAGCCGGTTTCACGGCCTAGGGCGCAACCGTGGTCGCAGATCGCGCTTCGACATCGACGGCGGCACGCACCATGACCGGCCCCAGTAGCCCTGAGGGCAGGAGCGGCGAACCCTTGCCATAGGGAGCGACGCTTGCCCAGGTGATGCGCTGCGCCGGCGGCAGGTAGGCATCGCCGATCATGCGATTGGGCCAGAGATTGGTGATCCGGACCTCCAGATCGTTGTTCCCGGGCTTGGCCGCGCCCGTGATCTCGACGAGAAAGGGCTCCTTCCAGAGCACGCCCAGGTCGGCTCCGTTGAGGCGGACTCGCGCGAGATTCTTGACCGCGCCCAAGTCGAGGAATTGGCGCTTCCCGGGTCCGAAGAACGCCGAGGCCAGGTCAAAACTCTTGGCGTAGGTCGCGGTTCCCGAAAAGAATTTCACGCCGTCGTCGCCGGAGTCGGTCCACGAGACGAGGTGATCGAGCACCGCCTGGGCGGGCGCTCCCAGCTTCGGCGGGAATGCGACGGTCCACGCGCCGGCGATATTCAAGGGCGCCGGGAGGTCTCCCGCCGGGACGCCCAGGCGCCGCCCAGAGGCGGTGGTCAGGGAATAGGCCGCCCCACTCCACTCCGTGAGCACGACGCGGCCGCCCACGGCCACCGGTGGATCCGACAGGGGGGCTCCGGCGCCCGCTTCCGCGGAGCCGAAGGCATCCTGCGCCGTCCGAATGTGGACGATCGGGTCGACGCCGGAGGAGGGTTGCCGGAAGATTACAAAAACCGAGCCAACCGGATCGAGATGGAGCGGCAGCACCGTCCGGCCGTCCTTTTCACCAAAGGCAGCCAGCGTCTCTCTCCGGCCGGTGTCGGGATGCCAGAGCTCCGGAATTTTTCCGCTGACGCGGAAGGCGCAGCTGGCCACGAGTTCCCTGCCTTCCGGGTTGGAGACAAAGTAGATCTCCGCCTCCCCCGCCCGGCGGTGGATGAAGCGCAGGCTTTCGTCCGCGCTCTGAAAATCGGCCGGCACCGCCAAGACGGCGGCGAGCGGGCGCCCCCAGATCACCCGGCCCGCTCCATAGGGGTGCTCGGTGACTTTCCGGCCGTCGCAATCGCCCCAGACCTGCGCGGCGATGTCCCGCACTTCCTGGTCGCAGGCGGGATAATTCGCGAGGCTGGGCGACCGGTTCGGCCGGGGCCCGACGACGGTGGCGCCCGCCTTCACCAGGTCGCGGATCTTTTCGATCACGGGCCCGGTCATGCGATCGGTGTCGGGCAGAACCAGGACGCGATAGCTCATTCCGCTGGGAAGGATCACCCGCTTGTCCACCACGCTCATGCGCAGGAGGATCTCCGTGTCGCAGGCATCATAGTCGAACCCCGCGGGCAGCTTGGGCGTGAAGCCGTCCGCCTTGAGATCCACCGGTGCGCCTTCGCCGTAGTAATAGCACACGTCGGCGGCGAATGTGCCCTGCTGGAGGAGGTATTGGCAGCGGCTCAGGTAGGACATCCAGGCGGCGGCGGGCTCCCACCAGGTGTTGGTCCGCTCAAAATTTGTGCCCCACGGGCCCATGCTCATGCCGGGCTTGCGGTCGAGCCAGGGCTGGTGGGCATAGCGGTGAAAAACGAACCGGTTGATGCCAAGGCAGAGCTCGAGATCCCCGAGCGCCTTGAGCGAATAGGGATCCTGCGCCCAGCTCCCGAATTCGGCCCGGGCGGTGAACGCCTCCGCGGCGGCGATGTTCTGGCCGTAGATGTGGGCGGCGGAGGCCGCCTCCTTGGTGTCGTCGATCGGCGTTTGGCCCGGCCAGTATTGGCCGACCCAGAATTCTCCCATCGGAATGTCCGTCCGCCCCTTGCACTGGAGCTGATCGGCCACCGTCGGCAGGTTGATGCCCACGGCCTCGGCATACAGGCCCATGTGGTTCTGATGGGCGAAGTCCTGCATGGTGCCGTAGTGGTTTTCGGCCACCAGATCCGCGAGCGTTCGCCGGAAATCCCAGAGAAAGCGCTCGGTCATCTCGGTGCTCCCGACGATCCGTCCAGTCAGGGCCAGCAGCCACGGCTGCAGGTCGTAGCCATGGCGCCGCCTGAAATCATCCCGGATCAACGGCGTCCAGTTCTCACAGCCCGCCTCCCAACTGTCGCAGAGGATGTACTGCAGGCTCCGGCCCACGAGCGGTCCGGAATCGTGAATCACCGCGCCCATGGATCCGCCCTGGAGGTGGGCCGTCATGGCGCCGCGGCTCAGCTTGTCCGCCTCCAGCCCCTCGGTGGCGGGTGCGGCGGGATGGTTCGTGATGCCGGTCGAGGTATGCCCGATGCGCACGATGGTCCAGTCTCCCGCCGGTGCATTCCACTCGGTCTTCCCCGTGAGATCGACCACGCTCGAGCTCGCAATCGCGTCGCGATCAGCGGGCAGGTCGGAAAAGCGATTGACGCTGCGATCCACCGCCATGCCGGCGTGCGCCTCGGGCTTGTCCATCCGGACACCCGCCAGTTCGATCTTCGTGAAGACAAGTTCCGTGGCGCGCGGAGGCAGGATCGGCAGCCAAAGCCGAAAATAGCGGCCGCTGGTCTCCGGAAATGTCGTCGTGCCGTGGGTGGCCACGTCGCAGACCTTGCGGAAGGTCCGTCCGTCGTCGCTGACCTGCAGCTCCCATTGCGCCGTGGTCGGCGGATTGTCGCGCAGGGGCGCCGGAGTCTCGACGCGCAAGGAGCGGAAGGGTTCGGCGCCGACGAATTCGAGGCGCACCCACTGCGGCTGATCGGGCGTCGGAAGCGCGACCGCGATGGGGCCGGAGGGCCGCGGGCCGGGCGGAGGGGTCGGACCGGCGCTCGTCGTGATGGTGGCGGCCGAGGGCGGCAGGTCGCCGCGGACGGTCGGAAAGGCGAAGAGGGCGATGTCCTCGTAATAGCCGCGCACGGTCAAGGGCTGCGGAATGGCCAGGGAGATCCTCCCCCCACCCTGCGCATTGGCCTCCGCCCAGACCACCTTCTGCATCGACTGGGCCGGCGTCACCCAAGGGCCGCCGGATTCGCTCCAGCCCTCTCCGTCCTCGATCGAAAGCTCGAGACCCAAACGGTTGCTCTCCTCTACGGCCAGCTTGACCAGGTCGCGCCATTCCGGGCTCATGAAGGCGACCGGGCCCTTGACGTCGCTCTGATCCACCGTGAACAGCTGGGCGCCCGCCAGGCCGATCGCCTTCATCGCCTCCAGGTCGGCGGTGATGCCCTCCTTGCTGATGTTGCCACTGACCCAGTGCCACCAGGTGCGCGGCTTCGCGGCCTCGGGAGGATGGGAAAAGCCGGCGGCCAGGGCATCGTCCGCGGCGGCGGCGGCAGGGGCAAGGATCAGGGCAATTGCCAGGCCGCCAAGGACGCCGGCCAGCCTGGAAAGTCCGGTGGGGATCCCTCTGAACTGGGGTGAGTTCATAGGTGCCAAGGATTTATCCGGGCGGCTTCCGCCGCGACACTATTTTTCCATCACGACGGGCAAATCTGCATAGGTGGTGCGCTTTGTCCCAAAGCGCTGCGGGTTGGGACAACCCGCGCTACCTCGGAGAAGCGCATGGATCCGCTTTTTCATTGGCAGCCTAGCCAACCCAGGCGGAACTATGGCCGCAAACGCGTGATCTGTAAGTGATCATGCTCCCCCTCCTCATCATCCTCCCCTTCGCAGCCATCGGCTACTCCATAGTGTATATGCTCTTCGGCGGCGGGCTCTTCGGCGCGGTGGTCATCTTCTTCATCGCGAAGATGCTGGGGAGGTGAGGTCAGCTGGGCGCGGCGGAGACGCCGGGCGGGGTCGCCTCGGCCTGCGCTTCCTTGTGGCTGCTGATGCTGGCGCCGTCGCTGGGGCGGAGCTCGCGAAAGATGAGGGTGGAGACCACGGTCATGGCGCCGAGCACCAGGAACGAGTGCCGGAGGGCTGAGGTCATTTCCGGAGGGGTGACGGCCCGGTGGCCGCCGATGAAGAGGGCGGCGACGAGCGAGGAGATGGCGACCCCGAAGCTCATCGACATCTGCTGCATCGCGCTGGCGATGCTGCTGCCCATGCTGGTCTCCGCCGCGGAAAGATCGGCGAAGACTAGGCTGTTCATGCAGGTGTACTGCAGGGATGAGAAGAAGCCGAAGGCGAAGGCTTCCAGCACGATCAGCCAGGCGGGAAAGCCGGGGTGGATCAGGGCGAAGAGGACGATGATCAGGCCGATGATCGCGGTATTGGACAGGAGCACCCGGCGGTAACCCACCCGCGAGAGAATGTGCGGCATGAGCATCTTCAGGCTCATGGCGGCCAGCGGCTGGGGCATGATGAGCAGGCCCGACTGGATGGGGGTATAGCCGAGGCCCACCTGGTAGAGCAAGGGCAGCAGGAAGGGCATGCCCCCCACCCCGAGCCGGGTGACGAAGCTGCCGGCCACGGCCGATCGAAAGGTCCGGATCCGGAAAAGCGTCAGCTGCAGCAGAGGGTGGGCTTTGCGCAGCGCGTGGCGCACGTACAGCCCGAGAAAAACCGCCGAAAGGAGCAGCAAGGCCGCGATGGTGGCGGGCGGGAGCGAATGTTCGCCGAAGACCTCCAGCACATAGGAAAGAAGCGCGATCCCGGCGCCAAAGAGGACGAAGCCGACGCCGTCGATGGGATCGGACCGGTCGGCGCGGTAATCGGGCAGGTGGCGGTGGACGAGATAGAGTCCCAGGGCGCCGATCGGCAGATTCACGAAAAATATCAGCCGCCAGTGGAAATACCCGACGATGAGGCCGCCGGCCAGGGGGCCGAAGAGCGGGCCGATCAACCCCGGAATGGCCACAAAACTCATGGCCCGCACCAGCTCCGACTTGGGAAAGGTCCGCACCAGGGTGATGCGGCCGACCGGCATCATCATCGCCCCGCCGACGCCCTGCACGATGCGTGAGGCGACGAGCAGGGGCAGGTTGGGCGCCAGGCCGCACAGGAGGGAACCCAGGGTGAAGACACCGATCGCGCTCGAGAAGACGCGGCGCGTGCCGTAACGGTCCGCGACCCAGCCGCTGATTGGGATGAAGACCGCGAGGCTGAGCATGTAGCTCGTCAGGGCTGACTTCAGGCTGAGCGGCGTGACCGCGAGCGCCGCGGCGATCGTCGGCACGGCCGTGTTCAGGATCGTCGTGTCGAGCGACTCCATGAAGAACGCCACCGCCACCAGCCAGGGCAGCAGGCGCTTGACGGACGGGGGTGGCAGCGGTGCGGTCACGGCGACGATGAGGTTCGGCGGCCCGCGCGGAGGCGAGACAGATTCGTTGCCCCTCCGGAGGCTCCCTTCCCGGATAAATCGGTTGCAGAACGGGCGGTGGAAATCTAAGACTGAGCTATTAGCCGGTCCGGATCCTCTTCTTCGCGGGAACCCTGGCGCGTTCTTGCGGGCGCGCTGGCGGAGCATGCCGTCCTTTTCGTTCTCATCTTTGCCGCCGCCTATGTGGCGATGCGGATCATCGCGCTTCCCCCCACCCACCTGACGCCGATCTGGCTGCCCGGGGGCATCGCGGTGGCGGCCTTGATCACCCGCCCCGGCTGGGCGGCGCTGCCCACCATCTTCGTGGCCAATCTGGCGGTGGTCGCCTTCGCCAACCACTACCCGGTTCTGTCGTATCGGCCGTACAGCATGCTGATCTGCGCGGTGAACACGCTCGAGCCCGCGGTGGCCGCGTATATCTGGAAAACCTGGCTGAAGGAGTCGCCCTTCGAGCACGCCTGGGGCTTTCTCAAGTTCACGGCCGGCGTCTGCCTGGCTCCGGCCCTGCTCGTCGCCTGGATGCTGATCGGCGTCATCGTCCTGTCCGGCCGGGAGCCGGGGTTGATCATGGGGTCGAGGCAGTTCCTGGTCAGCGCCGCCATCACCAGCGTTTCCGACGCGCTGGGCATCTTTCTCATGGTGCCGTTGCTCGTGGCGCCATGGTACGGCGGATTGGCCGGGAGTACGTCCCGCCTGGTCGTCTCCCATGGTCTGACGTTGGCCGGAGCCCTTTTGGCCAGCTTCCTCGTGTTCCATGTCTCCCCCCTGGCGGTCTATATCTCGATTCCGCTGGCCTTGCTGGCGGGCATTTTCGGCGGGCCCCGCGGCGTGAGCATTCTGCTCCTGACCATTTCGCTGTACGGAATGTTCGCCGCGGCGCACGGCGTGCGGCCTTTCGTGTTCACGGGGGGGGCAGTTTATCTGCCCATCGTGAACCTGGGGGTGTTCGTCTTTGCCCTCGGTATTCCGGCCCAGTTCGCCGGAATCACGCTCGCGCAGCTGCGCCGGCACGAGGCCGACCTCGAGGCCCTGGTGGTGGCGCGCACCCGGGAGCTGACGCGGGCGAAGGAGGCGGCCGAGGTGGCCGACCGGGCGAAGTCGGATTTTCTCGCCACCATGAGCCATGAGATCCGCACGCCCATGAACGGGGTGCTCGGCTTTGCCCGGCTCCTCGAGGCCACGCCCCTCAACGAGGAGCAGCTGGAGTGCGTGGAATCGATCCTCACCAGCGGAAAGACGCTGCTGACCCTGCTCAACGACATCCTCGATTTTTCCAAGATCGAGGCGGGCGCGGTTGAGCTGGAACAGGGGATCCTCGACCTCCGCGAAACGGTCCATCATGTGGAGCGCCTGTTCGCCGCGGCCGCGGAGAAGAAGGGCCTGCGCCTGGAATGCACGGTGGCGCCGACCGTGCCGGAGACGCTCCGCGGGGACGGCGTGCGCGTGAACCAGATCCTCGCCAATCTCGTCTCCAACGCGGTGAAGTTCACCGACCGCGGAGCGGTGACCGTCCGCGTCCTGGCCAGCGCACGGCCACCGACGACCCACGGGCCCCTGCTATACGAGATTCTCTTTTCCGTCGCCGACACGGGGATCGGCATCTCCGCCGCGCAAGCCGGGCGCCTGTTCCGGGCGTTCAACCAGGCCGATTCCTCGATCACCCGCCGCTACGGCGGATCCGGGCTCGGGCTCGTCATTTCGCGGCGGCTGTGTGAAATCATGGGCGGATCCCTGAAGGTCGAGAGCCAGCCCGGGCAGGGCTCGACGTTCACCGCGCGCATCCTCGTGGAGGCGCTGCGCGAGGGCGGCCCGGCGGCTCCGGTGGAAGCGGTCGTGGGCGAGACCCCCTACGGCACCGAGACCGAGCGGAAGTTGCGCGTCCTGGTGGCCGAGGACAATGCCCTCAACCGCCGGCTGACCGCGGCGCTGCTGGAGCGGCTCGGCCACCGCGCGGAATTTGTGGCGAATGGCCGCGAGGCCGTGGCGCAGGCCCGGACGGGGCAGTTCGACGCGGTGCTGATGGACATCCAGATGCCGGAGATGGACGGATTGACGGCGACCCGGCTGATTCGCGCGCAGGAGGCGGCGGCGGGAGATCCCCGGGTGCCGATCATCGCGGTGACGGCGGATGCGATGCTCGAGAATCGCGAACTCTGCCTGGAAGCGGGGATGGACGACTGCCTGGTCAAGCCCATCGACCCGACGCTTTTTCGCGAGACCCTGCGGCGACTGGCGCCCGCGTAGCGGGTCCGGCAAAATCCATTCGCCGGGGAACTTTTTCCGTCCGCCCAAAATCCATGGGCGGATGAAGGCAAAACTGTCCTCCGGCGCATTTGGTCTCGCGCTCGCGCTCTTCCTTGCCGGCTGCGAAAGCCAGCCGATGGCTCCGCACGTCAATTATCCCTCGACCTACCAGGTACAGGTCGGCAACACCCAGGTGCTCTCCGCTTATGGTCCGCAGAGTTCCAATGTGACCGCGGCGCAGCAGGTCACGGTCGCGCCGCGGGTGCCGATCTATTATCAGGTGGTCTCGCCGGTCGCCGTCACGGTCTATGTCTACCAGGACGAGAGCAACGGCACCCGGACCCTCATCGGCCAGATGCAGGGCATGACCTTCAGCAGCTCGATCACGCCCGCGGCCAGTTCCCTCGAGTTCGCCTTCGCCGTGGCGAATGCCAACAGCTCGGGGACGCTCCAGTTCACGGTCAACGACCAGCCGATGGCCCCCGCCCCGCTCCCGCCGGCTGCTCCGCCCCCTTCATTGCCGACGCGGTAGGGTCGAGCCTGGCCCGCTGCGGGCGACGATATTGGCCAGCGCGGGCCCGTGCGGGGACGCATGCAGCACCCGCGCCAGCCAGCGCACGACCTCGTCCTCGTAATTCGGGGCGATGCGGCTCCAGTTGCCCATGCTGTGGAGGCCATTGGCGATCGTGACGAGGTCGCAGACCACGCCGGCGGCGCGCAGCGCCGCCTGGAACTGCACCGACTGCTCGTAGGGCACGACCCGGTCCGAGGTCCCATGCACGAGGAGAAAGGGAGGAAGCCCGGGATGAACGAAATGGAGCGGCGAGGCATCGTGCATCAGCCCCCCCATCTCGGCGTCGAATTGGGGCCGGCCGAAGAGAGCGACCATCGATTGCCCAAGGTTGCCGCGCTTCTGCATCTCGGCCACGAGGTCGCATGGCGCATAAAAGGGCACGACCGCCGCGAGGTGGATGTCGGACCCGGCGCGCAGGGCAGCCATCTCGACCAGCTGGCCGCCGGAGGATTCTCCCACGAGC
>Ga0302325_10022436_pt1 | contig 13208 bp, 13 predicted proteins | sample Palsa_T0_2_FD_201948 | JGI IMG/M metagenome (GOLD analysis project Ga0302325, IMG submission 201948) | Peat permafrost microbial communities from Stordalen Mire near Abisko, Sweden - Palsa_T0_2 | ecosystem: Environmental > Terrestrial > Soil > Palsa > Peat permafrost | place: Sweden: Abisko... | reverse complement strand
CATCGCCACTTCTTTCCCCCGCGAAATCTCGCGCTTGCTCGCTCGATGCTCGAGCTGGACGGGGCGGTGCTTTCGCCCTTCCCTCCCGACGAGCCGGCGAGGCCTTGGCAGTTCTTGCAGCGGAACGGCGTCGTCGCGGCTCTGGCGGACGCCGTCGTTATCGTCGAGGCCGCCGAGCGCAGTGGAGCGCTGAACACCGCGAGCTGGGCGGCAAATTTCGGGATCGAGGTTCTCGCCTTTCCAGGCGACGTCGAGCGCCCCAAAGCCGCCGGTTGCAACGCACTCATTCGCGACGGCGCCACGCTCGTGCGCAACGCGTGTGACGTTCTCGAGGCGATGGGAGTGCGCTGCGCTGCGCCCTCAGCATCGGCGCGTCCCGAGCGACGCGTCCCCCACGACGCCTTGAGCGCGAAGGTGCTCGCGCTGCTCTCCGAGGGATCTGGTGAGCTGGAGTCACTCATCTTTCGAAGCGGCGATGAACCCGGCGCAATCCTCGCAACCCTGATGAAGCTCGAGGTCGCAGGGGAAGTCGCAAGCGACGGCGCGACCTTTCGACTGGCGCCTTAGGCGTTCGGACGCGTCTGCATCAGACCACTGGGCGGTCCGTCGATCGCGGTCCAACCTCCGTCGACGAACAGCGTCGAGCCGCTGACGTAGCTGGCCGCGTCGGAGACGAGAAAGGCGACGGCCGCGCCGATTTCCTCGGCGCGACTCCAGCGCCCAAGTACCGTATGCTTCGCATATTTTTCCCAGAGCTCGGGACGTTCTTTGAGCGGCATCGTCAGCGCGGTCTCGACGATGCTCGGCGCGATGGCGTTGACGCGGATGTTGTACTCGCCGGCTTCCGCCGCGGCGCCGCTCACGAGCTGACCGATTCCCGCCTTCGTCGATGCGTACACGCCGAGTCCCGCCTCAAGCGTTACCGCGCGCACCGACGAACTCGCAACGATGCTTCCGCCTCGGCCCTGAGCGATGAGCAATTTCAGGAAAGCGCGCAGGAAAAGGAACGTGCCTTTCAAGTTCAGAGCGACGATCCGGTCAAAATCCGCCTCGTCGAAGTCGACGATGCGCTTGCGAACGTTGATTCCCGGAGTCGTGACCGCAGCGTCGAGACGCGGGTACCGCGTCGCGATCGTATCCGCCAGCGCCGCAACGGAGGCGGCATCCGCGGCATCGCAGAGCAGGACGTCACCACCGATCTCAGCGGCCGTCGCAGCGACGCCGGCTTCGTCGACGTCGGAACAGATCACGTGCGCTCCGAGGCCCGCGAGCACGCGCGCGGAACCGCGCCCGATACCGGATGCGGAACCCAGGACGAGCATCGTCTTGCCGTTCAGATCGAACAGTTGGCGGTAGTCGGTCATGCGCGACTATTAGCTGCGTTGGAAGCCTAGTCCGCCGTCCGGCGCCGCAGGGCCGGACTCGGCGCGAGCCGCACTATCCGGTCAACACTCGCGGAGGGCCACATGAATCGCAAGACGTTCATCCGGCAAACGAGCGGCGCGACGCTAGCCGCCATTTCGGTGCCGTACATCGCACTCGGTGCCACGCCCCTGAACATGAAGTTCGCGCACTTCGCCGCGGTCGATCATCCGGCCAATGTCGCCGCCAAACAGTTCGCCGATCGTGTCGGCGACCGCACCAAAGGTGCGATCGCGATTACGATCTATCCCAACAACCAGCTTGGCGATCCCGTTCAGCAGGCGGCGCAAATCAAAGCGGGCGTCATCGACATCGGTTTGCCGACCGAAGGCCAGCTCGACAAGTATGAAAAGGCCTTTGGCGTGGTCGAGCTGCCTTTTCTCTTCAATTCGCGCGCCGACGTCTTCCGCGTCCTCGACGGACCCGGCATCGCGTGGCTTGCGCCGCTCGCCGAGAAACAAGGCTTCATCACGCTGCGGAATTGGGATTACGGCTTTCGCAACCTGACCAACAACGTGCGACCGGTCAACGTGCCGGACGACGTCAAAGGCTTGAAGATCCGCACGCCGCCCGAAGTGCAAATCGAAGCCGCAATGGAAGCTCTCGGCGCCGTCGTGACGTCGATCTCATTTGCCGAGCTCTACCTCGCGCTGTCGCAGCACGTCGTCGACGGCGAGGAGAACCCGGTCGCCGTCATCTTCTACAACAAGTACAACGAGGTTCAGAAATACCTCGCGCTAACGCATCACGTCTACAACAACATGATCCTCACCGTGAGCGCCATGGCTTGGCCGAAGCTCACCCCGGCGCAGCAGCAGATCTTCCGCGAGGAAGCGACGAGCGCCGGCGATCTCATGCGCAAGTTGATGGGCGATCAGGAAAAGGATCAGCTCGTCAAGCTGCAAGCCGCGGGAATGCAGATCACGACGCCCGACCTCGCGCCTTTCCGCGCTAAAATGGCGCCGGCATACAAACGCGTCTCCGACTACGCGGGCGCCGACAACGTCGACAAGTTCATCGCAATGGTCAAAGCTAGCAAAGCGTAGGGTCGCCGCAGCGTCTCAATGTAAGCCGAAGGCGTGCGGCAAGACGAGGGTGAGCGCGGGGACGAACGCGACGACCAGCAAGCCGACGAGCAATACCACGAGATACGGCAGCATCGCGCGTGAGGCCAGTTCGACCTCGGTCCGCTGAATCGCGCAGCAAACGTAGAATCCGACGCCGGCGGGGGGCATGAAGGCGCCGATACCCATCGCGATGACGAGCACGATCCCGTAGTGCAGCGGACTGATGCCGATCTGAGTGGCCACCGGCAGCAAGAGAGGGGCGAGCACGTTGAGTGCGGGCAAGCCCTCGAGCAACGAGCCGGCCACGACGAGGAGCAGAATCGAACCGATCAAGAAAACGAACGAGCTGTTGTTGACGTGGTGCAGCAGCTCGACGAGGGCTTGCGGCAGCGAGGCGATCGTGAGTACCCACGAAAACGCGCTGGCGGCAGCCAAGATGAAGAGCACCATTCCGCTCAGCGCCGCGCTATCGATGACGGTCCGCATCAGGCCACTCGCGCCCATCTCGCGATATACGAAGAGCGCAAGTGCGGCACCGTAGAGGACGGCGAACGACGAAATCTCGGTCGGAGTCGCAATGCCGAACATGATCCCGCCAAACAGCAGGAGCGGTAAGAGCAACGGCAAGATGGCGCCCAGCGCGGCTTCGCGCAACGTCTTGAAGCTCGCTCGCGGCGCGCGCGGCGCGTTGCTGATGCGCGCGCGAATGTAGATGAGCAGCATCAGACACAAGCCGATAACGGCAGCCGGGATGAGGCCTCCGATGAAGAGCGCCGCAATCGACAAGCTGGTGATCGATCCCAGCACGAGCATCGCGATGCTGGGCGGCACGGTCTCGCCCATCGCCGCGGAGGCGGCCAAGACCGCCGCGCCTTCGCCCGCACTGTAACCTTCGCGCGCGAGCATGTCGCGCATGACCGAACCGACAGCAGCGACATCCGCGGCTTTGGAGCCGGACAAACCCGAAACGAGGTACATGCTGACGACCACGACTTGCAACAATCCACCGCGCAGATGTCCGGCGAGCGCCTGAACGAAGCGCACCAAGCGGAGACTGAGTCCGCCGCGCTCCATGATCAAGCCCGCCAGCACGAAGAACGGAACCGCGAGCAACACGTAATTACCGGTACCGTTCACCATGTTTTGCGGGAGGGCAACCATCGGCGACGAGCTCGAAACCCATAAGTACCCGGCCGCTGCGAGAATCAGTGCAAAGCCGACCGGCAAACCGGCTAAGACCGTGACGACGAAGAGTAACAGCACGGTCGCCGTCGCGATCGCCGGCGTGACGAGCGGAAACCACAGGCCGTGCGTCAGTGCAGCGACGATGAGGATCGCGGCGAGCGGCAGACCTACTGCGAGCAGCAGGCGTCGCCGCACGTGCATGAGTCGCTCGAACGCGTAGAGCGCGAGAAGCAGCATGCCAAGGCACAACGGAAGGGCGATCGTCGCAGCCGGCAGTCTCAGGATCGGCGTCTGTTCGTTCCAGGTCGACTGGACGAGCGCGATCGAGGCGACGCCGGCCACGACGGCGCCCAGCAGGACGAGAAACTCCGCAAGTACGGCCAGCGCAGCTTGAGCCTGCGGCGACATGCGGTTCGTCAGCGCGCGGACGGGCAAGTGATGCAAGCGCCGGTACGCAACGACTCCGCCGACGAACGTTAGGACGGACAGCGCGAACTGCGCAACCTCGCCGGTCCAAAGAAGGCCACCGGCGGAAAGCGTTCTTCCGGCGACGTTCGTGAGAACGACGGCCAACTCGCCGCAGAGCGCGATTGCGAGAATTGCGGCGGCGAAGTAATCGACGGCACGCAACAGCGGGCCACCGTCGCCGCGCTCGATGATTGCTTCGGACGTCAGGGGCGTGCCCACCTTCGCAGAGGAACATTGGCTCGCCGCGAGCTCAATCCTCGACATATGAAATACCGGCTGATCGCTGTGGGAAAGATGCGCGAACCGTACATGGCGCAGGCCGCCGCCGACTTCCGGATGCGGCTCGGCCGTTACGAAGAGTACGACGAGATCGAGGTTGCGCCGGGTCGTGGAAGCGACGCCGGAAGAGCCGTTCGGGAAGAGGGCGAGCGAATTCTCGCCGCGCTTCGGCCCGGCGACGTGCTCTGGCTGCTCGACCGCGGCGGCTCGTCGCTCTCGAGTCTCGAACTGTCGGCGCGGCTCAGCGGGCTGGCCGATTCGGGCACGCGCCGTATCGTCTTCGCGCTCGCCGGGGCATACGGCGCGAGCGATGCGCTGGCCTCGCGTGCCGACTTCACGTGGTCGCTCTCGCCCTTGACCTTCTTGCACGAGTGGGCTCGTGCCATCGTGCTGGAACAGCTCTATCGCGCGGCGAAGATCGCGCGCAATGAGCCCTACCACCATTGAAAGCGCCGGCGGTGCGACCGAAGATCTCGACCGGATCGCGGCGGCGCTCGCGCGCGCGGCCGCGGAAATCGTCCCGGACGCGACGCCGTCCGTCGTCTTCGAAGCGCCGCGCAACCTCGACTTCGGCGATTTCGCGTCGAACGTGGCCTTGCAACTCGCCAAGAGTGCGCGCCGCGCTCCGCAACAACTCGCCTCGGAATTGATCGAGCGCGCGTTCGCCGCCGAGCCGGATCTGCGCCGGCTCGTCGCGGACGCGCAGGCGGCCGGAGGCTTCATCAACATCCGGATGGCGCCATCGTACTGGCAACGTACGGTAGCGGCAATCGTCGGCGCGGGTTCCGCTTTCGGACGAAGCACGACAACGCGGGAGCGCGTCTCTCTAGAGTTCGGCAGCGCGAATCCGACAGGTCCGCTCGTCGTGGTGCAGGGTCGAACGCTCTCGATCGGCGACTCGCTCGCGCGCGCGATGCGTTTCTGCGGCTTTGAAGTCACGACCGAATGGATCGCCAACGACGCCGGCTCACAGATGGATCGGGCCGGCCACTCGCTGTATGCGCGCTACCGGCAACTCGACGACGCCGCTTATCCCTTTCCGGAAGACGGCTATCCCGGCGAGTATTTCATACCGATTGCCGAGACGCTGCGCGCGCGCGAGGGTTCGCGCTGGGACGCCGCCGCCGAGAGCGAGTGGCTCCCGTACTTCGCGCTCTACGCGCGCGATGTCATCATCGCGCAGCAACAAGCGACCTGCGAACGCTTTCGGGTGCACTACGATCGCTGGCAGAGCGAGCGCGAAATGCACGAGAGCGGCGCCGTGACCGCGCGCATTGCGATTCTGCGCGCAAAGGAACTCCTGTACGAAAAGGACGGCGCGCTCTGGATGCGCGCGACCGACTACGGGGACGACAAGGATCGCGTGGTCATCCGGAGCGACGGCCGGCCGACGTACTACGCGCAAGACGTCGCCTACCACTACGATAAGCTGGAGCGGACGGCGCGCGCGATTCTGATTCTCGGGCCGGATCACCATGGCTACATCGCACGGCTCAAAGCGCTCGCCACCGCGTTCGGCAAGCCCGGCGCGATTTCGGTGCTCATCGCGCAACAGATGACGATCGTGCGCGACGGTCAGGTCGTTTCATCGAGTAAGCGCTCGGGCGAGGTGTTGACCCTCGACGAGATCGTCGACGAAGTCGGCATCGACGCCGCGCGCTTCTTTTTCGTCATGCCCAGTGCCGATTCGCCGGTGGCCTTCGATCTCTCGCTGGCCGTCGAGCAGTCGAGCGAGAATCCGGTCTACTACGTCCAATACGGGCACGCGCGCATCGCCTCGATCGAGCGCAAAGCGCCGCCGGCTCTGCTCGCGCGCGCCATCGCGGGTGAAGGATTAGAACGGCTCATCGAACCGTCGGAGCTGGCGCTGGCGCGCCGGCTTTCCGAATTTCCCGCGACCGTCCGCTCGGTCGTCGACGGGCTCGCGCCTCACAGACTCGCGCGTTACCTACAATCGGTCGCCGCGGACTTCCATCAATTCTACATGAACTGCACGGTGCTCGGCGAGGATACCGAGCTCAGCGTCGCCCGTCTCGCGCTTTCGCGCGCGACCAAGACCGTTCTCGCCAGCGGCCTCGACCTTCTCGGCGTCAGCGCCCCCGACGCGATGGAGCGGAGCTAGCCTTCGCGGATATGGCGAGCGTTTCGGCGTCGTCGCCGAAACTCGGCGCCGAATGGAAGAACCGCCAGGCCACGCGGATGAGCGCTGCTGCGGGGATACCGAGCAGCAGACCCGGGACGCCGAACAACTCCCCGCCGGCAAAGGTCGCGAAGATGACCGCAATCGGTGAGACGCCGACGCTCTGCGCCATGATGCGCGGAACCAAGACGTTGTCGGAAATCCGGAAAATGGTGAAGATTAGGGCCTGCACCCAGACGATCGTCTCCGTCCCTTGCGGGAGCGACAAGACGAACGCCAGCGCGTGCGTCAGGATCTGCCCGACGAACGGAACCGCATACGAAACGCCGGCGACGATTCCAACCAAGAGCGCGAACTTGAAACCGACCAGCGCCGTGGCCGCCCACACCAAGACGCCCGTGACGAAGCACACGATGGTTTGGCCCGAGACGAAACTCGACAATACGTGGCCGAGTTCGTTGCCGAGAGCGCGCGCGCGAACGCGGCGGCGCGGTGGCAACAAGTTGTAGAAGGCATCCCCGACGTGCTCGCCTTGAACGAGAAAAAAGGCGGAAAGCACGAGCGCCGCGATCGAAATGAACGCGGCCGATGCCAAGTTGACCAGGATGTCGGTAATGGATCCGAGACCGGCGTTCACGAATTCGGAGGTCTTCGCGCTCACGAATCCATTGAGGTCGCCGCCCGAATCTTGCGGCAGATACGAACGCCCGAAGTGGTCGTGCAGCCATAACTCGGCTTGATTGAACGCGGTTTGCACGAACGCCATGTACTGTGGCGCATTGAGAGCGATCGCTTTGATTTGGACGACGGTCGCGGGCAGAACGAGCAACAAGAGCGCGACCGTGACGCCGAGCAGTCCGATATAGAGCACGCCGATCGCCGCCGGTCGAGGCATCCAGCGCTCGAGCCGGACGACGATCGGAAAGACGCCGAATGCGATGAAAGCGGCGATCACGAACGCGGTCACGGTGCGCGGGATGTGGGTCGCACTCCAATAGATGCCGATGAAGATCGCAAGGAACCCGAGCAGCCAGTAGGCCCGCCGCCGCCACAGCGGCGAGGTCAGAGCGGCTTGCAAAGCAACCGCCGCTCGGTGACGTAGCCGGCCTGCGCGTACAGTTCGCGCGCGGCGGCGTTCTCTTCCGTGACCATGAGCGCGAGGTATTCGAGGCCGCGCACACGCGCTTCATCTTCCGCCGCAGCCAGCAAATGCGCGGCGATTCCCATTCGCCGAGCGTGCGGCTCGACGGCCATGTACACGACAAAGGCCTGCTCTAAGCCAGTGACCTCGTCCGGCAGGGCGTCGAGCATGAGTAAGAATCCGAGCGACTCACCGTCGCTCGTGGCGATGAACGACTCGTGCGATTGATCGAGCGCAAAATCGATCAGCCGTTCGTAGCTTCCCACGACCAGTCCGGGCGCCGGATTCCGCAGCGGCGAAATACTGTCGCTCACCGTCCTGCGCCCCAGGTCGAGGATGAAGGCGCGATCGGCCGCGCCGCCGCGGCGGACCGCGATGGACGTCTTCACGTGGCCGCACCCGCGACGCCCGTTGCGGAGACCCGCCAGCCGCGCAGCAATTCTTCGAAGGCGGCGATGAACGCGCGATTCTCGTCGGGCGTTCCGATCGAAACGCGCAAGCGGCCCGGCATGCCCAGGCCGTCGCCCGAGCGAACGATCACGCCGGCCTCGAGGAGCGCTTGATACGCGCTGTCGGCCGCAACCGGAACCTCGACCGCGATGAAGTTCGCAGCACTCGGATACGCGTGCAGGCCGAGCCGCCGGAACTCGCCGTACAGATACGCCTTGCCCCGCTCGTTGTTCTCGATACTGCGCGCGACGAAGTCGCGATCTTCCAGGGCCGCCAGCACCGCGACGGCAGCGGGCCGCGCGACATTGAACGGCAAGCGAACGGAATTCATCGCAGCGACGATCTCCGGTGCGGAAAAGCCGTAGCCGAAGCGAACGGCGGCTAAGCCGTAGATCTTCGACGCGGTGCGCGTCACGAGCGTCGCCGGGCGCGCGGCGAGGACTTCCGTCCCTTCGCTTCCGGCGCCGTCCATGAACTCGCGATAGGCCTGATCGATGACCAGGAGCGCGTGATCCGGAAGCGCCTGCGCGAACCGCAAGAGGGCATCGCGCTCGACGCGCGTCCCCGTCGGGTTATTCGGATCGCAGACGAAGACAAGCTTGGTTGCAGGCGTCACCGCGGCGAGCATCGCGTCGAGATCGTGCACGCCGTCGCGCAGCGGAACCTCGAGCGCCCGCGCCCCGAAGATGTGCGCGTCCTTGCGAAAGAGCGAGAACGTCGGCTTGCCCATGACGACGTCTTCGCCCGGATCGACGAAGGCGGTGAAAGCAAGCTGGATCAGCTCGTTGCTGCCGTGTCCCAAGACGACCGACTCCGCTCCGAGCCCAAAGGCCGCGCCCAGGCGCGAGCGCAACCCGAGGTGGTCGTCTTCGACGTAATCGCTGAGTGCCGCGATCGAATTCAGCGCGGCCAGCGCTTTTGGCGACGTTCCGAGCGGATTCTCGTTTTGCGAGAGCTTGACTGGACGCTCGATGCCGAAGCGGCGGACGACTTCGTCGACGGACGTTCCCGGTTTATAGGGGCTGAAGCCGCGCAGCGTGCGGCGCAGGAGGCCATCCAGCGGAGAGCGTGGCATTTGTATCGCTCGATTCGACTTTGCGAGGTTCCGTCCCGTGCTCTTGCTTGCCGCCGTTCTTCTCGTCGCCGCCGCACCACAATCGAAATTGCCGCCGTCGGCGCATTGCCCGCAAGCGCCGTATACGGCTGCGCAGGTTTCGGGACCGGCGCCCGCCGGGCTCACATGTTCGGCACTCGAGGTTTCCGGCAGCGCCGATCGGACCAATCCGTCGCTCGATCCGGCCTACGTCGTCTCGATCGCACCCTCGCGTTTTCCGGCGGTCGCGCCGGCCGTGCCGGACGGTGCGCTCCAAGGCTTCGATTCACAGGGACACTTGCTTTTCAACCAAACCATGAGCGCCGGCGGCGACTTTCACACGTTCGTCCCGGTTTCGGAAGCAACGGCGCGTGCGCTCGTCAAGATCCGCTTGATCGTCGCCAACGCGAGCACCGAGCGCAGCGCAAGCCTTCACGGTGCGCCAACGATCGAAGCGATCTCCGTCGACGACGCGCACGTCCTGGTAGCCTGGAGCGCTAACCTCTTTCCGCAGATCCGCGTGCGCGAATATGCGAACGGTCCGATCATCGCCACTGGTGACGGCAGTACGAGCTACACCGAGATCACGGTCCCGACGAACGCTTCGACGCTGGTGGTCGATTTCTCGGACGGCGTGCATAGCTACACGCGTTCGTTCCACGTGTGGAGTCGCTAACGGCGCGCTGAGGCTTCCGTTACTTGACGAAGCGCGAGCCGGGCTCGGTCAGCGCTTCCCCTCGAGCGCACTGCGGACATTGCGCGGGGTCAAACGATTCGACGGGAAGATCGAGTAACGCGATCGTGGGGATGCCGAAATCAACGAGCTGGCGGCGCACGATCGCGCCGACCGCTACGGCGGTTGCTCCGCTTGCCGCAACGAGCTCGAGCACTTCGCGAACCGAACCGCCGGTCGTCACCACGTCCTCGACGACGAAGGCTCGATCGTTTGGTTCTAAACGAAACCCGCGCCGCAAGACCGGAACGCCGCCTTCCTTTTCAGCGAAGATTGCGAGCGTTCCGAGTTGACGCGCAACCTCGTAGCCGAGAACGATGCCGCCGACAGCGGCGCTGACGACGATCGTCGGCGCGTAGGCGCGGGCCGCGGCCGCCAATTCGACTGCCAGCGGCTCGAGCAGCGTGGGATCTTCGAGGATGCGAAACTTTTGAATAAAGCGGGCGCTGTGGCGTCCCGACGAAAGGCGAAAGTGACCGTCGAGCAGCGCGCCACGCGCGCTCAGCTGAGCGGGAAGCGTCTCAGCCGGCAACGCCGGCCGCATCCATCTCCGCCAGAATCGCCCGAGTCGCGGCGGCCGGATCGGCTGCTTCCGTGATCGGCCTTCCGACGACCAGATAGTCGGCGCCGGCTTCAACGGTGGCGCGCGGCGTCGCGGTTCGTTTCTGATCGTCGTGCGTCGTACCGCTGGGCCGGATCCCGCCGCAGAGCGCCTCGAAGTCGACTCCGAAGAAGCCCTTGAGGTCGCGCACTTCGTTCGGGCTGCAGACCACGCCGGCGCAGCGTGCATCGCGTGCTAAGGCTGCGAGACGGATCACGTTCTCCCCGGGACCTCCGCTCAAACCAAGTTCGCCGAGATCTTCGAGTCCGAGGCTCGTCAGCAAGGTGACCGCGAAGAGCTTGGGCGGTTCGATCCCGAGTTCGGCGGCGCGCTCGAGTGAGGCGTCGACGGCCGCCTGCATCATCGCGATCCCGCCGAGCGCGTGGATCGTGAGGATGCGCACGCCCGGACGCGTTATGGCCCGCACCGCCGCGGCGACGGTCCGCGGGATATCGTGCAGCTTCCCGTCGATGAAGTAGTCAGCGCCGCTGCTTTCGAGCTGCTGGCGAATCTCATCGCCGTAGTTGTAGAGGGGTTCGTAACCGACCTTAAAGATGACGTCGAGCCCGTCGAGGGCGGCGATCAAGGCGCGCGCTTCCGTAAGCTTCGCGACGTCGAGGGCGACGATCAAACGCGGGCGAGTTGAAACGGTCACGCTCTGCCTCCAAAGCCGGGGTTCGCCCGACCGACGAGTTGCGAAAGCCGCGCGATTTTGTGGTGCGTCATGTAGGCGCGCAGGCCGTCGACGACCGAAAGCGGTGCGCGCGGATCGGTGAAGTTGCCGGTTCCGATCGAGACCGCGCTCGCTCCAGCCAGGATGAACTCGAGCGCGTCGCGCGCCGTTTCGATTCCGCCCTGGCCCACGATCGGGATGCGCACCGCTCGCGCGACCTCCCAGACCGCGAGGACGGCAATCGGGCGAATCGCCGCTCCGGAAAGGCCGCCGCTGGCGTTGCCTAGGCGTGGCTCGCACCGGTCGACGTCGATCGACATACCGCGGACGGTGTTGATCACGGCCAGCGCGTCCGCGCCTGCAACTTCAACCACGCGCGCGATCGCTGCGATGTCGGTGACGTTGGGCGAAAGCTTGACGATCAGCGTTTTGCCGGTGACGCTTCGCGCCGCGCGCGTGGCGCGCTCCGCAAGCCCTGGGTCGCACGCGAACGTCTCACCTTCCGTCCCGACGTTCGGACAAGAAATGTTCAACTCGATCGCGTCGATCTCGTCGCGTTTGGCAAGACGCTCGGTAACGTAGGCGTAGTCGTCGACCGAAAACCCCGCGACGCTCCCGATGACCGCGCAAGGCCGATCCGCGAATCCGGCCACATCGTGTTCGAGATACGATTCGATGCCCGGGTTTTGCAAACCGATGGCATTGAGCATGCCACTGGGTGTCGAAACCAGGCGTGGCGTCTCGTTGCCGAGGCGCGGCAAACGCGTCACGCTTTTGAGTACGACGCCACCGATCTTCGCGAGATCGACGAACGGCGCGTACTCGGCGCCCGAGCCGTAACAGCCGCTGCCCATGAGCGTCGGCATGTTCAGCTCGAGGCTGCCGATGCGCGTCCGAAGATCGGGTTCCGTCGTTATCACCAGCGCAACTCGTGGGACCAGAAGACCGGCCCCTCTTTACAGATTCGCGCGTGCACAAAATCGCGCGCGTCGCCGGCCGGAGGCGCCGGGAAGTGGGGCGCCTGTGCGCTTTCGCGCGCGAGCGGAACGACGCAGCCCCAGCAAGCTCCTACGCCGCAGGCGAACGTTTCTTCGAGCGAGAGTTGCGCGCGAATTCCACGTGACAAAGCGACCTTGCCGACGGCGCGCAGCATCGGCGAAGGGCCGCAGGCGGCGATCCCGCTATGTTCGCGCCCGCTCCGTGCGAAGAGCTCGGTGACGAAACCGTGATGGCCGCGCGAACCGTCGTCGGTCGCGAGCGAAACGCCGCTTCCGAGTTGGGCGAAACGCTCGGCGTCGACCAGCGCCGCCGCATTCCGCGCGCCGTAGTAGAGATGCGCCCGGGCCCCAGCTGCGTGTAGCGCGAGTGCGGGCAGCAACAGCGAGGCGAGGCCCACGCCTCCCGCTATCAGCGCCGGCGCGGCGCCGAGGGCTGCCAGATCGAATCCGTTGCCGAGCGGACCGAGCAGATCGAGGCTCGCGCCGGTTGCCAGGTTCGCGAGCTCGCGCGTCCGCGGGCCGACCACGACGAGCATCAGCGAGACTCGCCCGCCCTCGGCTTCGTAGACGCCAAGTGCCGTCGCGGCGCGTTCGCCCCCCGGCGGGACGACCATGACGAACTGCCCGGGAAGCGCCGTCCGCGCCAGTTCGGGAGCCTCGAGACCCAGGATCACAATGCCGGGAGCCTCTTCACGGCGATCGCACACCGCCGTCCGGTGAATCGCTGGCGAGGTCTCGAGGGCGGGCATTTCCCTCCCATTTCCAGCCGGCCACAAAAGTTCCCACGGCCGACTTTCGTCACATTCGCGCAGATTTAATGCGTATTTAGTCATTCGTAGGTATACATTCGCCGCCATTATCCGTTAATAGAGATGGATGATGATTCTCTCCAGATAACTGGGGGAGAAAGGAGGACCGAGCAATGGCAGGACTCGTGGTCTTCAAATCGCTAGCCGAC
>Ga0302325_10022435_pt1 | contig 13208 bp, 14 predicted proteins | sample Palsa_T0_2_FD_201948 | JGI IMG/M metagenome (GOLD analysis project Ga0302325, IMG submission 201948) | Peat permafrost microbial communities from Stordalen Mire near Abisko, Sweden - Palsa_T0_2 | ecosystem: Environmental > Terrestrial > Soil > Palsa > Peat permafrost | place: Sweden: Abisko... | reverse complement strand
ACACACGCACCACATCACGCACTTGGTGATCTGCTGGGTGCTCGCGCTGCTGTGCTTGATTTGGGCGCGCTTCCAGAGCACGCCCACGCGAAGCGTGCGGTGAAACCCTCTCACATCGCCGACGACGGGAGCGTCGCGATGGTCGACGTCGGAGCAAAGGCGACAACGGCGCGTTACGCACGAGCCGAAGCACTCGTTCGCATGAGTCCGCGGGCACGCGGCGCGCTCGAGAAGGCGGCGCTGCCGAAGGGCGATGCGCTGGTCACGGCGCAGATCGCCGGCATCATGGCGGCGAAGCAAACCGCTTTGCTCATCCCCCTCGCCCATCAGTTGCCGCTCACCAGCGTCGACGTACGCTTCGCCTGGCAGCCGGACGGCGCACTGCAAATTGAAGCCGAAGCGCGAACCACGGCGCAGACCGGCGTCGAGATGGAAGCAATGGTCGCCGCATCGGTCGCGGCGCTGACGATCTACGATATGGCGAAGGCCCTAGATAAGGGCATCGCGATCGAGCGCGTCCGCTTGTTGGAGAAGCGGGGCGGGAAGAGCGGGAGCTGGCAACGTGAGCTTTAACGTCGCGCTGGTCGTCCTCTCGGATCGGGCGGCGTCGGGAGAACGCGCCGATCGGTGCATCGCGGTGATGAAGGAACGGCTCGAGCCCGTCTACACGATCGTGCGCGAGACCGTATTGCCGGACGATCCCGCCGCGCTCCAAGCCGAGATCATCGCGCTTGCCGACGCGCGCGCGGCCGATTTGATCCTCACCAGCGGCGGAACCGGTCTCTCGCCGCGCGATCGAACGCCGCAGGCGACGTCGGCGATTCTCGATTACGAGATTCCGGGCATCGCCGAGGCGATCCGCGCCGGTTCGATGGCGACTACGAAGAGCGCGATGCTCTCCCGCGCCGTGGCCGGCGTGCGCGATGCGGCATTGGTGATCAATCTTCCCGGCAGTCCGCGCGCGGTGGCGGAAACGCTCGATATCATTCTGCCGGTGCTGCCGCACGCGCTCGAACTGCTCGCCGACCGCGTCGTCGACGGATGAGGCGCATCGCGACCTACGCGCAAGCCGAGCGGTATCTGCTGGAAACGATCGACGAGCTCGTTTCGCGGCGAACCTCCTATAAGCTCGACCGCATGCGCGCGCTGATGCGCGAGCTCGGCGATCCGCATCTCGCGTATCCGACGATCCACGTCGGCGGCACCAGCGGCAAAGGTTCGACGTCCACAATGATCGCTTCGGCGATGCAGGCTTCGGGAAAGCGGACGGCGCTGCACACAAAGCCTCACCTGCATTCGATGACCGAGCGCGCGCGCATCGACGGCGTCGCGGTCGCGCCGGCACGATTCGCGGCGGTGCTCGACGCGATGATGCCGGCTATCGAAGCGACCGTCGCCGGCTACGGACGCCCTACGTACTACGAGACGCTGCTGGCGCTGGCGTTGACCTACTTCGCGCAGGAGCGCGTCGACGTTGCGGTGATCGAAGTCGGGCTCGGCGGGCGGCTCGACGGCACCAACGTTATCGTGCCGGTCGTCGCGGCGATCACCTCGATCGGATACGATCACACCGAGGTGCTCGGCGATACGATCGAGGAGATCGCGGCCGAAAAAGCCGGCATCGCGAAACCAGGGGTGCCGATCGTCGTCGCGGCGCTTCCCGCCGCCGCGCTCGCGGTCGTCGAGCGATACGCCGCGTCGGTCGGCGCGCCGGTCGTTCGCGTCGCCGAGACCGTACGCCTCGAGAACGAACCGGCCGAGGCCGGAGGTCAGCGCGTCACGATTCGGTCCGCGCGAGCCGCGTACGCGCTGCGGTTGGCGGTGCTCGGCGCGTTTCAGCGAATCAATGCGGCGACCGCGATTACGGTGCTCGAGCAGCTGAACGACGCACTGCGTCCGTCGCCGCGCGACGTCGAGCGCGCGTTCGCGCGGCTCGCGATCCCGGGGCGAATGGAGACGCTCGCGCGCAATCCTTCGGTGGTATTCGACATCGCGCACAACGCCGAGAAGGCCGAAGCGCTCGTCGCATCGCTGCGCGAGCGATTTGCGGGGCGGCGCGTACACTACGTCGTTGCGATCGGCGAATCGAAGGATGCGCGCCGAATCATCGAGATTCTCGCCGACGTGCCGTCGACGTTCACGTTCACGACGTTTGCCGCGACGGGACGCCATCCGATCGCGCCCGCGCGCTTGGCGCGGATGGCCGAGACCGTGGGAACGTGGGGACGAGCGATCGACGATCCGATCGAAGCGCTAACGGTCGCGCGCCGTTGGGCCGAGATCGACGACGTAGTGGTGGTGACCGGTTCGACCTTCGTGGTCGCGGGACTGCGCGAATGGTACGCGCCGATGCCGGCGTGAATGGCGTCATCACGCTGCGCGGCACCCGCCTCGTTTGGGGCGAGCGTACCTACATCATGGGCATCGTCAACGTCACGCCCGACTCATTCTCCGGCGACGGAGTCGAAAACGTGGACGCGGCGGCGGCGCGGGCGGTCGAACAGCACGCCGCCGGCGCGACGATCGTCGATATCGGCGGGGAGTCGACGCGTCCGGGACATCTTCCCGTCGAAGCAGCGGCCGAGATGGCGCGCGTCTTGCCGGCGATTGCGGCGGCGCGCGAGCGATTGCCCGGCGTGCCGATCTCCGTCGACAGTTACAAGCCCGACGTCATCCGCGCGGCACAAGCCGTCGGCGCCGATCTCGTCAACTCGGTTTGGGGCGCGAGCGACGAACTGCTCGACTGCGTCGCGGAGCTGGAGATGCCGATCGTGGCGATGCACAATCAGACCGGAACGGAGTACGAAGGCTGCGTCGTGGACGCGGTGCTCCGCTATCTCGACGACTGCGCCTCGCGGGCGCTGCGCCGCGGAATCGGACGCGAGGCGATCGTGCTCGATCCCGGGATCGGCTTCGGCAAAACGGCGGATCAGAACATCGCCGTGCTGCACGCGCTCGACCGGCTCGTCGCGCTCGGATTCCCAACGATGATCGGGACGTCGCGAAAGTCGACCATCGGCAAACTCACCGGGCGCGAGCCGGCACTGCGCGTTTATGGAACCGTCGCGACGACGGCACTCGCCGTACGCGCCCGCATCGACGTCGTGCGCGTGCACGACGTTGCCGCGGCGCGCGACGCGGTCGCCGTTGCCGACGCGGTCGTCCGCGGCTGGAGGCCTGCCGATTGGACGCCATAAACCTGCGCGGGGTCCGCGCGTACGGACGACACGGCGTGGAGCCGCAGGAACGCGAGCGGCGACAGGCGTTCGAGATCGACGTAGCGGCGGAGATCGATCTGCACGCCGCCGCTGCGAGCGACGATCTCGCGCAGACCGTTGATTATGCGGCGCTTACGGAGCGCATCGTTCGGATCGTCGCGACCACATCGTACGCGCTGCTCGAGCGTCTTGCCGGCGATATCGTCGGCGCCGTCTTCGCCGACCCGCGAGTCGTGCGCGCGCGCGTCACGATTTCCAAACCCGGCATCCTTGCCGGCGCGACGCCGAGCGTCACGCTGGCGCGCGAGAATCCCGCGTACGCGGCGCGATGACTGCGCATCGTGCCTACGTTGGGATCGGTTCTAATCTCGGCGATCGCCGCGCGAACGTCGAGTTTGCGATCGATGCGGTCGCCGAACTCGGCGCGGTCGCACGACGGTCGTCGCTCTATCGGACGGCGCCGTGGGGAAACCGCCGCCAACCGTGGTTTCTCAACGCGGTCGTACTGCTCGAAACGGAGCTCGCGCCGCGTCCGCTACTCGACAGCCTGCACGCGATCGAACGTACGGCGGGGCGTGCGCGTCGCGAACGCTGGGGGCCGCGCACGCTCGATCTCGACCTGCTCCTCTACGACGAGCAGCGGATCGACGAGACCGGCCTGCACGTCCCGCACGCTCGTCTGCACGAGCGGGCCTTCGTGCTCGTGCCGCTTGCCGAAGTAGACGCTCGCTTCGCACCCATGCGCGACGCGCTCGATGCATCGGAACTCGCGGGGGTCGTGCCCGCCGAGCGCGAAGGCCTTGCGGCGATGCCCGACGTTCCCACGTTTGCCGGCGAGCGCGTACGCGCGCTCGCGCAGTTTCTCGCGCAGAGCGACGCCGTACGCGTTCGCATCGCCCGCGGCGACGACGACGTCGTCGAGATCGTCGCCGGCGCGGCGCGAGCGGAATCGCCGGAGCCGTCGACGCCGCATTCGCGCACCGAGACGCCGGCCGAACGCGTCGACACCATCAAAGCGGATCTCGTCGGAATCTTTCATTCGAGCCGTCCATCGCCGGCCGCCGGCGAAGTGTTCGACGCGGACCGCGAGCTCGGCTATATCGAAGCGCTCGGCATTCGAACACCGGTGCACAGTATGGGCGCGGGCCGGCTCGTCGCGGCGACGGCGGTCGATGGAATGCCGGTCGAATACGGTCAGGCGCTCTTCTCCATCGTGCGAGGAGCTTGAGATTTTCCGCAAAGTCTTGATCGCCAATCGCGGCGAGATCGCCCTGCGCATCAATCGCGCGTGTCAGGAACTGGGCGTACCGACGGTGGCGATTTTCTCGGAGGCCGACCGCGAGTCGCTGCACGTCCGTCAGGCCGACGAGGCGTTCTGCGTGGGGCCTGGGCCGGTCGGACACTCGTATCTCAACATTCCGAACATCATCTCGACGGCGCTGATCACAGGCTGCGACGCGGTCCATCCGGGGTACGGGTTTCTCGCGGAGAACGCGCGCTTTGCCGAGATCTGCAACGATCACGGTTTAACCTTCATCGGTCCCAAGCCCAGCGTCATCGCGCTGATGGGCGATAAGGCGACCGCGAAGCGCGTCGTCCGCGACGCCGGCGTTGCCACGACGCCCGGAAGCAACGTCCTGTCGACCATCGAGGAGGCGCACGAAGCGGCCCTCGCGATCGGCTATCCGCTGCTGCTTAAGGCGACGGCGGGCGGCGGCGGACGCGGCATGCGCGCCGTCAACGAACCCTCCGAGCTCGCGCGCGCGTATGCGTCGGCAACTGCCGAAGCCGAGGCGAGCTTCAAAGACGGCCGCCTCTACGTCGAACGGCTGATTCGCGCGCCACGGCATATCGAAGTGCAAGTGCTCGGCGACGAGTTCGGCACCATCGTTCACCTCGGCGAGCGCGATTGCTCGGTACAGAAGCCCGCGCATCAAAAGCTCATCGAGGAGACGCCGGCCCCAAATCTTTCGGCGAAGGCGCGTGACGCGCTGCACGAGATGGCGCTGCGGGCCTCGCGCTACGTCGGCTACACGAACGCCGGGACGCTCGAGTTTCTCTCGGCGGGCGACGACGCGTACTTCATGGAGATGAACACCCGCATCCAAGTGGAGCACCCGGTCACCGAGATGGTCTACAACATCGACCTCGTCAAGGAGCAGATTCGCATCGCCGCCGGCGAGCCGCTCGGCTACATGCAGAAGGATCTCGTCGCCCGCGGCCACGCGATCGAGTGCCGCGTGAACGCCGAGGATCCGCGCAACGGTTTCGCGCCGGCGGCGGGAACGGTGTCGAAGCTCGTCTTTCCGGGCGGCCCGGGGATTCGGGTCGATACCCACCTCTACGCCGGCGCGACGATTCCGCCGTATTACGATTCGATGATCGCCAAGGTCGTCGCGTTCGGCGACACGCGAGAGGTCGCGATCGCACGTATGGAGCGCGCCCTGCGCGAGACGCTCGTCGAAGGCGTCAGCACGACGATCGACTTTTGTCTTGAGATTCTGGCGTCGCCCGAGTTTCGGTCGGGTCGGTACGACGTGGAGTTCATTCCGGCAAGGATGCTCGTGAACGGCCGGGCGGGGCAGCCGGCGGCGCGATGACGTCTCGACGCGCCGCCCGCGAGCAAGCGCTTCAAGTCTTGTATTCGGTCGTCATCGGTGCGCGCGAGCCGCGCGACGCGGTCACCGAGATCGTCGGTGAAAGCGGCGATCGTACGTTCGTCGAAGATCTCGCGATCGGCACGCTCGAGTACGCGGCCGAAGCCGATCGCGTCGTGAGCCCGCTTTTGGAAGGTTGGACGATCGAACGCCTGCCCACCATCGACCGTCTGCTCCTACAGATGGCCACCTTCGAACTCCGCTGCCGTCCCGAAACGCCCAAGGCCGTGGCGATCAACGAAGCCGTCGAGCTCGCGAAGCGTTTTTCCACCGAAGATTCCGGCCGCTTCGTCAACGGCGTGCTCAGCGCGGTCGCCGACGCCAACGATGGCAAAACGCAAGCGTAAGCGCGGCCGTTTCTGGCGCGGCCTGCTCGTCTTCACGATGATGGCCGTGCTCTTTGCGATCGGCTCCATCGCGGGGATGGTCGCATCGTACGCGCGCAATCTTCCCGATATCAGCCGCATGGCCGACTATCAGCCCGCGAGCTCGACGCGGATTTTTGCCCGGGACGGCTCGCTGCTCGCGGCGGTCTACAAGGAGAATCGCGTCTGGGTTCCGATCGCGCAGATACCGCCGATCGTGCGCGACGCGTTCGTGGCAAACGAAGACCACAACTTCTATCGCCACCACGGCGTCGATTTCAGCAGCATCGTGCGCGCGGCGTACGCCGACCTGACGCACCAGCAGTTTCAAGGCGCCTCGACGATCACCCAGCAGCTCGCGCGGCGGCTTTTTCTCAACGACCAAGTATCGATGTCGCGCAAGGTCCAAGAAGCGCTCCTCGCCATCGAGATCGAGCGCTACTACACCAAGGACGAGATCCTCGAACGCTATCTCAACATCATCTATCTCGGAGCCGGCGCCTACGGCGTCGACGCCGCGGCGCACACGTACTTCGGGCGCAGCGTCGATAAGCTGACGCTGCCGCAGGCGGCGATGCTCGCCGGTATCGTCGCCGCGCCGTCGGATTATTCGCCGTTCGCCAACTATACGTTGGCGCGCGACCGTCAGCGCCACGTACTGGAGCGCATGGTCGAGAGCGGATACATCGGCGCCGCCGAGGCGGACGCCGCCTACGATGCGCCGCTCGAGCTCACGCCGGAGCGTCCCACCGGTCTGCAGGGATATCGCTATCCGTACTTCACCACTTATGCGATCGCCCAGCTCGAGCAGCTGTTCGGAACAAACGTCGTCGAGGAAGGCGGCTTGCAAGTCTATACGACCCTCGACGCACGGATGCAGCAACTGGCGCAGGAGGCGGTGACGTGGGGCGTGCGCACGGCGGTCGCCGAAGGGATCGGCGCGCACCAGGCCGCCCTCGTCGCGCTTCGTCCGTCCACGGGAGAAATTCTCGCGATGGTCGGCGGCGCCGGCTTTTCGCTGCACAATCAGTTCAATCGCGCCTGGCAGGCGCGCCGCCAGCCGGGCTCGTCGTTTAAGATCTACGACTACACCGCGGCGATCGACAACGGCATTTCGGCCGCGACGGTCATCGACGATACGCGCGTGAGCTATCCGATGGGCGACGGCACCGACTGGACGCCCATGGACGACGACAACAGTTACATGGGCGCGATCACGCTGCGCGAAGCGCTTACGCTCTCGCGCAACATCGTCGCCGTGAAGCTTGCGGAGCGCGTCGGCCTCGATCGCATCATCGACTACGCGCACCGCATGGGCGTTACGTCGCCGTTGGAGGCGAACCTATCGCTCGCGCTCGGCTCGTCGGGCGTAACCGTGCTCGATCAGGCGGCCGGCTACGCGACGCTGGCGAACCAAGGCCTCCACGTGGATCCGACGGCGTTTCGGATGGTGAAGGATTCCGTCGGCCGGATCGTCCTCGACGACCGCTTTCCGCAGGCGACCGACGTCGTGAGCGCGGGCACCGCATTCATCATCACGTCGATGCTGGAAGACGTCATCAAGCGCGGCACCGGATATCCCAACGCGGTCATCGGCCGCCCCGCGGCCGGAAAAACCGGAACGACGTCGAGCTTCCGCGACGCATGGTTCGTCGGTTACGCGCCCGATCTCGTCGCCGCGGTCTGGCTCGGAAACGACGATTACACGCCGATGGTCGAGTCATACGGGGGCAACGTCCCCGCGCGGATTTGGGCGCGCTTCATGAAAGCGGCGCTGGCCGGGACGCCTCCGCACGACTTTCCGTATCCCTCGGATGAAATCGCGAAAGTCGCCGGATGCAGCCGCGGCGGCTACGAGTATTACCTGAAGGGCACGGAGCCCCAGACCGGGTGCGGCGGCCCGATCGAAGCCTACGGCTCGGAGAACGAAGGCGCGGAACGCGACTTCGCGCAGCCGCAACCGACGGTGCCGGCGGGCGACGCATCGCCGCCCGCGACCATACCGCCGCCGAGCGAGTTGCCGAGCGCGCCCGCCGACGCGCCGTCGCCCGGCGATACGCCGACGCCGCAACGCCGGCGATGAAACTCTTCGAGGATACGCGTCCGGCGCTGCAGCTCACCGTCTCGCAATTCTCGCAGCGGCTGGCGCGCTGGCTCGAGAAGCGGCCGGAACTGCAGCGCATCGCGATCGTCGGCGAAATCTCCGGCTGGAAGCCGCAGCCCACCGGCAACGTATTCTTCAATCTCAAGGACGACCGCGCGATTCTGCGCTGCTTCGTCTACTCGAACGATGCCAAGAAGCTCCCCGCCGTGCACGACGGCGTCGCGGTGGTGGCTACCGGGACGATCGGCATTTGGCCCAAGACGAGCGAGTATCAGCTGCGCGTCGTCGAGATCGCGCCGTTCGGCGTCGGCGCGATCGCGGCCAAGGTCGAAGCGCTGCGCAAGCGGCTGCAGGCCGAGGGCCTCTTCGACGACGCGCGCAAGCGCGAGCTCATTCGGTTTCCTCGGCGCGTCGCGCTCGTCTCGGCGCGCGGCAAAGGCGCGGACGATTTCGAAACGACGCTCCGCGAGAAGTCACCGAATGTGGCCGTGACGTTCGTCGAAACGCGCGTGCAAGGCGAGGGCGCGGAGATCGACATCGCCGATGCGATCGATCGCGCCGCGCGCAAGAACGTGGATGCGATCGTGCTGCTGCGCGGTGGAGGCTCCTACGAAGACCGCTATCCGTTCAATACCGAGCCGGTCGTGCGGGCGATCGTACGGTCGCGCCATCCGGTGATCACCGCGATCGGGCATACCGGCGACCGGCATTTGGCCGACGAGGTCGCCGACGCGGTCTTTAAGACTCCGACGGCGGCGGCCGAGTTCATCGCCGGCTCGTGGACCGAAGTAATCGCCCGCATGACGCACCAGCAACAGCTCCTGCGCCGAGCGATCGAGCGGATCGTGGTGGGGCGCGCGCGCGATCTCGATGCGCTCGCCGGAAAGTTGAATGGCGGCGCCGAGCGCCGCCTTTCGCACGCCGGGCGCCGCGTGCTCGAGCTGCAGAATCGCATCGAGCGGCAGAATCCGCGCGTTCGTCTCGCCGAACGCGCGCGGCGGTTGACGGTGGGCGCGCGACTCGAGGCGTTGGGCAAACGCATCGTTTCCGATCGAGCGAATCGGCTGGCACTCGCCGAGAGCCGCTTGATCGCGGTGAATCCGGAGAGCCCGCTGGAACGCGGTTATGCGATCGTCACGCTGGCGGGCCGAGCGTTGCGCGACGCACGCGAAGCGGACATCGGTGCGGAAATCGAGGCACGTTTGTACCGCGGGAGCCTATCGGCACGCGTCGAACGGGTCGGGCACGATGAGTGAGGGCGGCTCGAACTTCGAGGCGAAACTCGATCGAATCGATGCGATCGTCAAAGAGCTCGAGAGCGGCGATACCAAACTCGACCGCGCGATCGTGCTCTTCAAAGAGGGCAAAACGCTGGCGCGCGAGTGCGAAGCGCTCCTCAAATCGGCGCAGACGCAGATCGACGAAGCGATGGCGGAGCCGCAACTCGACGCGAAACGCGCGAAAGGCGACGACGACCAGATTCCCTTTTAGACGCGAGCGTATCGCATGAGGATGCGTCTCGACGAGCGCGTCGCCGAAGCGGGCGGCATCACGCGGTCGCAAGCCCGCAGCCTGATCATGGAAGGACGCGTCAGCGTGGACGGCGTGCTCGCGATCAAAGCCGGGCAGGGCGTCGCACCCGAGGCGCGGATCGAGATCGAGCGGCCGCGCCGCTTCGTAAGCCGCGGCGGCGAGAAGCTCGACTATGCCCTCGACGCATTTGCGATCGACGTTCGCGGCCTCGACGCGCTCGACGTCGGCGCCTCGACGGGCGGCTTCACCGACGCGCTTCTGCAACGCGGCGCCGCGCACGTCACGGCGCTCGACGTCGGGTACGGGCAGCTCGACTGGCAGCTGCGCAACGATGCGCGCGTGCGGGTGATGGAGCGCGTGAACTTCCGAACGCTGCCCGACGATGCGTTTCCCGGCGGCTTCGACGTCGTCACGATCGACGCGTCGTTCATCTCGCTCGCGACGATCCTGCGGCGAGCGGTCGCGTATATGCGCTCGGCGGGCGTCGTCGTGGCGCTCGTCAAGCCGCAGTTTGAGGCGGGACGCGAGCGGGTCGGCGCCGGCGGCGTCGTGCGCGACCCGGCCGTCCACCGCGACGTCGTACGCGGGCTGCGGGCATCCGCCATCGAGTTGGGATTGGTGCCGGTGGGGCTCGCCGCATCGCCGCTGCTCGGGCCGGCCGGGAATCGCGAGTTCTTGATGGAGCTGCGGCGCCGCGGGGAACCGTTCGACGACGCACGATTGGAACGGCTGCTCGGCGAAGAGAGGCCGGCATGACGATGCTCGCCATCCAAAAGAAGGTCGTCGCGCTCTACGTGGACACGGCGCGCGAGCACGCGCGCACGATCGCGGCGCGCGTCGCCGGCGATTTCCGCGCGAGCGGCTTCGAGGTGGTCGACGGCGGAGCGGTGCATGCCGCGTCGCTGCTCGTGACGGTCGGCGGCGACGGCACGCTCCTGCGCGCCGCGCGGATCAACGTCGAACACGACGTGCCGCTGCTCGGGATCAATACGGGCCGTCTCGGCTTCCTCACCGAGCTCGACGAGGACGATCCGCGGCTCGGCGATCTCCCCGCCCTCGTCGAGCGCGGACTCTACGTGGACGAGCGCACGGCACTCGAGGCCGAGTACGGCGAACGGCGATTCTTCGCGCTCAACGACGTCGTCGTGCGCAAGGGTGAAGTATCGAGGCTCGTGCCCTTCGGGCTGCGCGTCGACGACGGCGCGCCCACGCAAATCGCCGCCGACGGCATCTGCGTCGCCACGCCGACCGGCTCGACGGCGTATTTCCTTTCGGCGGGCGGCTCGCTGATCGCGCCGAGCGTCGACGCGTTCGGCGTCGTGCCGCTGTTGCCGCACACGCTCTTCTCGCGTCCGCTTATCGTGCCGAGAACTTCGTGCATCGAGATCACGTCGGACTTGGAAGCCGCGCACGCGCAGCTCGAGTGCGACGGCGACGTGCAGAGCGAGGTCGCGCCGAACTCGAGCGTCGTCATCCGCTGTCATCCCAAACGCGTGCGTTTCGCGCGTACCGAGCCGCTGCATTTTCTCGAGCGGCTGGAGGCGAAGATGCTCTGGGGCGTTTCCATCAAGGATCCTCGTCGTTAAGGGTCGCTCGTAAGTATGCTGCGGCAGCTCCAGATCGAGAGTTACGGCCTGATCGAGCGCGCCGACGTTGAGTTTGCCGGCGGCGCGACGATCTTCAGCGGCGAGACGGGCTCGGGCAAGACGATGCTCGTCGGCGCGCTTGATTTTGCGCTCGGGGCGCGGGCCGGCGCCGACATCGTGCGGCACGGCGCGCGCCGAGCGCTCGTCACGCTCGCGTTCGAGCCCGACGACGCACTGCGCGAGCGCCTTTCCGCCGATGGATTCGAGCTCGACTGCGGGGAAACGGCGACGATCGCGCGCGAGATGACCGAGAGCGGACGCTCGAGCCTGCGCGTGAACGGACGGCCGGCGAGCGCGGCGTACGTTCGCGAACTGCGCGACGCGGTCGCCGAAATCGTCGGACAGCACGAAGCGCAGCGGCTGCTTTTGCCCGCCTATCATCTCGACGTGCTCGACCGATTCGCCGGCGATACGGCGCTCGCACAGCGCGAGGCTGCCGGCACTGCTTACGCCCGCGCTCGCGACGCGGCGCGCGCGCTTGCGGCGCTGGTCGGCGACGAGCGGCGCGCGCAGGAACGCTGCGACGATGCGCGGTTTGCGTGCGACGAGATCGAGTCGGCGCGAGTCGACCCGGGCGAAGACGGACGCTTGAACGAACGCCGGGTCTTTCTCGATAACGTCGAGCGCATCGCCGTCGCGCTGCAGAACGCGCGCGAAGCGCTGGCCGCCGAAGAAGGCGGCGCGATTGGGGCGCTCGGAGCGGCCGGGGCCGCGCTTTCGGGCGTCGGCGCATTCGACGGCGACCTTCGCGAGTCGGCGCAACGCGCGTCGGCGCTGCAATCGGAAGCGATCGAACTTGCCGCCGACGTCGCGCGGGCGCTCGAAGCGGCGGAGTACGACCCCGCCGAGCTCGACGCGATCAACTCCCGCCTCAACGTAATCGAGCGCTTGAAGCGCAAGTACGGCGCGACGATCGAGGAGGTCCTAGCCTACGCCGCGCGCGCGCGGACGCTCGTCGACGAGTACGAACATCGCGATCGTCGCGTTGCCGAGCTCCAAGCGGAGTCGGCGGCGGCGTCAAAGGAGCTGCAGCGTGCTGCCGCCGCATTGCGAGCGACGCGCACCAAAGCCGCCGCGAGGCTGACGAAACGCGTCGTGGCCGAATTCGGCGAGATCGCGCTGGCATCGGGACGCTTTGAGGTGGCGCTCGAAGCGCTCGCCGAGCCGGCGAAGAACGGCGGCGACCGCGTCGAGTTTCTCTTCGCGGCCAATAGCGGCGAGCCGGCGCGCCCGCTTGTGCGTGTCGCGTCGGGCGGCGAGCTTTCGCGCATCCTGCTCGCGCTGGTGGTCGCGCTCGCGGGGACGCGCGACGCGCGCGGAGCGCTGGTTTTCGACGAGATCGATGCCGGAATCGGCGGCGCGACCGCCACGGCAGTCGGCGCGCGCATCGGCGAGCTCAAGCGTCACGGACAGGTCGTCTGCGTCACCCATCTCGCGCAGCTCGCGACATGGGCCGATGGTCATTACGTTCTCGACAAGATCGAGCGGAAGAAGGAAACCACCATCGTCGTGCGCCTACTGGCGAACGCAAAGGAACGCGAAGCCGAAATCGCGCGCATGCTCTCCGGTGAGTCGCACGACGTTGCCTTGCGACACGCGCGCGCGCTGCTGGCGAAAACCTCGTAACATGCGGAAGGCGGCGCTCGCGCGCCGCCTTCCTTGCAGTTCGTCGCAGGAGTGGGGTT
>Ga0302325_10022434_pt1 | contig 13208 bp, 13 predicted proteins | sample Palsa_T0_2_FD_201948 | JGI IMG/M metagenome (GOLD analysis project Ga0302325, IMG submission 201948) | Peat permafrost microbial communities from Stordalen Mire near Abisko, Sweden - Palsa_T0_2 | ecosystem: Environmental > Terrestrial > Soil > Palsa > Peat permafrost | place: Sweden: Abisko... | reverse complement strand
CGTGAACTGACGCTGGCGGTGACCCGGCAAAGGCCCGAAATGCTGGAGATGATCGCCGACGTGGTTCAGGTGGAATCCCCCACCGAGGACCGGGCGGCGGTCAACCGCTGCGTCCGCCTGGTGGAGACGTGGATCCGGCTGGGCGAGGGCAAGAGCAAGCGAAGCCGGCAGAGCTCGGCCGGAGACCTGCTTGTCGGCCGCTTCGGGCCGATGCGGTCAACTCTTAAACCGTTGATGCTGCTCGGCCATCTGGACACGGTGTGGCCGCTGGGCACGCTGCGCAAGATGCCTTTTCGCCTGCGGGCAGGCCGGGCCTGGGGTCCCGGGGCGCTGGACATGAAGGCCGGCATCGTAATGGCTGTGATCGCCCTGCGCGTCTTGCAGCAGGCCGGGCGTTTGAACCGGCCGGTGATCTTTCTGCTCAACAGCGACGAGGAGACAGGGAGCACTCATTCGCGAGCACTGACTGAATCGCTGGCCAGAAAGTGCGCCTCGGTGTTCGTCCTGGAGCCGGCGCAGGGTATCCCGGGAGCCTACAAAACGGCGCGAAAAGGCGTGGGCAATTATCACTTGCGGGTGCAGGGTGTCGCCGCCCATAGCGGCGTGGACTTCAGCCACGGACATAGCGCGGTGCTGGAATTGGGGCGGCAGATCGAGCGCGCCAGCGCCTTTACCAACCTGGCCCGAGGCATCACGGTCAACGCCGGGGTAATCGGCGGGGGCACGCGATCCAATGTAGTGGCGGCCGAAGCCTGGGCAGAGTTTGACGTGCGCATTGCCAAGGCGGTCGATGGGCCGCGGATAGATCGCCGCTTCCGGTCGCTGCGCGCGGTTGACCGGCAATGCACGCTGGAGGTCACGGGCGGCCTGAACCGGCCGCCGATGGAGCGAACTCCCGGAACGATCTCTCTTTTTCGCCGCGCAGCAACAATGGCCAAAGGATTGGGTTTTGACCTTCAGGAAGCAGCGACGGGCGGAGGTTCGGACGGGAATTTTACTTCGGCCCTGGGAATTCCGACGTTGGATGGGATGGGAGCGGTGGGCGAAGGCGCCCATGCCGATCACGAATCCATTCTGCTTGACGCGCTCGTTCCCAGAACGGCACTGCTGGCAGCGATGATTGGCGGCCTGGAGTTGGAGTAGGCCGCGGAAAGGGAAACATGTTCGCCTCCCTCGATGTGGCTCTTCTCACCATCTTTGTTCTTTGCTCGGTCCAGTTGCTGCGGCCCGGCAAGAAGAACGACCACACTTTTCTACCCTGACCCGGGGCCATCAGCCAAGCGACAAAGATCTGGCAGGGATGGTCTGGCTCGCCAAGCGGAACTCTACTCCCTCAAGCAGGCTTGCCACCAAGGCGAGCGGCAATCCAACGACATTGAAATAGCAGCCGCTGATGCGCGGAATCCAGCGCGCAGCATAGCCTTGGATAGCATAGGCGCCCGCCTTGTCCATGGGCTCGCCGCCGACGACATAATCGGCGATCTCCTGGGGCGAAAGCGTGCGCACCGTGACCTGGGTTACCTCTGCGGCTACCTCGACCAGTAGTTCGCCCGCGACGACGGCCACGCCGGTAACCACGTGGTGAGTGCGGCCGGAGAGCAGCAGAAGCATGCGCGTGGCGTCGGCGGCGTCCACCGGCTTGCCTAATATTTCCCCGTCGCAGACCACCACCGTATCGGCGCCCAGGACCAGCGTTGGATCAGCAGAAGATTGCCGTAGAGCAAAGACTTCCTGGGCCTTTTCCCGGGCGAGCCGGGTGGCGAAGCGGATGGCATCTTCCCCGGAGCGGCGCGACTCATCCACGGAGGAGGCCTGGACCTCGAAGAGATATCCCGCCTGGGCCAGAAGCTCCCGCCGGCGGGGCGAGGCAGACGCGAGGATGAGCGTGGAGTTCATGGAAGCATCCAATCTCGCTGATCAAAGCTCGTTCAAGTGAGTTCCGGCGCGCAGCCCCTTGCGCTCGCAGACAGCCCAAGCCATGCGCGGAGTGTTGTGAGCGATCCCGAAGCGGCCGTCGGGGCCGAGCAGGATGATGCCGCCGTGGCCCTTGAGACGGGAATAGAGATACGCGATGGCGTCCTCGGCCGCCTGCTCGGGTCCGAGTTGCGGCACCCGGTCGACCGCCCACTTGGCCAGCACCAGTTTCATGATGGGTTCGCCCCACCCGGTGAGGGATGCGGCGGCGCTCCGGTTGTCGGCGTAGCCTCCGCAACCGATGACCGATGAGTCACCCACCCGGCCGGGGGCCTTATTGAGCGTTCCCCCGGTGGAGGTAGCGGCCGCCAGGTTGCCGTTTGCGTCGAGCGCCACCGCGCCTACGGTGTCGTGCGAAGTTGCAGGCGGCTGTTCACCGGCAAAGGTCTGGTCTGGGATCCCGGCTTGCTCGCGTGTCTGGGCCGCTTGCAGGCGCAGGCGTTCCCGGTCCAGCACCAGCTCGGAGTTATCGATCAGGCCCATGCCATACTCGCGGACGAACTCCTCTGCGCCGGCGCCGGTCAAGTAGACGTGGGGGCTGCGTTCGAGCACCAGGCGGGCCGCCTGGATGGGGTTCCTCAGGCGCTCCACACAAGCCACGGCGCCGGCGCGCAGGGTGGCGCCATCCATCATGAGAGCATCCAGCTGGACCCGGCCATCGCGGGTGAGAAAGCTGCCCCGGCCGGCATCGAAGGTTTCGTCGTCTTCGAGCAGGGTGACAGCGGCTTCCACCGCATCCAGCGAGGATGCTCCTTCCCGCAGCAGGAAGTAACCCGCCTTGGCGGCACGGGCGACGCCGCGGGTGTGCGCCTCCAGCTGGTCAAGGGGGATATCCCAGGCGCCCCCGTGGACCACCAGCTTAGGAGAGGCAACGCCGGCGTGGTGAACGGCGGTCATCATCGCGCTCGGGAGGCGGGGCGCAAAGCGCCGGTACCCTGGGGCTGGTCACGGAGCACGGCAGGAGAGGCCTTCCCTTCTTTGACCTCAGCCCGCAGCCCCTTGGTTCGTTGATAGGTATAGCGAATGCGATGGATGACGGTAATGGTGGAGAGGACGGCCAGCACCCAGAGGACCGGGGCCATGACTCCCCAGCGATTAAAGAGGGCTCCCAGGATGATCAGCACCACCCGCTCCGGCCGCTCCATAAAGCCCACCTTGCAGGAGCCGATCAGCGCTTCGGCACGGGCCCGGGTGTAGCTGACCATGAGCGAGGTCACCATGACAAAGGCGGCGAGGACGACATAGAAGAAGCGGTTGCCGCGGGCATAAAAAACCAGCAGGCCGAAGAACAGAACCACATCGCTGTAGCGATCGATGACGGAGTCGAAGAACGCCCCAAAGATGGTGACCTGGTCGGTCTGGCGCGCCACCCGGCCGTCCACCATGTCGAAGATTCCGGCGCCGATGATCACCAGGCCGGCGTAGAGAAACATGCGGACGTAATTGTGTTCGTTGGCCAAGCCGAAGAGGATTGCCGCGATGGTGTTGATCAGCAGGCCGAGGAAGGTGAGCACGTTGGGCGAGATGCGGGTGAGTGCCAGCCCATCCACGATGAACTGCAGGATGACGCCGCAACCTTTGCCGAACGCGCTCGTCCAGGTCATGAAATCTCGTCGTGAATGGTGGTGAGCTTGAGGATTTCCAGCTCGCGTTTGCCGTTGGGGGTGACGATGGCAGCGATGTCTCCCACCTGCTTGCCCACCAGCCCGCGCCCGATGGGCGAGGTGGTGGAGATGAGACCCTGGTTCACATCGGATTCCTCGCTGGTGACCAGTTTGTAGGTAATCTCCTCGTTCTTGGTGGAGTCGAAGACCACCACCGTGGAGCCAAACGCAATCCGGTCCCGGGGAATATTGGTGAGGTTCACCAGGGAGAGCTCCGCCATACGCTTCTTGAGTTGTCCAAGGCGCGCGTTGACGAAGACCTGGCGCTGCTTCGCCATGTGGTATTCGGCGTTTTCGCTCAGGTCCCCGAGGGAGGCGGCCTTCTTGATCTCGATCGGCAGCTCGTGGGTGAGCTCGTGCTCCAGCACGCGGATTTGTTCTTCCAGCTTTTTCTTTATGTGTTCAGGCATTTGACAATAATCCGGATCGACCGCGATGCGGGGCGGCCAGCGGTAAAGCAAAAAACGATTATACGACGGACCTTGGGTACCGATTGCGCCCTGCTTAGCTCCGCGAATCAAGAAAGCTTTGCAGGATGAGCACCGCGGCTACCTGGTCGATCACGGCACGCCGGTCCGCCGGCAAGCGGCCGGCGGCGTCCAGGTGTCGATGGGCCTCGGTAGTCGAGAGGCGCTCATCCCACAGAGTTACCTCCGCCCCGGTTTCCAGATGCAAGGCCTGCGCCAAAGCCTGCGCCTTGAGCGCCTGGGGGCTGATGTCGCCCGACATGTACAGAGGATTGCCCACGACCACCTGGGTACACCCATACCTGCGCACCAGCCGAGCCAGGGAGCCAAGGTCCTGCCTGCGGTTTTTGCGAACCAGGGTGAGGACCGGTTGCGCGGTCAGGCCCAGCTCGTCGGAGACAGCCACACCGATCCGGCGGTCGCCAACGTCCAGCCCCAAGATGCGCCTGCCCGGTGATTGTGCTTTGTCGACGATCTTTCCCTCAGCGGCTTGGGTAAGCCGGGGATTTATGGCCCGACTAAAGTCGTGCCCTGATACAAAACATGAGCTTTTCCGCAACCTCTAAAGCCCACAATCATTATGGACCGCCTTCAGCCTATTTGCTCCAATTTTGGTGCATTTCCAAGCACGCAAGAGAATCGCATCATAAAATCCAGAAAGAGAATCCAATCCACCAAGGTCCCCGCTTGTGCGACGTTTTCTGCTAGTGCTTCTGGTTTTGGCCCTGCTTTGTATCCCGGTTGCCTACTTCGAGTTCATGGTGCCGGCCAGTCCGCCGGCAGGAACCCTGATCGAAATAGTTCCGGGCATGGGCACGCGCGCAATCGGCGCACTGCTGGAAGCGCACCAGATCGTGCGCAACCACTACGCCTTCGACTTTTGGCACTTGGTGCGCGGAGGCACGTTGAAGGCGGGAGAATACCAGTTCGCACAGGCGGCTACGCTTCCCGCGATCTACAACCGCATCGTGCGGGGTGACGTGTACACCCACGCGGTGACGATCCCCGAAGGCTTCAACCTCTTCGATATTGCCCAAGCCGTCGAGGATGCACAGCTGGGATCGAAAGAGAGCTTTCTCGCCGCCGCCACCCAGGACGTGGCGCTGATCGGCGACCTGGACCCAGGAGCCAAGAACCTCGAAGGCTACTTATTCCCGGACACCTACCGTTTCCAGCGACGGGCGGCGCCCAGCCAGATGTTGGGCGCGATGGTCAAGCGCTTCCGCCAGTACAGCGCCTCGATCGGCTTGCAGGGCGACTATCGCCGGGTTGTGACCCTGGCCTCGCTGGTGGAGAAGGAGACCCCGGTGGCGGATGATCGGCCCCTGGTCGCCAGCGTGCTCGAGAACCGGCTGGTCAAAGACATGCCCCTGATGACCGACCCCACCGTCATCTACGCCGCGATGCTGGAGAAGCAATATCGGGGAACGATCTATCAGTCCGACCTGAAGCGGGACTCGGCCTACAACACCTATCGCCATGCCGGCCTGCCGCCGGGACCAATCTGCAGTCCGGGAGCAGCCTCGTTGCAGGCGGCGATGCACCCCGCCGACAGCCACTTCCTGTATTTTGTCGCCGACCCAAGCGCCGCCGGCCATTCCCGCTTCGCGACCACACTGGAAGAGCATGAACGCAACGTGACGGCGTATCGGCGGGGATTGAAGGAAGCGCAGGCCGGCCGTTGAGGGCCGGACACAATCATCACTCGAAACACGCCGAGCAGCGCCCTGACCATGCGCTTGCTCTATACTCGCAGTTCCTGAGTTGACTGGATGCGGAGAGAATTGCTGAGGTTTTTAACGCTGTTGTTACCGGTTTTGACCGGATGCCTGAGCCACACCCGCAAGCTGGAGCAGCCAATTCTGGCCGGCCCGATTCTGAACGCAGATGTGCTGGAGCTGGTCAAGGGGATCAACGAGCGCTACGAGAAGATCCAATCGCTGACCGCGACCATGGATTTCAACGCTACGGTGGGCGGAGCCCACCAGGGCAAACAGACCGACTACACCTCCTTCCGGGGCTACATGCTCTTCCGCAAGCCGCGGATGCTGCGGGTTTTGATCAAGGTGCCGGTGCTGCACACCGATGCCCTGGATCTGGCCAGCGACGGCAACGACTTCAGTCTCTACTTTCCCCGCAACAACAAAGTCATTGAGGGGAAGAACTCCGTGACCAAACGGGCAGCGAACCCGATGGAGAACCTGCGGCCCAACGTTTTTGTGGACACCATGCTGGTCTCGGCCATCTCGCCCGACCAGATTGTCTCGGTAATCCACGAAAGCTCCACCACCATGAATGCCAAGATCAAGCGGATGATCGAGCTTCCGGAATACGATCTGACCGTGCTCACGGAGGCTGCGCCGACCTCGAGGGATGCCCCCGCAAAGATCGCTAAGCCGTTAAGGGTCATCCACTTCAGCCGGCTCAACCTGATGCCCACCGAGCAGGATATCTACAACGCCGACGCGGAACTGGAAACCCAGGTGCTGTACGGGCCTTACCAGGACTTCAACGGCATCAAGTTTCCCACGACGATCGATATCAAGCGTCCGCTGGATGAATACAGCATTCGTCTGACGGTGGAAAAACTCCTGGTTAACCAGACGCTGACGGACGACCAGTTCGAGCTTCCCAAGCTGCCTAAAGGCGTCCAGGTGCAAAAGCTGGAGTAGAAGATTAGAGCTTGTCCAGGCCGGCGCGGCGCGCGTGGGCCACTATCTCCGCATTGATTTCCAGGGCTAGCGCCAGGGCATCGCGGCCCGCCTGAGCATCGACCCGGGGCGGTGTACGGGTCCTGACGGAGTGCAGGAAGGCGAGAATTTCCAGACGAAGGGGTTCCCCGGTCTCGATTTCGGGCTTGCTGAAGCTCAGGCCCGGGTTGCCGGCTGGAGAACCAGGCTGAGCTGCATTCTTATCCAGGTTGATCACCAGTAGATCTTGGCGGGCGTAATCGATGGAGACGTACTGGTGGGGCTGGAAGAAGCGGAGCTTGCGCACCTTTTCCGTGCTCACCCGGCTGGCGGTGAAGTTAGCCACGCAACCGGTGGCAAACTCCAAACGGACATTCGCGATGTCGACTTTGGGCGACAGGATGCGCAGGCCAACCGCATGAAGTTGGCGAACAGGAGAGCGGACAAAGCTGAGCACGACGTCCAGGTCGTGAATCATCAGGTCCAGGACCACGTCGACGTCCAGGGCACGGTGGTGGAAGACGCTGAGGCGGTGGGCTTCAAAGAACATCGGCCCATTGACCAGCGGCTCGGCGGCAGCGACCGCGGGGTTGAAGCGTTCCAGTAGCCCTACCTGCAGGATCTTCCGGGTCGCTGCCGCTTGCCTGGCCAGGGCATCGGCCTCCTCCAGGTTGATGGCGATGGGCTTCTCCAGCAGGACATCGAGCCTCTGGGACAAAGCCTGCGAAGTGACCGAATAATGGGCGGACGTGGGCACGCACACGGAAACCGCGTCCAGATGCAAGCGGCCGGCTCGGCAGGCTTCCAGGCACGCTTCCGGCGAGGAGAAGACCTGGAGGTTTTCGGGCAGCATCGCGGCGGCGGCCGGGTCGGGATCCGCCACTGCGGCCAGGCGCACTCCGAAACCTGACTGCTCCAGCTCGCGGTAAACGCGCAGATGATTGCGACCGAAGACGCCTGCGCCAAAGACGGCTACGCTCAGCTCGGGGTTAGCAGCGGCCATAGGTGGTTTAGGAACCAGTCTCGACAAGCCTGGGAGCGGCCCCCTCGCTTAACCCTTCACTTTCCCTGCACAGCGCTGAGGCACTTGGAGTAGAGGGCGAGCAGCTGGCTTACCTGCTCCTCGGGCTTGGCGCCCGAAGCGGCGACGAAACCGGCGGCCGACGCGGCGCCTTTTCCCAGACCCGCCGACGCAGCGACAAACTTCAACAGATCCAACGCGATATCTTCATTCCGGCGCGAGCCATTCGGGGCGGTTACAGCCTGTTCCATGTGCTTCCTCCGTGGCGATGCTACCAGAACCGGGAGGGGGCGGGAATCTCGGCTCAAGCGGGCAGACGCAAAACGGCGTTCGCGTATGCTGACATTTGCATCCGGCTTTCCTGCCAGCGGCAGTGGAGAGAGCAGCGCGTGCGGTTTTCTGTAAGGGAGAACCGCATTGAGCGTCGTGCGTCACCAACCTCGACAGGAAATCCGGGGCAGCGGCTACAGGGCAAAGGCGGCTCCCGTGGCATTGATGGCAATCCAGCACGTTCGGCGCATGCGCGGGGGAGCGCAGGGCCACCTCATGCTCGCCTCCGACGGGCAATTTTACGTGGTCAAGTTCCGCAACAATCCTCAACATATGAGGGTGTTGGCCAATGAGCTGCTGGCTACCCGGCTGGGAGCTGCAATCGGGCTCACCGTTCCCCACTCCGATGTGATTGAGGTGACGGACTGGCTTATCAGGAATACTCCCGACCTGACTGTCGAACTGCGCCATGGAGCGCAGCCTTGCCAGCCGGGCCTGCACTTCGCCTCACGCTGGGCGGGAGGGCTGATGCCCGGGCAGCTGGTCGATTACCTGCCCGAACAACAGCTGCTGGAGGTACGCAATCTGCATGAGTTTGCCGGTATGCTGGCGCTGGATAAGTGGACCTGCAACATCAATGGCAGGCAGGCGGTCTTTCGCAAGAGCCGGCGGGAGCGCCGTTATAGCGCGACCTTCATCGATCAGGGCTACTGCTTCCACGCCGGGGACTGGAAGTTCATCGACGCCAGCCTGGGCGGCGTGTATGCCGATAACACCGTCTATCGCGGGGTAGCGGGCTGGGAGAGCTTTGAGCCCTGGCTGAGCCGTATCGAGAGCCTGGCCCCGGAGACCGCATGGGCGATTGGGGAGATCGTTCCGCCGGAGTGGTATGGTGGCGATCTGAGCGCGCTCGAAGCGCTGCTGGAGCGGCTGCTGGCGCGGCGCACGCGGGTGCGCGAGTTGATCGTGGCATTCGGGGAATCGGGGAGGAGGCCGTTTCCGAATTGGGGGAGGGAGGGGGAGAAGATCGCGAGGAGAGGAGTGGGGGGAGAGGAGTGGGCCGATGACTTGGGTAGAGGGGTGGTGTGAGAAGCGGGAGGATCGGGAAAGATGTTTCTATGGATCGCCTGTGCTCCCACACGGTCCCGGGAAAAGTTCTCGATAACCACGTTGGTGGGAAGGCGGCCACGCTGAAAACGCCTTCAGGAAGGAGGGGAAGAGGTGGCGCGTAAGCAGTGCGAGTTTCAACTCATCCGTTACGTTCCGGATCCAGTGAAGAACGAGTTCGTCAACATTGGCGTGGTGCTTCGGAGCTCCGGAGGGGAGCAGAGCGCGCTGCGCCTGACCCGCGACTGGGCCCGGGTCCGCTGCATCGATCCGGACGCAGACACGCAGATGCTGGAAGCGCTGGAGATCGAGATCGGACAACGCTTGCGCGAAGAGACGGCGGACGAACTCCGGCCGGGAATGACTCCGCCGGTGCTGGCCCGGCTGGAAGACACGCTTTCCAACGGTTTGCAGATTACCGAGAGCAAAGGTTATCTGGCAGAGAGTTTTCCGGCCGGACTGGAAGAGCTGATGCGCCTGTACGTCGATAGCCAGCGGCGGGAACGAAGCCAGCGGCGAAGCGGCCGGACCGCCCTGGTAGCGGCCATGCGGATGCGCTTTGAGGAGGCCGGGGTCTGGACGATGATGCGCAAGCAGATCGCCGCCGCCGACTACACCAAGCCGGGCGACCCGCTGCGCATCGATTGCGGTTACCGGCCCAACGGGGTGGTGCGCATGTTCCAGGCGGTGTCGCTCGAAAGCGATGCGGACGACGCTAAGCTGCTGGCCTTCACCGCCCGCGGGCTCAAGGATGGAGTGAAGCGAGTGGAGAATGCGGAGCTCGAGCTGACTGCGGTCGTGGAGCCGATTCGCGACCCGGTGGGAGACGAGCCGGACGAAGAGCGAATCGTCCAGTACCGGTACGCGGTCGAGACCATGGAAGAACACGCCATTCGGGTGCTCACCTCGTCCGACTTATCGCGGGTAGCGGAGACCGCCCGCCGGGAGCTTGGCGCCTAGATCTTTTTACTCGTCATGGTTGCGCAGTAAGCAATTCCCTCTGGCGATTAACCAGAAGATCAAGCAGAAGATCGCGCTTCCATCGCGAGGTGAGGCTGCTCTCCCCAGGCTCAGGCACGCGCACGGCGGAGATGAAATAATCCGAGCATGAACGCCTTTCCAGCCGTAGGCGTGGTTATGGGCAGCAAGAGCGACTACGAGGTGCTTCTGCCTTGTATCGAACTCCTCAAGGAGTTCGCCATCCCTTACGAGGCACGGGTGGTCTCCGCCCATCGCACGCCGGACTGGCTTTTTGAATATGCCGAGCGTGCGGAGCCGCGGGGATTGAAGATCATTATTGCCGCGGCCGGGGGCGCGGCGCACCTGCCGGGGATGATCGCCGCCAAGACGATTCTTCCGGTGCTGGCGGTTCCCGTCCCTGCGACCAGCCTCAACGGGATCGATTCCCTGCTTTCCATTGTGCAGATGCCCAAGGGGGTTCCTGTCGCCACCCTGGCTATAGGCAAACCGGGGGCTGCCAACGCGGCGTTGCTGGCGGTTGCCATCCTGGCGGTCAACGACCCGGAGCTGGGCAACCGGCTGCGCGCGTGGCGGCAAGCCCGCAGCCGCGAGGTGCTGGAAGCGGAGTTGCCGGGATGACAGCGCTTGTTCAGGGTTCGACCATCGGCATCCTGGGCGGTGGTCAACTGGGCCGCATGACCGCCATGGCGGCGCGTTCGCTGGGCTACCGGGTGCAGGTAATGGACCCCGACCCGTCTTGCCCCGCCCGATTTGTGGTGGATGCCTGCTTTGTCGGCTCGTGGGACGATGCCCGCGCGGCTGCGGACCTGGCGCGGGGCAGCGACGTGATCACGCTGGAGATCGAGCAGATCTCCTTAGCCTCGCTCGATGCCGCGGCCCGCCATGCCCCAGTGCGCCCGGGCAGGGAGATCCTGGCCATGGTGCAGGACAGGATCCGGCAGAAAAACTGGCTGCGCGATCAGGGTTTTCCCCTGGGACCTTACCGGGAGATCTATGGGGAAGACGATCTGCAGCGGGCCGCGGACGAATGGGGCGGCCGGATTTACCTAAAGCGGTCTTACGGGGGATACGACGGCCGGGGACAGGTGAAATTCGACAGCCAAAGGGAAAGTGCGGGAGCCGCCTGGCGATCGCTGGGGGAACAGCCCTGCGTCGCCGAGCAGGCACTCGACCTGCAATCCGAGATCTCCGTCATGGTGGCGCGCAATCCCAGCGGAGAAATGGTCGCATACCCGGCCGCGACCAACCATCATGAACAGCAGATCCTGGTGTGGAGCGCGCTTCCCTCTTCGCTACCGGGCTGGATGGAAAAGCGGGCCCTGGAGATCGCCATCACCATGGCGAGTCAACTGGAACTGGAGGGGCTGCTGGCAGTGGAGATGTTCGTTACCGGCGGAGACGGCCTGTTCGTCAACGAGCTCGCGCCGCGGCCGCACAACAGCTACCACGCCAGCCAGCGCTGCTGCGTGACCAGCCAATTCGAGCAGGCAGTGCGCGCGGTCTGCGATCTGCCCCTGGGCGATGTGCGGATTGTACGGCCGGCGGCCATCGCCAACCTGCTGGGAGATCTTTGGTTAAAGGACGGACTACAGAGCGAACCACACTTTGCCCGGGCGCTTGCCGTCCCCGAGGTGAGTTTGCATTTGTATGAGAAGCACACCGCCCGCGCAGGGAGAAAAATGGGGCATCTTTCGGCGACCGCGGACACGACGGAAGAGGCGGTGGCCCGGGTTCTTGAAGCGCGGGGACGGTTGTAAGACGCAAAGCGGAGAGGTTGGGTCCGCAACAACCCCACTCAAGCCAAAACACCAAAACCAGGCTTGAATGGGCCACCCGACCTTTTCTTGCTTTCTCGGCCGCCTAACCGATGTCTTCGTTCCAGTTTTCCAGATATTTCTTTAGTTCCGCCATGAACCTGCCGGCATCGGCGCCATCGATAATGCGGTGGTCGAAGCCCAGGGTGAGACGGATGATGCTGCGAATCGCCAGCGAATCGGAGCCGTTCTCATCGGTAACTACGGTTGCTTCCTTAAACAAGCCGCCTACGCCGAGAATCGCCGACTCCGGCTGGTTGATGACCGGGGTGCCGAACTGCTCGCCGAAAATGCCGGGATTGGTAATGGTGAAAGTGCCAGATGCCACTTCCTCGGGCTTGAGCTTCTTGGCCCGGGCTCTCTCCGCCAAGTCGACGATGGCGCGCGCGATGCCGAGAAAACTCTTGTCCTCAGCCTGGCGGATGACGGGCACGATCAGGCCCCAATCCAGGGCAACGGCAATGCCCAGATTGATGTTCTTGTGATACCGAATGGCGTCTCCCTCCATCGAAGCGTTCACGATGGGCATTTTTCGCAGGGTGGCGATTATCGCGCGGGAGATAAACGGCATGTAGGTGAGCTTGACCCCGTTGCGCTGCTCGTACTTGGATTTTTCCTTTTCGCGAATGCGCACGATACGGGTCATGTCGATCTTAAAGACCGTGTGCACATGGGCGCTGGTGCGCTTGGAGTCCACCATCCTCTGGGCGATGATGGCGCGCATGCGGGTGAGCGGCACCAGCTCGTCTCCAGGCGTGACCACCGCGGGCGGCGCGGCCGGAGCTTTGCTTGCGGCGGGAGCGGCGGCTGGAGGGGCTGCGGGCGCGGCCGGCGCCGGTTTGGCCACTGCAGGCGCCCCGCCCTTGGCCAAAAATCCGAGAATGTCTTCCTTGGTGATCCGCCCGGCCGAGCCGGTGCCGGGAACCTGCCGCAGGTCCAGGTTGTTTTCCCGGGCGATGCGGCGAACCAACGGCGAGGAGCGAACCCGTTCGCCGGTTTCCTCCTCCCCGGTTTCGAGCTCGGGGGCTGCTTCCGCCGTAGCTGGAGCCGGTTGGGCGCTGGGCGCAGCCGGTTGGGCAACGGGCGGAGCGGCGGCGCCGCCGGCGCCAATGACCGCCACCACGGTGTTGATCTGCACCGTGTTGCCAGCCTCCACTTTGATCTCCGAGAGCACACCCGCGACTGGCGAGGGTATCTCGGCGTCCACCTTGTCGGTGGAG
>Ga0302325_10022433_pt1 | contig 13208 bp, 12 predicted proteins | sample Palsa_T0_2_FD_201948 | JGI IMG/M metagenome (GOLD analysis project Ga0302325, IMG submission 201948) | Peat permafrost microbial communities from Stordalen Mire near Abisko, Sweden - Palsa_T0_2 | ecosystem: Environmental > Terrestrial > Soil > Palsa > Peat permafrost | place: Sweden: Abisko... | reverse complement strand
GCCCGCCTTAGCCGCCGCGTGTCGCGTTCACGGTCCCGGTGCCCGGAAGCTGCCGACCGCTTCGCGCATATGGTGAAGGGCGCGCGCATTCGGCTCGCCGTGAGTCCGGCGCCGCAGCGCCAGCCGCTCAGCATTCGTGGGCCCGATGGGCGTCCGCGCTTAACCCTTCAAACACCTCCCTCGGCGCCCCGGTGCTCGAAGGCTGCCGGCCGCTTGGGGCATCTTGTAAAGGGCGCGCGCATCTGGGGAACGGTGAGCTTGGCGCCCACGACCCAGCTTGCACAAGGATCAGTCGTCGGCGCCTCCGAGATCGATTAGTCCTGGTAAACGCCGCTCACGTCAACTGGAGCGTCGCGGCAGTCCGTGTAGACGCAATGTCGCCATACCACCGATGGGCGCATCGTCCTCGACGGGCCAGCCACAGATCGCCACTTCGCGCCCCGTGACCCCGATTCCTCCTCGCCGGTCCACATGGTCGGAACCAGCCGGCCGGTTCGGCATCCAACGAGGTTCGCGCGCAACTGGCGCCCGGTGATTCCGCGCGGCAGCGCCAATAGCATGGCATGCCTAGTCCCTTCACCTCCGTCCGGCTGGGCGGCAGACTTTACTCCCCAAGCTGTTGAGTATGCTTGCGGCTAATAGTCGCGTGGCAGTCTGGGGTAATCGGATAATAACGGAATGACACGTATCTTACCGGATTCCAGTGGCGACCCGCTATCTCCACCACGACCGTGTGACGCGGCTTTCGATTCCGATCTTGATGCGTGGATCTTGAGTCGATATGCGGATGTTCTGGCGGCGCTCCGCGAGCCTGCTCTGTGGCCGGTCGCGGCGTCAAGGAAATTGAACCTCAAGATCCCAGACGAGGCTGCGCAACAGGCTCTGCGCGGGCAGGTCCTGGACGCGTTTTCTTCGCCAAAGCTGAACGAGTGGCAGGCGCAGATCGAAAGAGTGGCCGATGGGTTGTCGTTCGACGCCCCGGTGGACTTGGTGACCGAATTCGCCGAACCGTGGTGCCTGGCGGCTGCCGAGATCGTCACCGGATCGGATCCGGCCGATCGAGAGTCTCTGCTCGCCGCCGCGCGCATCGTCTCCGGCGCGGCCGCCGAACCGCTGGAGGAAGACCTCATGTCAAGCGCATCGCGTGCGAATGTCGAGTTGGAACGCTACTTTCAGGACGCCGCCATTCCGATGGCCGGACCAACATTTGTGGCCATATCGCGAACCGTCGCCTGCCTGCTGGCCAGCGGCTGGTTGGCGCTGCTGCGCCACCCCGCCAAACTCGCTCAGCTTCGCGCATATCCGGAACAGATCCCAAAAGCGATCGAGGAGATTCTCCGCTACGCGTGTCTTCCGCAGTCGGTTTACCGATGTGCCTCGCGGCCTGTCGCGCTCTGCGGTCTGGAGATCGCCGGCGGCGACAGTGTGATTCTGCGGCTTGCATCGGCGAATCGCGATCCGCTACAGTTTTCGGATCCGGACCGCATCGACTTCGCGCGTCGCGGAACGGCTCAGCTTTCGTTGGGCCACGGTCCTCATTCCTGCGTTGGAGCTGCGCTGATTCGCATGACGGCTACATCTGCCACCAGAGTATTCGTGGAAAAATTCGGCAATTGCAGAATATGCAGCCCAGTGGCGTGGCAGGGCGGCGAGGGATTCCGCTCACCGGCTACGTTGCGTGTGCAGAAGCCAGACTAACTGGCATATGGGTTCTAGCGATTTTGGCGTCGGCGGCCCCTTATGCGGGGGCGTGCCCTCACCCTCTGCTATGAGGCGGACGCCGTTCTGTGCCCTTCACGCCCACGCCCGCCTCAAACAGCCGGCGGAACATTCCGCATCGGGCTTCCCGTGAGTCTCGCGCCGTACCACCAGCCGCACAGCATCCGCGGCCCCGGCGGGCGCCCACGCTTGGCTTCGAGCTTCTCCGGTTCGCCGTGAGTCGTGCGCCGCGGCGCCAGCCGGCAGCATTCGCCGCCCCGTCAATTTGTCCGGATTAAATCGCGCGCCTGTTTCCAGCGCCGCTCCCGGTCTTGAACACGCTCCAGCGCGCGCCGGCATGCAAGCGAACAGAAGTGCTGCAAGGGGCTTCGCCGCTGGCGCGCGAACTTCTCATAGCACCCAGGCCCGTCGCAGGAATGGTCGAAGACAATCTTCTGTAGTGATTACCCTCGCAACCTCGCTGACCGCCTCTGACCCTGTGGCCTTTCGGCTTTTGGTACGTTCCCGGTAGCGCTGGCTTTGCCCGTTCCGTTTCCGTTTGCCCACCGTGGTGGTCCGCTATGCACAGCGTCAACGTCCTCGGCGCTGCACAAACAAACAGGCATGTGAACGCCGCCAGCCGCGCTGTCGGCTTCATCGAACCGCCATACATCCTCAAATAACATCCGAGAAAGGCCGTAGTCAGCCGATATGAAGAGCAGAAGGCAGCTATATTATGTTCGCAGGCTCTCCGAATCCACTCCCGATTGCACCGGAACCGGCAAACTCTGTGCCGCCCGCCAGCGCGGTTCGGGGCGGCCGGTTTCTTGTCTCGCGGCACTTTTTCGTTTTCGGAATCCTTCTTTGCCTGGTAATCGTCTGTTCGACTCAGCGAGTGAAGAGCAAGGCCGTAAAATGCGTTTGACGTCACATTGGGCGCCAGTGGCTTTCGCTGCAGTCTGCCTGCTTGCGATTACATTTTTGTCGTTTCGGGATTTCGTCCACGGCAAAGTACTGACAAAAGTGGATGCGGTGCTGCGTCTCTCGCAGCGCGAGTCCCGCCAGGGGCATCCCGTACGCATAAAGGGCGTGATCACTAGTGCCGAGCCGGACAGCTTCCGGCTGAACGACGGCACTGGAGGTCTTCGCGTTGAGTTTCCCTCAGACTCAATCGCGCTGGGCACACACACCTATGAGGTCTCAGGCGTCACGGATACGGATGGGGTCAATGTTCTGATCGTGGCAACCGAGGTGAAAGAATCCACCGATGCCGCCATCTGGCCGCGTGCCAAACCAGTCTCGATCCCTGAAGTTCTTTCCGGCAAGGTAGACAACCAATATGTAATGCTCAGTGGGGTCCTCATTCGCCGCGCTGAGAAAGGCCGGTCTGAATTGGGCTTGGAATTAGAAAGCCAAGGGTTGCGGCTGCCAGTTGACTTGGAAGACGGTATACCGGAGTCCGTCGGCTTGGCCGTAAGCGTTGCCGGAACTGTGTGCAGCCGCTACAGCGTCACGGGGAAAATGGTGCAGTCGCGACTATCGACACACACGATCGAGGTCGCAATGGGTGGTAGCCGCGCGGTAGCCGCAGATCTTCCCCTACTGACCACGACAGAACAGGTAAAGCGGCTGGAGCGCACTTCCTCAGCGCCCTATCCAGTGCATGTCCACGGAGTGGTGACTTACGTCAACTACGCTGCGTACCTGCTATTCCTGCAGGATTCCACGGGCGCGATTTATTGCACTCCCCCGGACAACCGCCCCGTCGTGAAGGCTGGCGATCGGGTCGACATCGACGGTACGGCCGCCGGCGGCCGCTTTGCACCCATTATCCAGCAGACGAGTCTAACGGTACTGGGCCCCGGACGCGTGCCCGCGCCGGAGAAGCTTACGGACGCGATTGTTTCCGGCCGGTTAGATAGCCGGTGGGTGGAGGTTGAGGGCCAAATTCACAGCGCTAACACACGATTCGGTCACTCGTTATTGGAGATAGTAGCCCATTACGATCGGATTAACGTAGTTCTTCCACTGCGGCCCGACGGGCAGGCGCCGAAGTCGCTGATTGGCTCGACGATTCGAGTTCGCGGGGTCTACGGCGTCATTTTGAACAACCTTCGGCAGCTTGTGGGCGTGCAGATCCTGGCGCCCTCCTGGGACGACTTTGAAGTTATCGCCAAGGCCCCTTCGAAGATCAGTATCGCCAGCCGGGACATCGGCTCTCTCATGCAGTACTCCGCGGCCAAGTCCACGGATGATCGGGTGCAGATCCGCGGCACGGTAACAGGGATTGACGCTGGCGTGCTGTACGTGCAGGACGCTACCGGCGGTGTGGTTGTGGAACCGGACGGGGCCGTCGATGTTCATCGAGGAGACCAGGTTTCCGTCGTCGGGTTTCTCGCCCCACGCAAGTTCCAGCCGGTAATCCAGGACGGCGACGTACAGGCGGTGGGCCGCGGCCTCGTCGAACCGCTGGATATCGCAACTATCGACGCAAAGCGTGGAATGTTTTCCAACTTGCTCGTGAGAACCGAGGCCTCCCTGGTGGATTCCAGTGTATACAGCGGGACCGAGTGGTTAATTCTTCAGGCCGGAAAGACGCTGTTTACAGCACGTTTGCCGCAATCGAAGCAGCAAGCCCGATTGATCCTTCCACAGAAGGGAGATCTGTTGGAACTCATCGGGATTTGCATAACCGACCTGACCGTCGATAAGACCGATGCCTCTTACACCGTGAAAGGGAACGGGTTTGAACTGCTGTTACGTTCGCCGCACGACGTCCGGATTTTGCGGGAAGCATCGTGGTGGACTTCTCAAAGAATGCTGACCTTATTGGGGGGAATGACGGCTGCAGCGTTGTGCGCGTTGGCCTGGATTGTGTTGCTACGGCGCCGTGTAAGGCAGCAAACGGCCACAATTCGTGCCCAACTGGATGTCGAGGCTTCGCTCAAAGTTGCAGCCGAAGCCGCCAGCAGCGCCAAGAGCGCATTCCTGGCCAATATGAGCCATGAAATCCGCACGCCGCTCAACGGCATTCTGGGAATGACGGACCTGGCGATCGATTCACCTCCGGGACAGGAGCAACGCGAATACCTGGACACCGTGAAACAATGCGGTACGTCGTTGCTGTCGGTCATCAACGACGTGCTCGATCTCTCTAAAATCGAAGCTGGCCATCTGGCGCTCGATATTGAACCTTTCGGATTGCGCGGCGTCGCACAAGCGAGTGTCAACGTTCTCGCGCTGCGGGCGCGGGAAAAAGGACTGGCACTCACCTTGGAAATCGATTCCGGGGTGTCCGACCGTCTCATCGGCGATGCCGGACGTCTGCGCCAGGTTCTGGTAAATCTGGTTGGAAATGCCATTAAGTTTACGGAGCAGGGAGGCATCCGTATCCATATCGCAGCGGATGCAGTGCGTGACAGCATCGTTGTCCTGCACTTCTCGGTGAGCGATTCGGGTATTGGGATCCCACGCGAGAAGCTCCAAAGCGTATTTGAAGCGTTCGAACAGGTGGACAATTCGACCGCGCGCAAGTATGGCGGCACGGGGCTCGGGCTGGCAATCTCCCGGCAGTTGGTGGGCATGATGGCGGGACGGATATGGGTCGACAGCACTCCTGGCCGGGGCAGCGTGTTCCATTTCACGGGCGAATTCACGGTGGATTGCACTGTCGCGCCTTTGGCTGTTGCGCCGCTGCCACAAGCGCGGAAGCGGTCGTTGCGGGTGTTGCTGGCAGAGGACAACCCCGTCAACCAGCGCTTGGCCACGCGACTACTCGAAAAGCGCGGTCACACCGTACTTGCGGTGTCCAATGGTCAGGAAGCCGTGGATGCGATTGGACGCAGCGTTTTTGATGTCGTAGTTATGGATGTGCAGATGCCAGTCATGGACGGACTGACGGCGACGCGCCGCATCCGTCTGGACGAAGAATCCAGCGGTTTGCACATTCCTATCCTTGCGCTCACAGCGCGGGCGCTGAAAGAAGACCGGGATATCTGCGCTGCTGCCGGGATGGACGGGTATCTTCCCAAACCAATCCAAACGGAAGACTTAATGCGGCTGCTTGACGCCATAACCGGGCCGTAGAAAGCTCGCTTGTTCTTGGTCTCGCGCACCTCCACGACGGCCATAGCTCGCACCGCCCGACTTTCAAGCGCCTCCCTCGTTGGTCCACGTCGCCAGAGTCTGCCGGCCGCTCCAGGCATGGGGTGAAGTGCGCGCGCATATGGCGCACGGTGAGCTCAGCGCCGCAAACCAACCGCATTTCATCCGAGGCCCTCGTGGGCGCCCGATGAGATTGAATGTCGGGTTCTGCTGAAACAAGAAAGGCAGAACCGGGCGGCAGTGCTGCTCAAAGTCAACGTCCTCGCCACAGCACAAATAGACCGGCATGTGAGCGGCGCCAGCCGCATCGCCGGCGCTATCGAACTGGCGTTCGTGGCGCTCGCCCGTTCTTCAACTATCCCATTTTTACGGCTGGTTTGGAACGGAAGCCCGCATTCCCCTCGTGCTGGCGTGCCCCAGAATCAATCGGCGGCTGCCTCCGAGGGGTATGAGTGCGGTTGGATTGAAGAAACGCACCAGGGATAGAAGATTATCAGCGAGGATAAAACGGCGCGAACCATGAATGGGACGAACTACCCATCGCGACTCGTCCGGATGGGCGTAGTTCAGAACTTCGCGCCAGCGATGGCGGTCACAGCGTTCCAGTAGAACTGCAGGTGCTTGTAGACAGACTCTTCCGAAATGCGCTCCTGGTCGCTGTGCGCGCCGAAGCCTTTCAGCACATCCTCATCGTCGCGCATGGCGCCGATGCCGTAGCACTGCACGCCGCGCGGGCGCAGTTGCGACATATCGGTTGCGCCAGTTCCCATCAGGGGAACCGTCGGAATACCGTAGACCGTCCTGAACGAGGCTTCGAGCGCTCTATAGACATCGGACGTGATGCTAATGGGCGCACCCTGTGGGCGGCCCGCGCCATTCGGCACGATCTCCACTGCCGGGTCGTTGATGAGCTTGCGCATCAGTTCGTAGAACTCCGGCATGTTTTCGTCGGGCAGCGCGCGGATGTCGAGCGTGGCGGTGGCTTCCGAAGGTATGACGTTGCTCTGGAACCCGCCCTGGATGATGTTTGGAGAAATCGAAGTATGAAGCATAGAATATAGATTCGGTTCGTTGACGGCGAGATACTCCCGCGCAGCAGCCGATTTCTGCGGGTTCAGCAGATCTTTAAAGCGTTGTGCTTCTTCCCCTTCGCTGATCTGGCCCATTTTTTCGAAGAACGTTCGCGTTGTGTCGTTCAGGCGCATAGGGGGATCCCAGTAGGCCAGCCTTTCCACGGCGCCGGAGAGGTGAGCGATCGCATTGCCGCGCATGGGCCGCGAACCGTGGCCGGAGGGACCTCTTGCCACGAGGCGAGCGCCGGAGGGCCGCTTTTCCATGGTCTGGATCATGGCGTAGCGCGCTGTGCCCGCACGCCGCGCCACGCCGCCCCCTTCCGCCAGACATGCTTCGGCTTCGATCTCCGGGAAGTGTTCGCTGACCAGATAGCCGATGCCGACGCTGGAATTGCCTTCCTCGCCGGCTTCGGAAACAAAGATGACGTCGCGGTCGACCTTCGCGTTGGTGCGCTTCAGCATCACCATGGTCATCATCGCGGCGTAGAGGTTGGTCTTGTCGTCGAGCGTGCCGCGTCCGTATACGTAGCCGCCGCTGCGAGTGGCGCTGAAGGGCGGGAACGTCCATTTCGACAGGTCAACCTTCACGGTATCGCTGTGGCCCATGATGAGTAGAGGCTTCTTCGAACCGTTGCCTCTGATGCGGGCGATTAAATTAGCGCGGGCCGGGTCCTTCGCCACGAGCATTACCGGAATGCCTTCGCCTTCGAGAACCGTCTTCACGTACTCGGCGACTTTTGTTTCGGTACCAGGGGCGCCGGTGGAATCGATCTGCACCAATGACTGAAAGTGGCGCATTCCTTCCTCGCCGATCTTGCTCCAATCGATGGTCTGCGCGCAGATGGGCGCCGCGCAGAAGAGAACCAGGGCAATCGCGTATCGCATGGCGCAAGTTTATCGCAGTGTTCGGTATCTCAGATGCCACTGGGACATAAAGAGGCAGCCAACCTTCCTCTACCGGTTCAGTCCGGCTACGCCGTAATACATGCCGTATATCGAGACCTCAACGAGGGCGAGCGGAACCGTCGTATCGCCCCCGCCGGGGTTCATCGGCGGACACGTGGCCCAGGAGTAGCCTGGCAATTCGCCCCGCGGCACGCACTTCTTCGCTGACTTCCCCTGGTATTTCATGAGGGAGCCCGCGTTCAGTCCCGCCCGCATTCTTCGCCGACGGATACGCTACGCTGGCGTGCCCTAGGCTCAATCGGTGAAGGCCTCTGAGGACTTGAGATAAGATCATGCGGGCGCCGTCAATCGGTTTTCCCACGGTTTCGACTTATGATCGGAGAACATCGATGGATGAGGAAGAGTTTGACGAGTTCATGAAGTCGCGGCCCTTCGGCATGGAGGACACAATCCGTTGGTATGCTCAGGTCCGCGGCGACATCGGGCTCGGCATGACGCTTGGTTCTGCGCTATGGGGCAGGACTTCCGAGGATCTGCAGCGTCAACTGCTCGCGCCGCATCCTGAAATACCTTCAGGCTTTGATTTGGCTGATTTCCGGAAGCTGCTGCAATGGACCGCGCAGATGAGTTCAGCAGTTTTGGCGGTTCAACGGATGCGTGGTTTGTCTCCTGCGGTGCTTCCTCCCGCGGCCGTTTTCGTTGGGACGCACGGCTTCACAGTGTGGGAAGCCCGGTTCGAAATTGTCCGCCGCGCGATTGATTACTTGGAAAAGCGCTGAGCGCTTAGATTCTTGCCACGCCGGAGGACGGCAGCCATGCCCAGTTGGCTGCCCGACCGTAATCGCCAACCGTCAGATCACGCGGCGCAGCGCCAGCCGCGCGACATTCGTGGGCCCCGGTTGGCGTCCGCGCTCGGCTTTCGGGCACGTCGCACGTCGCTCCAGTCGTCAAAGGCTGCCGGCCGGTTCGGGCATACCATGGCATGTGTCCGCGTCCGGCCCATCGTGGGTGGGGTCCGCAGCGCAAGTCGGATCGCATTCGCCGCCCCGGTGGGCGGCCACGCCTAACCTTCAAGCTCCTCCCTCGGCGCCATGTTTTTTGGTTGTGGGGATGGGGATTTTGGTGAGGCCTTCGTTTGCTGAAGCGCTCACCATGCAGCGCTAAGGATTTCGCAACAGGAATCATGATGCGGCCACCTCAGGCCCCTGCTGAAGTCAAGTTCCCCGTTTGCCGACTATTCATTCCAAGAGGACCCATCCACCGAACCGGAATTCATTAGCCGCCGGAGCCTCGTTCGGCCAGCCTCGTCGATTAATGGCTATCAACGCTCCTTACGAAAAGCGCGACTGCCGTAGACAATGTGGGTCAAGGCGCCGTTCGCGGATCGAACCACGCTCAAATCAACTCCGTACAGAAGCGACTTGTCGAGCACGTACCGATCATCGGAGAGGCGCTTCATTGCAATCCAATCCGACGGCTTTCGGTAGCTGGCGCCTTCGTCACGAAACATCAGCGAGCCGTCTTTCCACTCAAGCCTGATCAAATATTCGTTGCGATATAAGCCAGCCAGTTCCTTTGCCTGATCTTCGGTGACTGGACCGGGCCGGCCCATTGGCGCCGGATGCGAGTCGGCAACCGCGCTTTCACCGAGCCAAATCGCCTGGGCGCGCGCAATAATGGAAGCCGATGCAGTTCTGCTCAGCCCACCGTTGGTGAAGAGGATCAGGCCGAATCGCTTGTCCGGGATCAATACGAAAGTTGTTGCAACCCCGCCCCAACTGGTTGCTTCCTGCATTACTCCAGCGCTATTGCGTCCGCTTCTCACGAATGAGAGCGTATCGGCGACGGCCGGTTTTGGGAAGACCTGGCGGCCGTTCCATTGTCCTTCGTTGGCAAGAGCTCCAAGGAACGTGATGGCTTCCGCGACGGAGGTGAAGATCGAATTGCCCGGCCAACCGACAATGTTCATTGCCAACGGACGAACAACCTCCCAGCCGGCCGCGACCTTGCGATGGCCTTGCGCGATGGGCTGGGTGGCAATGCGGAGAATCGATAGATTCGTGCGCGTGAACTCCATGGGCCCGAACACCCGGCTCTCCAGAAGATCGCCGAAATCCTTGCCCGAAACCTGTTCGGCAACAGCAGCCGCCAAGTTCCCAGAGGGGCTTGAGAAAGACCAGATGTAACCGGGCTCCGCAATGATAGAGCTTGCGTCGAAACCGAGCGCATACTTCCTGAGGTTGCCGACATCCCATAACGGATAGTCGACGTGCTCGTCTTTGACGCCACCCCGGTTTTCCAAAAGTTCACGGACAGTGGCTTTTCCGAGTTGCCGATTCAGCTCGGGCCAATACGTCCCAACTGGTTTGTCGAGCGCCAGGACGCCTTCCCGAGCCAGCGACGCAATGACCATGGAGCTGTACGCCCGCGCCACCGACCCGGATCTCCAGACGCAATCCACGCTAAGAGGCTGCTTCGTTTCCACATTCGCCATTCCGATTGCTTTCGCATAAACCACGCGGCCCCGGAAAACGACCGCAACGGCCGTCCCTACACTATCCCCAGCGCTAATTTCGGCTTGAACCAATTTGTCAAATCGCTCCTCCGGCGAGACTGCATTTTGAGCCATACACGGTGCAAGAGCTATGATCGACGACGCGATCCGGCAACACAAGTGGATTTTCATCACGTTCTCCTCTCTAGGGCGAATCGAGCTACCGTATTTCGCTTGGCGCATCCCGCCCGCGCCAAAGGGCGCGAGGATTTCATAAGGGCCAAATTTCCGCCTACAGACATGGGTAAGCCGGTTTCAGCCTAGTTTACTCGATCAAGAAGCAATTAGCTCCCGGATCACGCGCATAACCGGAAGTTGACCGTCGCAAGGGCCGCGCCGCCCCGGACGATTACTGGTGCGAACAGCCCCATACCACCAATGATCGCGGTGGGCCTCAAGCGGCAGCGTCGTTACCAGGAAATCCAAACTGGAATCATATGCGGCAATGTCGGCCCTGCGATCAACCTAATCCGCCGATCAGGAGCATATGCGTCTGGTTGTTGCCCTCCTGTTCCTGATTTGCCAATCCGCCGGTCAATCCATCACCGCGAAGCCCGCTAAAACGGTTCAGGTTCGCTCGTAACGTACGCAAGGACGGAACGGTTGTTGCGGCGTATACAAGATCGGCGCCGGGCATGGGTCCGCGCCGCGGAGCACTGCCGCCCCCGCCGCTCGTTCCAAGCGCAACAGCCCCCTCCGTCGACAGGTGGCCCCACCGCGTCGTGTCCTTGGTACGTTGTGGACCATGTAGAGCCGTTGGCCTGCGGCGGGATCGATGCGCTTGAAAACATGCAATGGCAGTCGGTAGCGGAAGGCAAGGCTAAAGACAGGTGGGAGCGAAACGTTTGCGGCCAGCCAGCGGTCACTTTGGCTTTCGCACCTTCCTCAGAACCTTCTGGGCGGTCACTAGGCGCTGCGTCGCCGCGGCGGGGGGAACGGCGCGACCATCGTAGAGGCAACCGCGAACAGCGCTCACACGGTGTTCGCCCCGCTCGACTTCATTACGCCCACTCGCGGTCGAGGTCACGCGTCAAATAGAGGGATTTCGTTCAAGGGGCGACGCGAGAACGGTCATACTGTAGGAGAGGGATCGCGGCTGAGAGTCACCGACCCTCGTACCGCGATCCCGACCGGTAAGTGGCGCCGCCGACAAGCGGGCCTCTGGAAAGTCACTGGTGCAGAGCGAGCCTGATCACCGCCAGAGTCTGTGCGGATCCATTTTGCGCGAGTTCCTTTTCACGTGGTGACACGGCAAGGCCTTGTCCGATAGATGTATCGCCCGTCCAGATCTCGGCGAGGAAATAGGATTCGCCGTAGCGATGGAACACCAGCCTCGCGGGCTCGATCTGTTTCTTACCGGCGATTGCACGGGTGATAACGGCGTTGATGGCGTCGATCGACCTCATGCGAACCATCGCGCCGTGCGACAATTCCTCCACCTTGTAAGCGCCTTGAGGCATCGCGCTGCGGCCCATATAGAAGCTGAACGGCACATTGGCCGTCACGGTTTCGTCTTGCGCCTGCACGGCAGCCACTGCCACCAATGCGATTCCGATGCTGAGAATTCGAGTAACCCGGCTTTTCATAACGACCTCCTTTTTGTGGTCGCGGCTACTTATGCAACGCTCCTGCCAAACCGTAAGTGGTTGATTCCTTTTAAGCGCAGACTCGGATGAAGGCGCTAACGACTATCTGATCGGATAGCCGGGCAACCACTCGGATAGATCCGGGGCTTCACGAACTCACCGTGGAACTGCGAGAGCCAGGCACGCAACACCGACTGACCAGGGAGAGGGTCAACACATGGCTCCGCCGCCCGGCGGCTCGCCCGCTGATGCGGCTCTGAAACCAGATTAGATTGAAGCAGCTCTTGGGCGAAGCGCCGCAATCGTTCTCGCTCCGCGCGCGCTAAGACTGTTTTCCAAAACCGGGCAGGGGTTATGAACAGAAATTCCCCACTGGCGCGTTGAACCTCCGTCCGGCGTTTCTCGCGCTCCTGCGCCTTGCGCGACTCCCGTCGCAGCTCCTAAGCTCTCGGCCGCTCGGGGCGTGCCGTGAAATGCGCTCCCATCCGGCTCGCCGTAAGCTTGGCTCCGCAGCGCCGACCGCACAGCATTCGCGGCCCCGGCGGGTGTCCGTGGTTGGCTTGCCGGTTCCTCCCTCGGCGGCCCACGTGGTCGGGGCTGCCGCCGGTGTACCCATTGTGAAGTGCGCGCGTATCTGGCGAGCGGTCGGTTCGGCGCCACGGCCCCCTGCAGTCGCTGAAATGCTTGCGCATCTGGCTCGCAGTGACTCTCGCACCGCAGCGCCGACCGCACAGTATTCGCGGTCCCGATGGACGGCCATGCTTGGGCTTCGGGTTCGGCATCGTCAGTCCACGTGGAAAGGAGCTTACCATCGAATAGACGTGGAGCATGAGAGCGAAGCCGGTGGGGTCGGCCGCAGGCAGCCGCAGGTTAAAGAGGCATCGGCTGTCGTACGGATTGGGATTCGCAATCGTCTGAATGTCTGCCCATCGCCAGGTGCGGTTGTCACGACCGTCTTTAGTGACCTAATCGATGCCGCTCTCCTTGAGCCGAAGCGTCCCATTACTTCCAACCGGACCACATGCGATGATGAGCCGGCATCTCCGAGAGCGCCGCGACGATTGCGAGCGGGACTTCGTTGCGCACTGGCTTTCCCACACGCCCGGTAAGCTGTGCGGCGACCTCCCGAGGAATCGTATCGCCCCACGTGAAGCGTAAACTCCGCTCCCCAGGTTCGGGCCACGGACGATTCTGACAGGTGTTCAGAGTGAGTTCCCTGGCGGAGAGATCGAAGCTGTGAATGTCGACATGTGCCCAGCGCTCGTGAAATTTCGCCGAACGAAATTC
>Ga0302325_10022432_pt1 | contig 13209 bp, 11 predicted proteins | sample Palsa_T0_2_FD_201948 | JGI IMG/M metagenome (GOLD analysis project Ga0302325, IMG submission 201948) | Peat permafrost microbial communities from Stordalen Mire near Abisko, Sweden - Palsa_T0_2 | ecosystem: Environmental > Terrestrial > Soil > Palsa > Peat permafrost | place: Sweden: Abisko... | reverse complement strand
ACCGCGGACCTGTTCCTCTACTACCGGGGGCTCGGCGTCGTCTCGGTCTCCAGCCTGCTGCTCGCCGCGCTGCTGGCCTACCTGGCGGTAGTGCTGCTGAGCCGGTACGAGGACTTCACCCTGTCGCTGTCGGCGATCGCCGGGCTGGTGGTGGCGATCGGGATCACGGCTGACTCGTTCATCGTGTTCTTCGAGCGGCTGCGGGACGAGGTGCGCGGCGGCAAGCTGCTGCGCCCGGCGGTGGAGTCGGGGTGGAAACGGGCCCGGCGGACGATCCTGGTCGCGGACACGGTGTCGTTCCTGGCCGCGGTGGTGCTGTATCACTTCGCGACCAGTGACGTGCAGGGCTTCGCCTACACGCTCGGCCTGACGACGCTCATCGACGTGCTGGTGGTGTTCCTGTTCACCAAGCCGATGATGACCGTGCTCGCCGGGACGAGGTTCTTCTCCAGCGGGCACAAGTGGTCGGGACTCGACCCGCAGCGGCTGGGCGCCCGCGCGCCGTGGCGGTCATCGGCCGGAAGAACACGTCACTGACCCAGGATGCGCTCGTCATCAGGAACGTGCCCTTCAGGGCCTGGGCGCGGTGCTGGCCGCGAGCGCGGTCATCGCGGAACTGGGCCGCTTCAGCGCCCGCCGCCGCCCTTGACGGAGCCAAAACAACACTGTGCGCTGGATCACGGCCGGGGTCTCGCCGCCTTACCCGCGTACCAGGGTGCAATAACATCGGCTTCGTGACAGTCTCCCTTGCATTCAGTGAGTCGGCGCCGGAGACGGCCGAGGCCGACGTCCTTGTCATCGGGGTGATCCAGACCCCAGACGGTCCGGCGGCCGGTCCCGGCCTGGCCGGAGTGGACGAGGCGCTCGGCGGTACCCTCGCCGACACGCTCGCCGCGCTCGGCGCGACCGGCGAACCCGAGGAACTGACCAAGATCCCCGGCGGCGGGAAGCTGGCCGCCACGCTCGTCCTGGGCGTGGGGCTCGGCGAGGCCCCGGCGGACGGCGCTCCGTTCGACGCCGAGCGGCTGCGCCGGGCGGCCGGGGCGGCGCTGCGCTCGGTCGGCCAGAAGAAGGCACCGGGCGCCGACGGCAACGGCACCGGCGCGCACAAGTCGGTCGCGCTCGCGCTGCCCGCGCTGACCGCGCAGGAGGCCGAGGCCGTCACCACCGGGGCGCTGCTCGGGGCGTACACGTTCCGCCGCTACCGGCCGACGCCGGCCATCGACGTGGCCCTCACCGTGCTGACCGGCGAGGGCAACGCCGACGCGGTACGCCGCGGCGAGGTGATCGCCGCGGCCGTCAACCTGGTGCGCGACCTGGTCAACACCTCGCCGCTCGACCTGCCGCCCGCCGCGCTCGCGGCCGAGGCGGAGCGGGTCGCCGCCGAGGCGGGCATCGCGGCCGAGGTACTCGACGAGACCGCGCTGCGCGAGGGCGGCTACGGCGGTCTCACCGGCGTCGGCCAGGGGTCCACCCGGCCGCCGCGGCTGATCAGGCTGTCCTACACGCACCCGGAGGCGACGCAGACCGTCGCGTTCATCGGCAGGGGCATCACCTTCGACTCCGGCGGCCTCTCGCTCAAGCCGCCGAAGTCGATGGAGACGATGAAGTGCGACATGAGCGGCGCCGCCGCCGTGCTCGCCGCCACCAAGGCCGTCGCCGACCTCGCGCTGCCGGTCAACGTCGTGGCGTACCTGTGCGCCGCGGAGAACATGCCGGGCGGCGCCGCGCAGCGCCCGTCCGACGTCATCCGGATCTACGGCGGCAAGACCGTCGAGGTGCTCAATACCGACGCCGAGGGCCGGCTGGTGCTGGCCGACGGGATCGCCCGGTCCGCCGAGGACGGCCCGGCGCTGATCGTGGACGTCGCCACGCTCACCGGCGCCGCGACCGTCGCGCTGGGCGGGCGCACGACGGGCGTGATGGGATCCTCCGACGAGGTCGCGGCCGAGGTCGCCGAGATCATGCGGAACGCGGGCGAGCCGGCCTGGGCGATGCCGTTCCCCGAGGAACTGCGCAAGGGCCTGGACTCGACCGTCGCCGACCTGGCCAACGTCGCGTCAGAGCGCGGCGGCGGCATGCTGACCGCGGGCCTGTTCTTGAAGGAGTTCGTGCCGGACGGCGTTACCTGGGCGCACCTGGACATCGCCGGCCCGGCATTCAACGAAGGAGCACCGTTCGGCTACACGCCCAAGGGCGGTACCGGCTCGGCGGTGCGGGCGCTCGTCGCGCTCGCGGCGAAGGCGGCGGCGGGGCGACTTCCCGGCGCGTGACCAAGCCGCGGTGACATGATGAGGCACACAGCGTAAGCGGAAAAGGGGATTGACTGTGGCAGAGGGCGGCCATTACGACATCGTCATCCTCGGCGGGGGCAGCGGCGGGTACGCCTGCGCGCTGCGCGCGGCCGAGTTTGGCAAGCGCGTGGCCCTGATCGAGAAGGACAAGGTAGGCGGAACCTGCCTGCACCGGGGCTGCATCCCGACCAAGGCGCTGCTGCACGCGGCCGAGGTCGCTGACTCCTCGCGCGACAGCGAGAAGTTCGGGATCAAGACCACGTTCGAGGGCATCGACATGCCCGCTGTCCTCTCCTACCAGCAGGGCGTGGTCGAGCGGCTCTGGAAGGGGCTGCAGGGCACGCTGTCCGGGCGGAAGGTCGACGTGATCTACGGCGAGGGACGGCTGGCCTCGCCGACGTCCGTCGCGGTGGGCGAGGACCTCTACACCGGGGACCACGTGGTGCTGGCCAGCGGGTCGGTGCCGCGGTCGCTGCCGGGTCTCACGATCGACAACAACCGCGTGATCACCTCGGACGACGCGCTGCAGCTGGACCGGGTGCCGTCGTCCGCGGTCATCCTGGGCGGCGGCGTGATCGGCGTCGAGTTCGCGTCCGTGTGGCGCTCCTTCGGCGCCGACGTGACGATCGTCGAGATGGCCCCGCAGCTGCTGCCGCTGGAGGAGGAGGCATCGGCCAAGATCCTGCAGCGGGTGTTCCGGCGCCGCGGCATCGCGTTCGAGCTCGGCAACCCGTTCCAGTCGGTCGACTACACCGACACGGGCGTCCGGGTCACGCTCGGCAACGGCAAGCAGGTCGAGGCGGAAGTGCTCCTGGTGGCCGTGGGCCGCGGGCCGGTCTCGGCCGACCTCGGGTACGAAGAGAACGGGGTCACGCTGACCCGCGGGTTCGTCGACGTCGACCCGCTGTGCCGGACCGCGGTGCCGACCATCTCCGCGGTCGGCGACCTGATCAACACCCCGCAGCTCGCCCACGTGGGCTTCGCCGAGGGCATCCTGGTGGCGGAGCGGCTCGGCGGCCTCGACGTCCGGCCGATCGACTACGACGGCGTGCCGCGCATCACCTACTCCGACCCCGAGGTCGCCTCGGTGGGCATCACCGCGGCCCAGGCCGCGGAGCGCGGCATCAACGTGGTCGAGGTGAACTACCCGCTCGGCGGCAACGGCAAGAGCGTGATCCTGCAGACGCAGGGCCAGGCCAAGGTGATCGCCGAGGCGCCGTCCGCGCCCGGCGGCCAGCCGGGCCGTGTCCTCGGCGTGCACCTCATCGGCAGCCGGGTCGGCGAGCTCATCGCCGAGGCCCAGCTCATCTTCAACTGGGATGCGGAGCCGGACGACGTCGCGGCGCTCATCCACCCGCACCCGACTCAGTCGGAGATCATCGGCGAGGCGCACCTGGCACTCGCCGGCAAGCCATTGCACTTCCACGCCTAAGGAGTCACCAGGACCATGTCGGTCTCTGTAGTAATGCCCCAGCTCGGCGAGAGCGTCACCGAGGGCACCGTCACGCGCTGGCTGAAGAAGGAGGGCGAGCACGTCACGGCGGACGAGCCGCTCCTTGAGGTCTCGACGGACAAGGTGGACACCGAGATCCCGTCGCCCGCCTCCGGCGTGCTGCGCGGCATCGCCGTCGACGAGGACGAGACGGTCGCCGTGGGCGCGCAGCTCGCCGTGATCGAGGACTCGGAGTCGGCCGACGCGCCGGCCCCGGCGCAGGCCCCCGCCGCCCCGGCGCCCGAGGCACCCGCGCCCGAGGCACCCGCCGCCGCCGCGCCCGCTCCCTCCTACGCGCCCCCGGCGCCCGCCCCGCAGGCCCCGCCGGCTCCGGCCAACGGCGGGTCGTCCGCGCCGTCGACCAACTGGACGTGGAATTCCCCGCCGGCCCCGGGCGGCGCCCCGGCGGCGCCCGCCTACGCGCCGCCGCCCGCGCCCGCCCCCGCCGCCTCCGTCCCGCAGACGCCCCCCGCGCCCGCCCCGGCCTACGCGGCGCCGTCTGCGGCCCCGCAGGCTCCCGCGGCCCCGGCCGCGGCGGAGGAAGAGCCCGCCGAGGAGTACCCGGAGCCGACGCCGCTGCCGTCCGGCGAGTCGCCGTACGTCACGCCGCTGGTGCGCAAGCTCGCGGCCGAGCACGCGGTACCGCTCGAGGCGATCAGCGGTACCGGCGTCGGCGGCCGGATCCGCAAGCAGGACGTGCTCGACGCGGCCCGCGCGCAGCGCGCGGCGGAAGCGGCGGAAGCGGAAGCCGCCGCCGCCGCGGCGGCCCCGGCCCCGGCCGCGGCTCCGGTCGCCGCTCCGGCGGCGGCAGCGGCGGCCCAGGGCGACCCCGCCCAGGCACCCGCCCGCCCGAAGTCGCCGGAGTCGGCGCTGCGCGGCACCACGCAGCGGCTGTCCCGGCCGCGGCAGGTCATCGCCAAGCGGATGGTCGAGTCGCTGCAGACCTCGGCGCAGCTCACCACCGTGGTCGAGACGGACGTGACGAACATCGCGCGGCTGCGCGAGCGGGCCAAGGCCGCGTTCGAGGCCCGCGAGGGCGTCAAGCTGACCTTCCTGCCGTTCTTCGCGCAGGCGGCCGTCGAGGCGCTCAAGATCCACCCGGCGCTCAACGCGGTCATCAACAGCGAGACGCAGGAGGTCACCTACCACGCGGTCGAGCACCTCGGCATCGCGGTGGACACCGAGCGCGGCCTGATGGTCCCGAACATCCACAACGCCGGGGACCTGAACATCGGCGGCCTCGCCCGCAAGATCGCCGACCTCGCCGCCCGGACCAGGTCCGGTCAGGTCAGCCCGGACGAGCTGGCCGGCGGCACGTTCACGCTGACCAACACGGGCAGCCGCGGCGCGCTGTTCGACACGCCGATCATCAACCAGCCGCAGGTCGGCATCCTGGGCGTCGGCAGCGTGGTCAAGCGCGCCGTCGTCGTCGAGGACCCGGCGCTGGGCGAGGTCATCGCGGTCCGCTCCATGGTTTACCTGGCGCTGACCTACGACCACCGGCTCGTGGACGGGGCCGACGCCGCCCGGTTCCTCGTCACGGTGAAGAACCGGCTCGAGGAAGGGGCGTTCGAGGCCGACCTCGGCCTCTAACCGCGGTGCCAGCGAACACAGTGCCAGCGAACACATGGGCATGAAGATAGCGGTCACCGGCTCGTCCGGACTGATCGGAGCCGCGCTGACGGCGAGCCTGCGGGCGGACGGCCATCAGGTCGTCCGCCTCGTCAGGCGGCCGCCGGCCGGCGGCGAGCCTGCTCCCGGAAACACGGCGCAGGGAAACACGGCGGCCGGAATCAACACGGCCAGCGAGGTGCGCTGGGATCCGCGCGCCGCCGACGCTGGGAATCCGCCGTTGTCCGGCGTCGACGTCGTCGTGCACCTGGCCGGGGCCGGGGTCGCCGACCACCGCTGGACGGCCGGCTACAAGGCGGAGATCCGGGCCAGCCGGGTGGTCGCCACCCAGGCCCTGGCGTCCGCGCTGGCCGCGACCGAACCGAAGCCGAAGGCCTTCATCGTCGCCTCGGCCATCGGCTGGTACGGCGACACCGGCGGAGGCGAGGTCACCGAGGACGCCCCGGCGGGCAAGGCCTTCCTGTCCCGCGTCGTGCACGACTGGGAGGCCGCCGCCGACCCGGCCCGCGCGGCCGGCATCCGCGTCGCGCAGCTGCGCACCGGCCTCGTCCTCGGGCAAGGCGGCGGCGTCCTGGCCCGGCTGGCGCCGTTCGCCCGCCTGGGCGTGCTCCCCCGCTTCGGCAACGGTCGGCAGGTGATGAGCTGGATCTCCCTCACCGACGAGGTCCGCGCCATCCGCTTCCTGCTCGACGGCGCGAGCGCGGACAAGCAGTCCGGCCCCTACAACCTCACGGCCCCGAACCCGGTGACCGACAGCGAGCTCACCGCCGCCCTGCTGGCCGCCTACAAGCGCCCCAACTTCCCGTGGCTGCGCGTCCCCGCCGCGCTGCTCAAGCTGGCCCTGGGCGAGATGTCGACCGAACTGCTGAACAGCGCCCGCGTGCTGCCCGCCCGGCTGCAGGAAGCCGGCTTCGCCTTCGAGTACCCCGACATCACGGCCGCCCTGGAGGCCGAACTCCCCCGCTGACCAAGCCCTCTTGACGACCGGGGGCCTCGTTGCCCCGCGTCTCGTTACCCCGTGTCTCGTTACCCGTGACCGAACCTACGAGCCGGGCTGCATGACGATGTCGAAGTCGGCGTGCCGGAACGGGACCTTGTCGACCTGCCACTTCTCCGCCAGCGCGGGGTCGTCGACCTCCTCGAAGTCGACGACCAGGGACTTCTTCACCGCGAAGACCGTGTCGGACTCGATGTACTCGCTGCCGTCCACGAAGATGTGCGTGGTCAGCGGGCGGTATCCCGGGGCCTGGACGATGAAGTGGATGTGGGCCGGGCGGAACGCGTGCCGGCCGGTCGCGATCAGCAGTTCGCCGACCGGGCCGTCGGTCGGGATCGGGTAGTAGCTCGGCACGATCGTGCGGAACCAGAACGCGCCGTTCTCGTCCGCGGTGAACAGGCCGCGGCCGTTGGTGCGCGGCTGCACGTCGGGCTGCTGCACGTCGTAGAAGCCCTGCTCGTTGGCCTGCCACACGTCGAGGGTGGCGCCGGGCAGCGGCGTGCCGCCGGTCGCGACGACCCGGCCGGTGACGACGCACGGCGTACCGGTGCCCACCAGGTCGATGTTGTCGCCGAGCGCGCGGACGGGCGACTCCACCACGTGGAACGGGCCCAGCACGGTCGACTCCGTCGCCACGCCGAACTTCCGGTTGGAGATCGTCTCGGTCAGCATCGAAAGCCCGAGGACGTCCGACAGCAGGATGAACTCCTGCCGCTCGTCGTCGGACTTGTGCCCGGTGCGGGTCAGGAAGTCGATCGCCTTCTCCCACTCGGGGATCGTCAGCTCGACGTCGCGGGCAAACGCATGCAGGTGCCGTACCAGCGAGACCAGGATCTCGCGCAGCCGCGGATCGGTCTGCGGACCGAAGGACTCGATGACGGCGTCGGCCGCGGTCTCCTCGGTGAAATCGGTAGCCATGGCGAAGAGGTTATGTCCGCGGCTGGCCGCCGGTCCAGGAGTGGGCGAGTGTGATCTTCACCCGGCGGTTCGGCCAGCCGGGGTCCCCGGCTACGCGCAAGCCTGGTCCTGCGGCGCAGCGCGAGCCTGGTCCGGGACGGCCGCGGGAGCCTCCTGAGCGCCAGCGTGGGCCTCCCGGGGGCCGGCCTGAGCCTCCCGGGGGCCAGTGTGAGCCTCCCGGGGAACAGCGTGAGCCTGCTCCAGGGCGGCCGGGCGCAGGCCGAACAGCGGGATCTTCCACAGCGGCGGACAGTCTTCCTCCGGCAGCTGGGCGAGGTCGTTCGGATTGCCCGCCTCGGCCGTCTCGCCCACCGCGACGAGGGCGGACAGCCTGATCAGGCGGCGGGCCGCGTTGAACATGAGGAACGCCAGCGGCAGCTCGACGAACGCGGCCGAGGCGACGCTGCCCCACACGTCGCGCGTGCCGAGGTCGAGGATCACGTCGAACCAGGCATCGCAGCACATCAGCGTGCCGGTGACGAGCAGGCAAGCGATGACGATCTGGCGGCCGCGCCAGAACGCCCAGCCGGTCGCGGCGAACGCGAGCAGCTCGATGAGGTCGAAACCGACCCAGGCGCCCTTCCAGTGCTGCGCGTGGAAGCTGCGGTGCAGGGTGAGGGTGAGCACGATGATCCAGCCGACCAGCACGGTACAGCAGACGATCGAGACGAGGGCGCCCAGCCGGCGGCCGCGCGCCAGGTATATCCCCAGCAGCGGGTGCGGGTAGTCGATCGCCGCCAGCGTGCGGGCCAGCTCACGCCGGTCGGCCGGGCTCATGTCCCGCAGGTCTGCCTCATTGATCACGTTTTGGTTGTTCCCAGCAGACGCCGTGGTCTCACACGCGTCGTACTCTCGATGATGTGGATGCTGAACTCGTGTACGCGCATGCAGGCTTCGGAACCGACGCCGTGGACTACGTCCAGGGCTGGGACATGCAGCGAACGGTGCACGAGCGGCGGGTCAACGGCGAAGTTCCGGACAGCTGCCTCCTGCTGGAGCACCGGGCCGTCTATACCGCGGGCAAGCGGACGGCGGTGTCCGACCGGCCCTTCGGGGACCCGGGCGCGCCGGTGATCGACGTGGACCGGGGCGGCAAGATCACCTGGCACGGCCCCGGGCAGCTGACCGCCTACCCGATCATCAAGCTGCGCGAACCGCTGGACGTCGTCGCCTACGTGCGGGCCCTGGAGGAGTCGATGATCCGGGTCTGCGCCGAGTTCGGGCTGTTCGCCGTCCGGGTCGAGGGGCGGTCGGGTGCGTGGCTCCCGGCGTCCCGCGGGCTGCCGGAGCGGAAGGTGGGGGCGATCGGCGCCCGGGTCGCCCGCGGGGTGACCATGCACGGGCTCGCGCTCAACTGCGACTGCGACCTCTCCTGGTTCGACCGGATCGTGCCGTGCGGCATCAAGGACGCGGGCGTGACATCGCTCACGGCCGAGACCGGCATCGACGTCTCCGTCTCGGACGTGACACCGCTGCTGGAACGGCACCTGGCGGCGGCTCTCGGGTACCGGACCTGGCGGCGCATTCACACGGTGACGCCGCTGCTCGCGTCGGCCGCCTGAGGCGTCGGCCCTCTTCTTGCTGTTATCAGCATTGGGAGGTGCGGGAATGCGGACGGGTGGACGTACGCTGGAGATGTGGTGAGTACTCCGGAGCTGGGCCCAGAAGGACGGCGCATGCTGCGGCTCGAGGCGCGCAACGCCGAGACGCCGATCGAGCGGAAGCCGCCGTGGATCAAGACCCGGGTGCGTACCGGGCCGCAGTACACCGCGCTGCAGCAACTCGTTAAATCCGAGGGCCTGCACACGGTCTGCCAGGAGGCCGGCTGCCCGAACATCTTCGAATGCTGGGAAGACCGCGAGGCGACCTTCCTGATCGGCGGCGACCAGTGCACCAGGCGCTGCGACTTCTGCCAGATCGACACCGGCAAGCCGCTGCCGCTTGACCGCGACGAGCCGCGCCGCGTGGCCGAGTCGGTCGCGGCCATGGGGCTGCGCTACGCGACCGTCACCGGGGTGGCCCGGGACGACCTCGCCGACGGCGGGTCGTGGCTGTACGCGCAGACCGCCGTCGAGATCCACCAGGCTGTGCCCGGCTGCGGAGTGGAGCTGCTGGTGCCGGACTTCAACGCCGACCCCGGGCAGCTCGCGCTGGTCTTCGCCGCGCGGCCGGAGGTGTTCGCGCACAACCTGGAGACGGTGCCGCGGATCTTCCGCCGCATCCGCCCGGGCTTCCGCTACGAGCGCTCGCTCGACGTCCTCCGCCAGGCCCGCGACGCCGGCCTGGTCACCAAGTCCAACCTGATCCTCGGCATGGGCGAGACGCGCGAGGAGATCGCGCCGGCCATGGCCGACCTGCGGGCGGCCGGCGTCGACCTGCTGACGATCACCCAGTACCTGCGGCCGTCGACGCGGCATCACCCGGTGGACCGCTGGGTGCACCCGGACGAGTTCGTCGGGCTGCGCGAGGAGGCGCTGGCCATGGGGTTCGCCGGCGTGATGTCCGGGCCGCTGGTCCGGTCCTCGTACCGGGCGGGCCAGCTGTACGCCCAGGCGATCGAGCGGCGCGCGGCCGCGCTGCCGGCCGGCTGACGGCGCCGCCGGCCCGGCCCGAGAGGGCCATGATGCCGGCCCGGACCGCCGCATCCGTTCTGGGGCAACGGTTTGGTCGTTGATCGTCCGCCGGTTACAGCCCCGGGGGCTGGAAACCGTATGCTGCCTGATGTTGGCACGCGTTGTGCGTTAAGTGGAAAGGCTGAGCCGGTGGTTGACCAATACAGCGCTGATGAGCTCCAGAACGCCGGACGGCTGAAGCAGATCCGGATGGTCGCGAAGCTGGTCAACCAGCAGAACAAGCGGGCCCTGCCGATCGTCATCGGGTCGGCGGTCGGCATCATCGTCATCTGCGTGGTGGTCGGGCTGCTGACCGGGCTCCTCGCGATCCTGATCCCGCTCGGCGTGCTGCTCGGCGCGGTTGCGGCGATGGTCCTGTTCGGGCGGTTCGCCCAGCAGGCGCAGTACGCCGCGATCGACGGGCAGTTCGGGGCGGCCGCCGCGGTCATGCAGTCGATGCCGGGCGACTGGTCGGTCACGCCGGCCGTGGCCGGCAACAGGACCATGGACGTGGTGCACCGGGCCGTCGGCCGGGCCGGGGTGGTGCTGGTGGGCGAGGGCGTGCCGTCGCGGGTGCAGCAGCTGCTCACCGCGGAGCACAGGAAAACCGAGCGGGTGGCGCACGGCGTGCCGGTGCACGAGTTCCTGGTCGGCACCGGCGAGGGCCAGGTCCCGGTGAACAAGCTGCAGCGGAAGATCAGCACGCTGCCGCGGGCGCTGAAGCCCCCTGCGGTCTCCGACCTCAACTACCGGCTGCGGGCGCTGCAGCCGACCATGCAGATGCCGAAGGGGCCGCTGCCCAAGGGCGCCCGCGCGCCGCGGATGCCCCGGCCGCGCTAGGGACGCCCGGCCGCGCCCGGCGAGTGCTCCTAGAGGCGGACGACGATCGTGTCGGCGGCGCGGTCGTGCAGGCCGCGCAGGTCGCGGTCGGACAGGCACGCGGGAATGACGCAGAGCAGCAGCAGGGTGCGCAGCGCGGCCCACTTGAAGCCGGGGCGGCTGCCGTCGGTGCGGACCGTGCGCAGGCCGAGCAGCCGCTTGCCGACGGTGAGCCCGCTGATCGCGGTGAGCAGGTAGACCTCGAAGACGAACAGCAGCAGGGCGGCTGTCTGGGCCGCCTCGTAGCGCGAGTCGGTGACCGTGAAGATGTCGTGCCCGACGATGCTCGCGGCGATGACGTAACAGAGCACCCAGTCGACGAGCAGCGCGACCAGCCGCCTGCCCATCGGCGCCGACGATCCGGGGCCGTCCATGGGCAAGCCGAAGCGCTTGCCCGGGTAATCAGGCGTATCATCAGCCACTGTGTTGTTGGGGGAACCAGCGGCACCAGAACGCGCGGCTACTTTGGTCGCAGTCCTGGTACGCGGGTTCCGTTGTCCTTGAGGCACACAACTAAGGTATCCGCTTGCGTATCACCCCCGTACGGCCGCTCCTCGGCGGCGCGCGGATCACGGCTGTTCGGGCGGGTGCACGGCAGGTGCCGCAGAGTACGCGTAACACTGGCGAAACACCGGGGATACCGCGAAGAAATTGCGGACTACTACCGTCCCAATCGCGTCCCGACGACAAAATCGAGATTTAGTTACCTATGCGCGCCCTGTTCAGGGAGGGTTGATGACGTTCAGCACTGCTGAAGAAGTCCTTAGCTTTATTGCTGAGGAAAAGGTGGAGTTCGTTGATGTCAGGTTTACGGACCTGCCTGGCACCGTGCAGCACTTCACCGTCCCGGTAGAGACGTTCGACGCGGACGTATTTACCGAAGGCCGGATGTTCGACGGCTCGTCGATCCGCGGCTTCCAGGCCATCCACGAGTCCGACATGCTGCTCATCCCGGACCCGACGACCGCCGTGCTCGACCCGTTCCGGCAGCACAAGACGCTCAACCTGACCTTCTCGGTCTTCGACCCGCTGACCGGCGCGGCCTACTCCCGCGACCCGCGCAACGTGGCCGCCAAGGCCGAGGCGTACCTCAAGGGCACCGGCATCGCCGACACGGCGTTCATGGGCCCGGAGGCGGAGTTCTACATCTTCGACTCCGTGCGGTTCTCCACCGGCACCAACGAGGGCTACTACCACATCGACTCGATCGAGGGCGCGTGGAACACCGGCCGCGAGGAGGAAGGCGGCAACCTCGGCGCCAAGCCCCCGTACAAGGGCGGTTACTTCCCGGTCCCGCCGATGGACCACTACACCGACCTGCGGTCGGAGATGGTCAAGAAGCTCATCGAGGTCGGCATCGTGACCGAGATGCAGCACCACGAGGTGGGCACCGCCGGCCAGGCCGAGATCGACATCCGCTTCGGCAAGCTGCTCGAGCAGGCCGACAAGCTGCTGCTCTACAAGTACGTGGTCAAGTCCGTGGCCCGCGCGGCCGGCAAGACCGTGACGTTCATGCCGAAGCCGCTGTTCGGCGACAACGGCTCGGGCATGCACGTCCACCAGTCGCTGTGGAAGGAAGGCTCGCCGCTCTTCTACGACGAGATGGGCTACGGCGGCCTGTCCGACATCGGCCGCTGGTACGTCGGCGGCCTGCTCAAGCACGCGCCGTCGCTGCTCGCGTTCACCAACCCGACGGTCAACTCCTACCACCGCCTGGTGCCGGGCTTCGAGGCGCCGGTCAACCTGGTCTACTCGAACCGGAACCGGTCGGCCTGCTGCCGCATCCCGATCACCGGCACCAACCCGAAGGCCAAGCGGATCGAGTTCCGCGTGCCCGACCCGTCCGCCAACCCGTACCTCGCCTTCTCGGCGATGCTGATGGCGGGCATCGACGGCATCAAGAACAAGACCGAGCCGCCGGAGCCGGTCGACAAGGACCTGTACGAGCTGCCGCCGGACGAGGCCGCCGCCATCCCGACGGTGCCGGGCTCGCTCGAGGCCGTGCTCAACCACCTCGAGGACGACCACGCCTTCCTCAGCGAGGGCGGCGTCTTCACCGAGGACCTCATCGAGACCTGGATCGCCTACAAGCGCGAGAAGGAGATCGACGCGGTGCGGCTGCGCCCGACCCCGCACGAGTTCGAGCTGTACTTCGACGTCTGACCGGTCTTATCACCGCTGAGCAGGGCCGGAACCCAGGGCAAGCACCTTGGGTTCCGGTCCTGTTCTGCGTGCGCGAGCGTAGCAGTCTAGGCGTTTCTTGCTGTTATCCTGATGGGGTGAGTGATGCGGACGATGCGCGGTGGATGCGGCTGGCGGTCTCCCAGGCGGAGCGCTGCCCGCCGT
>Ga0302325_10022431_pt1 | contig 13209 bp, 11 predicted proteins | sample Palsa_T0_2_FD_201948 | JGI IMG/M metagenome (GOLD analysis project Ga0302325, IMG submission 201948) | Peat permafrost microbial communities from Stordalen Mire near Abisko, Sweden - Palsa_T0_2 | ecosystem: Environmental > Terrestrial > Soil > Palsa > Peat permafrost | place: Sweden: Abisko... | reverse complement strand
GATGCCGTGGGGATTCAATTCCGATTGCTTAACTTGAGCCGCGGGCCGGCGGTCTGGTCGCCGCGCGCGCAGTGCGACAAGAAGCAGTATCGGATTCAGATGCGCGCCTGGCTCGAGCAAGAGCCGAATCTTCGTATCCTCCAAGCCGAAGTGGCGGAGCTCGCGTTTCGAGACGAGACTGGCAATTCCGAGGGTTTGCCCGGCGGGGCAAGGACAGTTGCCGGCGTGCGCCTGCGCGATGGCCGAACACTGGATGCAAGCGCCATTGTGGTCACAACCGGTACATTTCTCAATGGCTTAGCGCATGTGGGACAGACCCAGGTTGCGTGCGGGCGCAATGGCGAGGCGCCCTCGAATCATTTTGGACTGCATCTGCGCTCGCTCGGGCTGGCCTGGACCCGGTTGAAGACGGGAACTCCCCCGCGGCTGGATGGCCGGACGATCGACTGGAGCCGGTTCGAGCCTCAGGCGGGCGATCGCGTGCCGACGCCGTTCTCTTTTCTCACCGAACGCATCGAGCGTGAGCAGATCCAGTGTTATCTGGCTTACACAACGGAGGGGACGCATCAGGCGATTCGGGAAAGCATTGCTCGGTCTCCGCTGTATAGCGGGCAAATCGAGGGGGTTGGACCGAGGTATTGCCCCTCGATCGAAGACAAGATCGTCAAGTTTCCGGAAAAGACACGGCACCAGATTTTCCTGGAGCCGGAGGGACTCGACACGCACGAAGTGTACGTGAACGGGATGTCCACTAGTATGCCTATTGACGTACAGGCAAAGATGCTGGCGTCCATTTCAGGGCTCGAGGATGCCGAGATGATTCGCCCGGGATATGCGATTGAATATGATGCGATTGATCCTCGAGAGCTCAGCCACGCCCTGGAAGTGAAGAAAATAAGAGGTTTATTCCTGGCCGGGCAGATCAATGGGACCTCCGGCTATGAAGAGGCCGGTTGCCAGGGGTTGATTGCGGGCTTGAATGCCGGGCTTCAGGCGATGGGGAGATCTGAGTTTCGGATTGAGAGAACGCAGGGCTACACGGGGATTCTGGTGGACGATTTGATCAGCAAGGGCGCCGACGAGCCCTACCGGATGTTCACTTCGCGGGCGGAATACCGGCTACAGTTGCGGATCGACAATGCCGATGAAAGACTGACGCCGCTAGGGCGCGAAATCGGGTTGGTGACGGATGAGCGTTGGTTGGCGTTCGAAAAGAAGCAGGGCCAGAAGCAGAAGATCAAGGCACTGCTCGACAAGACGCGTGCCGGCGCGGTGCGGGAGCATACTGGGACGAACTCGAGTGAGGATAATCCGCAGCTTGCGGTCTGGCTGAGGCGTCCGGAAGCTCGCATCGGGATGCTGGAGCGATGGATTGCGAAGGAACTGGGCGAGGAGCCGGTGCATGGAGTGCTGGCGACGGTGGAGACGGAGTTGAAGTATGCCGGGTACCTGGTGCAGCAGGAGCGGCAGGTAGCGCGTCTGGCTGACGCGGAGAATCGGCGGATTCCGGAGGAATTCACGTACAGCGGCGTGCCGGGGCTTTCGACTGAGGTGAAGCAGAAGCTGGAACGGGTACGGCCGGCGACTTTGGGGCAAGCGCGGCGAATTCCTGGGGTGACGCCGGCGGCGGTGGCGGTGCTGGATGTGTATCTGACGATTCAGGGGGCGCGGGAGAGTTCCGTAGCGCATGCGACTGCTGGCGCTGGAGTCGGCCCAACAAGGCTTGCCGAGAGGGGCGAGGGTATTGTCAGGGTGGTGGCAGCCCCAAGCTGACGCAAGGGGCTCGGGCCCTACCGGGTGTCACTGGCGGGCGAGAGTATCGTGGAGCGCGGTGGCCCAAGCTCACGCATGGGGCTCGGCTGACAGCCTAGCTATTTTCTTTCGGCCTTCGAGTTTGACGTCGGATGATTCCGGCATATGTTTCACGTGAAACATGGGATCGCACGAACGGGCAAGGGACCGGCGGCAGAGACCGCCGGCGCTACCAGATCGTTTCACGTGAAACATTCCGGCCCTTGCCACATCTGTGACTCCACAAGCGATGGCCATTCGTGGTAGCATCGAAATCGAAACGCCGGGCAGTTTCCAGCGTGTCGAACTCGGACGTCCTCCCCCGAGTCTGCTCAAGGCTCTAGATTAGCTGAGCGGTCTCTCCGTCTATGTCCATCATTCTGAAGGCTTTGCCTGGCTGTGTGGGGTCCATTTGACGCGCGTTATCGCCATTGCTAATCAGAAAGGCGGGGTCGGTAAGACAACGACCGCCATCAATCTCGCGGCATCGCTGGCTGCCAGCGAGTTTCGGGTTCTACTGGTAGACACCGATCCTCAGGGCAACTCGACCAGCGGTTTGGGCATTGCCAAAACGGACGGAATGCTGACCACCTACGATGTCCTCTCCGGCAAAGCCGCCGCTTCGGAAGCCATTGTTTCCACTGGCTACGAGGGCCTTTCGATTTTGCCGGCCGACAAGAACCTGGTGGCCGGAAACCTGGATTTAGTGGATGTTATTGACCGCGAACGAGTTCTGCGCCGCGCGATGGATGCGTTACGAGATCGGTTCGACTACATCATCATCGATTGCCCGCCGGCCCTGGACCTGCTCACCCTGAACGCTCTGGTCGCCTCCGACAGCGTCCTCATTCCCATCCAATGCGAGTTTTTCGCTCTGGAGGGGATTTCCCAACTCATGGACACTATCGACCGTGTCAAAAGCTCCTTCAATCAGCCACTTCAGATCGAGGGCGTCCTCCTGACCATGTACGACGACCGAACCAATCTCACTCGCCAGGTCGAGGCCGACCTGAGGGACTTTTTCGGTACTGATGTTTTTCATACTGTAATTCCTAGAAGCATCCGGCTGGCAGAGGCGCCGAGTTTCGGTAAACCAATTTTAGTGTACGATCCTCGGTCCCGCGGCGCGGAAAGCTATATCCAACTGGCTAAGGAAGTCCTTAAGAATGAACAAAAACCCAGAACCACAACAGCGCAAAGCGCTCGGTAGGGGATTGTCCGCACTCCTGCCAGCTCGGCCAAACCCTGTTTCGATTGCTGAGGCGACGACCGGTTCGCCCGCAAGACCCCCTTCGGTGTTAGATGCGGCGACGCTGCCGATCGCTTTAATCGTACCCAACCCGGACCAACCCCGAGGCAACTTCGATCCGGAAAAACTAAACGAACTGGCGCAATCGATTCGCGCCAATGGCATCATTCAACCTGTCACGGTGCGCCCTATCGGTGAGCACAAATACGAACTCATCGCGGGAGAGCGCCGGTGGCGAGCCGCGCAAATCGCGGGACTCACCGAAATCCCGGTCTACGTCCGGCACGTGGGGCACGACCACGTACTGGAACTGGCCCTGATCGAAAACATTCAACGAGCCGACCTCAACCCTGTCGATACAGCCCTGGCGTTTCGCCAATTAGTCGAAGGCCATGGCCTTAGCCATGAGCAGATCGCGGAGCGGACCGGCAAAGACCGCTCTACTATTACCAACTTCTTACGGCTGCTCAAGCTCTCCGAACCGGTCCTCGAAGAATTGGCAGGCGGCGGAATCAGCGTGGGGCATGCCCGGGCGCTGCTCAATCTGACTGATCCCGCAGCGCAGGGCGCCGCCTGCCACCAGATCATCTCCCACAGCTTATCGGTTCGGGAGACAGAATCATTGGTGAAGAAGCTGGCCAAATCGGGCAGTGGGCAGACCGGGCATCTGACGGAAGCGAAGCAACTAGACCCCAACATCCGGGCCGCCTTGGACGAGATGGCCCAAGTGCTGGGTACGAAGGTGCGCCTGATCACCCGAAACAACCGATCCGGCAAACTCGAGATCGAGTATTACTCGAGCGATGACCTGGAACGGATTTACTCGGTAATCACGGCCCGACGGTCCTGACGCGACGTTTGCGTTCACGGCGCAAGGGGAGTCTGGTGCCGGCGGGAGGAGTTGAACCTCCGACCTACGGATTATGAGACCGTCGCTCTAACCACCTGAGCTACACCGGCATGGAAAACAGCGGCTGCAGCAACTACGTCTCTTATTCTAGCAATTCACTCGGGTGTGGGAACATGCTCGGCACACTCGAAATAGCCCCAAGCTTACGAAATAGCCCCAAGCTTACGCATGGGGCTGGCGCATGCGGGCTGGCGCATGGGGCTGGGCCAATCCAGGGGCTTGCTTTCGCAAGAAAAGCCGAGACGACTCTCGGCTCTGCAGGCCTGACAGCCCGCGCCACGGAGCAGGGATCAGGGGCCGGGGGTCAGGGGTCAGGGGTCAGGGGCCGGGTTTTGGTCGTCTAGTTTCTCGTCTTCCTCGTCTTCGTCCTTCTCTTCGGCTTGCCTCTTTTCTCTCCGTTCCCGGGCCTGCCGCAGTTCTTCTTCTAAATCCCGGCGCTGGTCTTCGAGCTCTCGTTGGAGGGCTTCTTCTTTCAGTCGCGCCCACTCGGCTTGTTCTTCCATCTGCTCGCGGGCGGCGCGCTGTTTCAGGATTGCTATTGGATCTTCGGCTAGGCTCAATTCGCGGTCCAGAAACGAATCGTCCGGGGGGCAGTTTTCGGGCACGGGCGGTGGCCACTTCTTCGTTACATAGGGTTCACCGGGATGATACAGCTTGTTGGTCTTCGCCCACTCTTTGAAGGCTTCCGTGAGGTGATCGCCCAGGCCGTATTTCGGCTTGAAAAACTCGCCTTCCATCAACTCGACTAACGGAATGGTGCGCGCGTACCAATAATCTTCGTTCGACAGGATGATCTTTTCGCTGGCGTAGTTATGGATGTAATGACGCGGCGAGGGGTTGTTACTGAACTTACACAGCAGATACTTGCGACTTCGTAGGGCTTGCCGTCGAGGCCGAAGCGAGGAGGTTTGGCGGCTTCGGCTTTGGTGGTTTGTGTCTCTTTTTGGCGGGCGGCGACGAGTTCGTTGAGCTGCTTATGAGCCTGGGTGAGGCGGCGCTGGATAGAGGCGCGATAGCGTTCGAACTTGAGGGAGGGGGGGTACCGGAGGGGGGGACCGGAGGGGGTACCGGAGGTACCGGAGGGGAACCGGAGGGGACAGCCAGAATAAGGAGGAACCGGAGGGGGGAGGAACCGGAGGGGACTGACCTTCCCCCCGAATCCGTTCATCTGAGCATACGACAGCTCTCCTGGATTTTGTCCCCGGTTTTAGCGGCGGTACAATAGCGGTTTGGATGCAGACCAAACCAGTCTCAATTGAACCGGCACCCGAAATGGAGGCGGCCCCGGAGCGAAGCAGCATCCGGGGATTCATCGCGGAGTGGGCAGCCACCATCCTGATCATGCTGTTTGCCTCGACCAGCGTGGCATGGTCGTACGTCGTGCCCACCGGTTCAATGGAGAACACGATCCTGGTGGGCGATCACATTATTGTCGATAAGCTGGCCTACGCCCCTTCCGGCTCGCTCAGCAAATACCTGTTGCCTTATGAAGAGCCGAAGCACGGCGATATCATCGCGTTTCGCTCTCCGGGCGATATCGACATGACCTTAGTGAAGCGCGTGATCGGCGTTCCCGGAGATCGCATCCGGCTCGTGGATGGCCAGGTTTACCGCAACGGAGTGTTGTTGAAAGAGCCGTACGCCGTCCACAAGAGCCTTTACCGGGATGCCTACCGCGACAACTTTCCGGCGGTTAGCCTGGACCAGGATATTTTTTCCGACACCCGCCAAAGAGAACTGTTGCGCGACATGCTGGAGCGCCATGTCGAAGGAGGCGAGTTGGTTGTGCCGCCGAAGGCTTACTTCGCCATGGGTGACAATCGCGACAATTCTCTGGATAGCCGCTACTGGGGATTTGTGCCTCGGGAGAACATCATGGGCAAGCCGGTTATCATCTATTGGTCTTATGACGCTCCCACCGATCAGCTCATGGCCTCGTCGGCGCGTGAATTTGGGGACCATTTGTTAGACGTCGCCACGCACTTCTTCACGCGCACGCGCTGGAGCCGCACTTTCGGAGTAGTTCGTGGTTATCCGGACCAGCAGTAAGGTTGAAAACATGAGCCCGCACCCGCTTGCCGGGTGGGCGCACTTTTGAGACGACATCACGCGAAATGACATCATGGCTAAAGTGACCGCAACATCTTCCACGAGTTCCTCGGGCCCTGCCGCGAACGGCGCGGGCCATGACGCCGCGCCCGGGAAGCCTGAGACCGCTCGCGGCACGATCGCTGAATGGACGGTGACGATTCTCCTGCTGTTGTTTGGAACCACCACGCTGGTGCAGGCCTTCGTAATCCCAACCGCCTCGATGGAGGACACGCTGCTGATCGGCGATCATCTGCTGGTAGACAAGCTGGCCTACGCGCCGGCGGGTTCCATCAGCAAGTACATTTTGCCGTATGAAGACGTCAAGCACGGCGACATTATCGTGTTTCGTTATCCGGTCGACATCTCTTCCACTTTCGTGAAGCGCGTGATTGGCGTGCCGGGCGACCGCATCAAAATCCAGAACCAGCAGGTTTATCGCAACGGTATTCTGCTGAACGAGCCGTACATCTATCACAAGCTTGGCTACATCGACGCTTACAAAGATAACTTTCCCAGCGACCCTGGCTTCGCCAGTCAGCCTGGCCTCGAGCCTTTCCTGCGGGACATGCTCGAGAACCACGTCGTAAACGGTGAAGTGGTGGTGCCGCCCGGCCGCTACTTCGCCATGGGCGACAACCGCGATAATTCGCTCGACAGCCGCTTTTGGGGATTCGTGCCGCGAGAGAACATCATTGGAAAACCCCTGCTTATCTATTGGTCGTACCGGGCGACCACCGAGGAATTGACTGGTAACTCCTTTGGCTCTTTGTTCAGCCATTTCGGGGACCTGGCGCTGCACTTTTTCTCACGCACGCGGTGGGACCGGACTTTCCACTTGGTGCGCGGTTTTCCAGACCAGGACCTGCCGAAAGCACTGGCAGCGCCACCTTTGCCAAGCATGCCGGCGCCTGCCGTTCCCGCGCCGCCGCCAGTCCCCTGAAGCGAGAGAAAGCATGCCACGATCAAACCCGAAATCGCCCCAAGCTGACGCAGCTCGGCGCTGAGCCGCATGCGGCTTGGCGGATACGATTTCCCGCAACTGACGATGAAACTGAGAATCTAGTAGGTGTTACGTCTCGCACGAGGCGGCATAGAATTGAAACCGGAGACACTCATGGCTTTTACCCTTCCCCCCCTTCCCTACCCTCCAGAGGCTCTCGAGCCGTATATCGACAAAGCGACCATGGAGATTCACCACGACAAGCATCACCAGGCCTATGTCACAAATCTCAACAAGGCGCTCGAATCGGCTCCGCAGCTCAGCGGCAAATCCGTCGAGGAGCTTCTGGCGAATCAGCTTGCGCTGGTGCCGGACGCGATCAAGACCGCTGTGCGTAATAATGCGGGCGGCCACGCCAACCATTCGTTCTTCTGGACGGAACTTGCTCCTAAAGCAGGTGGACAGCCGAAAGGCGAGATTGCGAGCGTGATCACCGCGAACTTCGGCAGCTTTGATGCTTTCAAAGAAAAGTTCACCGCCGCTGCCACGAGCCGGTTTGGCTCCGGCTGGGCGTGGCTGGTTAAGGACGCGGCTGGGAAATTTGCGATCACCTCGACGGCAAACCAGGATAGCCCGCTGATGGACGGCCAGACGCCGGTGATCGGCCTTGACGTGTGGGAGCACGCCTACTACCTCAAGTATCAGAACCGCCGGCCGGAGTACATCGCGGCCTGGTGGAACGTTGTGAACTGGGACACTGTCAACGGGCAGTTGAAGTAACAAGGGAACCACAGCCTGAAGGCTGTGCCGCATCAGGTATTCACGGAGCGAAACAGGAGCACTGCGTTCAGGCCTCCGAAGGCAAATGAATTGGAGAGCGCCGCGGAAACCTGCGCTTCGCGCGCGACGTTGGGAACCACATCCAGGTCGCATTCCGGATCGGGCGTAGTGTAGTTCGCAGTGGGCGGAAGAACACCGTTTCGCAGCGCCAGAATCGTCGCAACCGATTCGATCGCCCCGGCCGCGCCGAGCGTGTGGCCATGCATGGATTTCGTGGAACTTACCGCGAGCCGTCCGGCATGCGCGCCAAAAACGCATCGTATTGCTTTCGTCTCGGCCGGATCGTTGGCGGCTGTGCCGGTGCCGTGCGCGTTGATGTAGCCGATCTCTTCGTGGTTCGAGCGGGCATCCGCCAGCGCGCCGCGCATTGCCGCCGCGGCGCCCTCGACGGAAGGCTGTGTGATGTGGTGCGCATCGGCGGACATGCCGAATCCGGCCAATTCAGCGAACACGGTTGCCCCTCGCGCCGTCGCCGATTCGAGCGGCTCGAGCACCAGCATGGCCCCGCCCTCGCCGAGGATCAGGCCCTTGCGGTCGCGCGAGAACGGGCGGCATGTGTCGGTGGAAACAACTCGCATCGCCTCCCAGGTTTTCAGAAAGCCGAAGTGAAACACCGCTTCGCTGCCTCCGGCGATGGCGCAATCCACGGCGCCGGAGCGGACCATCCAAAACGCCTGCCCAATCGCGTGGTTCGACGAAGAACATGCGGTTGACACGGTCCATGCCGGGCCTGTGATCCCATACCGCATGCTGATGTGGCTGGCGCCCGCATTCGCCATGATTCGCGGCACCGAGAGCGGATTCACGCGCTTGTTGCGTTTGTAGTAGAACTCGTAGAATCCATCATCGGCGCTTTTCTGGCCTCCCGCCGAAGTTCCGGTGACGATTGCCGTCCGCGCTCGCAACTCAGGAGTCCATTCGATGGCCGCCTGGCCAGTCGCTTCTCGCGTTGCAATCAAGGCAAACTGGGCGAAGCGATCGAGCAGCTCCGTTTCCCGGCCCTCGAACCAGGCGAGCGGGTCGTAATTTGGCACTTCGGCGCCCATCTGGAAGCGGAACTGGGATCGATCCACAAGTTCCATGTCTCTGATCCCGGGCCGGCCCTGACGGAGCGATTCCCAAAAAGCAGAGACATTGTTTCCAATCGCGCTAATGATACCCAGGCCCGTAACCGCGACCCGCCGGTGCATCAGGCGGCGCCTTTCCGCGCCAGCAACTCGTCGATGCCTTTCACGATGTCCGCCACACTCTTCAGCTTCGGAAGCTCTTCATCGGGAATATCCACATCAAACTCGCTCTCTAATCCGAATGCGACGTGGATTCCATCCAGGGAATCCAACCCGAGCTCCTCAAAGGTCGAATCCGGGCGGATACTCGCCGGATCGCGATGAAGAATGGTTGCCATGACCTTGATCACTCGATCGGTTATTTCTTCGCACATAGGCTATCGAGGTAGCGGCAGCGGCAGCCGCCCGCCCCACTTATGGAAACCCGCGTGCGGCGGCTTGAGAATCTGATGGAAATAGGATACGCTAACGGCCTTCCGGATTCGCGCTCATTGTGGGATGACCGGCACCCAGCCTCGCAGCTTTCGGAATGCGTCGAGGGCAAAGTCGAGGTCGTCGCGGGTGTGCGCGGCCGTCACGCACAAGCGCAAACGGGCCATCCCCTGCGCCACGGCCGGAAAGATGGCTGGAACCGCCAGAACGCCCAGCTCCCTCAGTTTTCCGCCGAAGAGGGCCGTCACCGCTTCATCTCCAAGAATCACGGGGATGATGGCTGTTTGCGATGGCCCGACGTCGTAATCCAAGTCTCGCAAACCATCGCGAAGATAGTCGGAGCTTTGCTTGAGCCTTGCGACCCGCTCCGGCTCCTGACGCAGAATGGCGATGGACTCGCGAATTGCCGCCACGGCCGAGGGACACAGGGCTGCCGAGAAAATGAACGGCGATGCCGCGTGCTGCATGTAGATGGCAATTTCCTGTGACACGGCGACGAAGCCGCCGTTGGAGGGCATGGCCTTGGTGAGCGAACCGGTCCAGATGTCCACTTCCGTGGCGGACAAGCCGAAGTGCTCATCGGTTCCCCGGCCGGTTGCGCCCAGCACGCCGAAGCCGTGCGCATCGTCAACCAGGAGGTAGCAACCGAATTCTTTTCTTACGGCGATCAGATCGGGCAGCGGGCAGATGTCGCCTTCCATCGAAAAGACACCCTCGGCCACAATCAATGTCCGGCCCGGAGGCGGGTCAGTCGCCAATTCCTTGCGAAGGGAGTCGCAATCGTTGTGCGCAAAGCGCCGTACGGGCACGCCGGCCAGCCGGCAGGCGTCCACGAGGCTGCGGTGCGCCAGGGCGTCCATCACCACGCGATCCAGCGGCGAAAACAGCGCAGACATTACCCCGAGGTTGGCGAGATACCCGGAGCTGAAGCCAAGCACTTCGTCGGCTCCCTTGAAGGCAGCCAGCTCGCGCTCCATTTCGCGGTGGAGATCGATGGTGCCGGTCAGCATGCGGGCTCCGCCGGTTCCGGTCCCGTACTTGGCAACCGCCTCCGTGGCGGCCCGGTTCACGCGCTCATCGCCAATCAAGCCGAGGTAGTCATAGGACGACAACATCAGCCATCGCCGCCCCTCGGCCTGCACCCAGGGTCCGGAGCGGCCTTCCAAGGGAAGCTGAAAGGGATAGACACCCGCGTCGCACGCCCGGCGCGCCATCTCAAATACCCGCCGCCCCCGCCCATCCATGAGGCCGGTTTTCTGGAAGCCGGAACACCTTGAGGACGTGAAAAAATCACCAAACAGACCCCCTTCGGCCGCCGGGACCGAATCGAGGCTGGTGGTCTGATTCAGGGATTTGGGCATGGAATCGAAACTGTAACGAAATTTATAGTCTGGTCGAAATCTATAGCCTGCTATTGTACTGTATCATCCGTATCACCCGTAGAATTTCTGGTCATGGCCGGTGGCGCAGGCGGTTTCGCCTGCGTTTTTCGATTTCACAGCCTTTTTCACCAACCTCTGACGCACGGTTTATTCTGGCATTACTTGGCGCTACCGATGCCGCGCCTGATAATCTGTGAGCTTTGGGATCGTAACGCGCCCTTGAGTAAGGAGAAGGCTTTTGAAGGTTGTAGCCGGAGTGGATTTGGGCGGTACCGCCGTCAACTACACGTTCTTGACCGGTGGCGAAGAGTTCCTGATCGAGTCTCTGTGCGAGCACCCAGCTCGAGCGCGGGAAGGGCCGGGGATATGCCTTCGGCAGATCGAAGAGGGTCTGGCCATGGCGGCCGGCCGCGCGGGTGTCGCTCTGAGCGACATCGTGATCGTCGGGTTGGATACGCCAGGCCCGGCTAGTGCCAGGGGCGTGCTGAGCACGACGGGTTCGACCAATTTCGTGCACACCGAATGGGGAGGCTACGACATTCGAGCTGCGCTCGAGGCGCGGCTGGGCCTGCCGGTGACTTACCTCAATGACGGGAACGCCGCGGCCCTGTGGGGTCATTTTGAGATATTCGGCGCAACCAATGCCGCGAGCTCGGTTTCCGCCATCATCGGCACGGGCTTGGGTGGCGGCGTCATTATTGACGGACGTTTCATCGTGAAAGGGCGGAAAGGTTTCGGCGGCGAGCTCGGCCACGTGTTGCTTCCTTACCAAAGCATTCGCGGCATCGAAGGGCTTGTGCCGCAATGCAACTGCGGAAAGGTCGGCGACCTGGAATCTTTGTGCTCGCTGACCGCAATTGGCAAAACCCTGCTGCCGTATTTTCTGGTGAAGTATCCCAGTCATGCTCTGGCCAAGACCGGGGATCTCCGGCAGGCTGCGAAATTGGTGCGCGGCCTTGCGGAACAGGGCGATCCCCTTTGCAAGGAGATCTTTCGCGTACAGGCGCACGCGCTGGGCTTGTTTTTCGACGAGATGATCAACACTTTCGATCCTGACGCGCTGATAGTCGGCGGCGGCGCCATCGAGACCGGCAAGGATTTCCAGGAATGGTTTATCGGCGAAATTCACGCCGGCATGCCTGAGCAACGCGAGGAACAACTCGATATCCCGGTCCACGTCATGCCCAACGGCGATACGGCCGGAGCGCGCGGCGCCGCTATCGACGCTTTGCGGCTTGCACGGGAAAGCGGCGTTATCTAGCTGTCAGCTGTCAGCGTTCAGCGTTTAGCGTTCAGCGTTCAGCCAGATACATGGCGGCCACTGACCACCGGGCGCCAGCCCCAAGCTGACGCATGGGGCTAGGGCGGATATCGACCGCCGGCGATACGCTAATCTGGCTCCAGACTGCGTCTCACCTCCCAAGTTGCAAACCTGATTTCCGCCGCACGCTTGCTGAGCGCGCCGCTGGCGGGATGGCTGGTATTGGAGCGTCGGTTCGGGCTGGCATTGGCGATCACGTTCCTGGCGGCGGCTTCCGACTGGCTGGACGGCTGGGCGGCGCGCCACATTGACCACGGGCAGACTGAGATTGGAGCGGTGCTCGACCCGATCGCGGACAAGGTCTTCCTGATCACACTCTTTCTCTGTTGCGGGCCGGCTGGGTTGATTCCTATCTGGTTGGTGTCATTGGTTTTGGGCCGCGATCTGGTGATCGTGGCGGGTTCGCTTCTGATTCGGTGGAGAAGAGGTCCGGTGAGATTTCTGCCGCTTCCGGTAGGGAAAGTCAGTACTTTCTTCCAAATCCTCTCCGTGATTCTGGTTTTGCTCTATGGTTGGGGTGGGGGCTTGGGCGGCTGGGGCGGTGCGCTTTTCGCCAGTGCGCTGTTCCGGCTGATGAAGAATTTGGCTTTAGCCCAGACTGCTTTTTTCACGGCGCTTAGCGGCGCGGCTTACATCCGGCGCGGAATCGAAATTGCATGGGGACAGGGCAGGCGTCAGGGCACAGGGGTCAGGGGGCAGGCGGCGGAGCTTTGAACACGACCGGGTCTAAACGGAGTCGCGGAAATCCGGGAGCCAAGAAGTTTCTGGCAGGCGACAAGATCGCCTGCCCCACCAGATTTAGCGAAAGAGAACAAGCGCGGGAAGATAAGATGGAGTAGCCTGAGAGTAGGGGAAGGGGCCGATGCCGTCCAACATAGAGATTTACGCGCCTTCGCGTATTTACGCCCGGTTCGCCTGGGCAGCGCTCGGCTGCGCGATGCTTGCCATCCTGGCGGGCTTCGAGTTGGGGCTGGTCTATTTATTGATCCCCGCTTTTCTGTGCGCGTGCGGGGCGGTCGCGTTGTTCTGGCTGGCTGGCCGCCCGAATATCGCGGTAGGCGACACCCAGTTTTCGATTGGCGACAGGAGCGTGTCGTGGCGGGAAGTGAAGGAGATCAACAGCACGCGCTTCGTGTCTCCGCTGGTGCTGGACGTGCGGCTCACCAATAACCGGCGCAAGTGGCTG
>Ga0302325_10022430_pt1 | contig 13209 bp, 9 predicted proteins | sample Palsa_T0_2_FD_201948 | JGI IMG/M metagenome (GOLD analysis project Ga0302325, IMG submission 201948) | Peat permafrost microbial communities from Stordalen Mire near Abisko, Sweden - Palsa_T0_2 | ecosystem: Environmental > Terrestrial > Soil > Palsa > Peat permafrost | place: Sweden: Abisko... | reverse complement strand
GAGTGCAATAGCAACGCTGAAATGCATCTCGCGAAACCCTGGCGCCTGCAACCGATTACCCTGGGCTTGTTACTTCCTGAGCGACCGAACGGACGACCGGAGCTATTCAACTTTGAGCCTGAAGCTATCCCCAATCAGAATAACCGAAGATGCCTTCCAGTTTCCAGAACCTGTGGGCTCAATATGAGATTCGCTGGGGGCCTGACATTCTCCGTTGGGGGACGGAGGCAACATGGCATTGCCGGTGTGGATCGGATGGAAAGCCCATTGGCGAAGCGCTAGTACGATTTGATTGTGGGAGCCTGGCTCTCGCAAGCACGAAAACGAATGCTATCGGGGACTGCAAGTTTTAGGGCTAGTTGCTGGAAGTTGCGTTCTTAGTCCTGCTCCAGCCCTCGCATCGTCACCGGGAGAAGAACAAAGAGTTGATCCGATTCTCGAAGATTCTGTAAATCCGCAGACAGGCTCCCGTGTGTCCGACTTATTCCGGTTCACGCGATCATAGAGCTACCCTCACCACGTGCTTCCTCCGTACTGGGCAGCAAGATAAGTTCAGCAGGTCTTAGGCATGCAAACAAGGTTGCCGCAATCAATCGTAGATCGCTGCGGAGCGTTGCCTGGCTCATGTAGTCCAAATCGAGGCGTGCTTTCAGCGGCTTAATTTCTGTTGCGTAGAACGATTCGAGTTGGCTGGCATGGATACCGCCCAGGATATCCTCTTCGCGACGGAATGCCAGCGTTGCGGCGCCGGTAATTCCGGGGCGATAGGGCATATTTGTGATGGATTCGTAAATCGCCAGCTTCGGACGGGGACCGACAAGGCTCATCTCTCCACGCAAAACATTATAGAACTGCGGAATCTCATCGAGCTTGAACCGGCGTAACCATTGGCCAAGTGCGGTAACGCGACGATCCCCTCTTCTGGTAAGCCCGGGACCGGTGCTGGAGTCAACCGTCATGCTGCGAAACTTGTAGATACCGAACAGGCGGCCGCCTCGGCCAACCCGATTCTGGACAAACAGGGCCGGGCCTTTTGAGGATAGGCGTACACAAATCGCAATCCCCAGCATGGGAATCGCAAGAGGAAAGAGGACTAGAAGAGCTGTTGAGACGTCGATAAACCGTTTGGAATTTGACACACTCCATTCGCTCGCGGAGGGGATTTCAATTGGGACTTGGGCGTTGTGCGCGCCATGAGCGGAAAGATGGAGCGGTGAAGCAATCCACGGCGGTGTGGAAAGAATGGTCGCACTAAGTTCTTGAACAGGAAGCTGCATTGGTTGAATCTCTCCTCAATAACTGAAATATGAACTATCTGCGATGAATGGCCTGGCTCGTGGATAGCCCGGTAGTCATTGAGTAAGTCACTAACTCGGAGCGACTCCTGACCCAATCGACGATGTGTCCTGTGTTCAATGTTGCACACAACATGGTTTGAAAATGCGATTAGAGGGGAGAAAACGATGGTCGGTCGTTCGCGATTGGAACGATTCCTAGAAATGAACCGCAACCTGCAAGGTCGCTTGGATGGCCATCATGCCTGAATCCAGGGATTTCCGGTGAATAGGTCCAAGCTTCCTTTGAATGCTTTCTGAAGATCTAATGATCGGTCTTACCATGTGCAGGGATATAGCATCGCGTGTCTAGCGTTTTGTCGTAGGGTAACTCAAGAATGAGAAGTTACTAACATGACACAAATAAAGCCTTGAGGAGCGACGGCGATAACGCAGCGGGACGTTGCTCGTATCTACTTGAGCGTGCCGACCTCCAGCGCACTCAGCGACGCTTGCGACGCAAGTTGGCTCCACATCATGATCTGATTCAGGTTCGATGGGTGTACATCCTTCTCCGGGACGACAATGGCATCGCCGGGGTAAAGCCGCAGTTTCTTGAAATCATCTTCAAAAAACGAATGTCCCATGTCATGGCCAACTACCGACCCATCTGCGCGTAGGACAAACATCCGCTTGCGGTCCGCTTGGCGGTTGGGGCCTCCGGCGAGATGAAGATACTCACCAACCGTGGCGTGATTGCTGTACAGAAAGGCATGCGGGTTGAAAAGAGCACCAACCGCCTGTATCGTTTCCGGAATAAAGGGGACTACGAGCCGGTCGCCGTCTTCCAGGTGCATATCTGGCAGCGCGTTCAGGCCCGTGCTTTGAGGACTAATGGTGAGCACGACTCTTCCGCTGGCGCGAACCTGCCGAATGCGCGCGATCATTTCGCGATTGAGCGATGACAACTGATCTCCTGAGACCGAGGCCGACTGCCCGGCGCCACTTGCCTCACTCACCAGCCCGATGCTGTTGCGTTCCACTTGATGCTCGAGCCGATCGGCGTATTCGTTCATCTGCAGCTGCTCGGCCGCCTGGCTGCTTGCGCGGGTGAGTCTGGACCCATAGAGATAGGCCTGGCCCGTCAGGCCGCCGGCGCGGGAGACCAGCGAACGCAGCGTTTCGCCCGCCGTTGCGCTGTAGATGCCGGGATGAACAAACTCGCCCGACAGCTCCACATAGACCGTCTGTTCCTTGATGGGAAGCAGGATATCCTGCTGCGCGTAAATGGTGACCACGTCGCCGGGCTTGAGCTCGAGATCCTGAGACATGTCATGATCGAGCACCAGCTTGCCGAGAGAGAAAGGGATCAGACTGGTGGTCATAGTGGATGTGTCCAGCCGCTCGATGACCGCCTGGTTCCAATTGGTCTGCGCAGCAGGGCTTTGCACGGCTTCCGGCTTCATTGTCTCGGTACTCTCCGGAACCACAACCTGAGCCGCGCCGCTGTGCGTTCCTGGCCCTTGGACGGTCGTCAGCGGATACGTCTGGTTCTGTCGAGACATCTGGGTAGATTCCTGGGGAGAGGTCTGGCCCAGTGCGCCATCTATCGGACCTCCGGCGCTGGGAGCCACCGCGAGAAGTGGCGCGGGCAGACCGAGCCGTGTGCGCTTCCACCAATAATCGCGCTTCACAAGTGCGTCGCGTTCGGGAAGCAACTCGCTCAAACGCATGCCTTCATGCCAGAGAAAGTGCCCAGGATTGGCCACTGCTCCGCGCAGTATCACCGCATCGCGATAGTTGGAAATGATAGGGTCGATGCGCAGAATATCTCCGTCGGCCAGTACTGTTTCCAATCCCGCGGAGTCATTGGCAACTTCAAAGGCGCGGCGCTGTGCGTGCTCCTCGATGCGATCCATGAATAGCCGCGCGCCGCTTGATATCGCAGTCCTGCCGCCGGCGGCCTCGAGAAGCTGGCTGATCGGCTCTTGACCGCGCAATTCGTAGATGCCGGCCTGGCGCACGCTGCCGATGAGCGCAACCTGTGGCCCCATGGATGGAATGTACAGAACGTCGCCTGGCTGCAACTGAAGATCCCCGGATTTGTCGCCATTCACCAGCAATGCATAGAGATCGAAATCCGCGACAATCTTTCCATCGCGTTTCAACTGAACGTGACGCATTGACCCTGCGGGGGAAGGACCGCCATCGGCAAACAAGGCGTCCACCATTGTGCTCAACGCGCTCACGGCGTATTCGCCCGGCCGGCGAGCCATCCCAGCGACGTAAATCTGGATGGTATGAATTTCACCCATGTCGACGCTCAGCTCGAAATTCCGATAGACGCGTTCCATCGCACTCCTCAAGTGGGAGGGGACCTCTGAGAATGGAATGCCGGCCACATGGACCGCTCCAACCTTGGGAAGATAGATCTCACCCTCGCGGCTGACGCGCAGATTGGCGCTGAAATTGACCTGGCCCCAGACGCGGATGCGCAGTTCGTCGTCGGTGCCGACGATCAGTTCTGCCGGCGCTGGCCCGCGATCGATGGGACCGAACGAGGCCGGCTGGTTGGTGAAGAGTTTGGCCCCGTATATGGGCAGCATCTGGCCCGTTGTAGCGGCGACAAAGTTCTGGAATTCAGTCGGCGGTTCAGGAGGAACGATTAGCGTATCAGTGTTCGTTCGTCCCTTGCGGGCCGCTGATTCGGAGTAGCTGGCTCCGTTCGAGAGGCTGCCGTTGGCCGAAGCCTCGTTCGAATGGTCCGCGCCCGGCGTCTGATCCTGCGTATGCTCCTGGCCGTTCAAGGTCGAAGGAACTGCAGGCAATGGGACGGGGGTTGCCTGGCCGCTTGGGCAGCCGAGCGCACCGGGTTCGCTCCCGTCAGGGCAGGACGATTGGGCATGCAGTGCAGGTGTGAACAAGGCCAAGGATACAAGCACAGGAAGCCAGTTGAGCCCGTTGCGAGGGTGCCAGAAGCGAATGAATGAACGTTTTCTCATGTCAACCCATTCTTCCCTCATCCATCCCACGGAGTGGAAGCAAAGTGGCGGCAAAAAAATACCCTGTTCCAATTTCGAACAGCTCCATTAGTCTCTTCCCATTTTTGACGACCGACGTCTGATCTTGAAAAATCCTCCGTCTCAACTGCCCCTGACATCGCTAACGTTGGACATAGTCATCCCGGATCATCAGGAGATCAGCGGGCTTCGTAGTGAAGCTCGCTGCAATCAAGAGAAAGAATCAGCCTCGGCGCGAGGACACACCCTACAAACAGTTCGCGGCCCATACGTGGCCCTGAAATGTGCCCCATTGTGTAAATCAGCGGTTTCGGCCGCAAGGAATGATCCTGTGCCAATTCAAGAATACGAAGCGCCCTCTCGAGCACCCGGTATCATCGCCAGTTCCCGATTGATCTGGCTGCACACGATCATCAAGTGGAAGAATCTGGTAAGCGGAATAGCGATTGCGATCGTCGCGCTGGGTCTTGCCGCTGCTTTGTTGCTGCCCAGCCGTTATACAGCCACAGTATTAATCTTGCCGCCGCAGTCGGGCGGAGCATCGTCGTCTGCGGCGATGATGATGGCGCAATTGGGCGGGGTGGGAGCACTGGCTTCGGCGGGCGGCGGTCTGGGCATCAAGAATCCGATCGATCAGCAAATCGCCCTGCTGAAAAGCCGCACTGTGGAGGATGCGCTCGTGGAGCGGTTTCATCTGCAGGCACTTTACCACCGCAAATACCTGTCTGCCGCGCGCAAGAGCTGGGAGGGCCACACAACCACAGAGAACGGCCTGAAGGACGGTCTGATCCGTCTGTCGGTGACCGATCGGGACCCGCTTCGGGCTGCGGAGATGGCCAACGGCTGGGTGGAGGAATACAGGAGCTTCTCTGCAACCCTCGCTGTCACGGAAGCGTCGCAGCGGAGGCTCTTCTATGAGCGGCAATTAAGCATCGCACACGACGATCTTGCGCGCGCCGAAGAAGACATGAAGCAGACTGAACAACGCACAGGAGTGATCGATGTGGAGGGCCAGGACCGCACCATGATTGCCTCTGCCGCGGTGTTGCGCGGACAGCTTGCGGCCAAACAGGTCGAGATTCGGGCCATGCGAGAGTTTGCCGCCGATCAGAATCCCGACTTGCAAAGAGCCGAACAGGAGTTGGCGGCAATCGAGGGGCAATTGGCAGCGATGGATGCGGCCAGCGATCGTAAGACGGGTGATCTGATTGCGCCCAGGGGAACGGTGACCCAGGCTAGCCTGGATTACGCGCGTGCCTTGCGTGAAGTGAAGTATCGCGAGACCATTCAAGATCTGCTGACGCGTCAGTATGAGGGGGCGCGCGTAGACGAGGCGCGCCAGGGGGCGCTGGTGCAGATCGTCGATCCGGCCATCGCTCCAGACCGCCCAATCTACCTGTACAGAATCTGGATTGCACTGGGCGCGGTGTTTTGCTCTCTGCCTATGGCCTTGCTGACAGCGGCAGCCGCTGAGGTGATCTCCGTTCTGCGTAGCTGCCGTCTTCGTTCCGGTTCCTGGACTCTGACGCTTGAGCAGATGATTGCCGGAGGCGTGCATTGAGCCTGAGAAAGGCATTGGGTCTGGATGGCGCCGTGACCTATACGTTGATGGCGCGCCTGGTGAGCATCGTGGGCAGCACCGGGACTGTCCTGCTGATTGTTCGCTTGCTTAGTCCTGTCGAGCAGGGCTATTACTACACGCTCCTCAGCCTGGTCTCTTTGCAGATGGTCTTTGAAATGGGGTTCTCGTTTGTGATTCAGCAGTTGGCCGCGCATGAATGCGTTCACCTGGAGTTTCATGCGGATGGCAGCGTAAGCGGCGATTCGGCGGCTCATCAGCGCCTGGCTTCGACGCTGCAACTAAGTCTGCGCTGGTACACGCTGGCCGCGGCGGCGATGACCGTGATTCTTGCCCCGTTAGGGATGGTCTTCTTTGCACATCATGCGATTGCAGGCGCAGCACGGGTTGCATGGCAGGGGCCGTGGCTCGCAGCTGTACTGGCATCGGCTGCGGGACTGTGGTGCGTACCTTTCTACTCCTTTCTGGAAGGATGCGGGCAGGTGCGCGCGGTGGCCGCAATGCGGCTGCGCCAGGCGATCGCCACATCGGCATTTGCCTGGGTGCCCATGCTGCTGCATCACGGGCTTTACTCGCCGGCCATGGCGCTTGTGGGCTATGTGTGCGCAGGGCTTGCCTTCCTGGTTTCTCGCCGCCGCCTGCTTGCGGGACTGCTGCACCACCCAACACGCGAGGCCGCCATAAGCTGGAATAGCGAAGTCTGGCCATTTCAGTGGCGTATCGCAGTCAGTTGGATGTGCTCTTACTTAACCGTCCAGATATTCATCCCCATCCTTTTCGCAACACGCGGAGCGATTGAGGCTGGAAAGATGGGCATGTCGATCAGCATTACAGGGTACATGTCAGTTCTCGCACTGGCCTGGACGTCGACCAAGGCAACGCCCTTCGGCCGCCTGATCGCACGAAGGCACTTTCAAGATCTTGACCGCCTGTTTCTGAGGACGTTAAGCCAGTCCCTCGCGGTCTTCGCCCTGGTCGCACTGGCCGCCTGCGCTGTGGCCGCCCTGCTGCCTGTGATCGCGCCCAAACTGGCTGCCCGTATCGTCTCGCCGCAATTGTTTGCGCTCCTGGTGCTGGCGGCCGGGGCCAACTTCGTAGTGCAGAGCCTGGCCATACTGTTGCGTTCTTTCAAGAGCGAACCCTTTCTCATTCAATCGCTGGCCGTTGCCTTGCTCACCCTGTTGCTGGCTGCCATGACGGCGGCCCGGTGGGGCAATGGCGGTGCCGCCTTCAGTTATTTTGTCGCTACGGCCGTCATAGGGCTGCCTTTCGCATGGGCAATCTTCTCGCATGCCCGGCGCGGCTATCTGGCCGCAGACGCTCTATCAACGTGCGCCGGCGAGGCAGTATGAACCCAACCATCAGTTTCCGAGGAGCAGACGATGTTCTTGTCTAGCTGCAGAAAAGCTGTCGACACATTCGCGCCGCAGCTTGGCCGGTCGTACCGCCTGTTCCGCGACACGACCAACCGGAAACGCTCCATTCAAACTGCTTACGGCTTCAGTCTTGCGGGCGACCCAGCAATGGCCGCGGACGGCTGGGAAGCCGAAGAGGTTAAAACATTCGTTGAATTAATGAAAGCTCACGATTTCGTTCTCGACATTGGAGCGAATGTGGGGTTCTACTCCTGTCTGGCCGCCAGCCGGGGAATGCACACGATTGCCATCGAGCCAAGCGCTAGAAATCTGGCTTTCCTTTACCGAAACCTCTGGGAAAACCGGCTCTCAAATGTTGAGATCTTTCCCGTAGGCCTGGCGGGCCAGTGCGGCTTGGGGCGAATCTACGGATTTGGCGGAATATCGTCGTTCGTTCGAGGTTGGGCTCAGGCGGGCGAAAAGCAGTCCAGCCTGGTTCCCCTTACGACGCTTGACACCATCGCAGCAGGCAGGTTTCAAAACAGGAAGCTGCTCATCAAGATGGACGTTGAGGGTTTTGAGTTGGACGTTCTCGCCGGGGCGGTGAAGACCCTCAACCTGAACCCCAAACCAACATGGCTGGTGGAGATATTGCTGAACGGCGAGGTCATTCCCGGCGGGGTCAACTCTACGTTTTATGAAGCCTTCGAAGTGTTCTGGAAGGCTGGATATTGCGGCCGAAAGCTCGATGCGGCGAGAACGCCGGTAACGAAAGCCGATGTCGGCCGTTGGATTGCCAACGGATTTGTGGATTCAGAGACACATGACTTCCTTTTTTCGGCAGACTAGTTTTCATTCGCGCTGCGGCGCCAGCCGTCGGCAGCTCGAAATTCCGTGCAGGAGAGCAGGGCATGAAATACGATTATCCGTCGAGGGTCCTGATCGCCGACGGCAATCCGGCAGGCGGCGTTGCCAGCTTTGCCGAGGCTCTGCGTTGCGGCTTCGCCGAACTTGGCTTGCCCACCGAGGTGGCCGCACCGTCCAATATCCTGCGGCGGGCCGGGGAGCTGCGCGATCCTGGAGTACTGAAGATTCTCAGCCTCGCAGCTGTTTTTGCCGCTCCGGTGGCACGCCGTTCTCTTTGCATGGCCCATGGGTTTCCCTGCGCCGCACTTCAGGGCTGGCCAAGGACGCTGGCAATTCTGGCTTCCTACCGGATGGCAACCGCCAGTCGTGGGGCGCAACTGGTGACGGTTTCGGAGTACTCGGCATTGCATCTGCGAACGATCTTCGGACTGCGCGTGGATGCGATGGTCCACAACCCCATGCATCCGCTTTTTCTGGAAGACCAGCCGGGGACAAAGACAAGGCGCGAGGCCATCACCTTTGTCGGCCGCCTGCATACCGCCAAGAATCTCCATAGGCTGCTTCCTGCTATCCGCGACGTGCTGGATGAGAACCCCGGCCTTCTGGCGTGGGTGGTGGGAGATGGCCCCATGCGCAAGGCATTGGAGCGCATAGTTGCCGGCGATAAGCGCGTTGAGTTCGCGGGAGCGCTGACGTCGCGCCAAGTGCGTGATCGCCTTCGGCGTTCGCGTGTGTTTGTCTCTGGCAACCCTTCCGAACCATTCGGCATTGCATATATGGAAGCGCTTAGCCAGGGATGCGCTGTGGCCATGCCGGCTTCGGGCGGCGGCCTGGAGATTGCGCCGGGGTTGATCGGCGGTGGAATTCAACTGTTTCCCGCCTCTTTGGCTCGCTCAGGTGTGGTCTCTGCACTGCGCAAGGCCCTGGTTGCAGCGCCAGTGGCGGCGCCGCTCTCCGATTACTCGGCGCGCGCCGTCGCTGAAGCTTATTTGACAGTCGATGCCCGTTTCTCCGCAGACGGGACATATCATCCGGAGGCAGGCCGATGAGTACCGCCCCGATACGTTTTTCGTTTGCGGAAGGCGCTGGCGCTCTCAATTCGCTTCGAGCCCTCACCTTTGCTCCGACCCGTCTCGCGCTGGCCCGGATACTCGTCGTATTCAGCTTCATTTGGCCGTTTTTCAACTATCAACTTGTCGATCCCTCAAGTTTGACTGAGATCAATTTCTTGCCGGTAATTTTGGCCGCCTTTATCGTGCCGGAGGTAACGCTCCGCGAGAAGTGGTCACTTCTTTTAACGCTGCCGGTTTTTGCCGTTGCTCTGATCTGGGCTAATCCGTCCGCATGGTTGCGGCTGGCCGTCTGCATTATTCCTCTGCACTTTGTACTCAACCTAACCCGGCACCTGAAAGAGCATGGCAGGGAACTGATCCCGTCCGATCTCGCCTATCGAACACTCATCGTCTTCGTCGTGTTTTGCATGATGCAGACTGTGCAATTCAATCTGTTTCCGGTGATTCCGGAATGGCTCACCGCCGCACTCATGCAGGTTGTTCCGCGCTACTCAGCGATCCCCTACGACGATACCGGTATCCGAGGCGTGCAAGGCTGGGCCTCTGAGCCATCAAGCGCTGCGCTGGTCTGCATCGCCTTCTCCCTGGTGGCCATTCGCCAACGCCCGCAGCGGCGGTGGCGTGTGCTGGCCCTCTTTGCGCTGTTTGTGTTGTTGAACAAGTCGATCTATGCATTGGTGCTATTAATTTTGCTGACTCTTGGTTGCTTGTTCGCCTCGCGCAAAAAACTTCTCCCGTTTCTGGCACTGATACCGATGAGCCTGGCAGTGTCTGTCTATGTTGCGCAGTCCGGCCGGTTAGTTGAGTTGCGCGACAACTTCGTGGTCAGCGGCGTGAACAGCGAGTTCAACAAGGAACTCATGCGCTTTGCGCAAATGTTCTATCCACTTGAGGGCTTTCCTCGAATCTACAATCCCCCCAACCTGTACGGCAGCTTGGTGATGGAGCCGATGGGTTTGCTTCCGCTGCTTGCTGGCTACGGCAGCGTGCTTGGGGTGGTGTGGCTGGCCTACATCGTGTGGCGCAACTTTCCCCCTCGCCGGGTTACGCTGCGACCGCTGGCGTTGGTGGCGGGATTCGTTCTTCTCATGATGACCACGCCGGATTTGATTCCTTGTGTCGTGGCGCTGGCAGTTTTTCTCGTTCCCAGAACGGGGCAAGATGCCTCCGGCGCTTACCCGGAAAGCAGCGCATCCAGCGTTGCGGTTTCCAATGCAGGAGGCGCGGATTGAAACTCTCGGTGTTGATGCCGGTCTACCACAAGGAATCCTCAACCAATCTTCGGCAGTGCCTGGAAAGCCTTGCATTCCAGGCTCTTCCCGCAGATGAGATCGTCATCGTTGAAGACGGCCCGCTCGGCAAGCCGCTGGTCGCAATCATTGCCGCATACAAGAGAGATCTTCCAATCGTGTCGCTTGCCTTGCCGACCAATGTTGGTCTGGGGCCGGCTCTCCGTGCAGGCCTGCGCATTTGCCTCGGAGAGTACGTGGCCCGCATGGATTCGGATGATATAAGCTTCCGGGAAAGATTTCAGAGACAGGTGAAATTCCTCGACTCCAACCGGGAGGTCGATGTGGTTGGGAGCGCGATCGAGGAGTTTGGCGGAAACTCCAATGTGCCGGGCGCGATTCGGCGTCTGCCGGCAGCGGGCCGGGAACTGCTGCGCTTTGCACGGTTCCGAAACCCCCTGAACCACATGACAACCATGTTTCGCAAGGACTCTGTGTTGGCCGCGGGAAGTTATCAGTCCTGTCCGGGTTTTGAAGACTATCACCTATGGGCAAGGATGCTGGCGCTTGGCCACCGTCTGCATAACATGGAGGAGATATTTGTTTACGCGCGTTGTGACAACGGAATGCAAAGCCGCAGAGGAGGCCTTGCGTATCTCAGGCGGGATGTCGCCTTTCAGTTGTTTCTCTACAAGATGGGTCTTGTAACTGCGCCAATGTGCGTCAGAAACATCGCCATGCGCGCGCCAATCCGTCTTGCGCCCACCTTCGTGCGCTCAATCTGTTACGACCTGTTCCTCAGAGATGGCCCACCGCCGTCAGGAGAGCTCGATCATGGATAACCCCACAAGCTTCGGCTCGTTCATCCCTTTGCGCACGCCGCGGAGGCAAGCCAGTAAACGATCCGGCAGGTCCGGCCTGGCATCGGAGCTTGAGCATGCCGCTCTAAGTTCGGCGACGCCCCCGTACCTGATCACGGCGCTCTACCTGATTCTGCCGAATCTTCCGCTGTTGTTCTCTTCCCGTGTGTTTGGCGGGTCCACGCGCGGATACATAAGCCTGGAATACTTGTTGATAGGAGCGCTGGGTGTCTTTTTGCCTCGTTTCGTAGTCATGGCATTGCTCAGTTTTGAGCTGCTTGCGGATTTTGCTTACAGCGTATGCAATGCCTACCAATTTTCCGTTGAGGAGTTGCTGTTTTCGCTGCGCTATATCTTTGCGCTGCCGACGTCCAGGCTAATTGAGGGGTTCTGCGTCCTGGGGTTGGGCATTCTTCTCTGCGCAGTGCTGGCTCTTCTCCGGCCTCGGGGAGGGCAGCGATTCTGGACGGCAGGCGCCATGCTCGTATGCACCGCCGTGCTCATTGTCTTCGATATCATTGGCGGAGAAAGCCAAATCTGGCACAAAGACGTGGCGCGCATTTCCTATCGCGCAGCACGCACTCCCATCGCAACTCTTGTGTTTCGCCAGATCAAATTCAACATTGCCGCCAGGAAGTCGCACCTCGGAGAAGATACTCCGATGAACTCGGCATCCGATCATGCGATCTCTTTTCTCACCAACCATAAGGGTTCAATGGAATCTCCGAATGTCGTTCTGATTGTTGTCGAATCATGGGGAATTCCCCTCGACGAACATCTCGGAAGTGCCCTCACCGCACCGTATGACGATCCACGCGTTTTGCTTAAGTACGTCGTGTCCAGAGGCACAGTCCCGTTCACCGGACATACGGTGCCCGGCGAGGCGCGGGAGCTTTGTCACTCCATGATCGGATTTGGAATCCTTCACCCCGCGCCCGAGACGGTTGCGCATTGTCTGCCCGCCTTCTTTCATGCCCGGGGCTATCAGAACTTCGCTGTCCACGGTTTTATCGGGCAGAATTTCTCGCGGAGTAGCTGGTATCCCAGGCTGGGGTTCGATCGGAGTTGGTTCGGCCCGGAATTGAATCGGATGGGACTTCCAAACTGTCCAGGTTCATTCCCCGGAGTCTGCGACGGGTCCATTGCCAACTGGATAGGAGGCGAACTTCAGTCGGAGCAGCAAGACCAGCCAAGATTCATCTATTGGGTAACGCTCAACTCGCATCTAATTGAACCGGAGCATCCGGATCTTCCCGACGACGGCGTCTGCGCCACTGAGGTGGCGCTGCGGGATTCCGCGGCGCTTTGCTCATGGTTCCGTTTGGTGCGGGCAGTCAATCAATCCGTGTCGCTCACCGCTCTTGTTCCGACCGAAAGACCAACCGTCTTCGTCATAGTGGGAGACCACGCTCCGCCCTTTGGAGACCCTCAATTGCGAGCGGAGTTCTCAAGCTCGCTGGTTCCTTATGAGATGTTGACGCCCAAGGAATCTCGTCCACACTAGAAGGCGGAGCCTTAGGCTCGCAGCTCTTTGGTGTTTGTTTTTTTCGACTGGAACGTGAATCGCCTGCTGGCCAGCCAGCCCGCGAGCACCGTGATGAACCAGGTCCACGGCAGGGCAACTACCAGATCGAACACATAGTGCTCTCCGGTGGCCAGAGTCGCGAGGGCTGTAAAGAGTACGAACGCTGCCGTCACCCATTTCAGCCAGCCCCGGGTGTTCACCCACAAAAACAAAGCGGCAGTCAGGTGCATGGATGGAACGCAATTGCGCGGCGCATTCGGATCGCCAACATGGATAGGGCCGACGGCCGGGAACAGCAGGTAGCAGAAAATTACAAGGGATGGGCCCACGACGTAACTCCACACCAAGCGCGCTTTATCGAATCCCCGCGTCATGAGAATGGTCAGCAGAATGGCTGTGGGCATTGCCTCGTAAACAAAAACCGCAG
>Ga0302325_10022429_pt1 | contig 13209 bp, 7 predicted proteins | sample Palsa_T0_2_FD_201948 | JGI IMG/M metagenome (GOLD analysis project Ga0302325, IMG submission 201948) | Peat permafrost microbial communities from Stordalen Mire near Abisko, Sweden - Palsa_T0_2 | ecosystem: Environmental > Terrestrial > Soil > Palsa > Peat permafrost | place: Sweden: Abisko... | reverse complement strand
ATTCTCGCTAGTTCGGGCGGGGAAGTCGCTCTGGAACGATCTGAAATCGAAGGCTTGGTCGGCCGGCAAATCGATGGTTTGGTGGTCGCTCCCGTGGATAGCCAAATAGATACTTTTAGCGACATCCTACCCACGGGCGTTCATGCTGTGACCTTCGACCAGGTGCTGCGAAATGCTGATCTTGATTCCGTCACGGTGACCAATCGCAAAAGTGCACGAGAGGCCACCGAGCACATGGCAAGTCACGGCTTGCAAAGAATTGTTGCCATTGGCGCACGCCCACACCTCTATACCTGCAGAGAACGCGTGGCCGGTTACCGCGCAGGGATGAAAAAAGCGGCTCTTAAGCCAAGAGTGTGTCTGGTAAAGCACGAGAGCCTGTTGATCGCCGAATGGCTGGCGGAAGAAGTCTTCCGGGCGCAGAATGCTGATGCCATCCTCAGCCTGAACTGGGTTTGTACCATGCTCACTCTGCGAGCCTTGCGGCAACTGGGGAAAAAAGCAGGCCGCGATATACCCATGTTCTCTTTCGACGATTTTGACCTCGCAGACATGTTGACGCCGGGGCTGTCAGTCGTTCAACAGCCTGTCGAAATGCTTGGACGCGAAGCCGCAAAGCTATTGTTCGAACGCCTCCGCGGCCGCGGCGGCCGCTCCCGCTCGCTGGTTCTCCCCACCAGCTTGATCGTTCGACAGTCCTGCGGGTGCGAAGGTTAAGGGCTGGCGATTTACTTACCTGACTATCTCTTGCCTTTAAATCAATCGAGCAGACTGACGTCGAGTAACTCGCGTCGCCGCAGCTAGTTACAGCCCTCTCTATGCCCGTAGCGAGTGCAATCATGGCCGCGGTAGTTCAATAAGGAACTATGCCGGTAACTGCACCAACTGCATGCACGCTTCCGCCCAGTCCGCAGGGGCAAAGAAATAGAGGACAAGTGTAACCGTGGCCAGATTTTAGAGGCCTTCTGGAATGATATTGACAACGATGTCAACGGAGGCATATTGTGCTCTCCGGTAAAGGTCTCTCCGGCATTCTGTAGCAAAATCGCCGGGTCTCAAATGCCCACCAATCTGCCGGTGTTTGAGGCGACGCGTGTTCATCGAGAATTGAAAACCGGCCGAAGGATCGGTCGCAGAATAGAAAACTCTGCAGGTTTTGGAGATCGAAGTGACACCGTATGTGAGGATGTTGAGCGCCGCTCTTTCGACCGCAGGCCGTTCGATATTCGTCCTGGTCACGTTCGTTTGTATCGTGAATACCTGCGAAGGCTTGGCGTCATACACGCTCACACCCACCACCGAGGGAATGCAGCTAAAAACGCCGCAGGGGAAAATCGTTTTCGAATACAAGACAAAGATTCCAGCCGATCTACAGTCGCCTAGCGCGGCATACTTCGACCCGGTAAATGCTCCCTCTGGCGAGCGAGTCTCGAACGCCGCACCCGATGACCATCCGTGGCATCGTGGTATTTTCCTGGGCATTTTAAATTCCGAATTTCGTACTCCGGTCGATACCTCGAAACTTCCTCCCAATCACCTCGTGGGCGCCTTCAACGTAAAACGGGCCGACTTTTGGGCCTGGGGTCTCTATGCCCCCCGCGATAACCGCATCATCAAAAATCGCGACATTCAGCTCATCAACGCCGACGAGAAGCACGCTGAACTGGAGATCCGCAACGACTGGCTGGTAGACGGCCAGAAAATGGTCGAGGAAACCGACAATGTAGCCGTAGCTGAGGTCGACCACGTTTACGTCATCGACCTTACCTACCGCATCGCGCCAGTGGTCGACTTCGTGCTCAGCCAGACGGCGTTTGGCGGCTTCGCTTTCCAGGCCCAGAAGTATGGGGATTCCTACTACTCCAATGCCTCCGGCAAGGTCGATCTTCCCGGCCCGCACTACTCGTTGCCTAACTCGGATTGGCCCTCTGAGCCCTGGTATGACTACTGCATAAAGCTGAAGAGCGACGGCAAACTGGTGGGAGTGGCCGTTCTGGACCATCCGATGAATCCACCCACTCGCTGGCACAACGTGCTCTGGATGGTGAACCCCTGTATCACCTCGTTCGGCCCGCTGACGATCCATCCGAGTGAGCCTCTGATCCTCCGTTACCGGGTTGTTGTTCACGATGGAGTCACGCCCACCGACCTGCTGCAAAAGCTCTCCGTCGAATGGCGCGGAATGAAAAAGGACCCATTTACCGGTCGCCAGGGAAAGGTTGAGCAGAACTGATGAGACCGAGAGCCTGCTTCAACTTGAAACTCGGGAAAAAGACCGCCGCAGCGATCTGGCTGGCAGCTCTTTTGGGCTCGCTGTTCCTGGTGCAGTTTCGGGTATTGGCTCAGTCTCAAAACAGCCGCAAAGATCCAGGAACCATCGCGATCAAAGGACAGACACTGGATTTTCCGGACCGTCCGAAATATCCCCAGGAAGTAATCGATCGGGGTAAGACGACCTACGGGGTGAGTTGTTCTTTCTGCCATGGCTCCGATGCCAGAGGTGGTGAGGTGGGGCCGAACCTGTTGCGGTCCGCAGTGGTTCTTCAGGATCAAAACGGTGAACTGATAGCGCCGATTGTTCATGGTGGGCGAGCCCAGCAGGGCATGCCTCGGGTTGATATCACCGACGAGCAAACTAAAGAAGTAGCAGCATGGCTGCACCACTTTAATGCCACCGGCAAGACTGTCATGTACGACTCGGCTGAGATCAACATTGTCACCGGGAACGCCAGCGCCGGCGAGGCCTATTTTCAAAAGACCTGTGCCTCCTGCCATTCGGCCACCGGAGACCTGGCCGGGGTCGGCGCGCGCATTACACAGCCCAAAACTCTGCAACAAACCTGGTTACTGCCCGGGGGCGAGGGAGGCGGCTCGGGCAGAAACTCCGCGAAGGCTCTTGGGCTGCATATTCCTCCGATCACTGTGACTGTGACGTTACCCAACGGCAGGAAGTTCGAAGGTAATCTCGTCAGCATCAGCGACTTTTATGTGGGTCTCACGAACGAAACCGACGGCCCGCAAGGGTTCCGGCGTGACGGCGACATACCCAAAGTTGAAATTCATGATCCGCTCGCGCCCCATCGCGAGATTGTGCAGACGATCGCCGACAAAGACGTTCACGACGTGACGGCATATCTGGTGACCCTGAAATGACCACCGGAGCCAGGAATCTCATTTGTATTCTCGCCATGCTGCTGGCGCCCGGTACCGCCATGGCCCAGTGGTTCGACCCAGCCAAGGGTCTTGATCCACAGCAGATCTTCAATCCGCCTCAGGATGCGTGGCTGACTTATTCCGGTGATTACTCCGGTCGCCGCTATAGCCCCCTTACGCAGTTAAATCAGAGCAACGTGAAGAATCTTTCGCTCGCCTGGGCGACCCACGTGGTTGTCGGACCGGAGGGCCCGGTCGGCACACCTCCGGTGATTGTTGGCGGAACAGAGCAGGGTGTGGACGCGCGCTACCCAGTGACCGTGAAGGGCGCCATCCTGCAGGTAGGAGGCATTCTCTATGTAACCTCGCCCGACAATGCGTGGGCCCTGGATGCACGGGATGGCCATGAGATCTGGCACTACTACTGGAAAACCAAGGGCGGTACGCACACGGGCAATCGTGGCGTGGGTATGTGGCATAACTGGGTCTATCTTGAAACACCCGACAACTACCTTGTCTGTCTCGATGCCAAAACGGGCGAGGAGCGGTGGCGCAAAGAGATCGCCAGCTTTGAACTGCAGTACTTCTCGTCGATGTCGCCCATTGTGGTCGGCAATCATCTTCTGGTCGGCACCGGGGACGACATGGACGAGCCCGGTATGCTGGAGTCTTACGATCCTGACACCGGTGATCTGCAGTGGCGGTTCTATACCGTTCCCATGAAAAAGGGCGACCCCGGCGCAGAAACCTGGGCGAACATCGACGCCGCGGCTCACGGCGGAGGCAATGTCTGGGCTCCCGGTTCGTATGATCCAGAGACTCACCTCTATATTTTCGGTACCGGCAACCCCTCGCCCGCCTACACATCACAAACCCGCGGTCCTGGTGACAACCTCTTCACCTGTGCTCTGCTCGCAGTCAATGTGGACACAGGAAAGCTGGCGTGGTGGTTCCAGACGTCTCCGCACGATACCCATGACTACGACTCGGCCCAGACTCCTGTGCTGTTCGACGGAGAGTTCAACGGCAAGCCCCGCAAATTAGTAGCTACGCTTGCCCGCAATGGCTTTTTCTTTACTCTCGATCGCGTGACCGGCGAGCATCTCGTCACCAGCAAAATTACCGACACGGTGAACTGGGATATGGGCATCGACAAGCGCGGCGAGCCGATCCGCAATCCAGCGAAAGACTACGATATTGGCGGAGCGATTGTCTCCCCGAATGGCCTCGGCGTCACCAACTGGACACCGCAAAGCTATGATCCGGTGACCCGGCTTTTCTATGCTCATGTCGCTGAGACTTTTAGCATTCGTTATCTCGGCACTCTCGATCCCAAGGGAGCCATGGGCCTTACCGGCGTTCCCGGTGCCGATATGGGCTCACGTGGCAACCGGCTGGTTGCCGTCGACTACAAGACGGGCAAGATCGTCTGGTGTCACCGCTATGCCGGCGTTGGCGGCATTGATGTTCGAGGCGACTTTCCCGGTCTGCTGACCACCGCGGGCAAGTTGCTCTTCGCCACTGATCCGAACGGGGACCTGGTCGCGCGTGATCCCCTGAACGGCAAACCACTGTGGTACACAAAAATCCATCCCACCAGCGCAGCAGAAACCTACATGCTCGACGGGCACCAGTACATCCTCGTGGGCGCGAGTGACATGGTGTATGCATTCGTTCTGAACTAAGGCCTGACGTTTAAAAGGTGAAGAGACTGTGACATTTCGTAACCAGCAAGCATCACCAGGCAGAGCAACCCGGAAAGTTGCAGCCCGAGCTACCGCATCCATCCGGCTGACTATGCTTCTCCTCGCCGGCGCGCTCGTTGCGCTTGCCTTCGGCCATTCCGGTTATGCGCAGCACACCAGGCGAGTGACGCGCGTCGCGATTGTCACCGGTGAAGATAGCTACCCTGGCCATCTTTGGAAAGATACCTCCACGGAACTGAAAACTATCCTGGAGGCGGGTAAACCGGACTTTAATTTTGACGTCACCATCGAAGCCGATCCCAACTTTCTCGCGACCCCTGAGATTTTTAAATACGATGTGCTGATCTTTGATTTCAGGAACGCTGAACCGCTGGCACAGGATGAAAAAGACAAAGCCAATCTTTTAAAGTTCCTGGGCAAAGGCAAAGGTCTGGTCACGACTCATTGGGCTAACGACGCCTTTCCCTATTGGCCGGAATACAACAACATCGTGGGCCGTTCGCAGCAGCTCCACCACGACAAGCGTGGGCCTTTCACCGTCAAAATCATCGACCACGACAGCCCCATCACCAAGGGAATGGCAGACTTTCAGGCCGACGATGAACTGTACTACGACAACAAAGACGGCTCCGTCCCGGTCCAAATCCTGGCCACTGCTCACTCGAACGTAAAAGACGCTGACTTCCCGATGGCTCTGACGGTTCACTACAAGAAGGGCCGGGTTTTCAATACACCGTTGGGACATGACGTGAAGGCTCTGCAGGTGCCACAGGTGGGAGAGCTGATTCGACGGGGCACGGCGTGGGCGGCGGGAACCTTAATGTAACCGGCATCGTACTGTGATTTGTGGATGAAAAAGGTCACCTCAGGGAACCAAGGTTGCACAGAAAAGTCGGGAAATGCTGATGAAGATCTCATCTTGGGCAGAAGGGGTATCTGAACATGGACCGGCGTGAACTACTCAAAGGCTTAGCCGTCACGCCGTTCGCTCCGCGAGCCGCGGACGCGCTGGCGGGCGTGCAGGCGACAAACGCAACCACTCCGCCTCCACCAGAACGTACGCACCCGCCCACACCGGACCCTGCGCGCCCGAGATTTGTCGAAGATACCTGGCCGGGGAAGAAAAAGCTCCTTGCCATCGCTGACGCCGACGTGTGGTACAACCGCCAGCGTAACTCCTATCATCACGATGCGAGTTCCCATACCCTGGCTACGATCGAGCGGCTCGGCCGTGAGTCCGGCGACTGGATCACGGTAATCCGGACCGATTTCAAGCTGCTCACCAAAGACATCAATTACGGTCGCAATGCCCGGACCCTTGATGACTTTGACGCAGTCTTCTTCATGGGCGGCGGTTCCTGGGAAATCACCGACGAGCAAAAGGACGATCTGCTTTCGTTTGTGCACGACGACGGCAAAGGTTTCATTGGCGGTCACGCGTCGAACGGTGGCGGATGCATCGTGTGGAGGGAGTATGCGGAAATGGTCGGCGGCGATCTGGTTGCCGAGTTCCCATCCATTACGCTGCCTATCGTGGTCGAGGACCCGGCCTTTCCAGGCCTGAAGAATGTCCCCCGAGAATTTTCCTTTCGCGATCAATACACCATCCTGGGGCCGAACTTTTCCCGGGATATCGATCGCGTGATCCTCCGCCTGGATTCAAGCAGGTTCGCGGAGATGCTTGCTTCGCTGAATGCGGAAAAAGAGGGAAGCAAGATGTCTGACGAGGCATATCGTGCCCGGATCACCAAGCTGATCGGAGTTCGTACCGATGGCGATTACCCAATCGTCTGGGCGAAAAAATACGGCAAGGGCCGCGTATGGTACTCGACCTTCGGGCACATCGACACCAGTCTAGACGATCCGCACCTACAGCAGATTTACACCGGCGGCATTCGTTGGGCTTTGGGCTTGCTGGATGCCGATATCACTCCGCGGCCTTATCCCGGAAAGCCTTATCCGTAAAGCAGTCGCTCAACACAATGTGAGTTCCAAGAGGTTGTAAGTCGAACGGGAAGTCCAGGACGGTAGGGATTTAAAGGGTAGCTGGACCAGGATCAAAACACGGTCGGGCCAAGTAGCTTCGAATGGGCAGTACTTCTGGAGGTGGTATGAAAAGTTGCGCACGCAGTTTTGTCAGAGAAGGCGGAAGTTTGCTCCCCGGCATGCAAAGCCTGAGCATCCTTACTCTTCTACTACTGTTCCTGGCGGCTTCCGCCATTGCTCAAGTATCAACCGCATCAATCAACGGTGTGATCCGAGATCCCACCGGGGCCGTAATCCCCGGTGCCTCCATCGTGTTAAAGAATGTCGATACCTCGGTCGAGCGTACATCGACCAGCAACAGCGCGGGTGCGTATGGCTTTGTCAGCATACCGCCTGGGAACTATACCATCGAGTCCACCGCGAAGGGATTCAACCCGCAACAGTTGGCGCCTTTCTTGCTGGCCGTGGACCAGACCGCCACATTCGACTTTGCTCTCACCGTGGGAACGGAGACACAGGTGGTTACCGTTGAGTCGGCCGCGGCCCAGCTGAACGTGACCAACGCCAGCTTGGGCACCGTGATCGCGACCAAGCAGGTCAACGACCTCCCTCTGAACGGTCGAAATTTCACCGCCCTGCTCGCGCTCACTCCGGGCGTCGTTGCTATATCGACCGCCCAAAATGGCACCAATATCGCGGGTGGCGGTTTCGGCTCCGCCATTGCGATCGGTTCGGACTATACCTTTCCTGCCATCAACGGGCAGAGCAACCGCAGCGATTACTTTCTCACGGATGGCCTCCCCAACTACGCTGCGATCAACAGCACCTATGCGGTTGCGCCGATCATTGATGCCATTCAGGAATTCAAGGTGGTATCTCACACCGACGACGCGGAATTTGGTTCCGTGCTGGGCGGCGTCGTGAATGTGGTCACCAAGAGCGGCACCAACGTGTTGCATGGCGCCGCGTGGGACTACCTGCGCAATACGGCCTTCGATGCCCGCAACTATTTTCTTCCGACAAGCCAGTCCAAGCCCTTCTTCCATCAGAACCAATTCGGTGGGGCGGTCGGCGGTCCGGTCGTAATCCCCAAGCTATACAACGGTAAAAACAAAACCTTTTTCTTTGGGGCTTATCAAGGGTTCCGCTATTCCAGGGCGTCGGATAACGACATCCTGGTGCCCACCGCCGCGGAACTGGCCGGCGATGAAGCGGACAACGGGCAAAACCCGATTTACGATCCTTTCAGTACCGTCGCGACCCCCACGGGCTACAGCCGTACTGCGTTTCCAAACAATCAGATTCCGCAAAGCCGCATCGACCAAAGAATGGTCACCTGGGCAAAATTTATTTACCCTACGGCGGGCCCCTTCTTCAATCCTACGGGCAACGGCTCGTTCTCGGCGAACGCGGTCGACCCCACTCCCCAGGTGCAAAAGTTCAACGAATTCAGTGTCCGCCTCGACCAGACCTTCGGTGCCAAAGATTCTGCATGGTTCCGCTATGGGTTCAGCGACTCGACGCTCACCCAGTCCGCCGGTCTTCCGTCGTTACCTAGCAGCCTGATCATCAATTCGCGCAATTTTGGCGGCAACTGGGTCCATGTCTTCGGCCCCACGCGCATCGTGCAGTTCCAAGGCTCGCACACCGAAGTGCTCGACAACGGCGTCAACGAATTTAGAGCTCCCACGGCCGATCTCATCAGTGCCGTTGGCTGGGACCCCTCTTTCGTCAGCAATTTCACCTCGGGGCGCAGCTTCGTTCCGGAGTTGGGCATTCAGGGGATCACCGCAAACGGCGAGGAAATCAACCTCACCCCCTTCGCTACGGACAACACCGCCTACCAAGGCAGCATTACGCAAATTATCGGCAACCACACTGTGAAGTTCGGGCTGGGGTGGGTCACGACCGGTTTTGCCAGTACCATCAACTACACCCAACTCGGCTTTAACGATCCGCAAACGTCTGCGCCCCAATTCCCCAGTCAGGCGACAGGCAACGGTTTGGCATCCTTCCTGCTGAACGTTCCCCAGTCCGCACAACGCCGCAACGTCGACGAACTGGAAAGGCCTGGCGGTGTCTTAAGCGCCTACCTGCAGGATTCCTGGAAGGCAACCCCCAGACTGACCTTGAATTATGGTTTGCGCTACGACTACACGTTCATACCGGGGTACGGGGCCAGTAAGACCATCGGCAAGAATGGCGGGCCTGAAACCGGCGATATGGATTGGGACAACGGCACCTACATCGTGCAGTTGGTGCCGCCTGCGTGCTCAGTCCGCGGCTTTGCTCCCTGCATTCCGGGTAATGGAACTCTGCCCGCCCATGTTGTGGCGAGTCCCAACGGCAGGATAAGCCACAACGTGCATACCAACTTCGGGCCGCGTGCCGGCTTTGCTTATAAGGTTGACGACAAAACAGCGGTTCACGGCGCCTTCGGCATCGTCTACGACAACTGGGCGGCGGTTACCCAGATGGTGCAGAACGCCGAGGGTTCGTGGCCTGATATCGGTAACCCGGACCTCCCGCAAGTCAACGTACCCAGCACCACATCGCCGACGCCGACCGTTACCTCCCAGAACCCCTTTGGGGGCACCCCGGGGGGCGGCCTGTTCCCGGCTGCCACCCCATTTATGGACAACGATTGGTTCTTCGACCCCAATTATAAGAATGCTTATTCTGAGCAGTGGAACTTCGGCGTGCAGCGGCAACTCAACAATTCGACTTCCTTAAAAGTGGACTATGTCGGCTCTGGCTCGCACCGCACCAATATCGGGGGCTATTACAACACCTCTCTCACACCCGGTCCCGGGGACCCGCAGACAAGGGCGCCCTATCCCTATGGCATTGCAACGCTTTACGACCACGGTGTCGGAAGTTCCACCTACAACGCCCTTCAGGTGTCACTGGATAAGCGCTATACCAGTGGCTTGTCCTACCAGCTAGCCTACACCTGGTCCGAAAGCTACACGGCAGACGACGGTTGGTTCAACTCGGAAGGTCTCACCGTGCAGGATGCGTACCACCCCGGCGCGTCCACAGGTTACTCTGGAACGAACGTGCCCCAGGCGCTCGCTATCAACACTATTTATGATATCCCGGTCGGTCCGGGCAGGAGATTTTCGACCAGCAACCGCTTCGGCGACTACATCCTGGGCAACTGGCAGCTCAACACTATCTTCAACGCCCGCAGCGGCCAGAACCAGACCGTGGTCGACAGCGCGGACGTTGCCAATATCGGCAATCCCAACACCTATGAACGCGCGAATATGGTAGGTAAACCCTTTTCCGGGTTTACCAAGTCGAAAAACGAGTGGTTCAATACCGCGGCATTCGCCATTCCCGCACAGTACACGTTCGGGGACTCGTACCGTGGTCTTATCCGAGGCCAGCGATTGATCAATTTCGACACCTCGGTGATTCGATCGTTCCCCCTCTGGGAGGGGATTACGTTCCAATTTAAGGCTGAAGCCTTCAACCTTTTCAACCATACAGTCTTCGGTCTAAATGAGTACGGCAGCACCGATATCAATAGTCCGAGCACCTTCGGATCGGTCGACGGTCAGCAGGCAAACACCAATCGAGAACTGCAATTTGTCGGCAAGATTATTTTCTAAGAAACACAAGCGGACCGCGCGGCCGAAGCCTTTATGGGGCGGCCGCGTATACCATCGTAAGGAGGATTAGGACGAACGACGAGCCAGATGCCTTTAGCGTCGATCAAAGTCGGAGCACCAGCAAAGGCATGACCTGGAAAAAGAAGTCTCCACCAGAAGCCAGCCGCGGATTGCGGAGGGTGGCGTTGTGGGTATTCCTGTTTGTATGCCCAGTGCTCCTGTTGAGGACAAGTGGCGGGGCGGCTAAGAGCGATACTGTCGTCACCCATGCCGGCGAATCCAACGACGGATATGTCGGCTCCCAGGCTTGCTCCGCGTGCCATCAGGGAATCTATCAACAATTTACGAAGACCAGCATGGGCCGTTCGATGTCCCTCGTGACGCCGGCCTCGCTCAAGAACATCCCCTCCGGATCTCATTTCAATGAACGGTTGAACCGGAATTTTGAGGCATTCTCTCTCGACGGAAAACTTTACCAAAGCGAATCGGGTATGGGGAGCGACGGCAAGGAAAGTTTTCGAGACGTCCACCAGATCGAATGGATTATTGGTGCCGGAGTAAACGGTTTTGGAGCCATCACTCGTAGAGACGGGTATCTCTTTCAGGCGCCGCTGTCCTTCTACTCCCGGCCCATGAGTTGGGAGCCTTCCCCGGGATACCAATCTATCGATCTGGGCTTCAATCGGCCGATCAATGCCGGCTGCATTTTCTGCCACAGCGGTCGATCGAAGCCAGTGACCGGAACCAATGGGAAATTCGATAGCGAGCCATTTTCAGAATTGGCCGTTGGTTGCGAAAATTGCCACGGCCCCGGCGCCCCACATATCCGGACCGTATCCGGCGGGAGTCCTCAGCCGAAGCAAAACGCTGCGCGGGTCGATCCCCAGATCGTTAATCCAGCTCGTCTTACTCCGTATCTCGCAGACAACATCTGCATGGGCTGCCATCAAACTGGCGATGTGCGCGTTCTCAAGCCCGGGAAGACTTACCAGGATTTTCGTCCTGGAAGTCCACTCGACGACACCCTCTCGATCCTGATGGTTCCGCCTCTTCCGGAATCTCCTCCCACGGCAGACCACGTTGAGCATTACTATTCCATGACCCTGAGCAAATGCTACCGCGCGAGCGCCGGTCGCATGAGATGCATCACTTGCCACGATCCTCATGTGGAGCCGTCAAGCGAAGAGGCGCCGGCCTACTTTGCGGGCAAATGCCTCAGTTGCCATACGAACCAAAGCTGTAAGTTGACCCTGGCAACGAGAATGCAGCGAAACCCGCCCAATGACTGCATAGGCTGCCATATGCCGAAGCGCGACGTCCAGACCATCTCCCACGCGAGCGCCACAAATCATCGCATCGTGGCCAGACCTGACGAGCCGTTTCCAGATGTCACCTTCCACCAGACGACTTCGCTGCCCGATCTGATCCACGTCAACCCAGCTCCCGGGCAGGCCGGCGTTCCGCCGCCATTGCTGACACAGTTGGCGGCCTACGGTGAGTTGGCGCAGAACAAGCCCGAATACACCGAGGCTTATCTCAAGGTTCTCGGCCGGCTGGAGCAGACCGAGCCCAATGAGCCTTTGGTACAGGCCGCGTTGGGACGGAGAGACTTGAAAAAGGGTGACTTTCAGGCCGCGGCCGCGCATCTGCGGCGTGCACTGGAAAATGACGCAACCACAGCGACGACCTACTCGGATCTGGCCGACGCTTTGGCGCACATGGGGGAAGCTGAGCAGGCGATTCCACTGCTGGAGAAGGCCATCGGTCTGAACCCTTTTGATCCATTCAGCCGCAAAACGCTGATCGTGCGCTTGATCGAGACGAAACAGTATCCTGGAGCAGAGACTGCGCTGGAGCAATATGTGGAGTATTTCCCACAAGACGGTCTCATGCGCCAGGCACTGGCCCGCGCCAAGGCGAATAGCCCGCAACCGTGAGCGAGCAGAGCCGTACCCTTGTACCTTCTCGACTACGAAAACTGAAGGCTGGGTGCCGCGCGCGTCGGCATGGTTAAAGAATATCAGTCTTGTCCAAATTGGTTCTTTCGATCTGCTGCTATGGAGAGCCCGTAGGGGACAAGCGATAGCTCAGGGATATGGGAACCAGTCCCGCAGGGACGGCTGAACTTAGCCCAGGACGTTAGTCCTGGGTACAACGTGAAACATGATTAAGTCCCGCAGGGACGGCTGAAGACTTTCCAGGATTTCGTCGCGGCCTATTTCCAGCCGTCCCTGCGGGACTGGTCGTGCTTGTAAATCCAACCCAGGACTAGCGTCCTGGGCTAAGTTCAGCCGTCCCTCCGGGACTGAACTTGGAAATCGAGTTCTCACACACCCTCTAAAGCCGTGCCCGTTCATCACGGCAATCCGAGAACACGCTGCCCTCTCGACGGCGGCTGATCAACGAAAGCAACCTGATTTTGTTCGGCCAAGCTCTCTTCAAGGCGATCAACAGGTTACATCGTCAAACAGGCAGTTAATCGGCTAATTTGGACACCCTTGAAAGAATATAAACTTTGAGGTGCGGTCCTCCCATCCGTCAGCATGATCCATCGCGAGCACACTTTCGGCCTCTGTGTTGAACTGCGCGTCTCGCGTTTGCGGCTTCTCGCGGTGGTCACGTTTTATGTGTTGCCCATAACGCTCGCGGCGCAGAGTGTTTCCTGCAAAGGACCCAGCGACCTGGAGCAAACCGTCGCCTCGAATCCGTCCGCCGCCGCCTTCAATACGCTTGGCACCTACTTTGCC
>Ga0302325_10022427_pt1 | contig 13209 bp, 13 predicted proteins | sample Palsa_T0_2_FD_201948 | JGI IMG/M metagenome (GOLD analysis project Ga0302325, IMG submission 201948) | Peat permafrost microbial communities from Stordalen Mire near Abisko, Sweden - Palsa_T0_2 | ecosystem: Environmental > Terrestrial > Soil > Palsa > Peat permafrost | place: Sweden: Abisko... | reverse complement strand
ACTGTGAGGCTGGTCAGGAGGGAACGGTCCCGGGCCGACGGGACCGCTCATCGATGGAGCTAAGGCGCTTTTTCCGCGCACCGCTGCTGCTCATAGCCGTAGCGGTGCTCTTGCTGCTTTTCGTGCTTGATTACGCGAATTCCGGGAGTTCGTATCAGCAGGTCGACACCTCCGAGATCGTCAAGCTCATCGGTGCGGGCCAGGTCAAGAGCGCGCTGATCACCGACAAGAACCAGACGATCCAGGTCACGACCAAGGCCGGCAAGGACCTGGAGGCGGACTGGGTCTCGGGTCAGGGCCTGCAGCTGCAGAATGAGCTGCAACTGCAATATGACAAGGGCAACTTGCCGCAGGGATACAACATCAGCATCCCGAAGAGCAACGCGCTGCTTGACCTGATCCCGACCGCTCTCATCTACCTGGTGATCTTCCTCGTCTTCTTCTTCATGCTGTCGCAGATGCAGGGCGGCGGCAACAGGGTGATGAACTTCGGCAAGTCGCGCGCCAAGCTGATGACCAAGGACACGCCGAAGACGACGTTCGCGGACGTGGCCGGCGTGGACGAGGCCATCGAGGAGTTGCAGGAGATCAAGGAATTCTTGCAACAGCCGGCGAAATTCCAGGCGATCGGGGCCAAGATTCCCAAGGGCGTGCTGCTCTACGGCCCGCCGGGTACGGGCAAGACCCTGCTCGCCCGGGCGGTGGCCGGCGAGGCCGGCGTGCCGTTCTACTCGATCTCCGGTTCGGACTTCGTCGAGATGTTCGTCGGTGTCGGCGCGTCCCGGGTCCGCGACCTGTTCGAGCAGGCCAAGGCGAACGCTCCGGCGATCGTGTTCGTGGACGAGATCGACGCCGTGGGTCGGCACCGCGGCGCGGGTCTTGGCGGCGGCCACGACGAGCGCGAGCAGACGCTGAACCAGATGCTGGTCGAGCTGGACGGCTTCGACACCAAGGGCGGCGTCATCGTCATCGCGGCCACCAACCGGCCCGACATCCTCGACCCGGCGCTGCTGCGGCCTGGCCGCTTCGACCGGCAGATCGTGGTGGCCCAGCCGGACCTGGCTGGCCGCAAGGGGATCCTGCGGGTGCACGCCCGCGGCAAGCCCATCGCGCCCGATGCCGACCTGGACATCATCGCCCGGCGTACGCCCGGGTTCACCGGCGCCGACCTGGCCAACGTGATCAACGAGGGCGCGCTGCTGACCGCGCGGCACAACGGCAAGCAGATCACGATGGAGTCGCTGGAAGAGGCCATCGACCGGGTCATGGCGGGCCCGGAGCGCAAGAGCGTCCTGCTCTCGGAGAAGGAGCGGAAGGTCATCGCCTATCACGAGGGCGGCCACGCGCTGGTCGGCCACGCGATGCCGCACGCCGATCCCGTGCACAAGGTGACGATCATCCCGCGCGGTCGTGCGCTCGGCTACACCAGCGCGCTGCCGACCGAGGACAAGTTCCTGGTTACCCGGGCCGAGATGCTGGACCAGCTGGCCATGCTGCTGGGCGGCCGCACCGCCGAGGAGCTCATCTTCCACGAGCCCACCACGGGTGCCGCCAACGACATCGAGAAGGCGACCCAGATCGCCCGTGGCATGATCACCGAGTACGGCATGAGCGAGCGCCTGGGCGCGCGCAAGTTCGGCCACGGTGACGCCGAGCCCTTCCTGGGCCGTGACATGTCGCACAGCCGGGACTACTCCGAGGAGATCGCCTCCACGATCGACGAGGAGATCCGCCGCCTCATCGAGTCGGCTCACGACGAGGCCTGGGAAGTCCTCGTGCAGTACCGTGACGTGCTCGACGCGCTGGTGCTGCGCCTGCTGGACAAGGAGACGGTGGGCAGGAAAGAGGTCCTCGAGATCTTCGCGACGGTGCAGAAGCGGCCGGTCCGCGGCTCGTACACGGGCTACGGCAAGCGGCTGCCTTCTGATCGTCCGCCGGTCCTGTCGCCCAAGGAACTCGCCCTGGCGGCCGCTGACGGCGGTACCGGGAACGGCGGCATGGTGCTGCCCTCCAACGGCCAGTCGTTCGGCTTCAACCCGCCGGGCGCCGGATCGCCGGGCGCCGGCCACGGCGATGAGCCAGGTCACGGCGAGACGAGTGGTAACGGATGACCCAGGACGCTAACGGCGGGGCCTTCGACCTGCCGCGGATCGAGCGTGCGGTCAGGGAGATCCTGGTCGCGATCGGGGAGGACCCGGAACGGGACGGCCTGCGTGATACACCGGCCAGGGTGGCGCGGGCCTACGCGGAGCAGTTCGCCGGGCTGCGGCAGCGCCCGGCGGATGTGCTCACGACCGTGTTTGACGTCGGCCATGACGAGATGGTCATCGTCAAGGACATCGAGGTGTACGGGACCTGCGAGCATCACCTGGTCCCGTTCGTCGGCGTCGCGCACATCGGCTACATCCCGAACGTCAAGGGCCAGATCACCGGGCTCTCCAAACTGGCCCGGCTGGTCGATGTCTACGCCCGGCGCCCGCAGGTCCAGGAACGGATGACCAGCCAGATCGCCGATGCCCTGGTGGACACCCTGGAGCCGCGCGGCGTGGTCGTGGTGATCGAGGCGGAGCACCTGTGCATGACGATGCGGGGGGTGCGCAAGCCGGGCGCCAGGACGGTGACCTCGGCGGTGCGCGGCTCCTTCCGCGACAACGACGTGACTCGCGCCGAGGCCATGAGCCTTATTTACGGCCGCCGCTAAAATTCACCGCCGCCACTGAACGAAACCGCTTCCCGCCGCGTCTGTGTATTAGGTAGGTTCGCCAGATTCGGCGGGGGAAAGCGAAGTTAAATTCCGGGACATTCCGGTGAGCGGTTACTGACTTCTTCCCGTCAGGCCAGGACCTTTGCCTAGGCTTGGAGGTACCGTGAACGCAGGACGCGAGGTGACGCGATGAGCACGCTCACCCATCGTGATCTAGGGCCTGATAAGGAAGCTGCCGAGATGAGCGACAGCGACGACGCTGGATACGGTGACGCGGCGAACCTGCCGACACTCGAGGTGGCCGGTTCGCCGGCCCCCGCCGAGCCGGAACACTTTGCCGACCGCAGGCGGCAGCACGCCTGGGTGCCTGCCATCGCGGCGTTGCTCACCATGCTCATCGGCCTGTCGGACATCATCGATATCTTCAAACCCGGCTGGCCGCACCGGCTGCACAACGTCAGCCACCTCGTGCCCGGGACGCTGACCAACGTCACCCGCAGCGCCGACGTCATCATCGGCCTGATGCTGCTGCTGCTGGCGCACGCCCTGCGCCGCCGTAAGCGGCGGGCCTGGCAGGCAGTCGCGGCGCTGCTCGCGTTCGACATCGGCATCCATTTCGCCCATTCGCAGCATCTCGTGACCGCGGTGATCGCGATCGTGCTGCTGATAGCGCTGCTCTACTTCCGGGACGAGTTCTACGCCGAAGGCGACCAGCGCAACCGCTGGCGGGCGCTGCGGGCCATTGTCGCCCTGGTGGTCGCGGACGTCGTGATCGGGCTGACCTACATCCTGCTGGCCCGCGGGCTGGAGACTGACTACTCGTTCAGCCAGCGGGTGTGGGAGGTCATCACCGGGCTGGTCGGGGTGTCCGGGCCGGTGCAGTGGTCCCCGGAGGCGCGCGGCGACCTGTTCGGCATCCTCACCAGCGCGCTCGGCCTGTTCACCCTCATCGTCGCCGCCTACCTGTTCTTCCGTCCGGCTGAGCCCAGGGCGAGGCTCGCCAAGGCGGACGCGGCCCGGGTCAGGGAACTGCTCGCCAAACACGGGGACCGGGACTCGCTCGGCTATTTCGCGCTGCGGAACGACAAGAGCGTGATCTGGTCGCCGACCGGCAAGGCCTGCATCTGCTACCGCGTCGTCTCCGGGGTCATGCTGGCCAGCGGCGACCCGATCGGCGACCCGGAAGCCTGGCCCGGCGTGATCGCCCCCTTCATGGACGAGGCGGCCCGGCACGCCTGGGCGCCCGCCGTGATGGGCTGCAGTGAGCTCGGCGCGGAGGTGTGGTGCCGCGAGGGTCACCTGACCGCGCTCGAACTCGGCGACGAGGCGATCGTGAACGTGGCTGATTTCAGCCTGTCCGGCCGGTCGATGCGGAACGTCAGGCAGATGGTCAACCGGGTGGCGAAACACGGCTACGTGGCCGAGGTCCGCCGGCTCGGCGACATACCGCGCACCGAACTCGACAAGATCGTCGAAGTGGCCGATTCCTGGCGGGGCAGCCACACCGAGCGCGGCTTCTCGATGGCCCTCGGCCGGATCGGCGACGATGAGTGCGTGCTCGCGACCGCGACCGAGGGCGGGGTGGTCCGCGCGGTGCTGCAGCTGGTCCCCTGGGGCGCCGACGGCCTGTCGCTCGACCTCATGCGGCGGGACAAGGCCGCCCAGCCCGGGCTGAACGACTTCCTCATCACCGAGACCATCAAGGCAGCTCCCGGCCTCGGCGTGAAGCGGATATCGCTGAACTTCGCCGTCTTCCGGGCGGCGCTCGAGCGTGGCGAGCGGATCGGCGCGGGCCCGGTGCTCCGGGCCTGGCGGTCCGTGCTGATCTTCATGTCCAAGTGGTTCCAGATCGAGTCGCTGTACAAGTTCAACGCCAAGTTCTGCCCCGTCTGGCAACCGCGGTTCTTCGTCTTCCCGAGCAGCAAGGACGCGCCGAGGATCGCGCTGGCCGCCCTCCAGGCGGAGGCGTTCCTGGTCCTTCCGAAGCTTGAGCTGCGCCGGATTACCCGCAGGACCGCCCGCAAGCTCGGCCTGGGCCGGCTCAGGCGCCTGCGCCGCAAGCAGGTGCCGCAACGGTGAGCCCCGCGGCAGGTCACCTTCCGGGCTTGCCGAGACCGGACCGGTGCCTGGTCATGGGCGTGGTGAACGTCACGCCTGACTCTTTCTCCGACGGCGGTCAGTGGTACGGGGCGGATGCCGCCATCGCGCACGGCCTGGAACTGGCCGCCCAAGGCGCCGACATCGTGGACATCGGCGGTGAGTCCACCCGGCCCGGGGCCCAGCGCATCTCCCTGGACGAGGAGCTGCGACGGGTCAGCCCCGTCGTGACCGAGCTCGTCGCGGCCGGCCTGCCGGTGTCCATCGACACCATGCGGGCGCCGGTCGCGGAGTTCGCGCTCAACGCCGGCGTGCAGCTGGTCAACGACGTGAGCGGCGGCCTGGCCGATCCAGCCATGCCCCGCCTGGTCGCCGCGGCCGGGGTGTCCTACGTGGTGGTGCACTGGCGCGGCCACAGCCGCGACATGGACACCCGCGCGGTCTACGCCGACGTGGTGAGTGAGGTCCGCGACGAACTGTCCCGCCGGGTGGACGCGGTGATCGGCGCGGGGGTCGATCCTGGCTGCATCGTGCTTGACCCCGGCCTCGGCTTCGGCAAGCGTCCCGAGCACAACTGGCCGCTGCTCGCTCACCTCGCCGACGTGGCCCAGCTCGCCGGAGGCACCTTCCCCGTTCTCGTCGGGGCCTCAAGGAAACGCTTCCTCGGAAACCTGCTGGCCGGACCGGACGGGACGCCGCGGCCGTTCGAGGAGTGCGACGGGGCCACAGTCGCGGTCACGGCGCTGGCCGCCGCCGCAGGCGCCTGGTGCGTGCGCGTGCACCAGGTCCCGCTGAACGCGGACGCCGTCCGCGTCGCCTCCGCCTGGCGCCGCGCCGCCGCCGTCCCGGATGCGGCTGCCGGCCGGCCATGACCGTCCGGCGGCGCGTGGTACTGGCCGTCGGAGCGAACCTGGGCGACCGGCTAGGTACCCTTCAGGGATGCGTGGAAGCAATCGGCGGACTCCCGGATACTGACGTGCTGGCGATTTCACCCGTCTACGAGACCGCTCCGGTGGGCGGTCCGGCTCAGCCCGACTACCTGAACGCGGTGCTCGTCGCGGCCACCGGTCTTAGCCCGCGTGACCTGCTCGAGGCGGCCCACCGTATCGAGGCGGAGTTCGGCCGGGTCCGGGCGGAACGGTTCGGGCCGCGCACGCTCGACATCGACATCATCAGCTACGCGGCGCAGGTCAGCAGCGATCCGGTGCTGACCCTGCCGCACCCCCGCGCGCACGAGCGCGCGTTTGTGCTTGTGCCGTGGCACGATATCGACGCCGACGCCACGGTCCGCGGACGAGGACCGGTCCGGGATCTGCTCGCGGGCCTGGACGCCGGCGGCATCCGGCGTCGGCCCGACATGGTTCTCCGGCTGCCCAAGGTCCCCCCGCGGCCCAAGGTCCCCCCGCGCCCCAAGGTCCCCCCGCGGCCCAAGACCGGCCCTTCGGCTGAGGCGATATGAAACCGACCCGTCCGTCGACGCTAGCTACGGTCGCTGTCGTTTTCGCGCTCGCGGCCTGGCTCCTGCTGCACCTGATCTACCAGCGGCTTCCGCCGTTGCCGTGGACGGGAGCCCCGGCGCTGCTGCTGGCGGCCGCATTGGAGGCATGGACGGGCCGCGACCTGCGGGCCCGGATCACCGGCCGGCGCGGGGTTAACGGGACCAAGCCTCCCGACCCGCTTTTCGTGTCGCGGATGGTCGCGCTGGCCAAGGCCAGCTCGCTGGTGGCCGCAGCGGTCGCCGGGCTCGCGGCCGGTGTCGACATCTACCTGAGCGGGTCCCTGAACGCCTCGGTGCCGCGTCAGGATGAGCTCACCGCGGCCGTGACGCTCGCCGCCGCCGTTCTGCTGGCCTGCGCCGCGCTCTACCTCGAATTCTGCTGCCGCGTTCCTGACCCGCCCGGCCGCGACCCAGACGACGAACTACCCCCACTGCGCTAATCCGGCCGCACTCCGCGAGCGTGCGGCCCAATATATCTTTCGATTGTCCAGGTATTGCTCCTCGGCCTCAGGCCGGCATATTCCTGCTGGTGGGCTATTTGTCGCAGGGCTTGCTTGGCGGTGAATTGTGATGTGAATTAACTGCGTGTCGCCGCGGCTCCACTTCGTGTAATCACTCTCCGCTACCGTGCGCGGGTGAACGCCTACAACCGGCTCTTTACTGGCAAGGCCGCTAAGGCCGATTTCCTCGGCCATCTCCGCGCTGGTTAGGTACCGCCGATGCGTGCAAGGTCCTCCGTGTCTCTGCCTGGGGAAGAGCAAGAACGTGCAGGTGAGGACCTATGCCGCCGGGGGTCTCGTGGCTTGCGCGGCGGTGGTCCCTTGATGCGCGGGCGGCCTTGGCGTCCACGCGCTGGGACCGTATGTTCACCGGATCACCGCGATTAATTCGCGCAACACCGTCCATTCTCGGCGGAAACGAGGTGGACCTGCCGATTTCCGCTCCGATCAGAATTTGCGGTGTCTAGATCGTGATCCTCGGTCTCGGGACGCCGGTGGCCGGGGCGGCGCCACGGTTTCTCCAGGCTTCGCCTTCTTACCTCCTAGCCGCTCACTAGGGCGCTGGGGACGCAGCATACCCGCTTGGTATCCGGCGCCCTTCGCGTGGCTATCCTGGTCACCGCAGCATCCGCCGTCCGGTACCCGCAGGACTGGAACGAAATGAAGCCTGATCATCAACCGCATTCTGAGCGAGGTCCGGCCGCGCCGCACCCGGCCCGGCTCGCCGTCGGCGTCGTCGGCGCGGGACGGGCAGGTACCGCGCTGGGGGCCGCGCTCGCCCGCGCCGGGCACGCGGTGGTCGCCGCGTCCGCGGTATCCGAGGCCTCCGTGGCCAGGGCGCGCGCGACCTTCCCCGATGCTGTGATCACCGAACCCGCCCAGGTTCTCCGCCACGCCGACCTGGTCTTGCTCACCGTGCCCGACGACGCGCTGCCCGGCCTGGTGGCCGGGCTGGCAGCGACGGGAGCGCCGGTCCAGGGCCGGATGCTCGCGCACGCGAGCGGGCGCCACGGCCTGGCGGTGCTCGAGCCGACCACCCGCCTAGGCGGACTGCCGCTGGCTCTGCACCCGGTGATGACCTTCACCGGGCGCGGCGACGACGTGGACAGGCTGGCCGGAACGTGCTTCGGGGTGACCGCGCCCGACGCGCTCAGGCCCGCGGCCGAGGCCCTGGTGATCGAGATGGGCGGCGAACCTGTCTTCATCTCAGAACAGAACCGGAACCTGTATCACGCGGCGCTGGCCGGCGCGTCCAACCACCTGATCACGCTGGTGGCTCAGGCCGGGGATCTGCTCCGGACGGCCGGGGTGGCCGAGCCCGCGCGCCTCCTCGGGCCGTTGCTCTTCGCCTCCCTCGACAACGCGCTGCGGTTCGGGGACGCAGGCCTGACCGGTCCGGTCGCCCGCGGCGATGCGGAGACGGTGGCCGCGCACGTGATGGCCCTGGAGGCCGCGCCGTCGGCGTCGGCGGCCGCGGTCGCCGGTTACATCGCGATGGCCAGGCTGACCGCGGATCGCGCGCTGGCGGCCGGTCTGCTCAAGCCGGCCGACGCGGAGCGCCTGCTCGATGTTCTCGGCGGCCGCCCGTGAGCGGGCGCGCCATCGGCGGGCCGGCGCAGGGCGGGCCGACGGCGAGCGGGCCGACGGCGAGCGGGTCGGCGGCGGACGGACCAGCCGTGGTCGGGTCGGCGCCGCTGGTGCTCGCGCGGACCAAGGCCGAACTCGCCAGCGCGCGCGCCGGCCTGGACCTAAGGAACGGGCCCGTCGTCCTGGTGCCGACCATGGGCGCGCTGCACGCCGGGCACGGCACGCTGCTGCGCGCGGCCGGGGCGCTCGCCGGACCGGACGGCAGCGTCGTCGTGTCGATCTTCGTCAACCCGCTCCAGTTCGGGCCGGGTGAAGACCTCGACCGCTATCCCCGGACCCTGGACGATGACCTGGCCATGTGCGCCAGCACGGGGGTAAGCCTGGTCTTCGCGCCGTCCGCCGCCGAGATGTACCCGCACGGCCAGCCGGAGGTGACCGTCGATCCGGGTCCGGCCGGGCAGGTGTTCGAGGGCCAGTTCCGGCCGGGCTTTTTCGACGGCGTGCTGACCGTGGTACTGAAGCTGCTTCACCTGATCCGCCCGGCCATCGTGGTCTTCGGTCAGAAGGATGCGCAGCAGCTCGCGCTCGTCCGCCGCATGGTCAGCGATACGGACGCCGGCATCGACGTCGAGTCGGTGCCGACCGCCCGCGACGCCGACGGGCTCGCCACCTCGAGCCGGAACCGCTACCTTTCCGCGGCTGACCGGAAGGTAGCGCTCGCCCTGCCGCGTGCGCTAAGCGCGGGCCAGGCCCGGGCCGCCGACGGCGCCTCGGCCGTGCTCAGCGCCGCCCAGGAGATCCTGCGGTCCGAACCCGCGCTGGCCGTCGACTACGTCGCGGTGGTCGACCCGCGCACGTTCACCGCGGTGCGGCCAGATCACGGCGGGCCCGCCTTGCTGGTGGCGGCGGCCAGGGCGGGCGGCACCCGGCTGATCGACAACGTGCCCCTGGTGCTGCCGGCCGGACCCGGCGGCGGAAGGCTCAGCGACGCTGCCGCGGAAGGGCGGGCCCGTGATGCTGCTGACGATTGACATCGGGAATACCAACACGGTTCTCGGCGTATTCGACGGGGATCAGGTGATCGAGCACTGGCGGATTGCGACGGTCCCTGACCGGACCGCGGATGAGCTTGCCGTTGTGCTGCACGGCCTGCTCGCGGCGAGCAGCACGTTCACCGAAAGGGATATTGGCGGTATATCGCTGTGCTCGACCGTACCTTCGGTGCTGCACGAGATGAGAGAGATGTGCGAGCGCTATTACGGTCGCCTGGAAACGGTCATCGTGGAGCCCGGGGTAAAGACGGGCGTGCCGGTGCGGACCGATAACCCTAAGGAAGTAGGCAGTGACCGGATCATGAACTCGCTCGCGGCGGTCCACCTTTACGGCGGTCCAGCGATAGTAGTGGATTTCGGGACCTCCACAAACTTCGACGCCGTCAGCGCGCGGGGCGAGTTCGTCGGCGGCGCACTCGCGCCCGGAATCGAGATATCCGTGGACGCACTGTCACGCCGGGCCGCCCAGTTGCTTAAGGTCGAGCTGACCAGGCCGCCTCGCGTCATCGGCAAAAACACCGTGGAGTCATTGCAATCCGGCATCGTCTACGGGTTCGCCGCTCAGGTCGAGGGAATTGTCCGGCGGATGGCGCTCGAGCTATCGCCGGCCGACCCGGACGCGGTGACCGTCATCGCCACCGGCGGCCTCGCGCCACTAGTCATCGACGAAGTAAGTGTCATTGACGCTTACGAACCTTGGCTCACCCTGATCGGCTTGCGGCTCGTCTACGAAAGGAACTCGGGCCAGGCCGACACCCGGGCGCAGTAACTGGCTCCTCAGCCGATCCTGACGGCTCCGACGTAGGGATCCAGGGAGATCGGCTGGACCTGCACCGGCTGGCCGAAGTCGGGAGCATCGATCATCATCCCGTCGCCGATGTAAATCCCGACGTGACTGATGTCGGCGAAGAAGAAGACGAGATCACCCGGCTCCAGATCGGCCCGCGTTATGTGCTCCCCTGAGTTCCACAGGTCGCCGGTAAAGTGCGGGAGCGCGATGCCTTCCTGGGCGTAGGCCCACACGACCAGCCCGGAGCAATCAAATGCGGTCGGACCGGCCGCTCCCCAGACATAGGGGTCGCCTTCCCTGGTAATCGCCGCCTGCAGGGCTTCGTCTCCGACCGTATTCGCGGTCGGGATGCTGATGTTGGGGTAGTGCCCGGTCTGGGTGAACACCGCCATCGCCTGCTTCATCGCCGCGCTGTTGACCACGTCGATCTTGGCGTCGATGGCTTTCTTCTTGGTATTCATCTGAGCCTCGAGCGCGGTGACGGAGGCGACTTGCTGGTCGGCTACCTGTTTGTCGCGCAGCGCCTGGTTGACCTCGTTGCTCAGGGTATTTACCTTGTCGCCGCTTGACTGGTCGAGCTCGGAGATGGTGGAAGCCTGGTTCAGGAACTGCTGCGGGTTCCCGGTGGTAAGGGCCTGGAGCGTCGGATCGAGTCCGGAGTTCATGTAGTTCTCGGCCGCCAGCTGGGCCACCGCCTGCTCGCCGATGGTCAGCGCGGACTCGCCCCGGGCGGCGGCCTTCTCGGCGATCTGCGCGTCGGCCTGGGCGTGGGTGAGCTGCAAGCTCAGGCCGTCGTACTGCTCGCTCAGCGCGTTGATCTGGAACTCAAGCAGCTTGGCCTGCGCCACCAGGGTGGTCAGGCTCGGCTTAGGCGCCGTCGTCTGTGCCACGCTGCTTCCCCCTGGCAGCACGAGGGCCAGCGCGACCGTCGCCGCGGCGAGACCGGCAGCTCCGCTGAGTTTGCGCACAGCGATGCACGATATTGGAATCAAAGGCCGGTTGCATCCGACTCGCCAGAACTTTTACCTTCGGTTACCTCTTCCTCGCCCGCCGCCGCCGGACCGGCCCGTCGGCACAGCGGCTATGGTGGACGGCGCTATGTCTTACACGATCAGGTCCGCGCGTACTCGGGACGTGCCGGTGATCCGGAAGCTGATCGACTCGAATGTCGAGTCCGGACGTTTGCTGAGTAAGGCCACCGTCACGCTCTACGAGGACATCCAGGAGTTCTGCGTGGCGGAACTGGATGCTGACTCTGCGCTGGCGGGCTGTGGCGCATTGCATGTGATGTGGGAGGATCTCGCCGAGATCAGGACGGTCGCGGTCCGCGAGGACTGCCGGGGCCTGGGTATCGGTCACGGGATCGTCGATACCCTGCTCCAGCGCGCGTCGGCACTGGGCGTGGATCGCGTGTTCGTCTTGACTTTTGCGGTGGACTTCTTCGGCAGGCACGGATTCGCCGAGATCAACGGCACTCCCGTGGCTGCCGAGGTGTACCAGGAACTTTTGCGCTCCTATGACGAGGGGGTAGCAGAGTTTCTCGACCTGGGGTGGGTAAAACCCAACACGCTCGGCAACACTCGCATGCTGTTGCGTCTCTTACCGGAACGGAAATGATCATCGGCGTTGCGCGGCAGGCGATACTTCTCCGGCGGGAGCATCGCCCGCTGCGGGCGGCAGAGAGGAACCGGCTATGTGGTCCGATCTCGCGGCGCTGACTCCGCCGCTGGTAGTTTGCGTCGCCTTCCTCATCGGCCTGGCGGTGTTCCTGCGGCGGGAGATGTCCCCGAAGCGTCGCGCGGAGAGGGCGGCCAAGCGCCGTTCGTCCGGACCCCGGTCTTGAAATATCAGGTAACGACGGGTTTATCCGAACTGACAGAACTGCTCAACTGGCTAAACAGCTTGGCCCTGTAGTTCCAGTATCGCACCTGGCACATGATCTATGTCTCGCACTCGATGCTAACGGTGCCATCAATGCCTGATTACGCTGCGTGACCGTGATCGGGATGTCACGGATGACGCAACCCAGCGGAAAACAACCAATCACTTGTCGTGGAATTGTCAAGGCCATGGGCTTGGTATACATTTAGCATCTGAAATAGGTTGCTCCGTCAGAAGGGCTGTTTCCATGGCACAGAAGGTGCAGGTGCTTCTCGTTGACGATCTCGACGGTAGCGAAGCTACCGAGACCGTCGCGTTTGGACTCGATGGTGCCGCGTATGAGATCGATCTGAGTACCGGCAACGCAGGCAAGCTCCGTAAAGAGCTTGCCCACTATGTGGAGCATGCGCGCAAAGCGAACGCTCCGGCTAGGCGCCGCCGGGCGCGTACTGGTCCCGGGCGCGAGCGCAGTGCCCAAATCAGGCAGTGGGCGAAGCAGCGCGGATACAAAGTCAATGAGCGCGGCCGTATTCCCCAGAACATCGTTGCGGAGTACGAAGCCGCGCACTAGTACGTACGCATACCCACGCACCTACAGCTCGCCAGTTCTTGAGCGTGCGCCGGGTGCTTCGCCTTGTGGCGAGCGACTCCTCAGCATCGATGTCCACACGATCGGTCCCGACCCGCGTAATCCGCGCGATCGGCTCGCGGCGGGACCGGCCAGATCGCACCGTTGGCCCGGTTGGGCGGCTACCGCCGTCCAGGGGCCAACGGTGCGTTTGCGTCTGCGGGGGGATTCGGGGGATTCGGGGGCCAGCGGACGGGCGTTCGCTTCCGGCGTACCTTGCCCCGTACCGGGAACAGGGGCCTGATCCGGAGGGTTGGATGGGGTGAACGACCTGTGTGCAGGGAACGTCTTGACCAGACGTGACGCATACTCGGATTAAGAGCACAACCGTGGGCACTCGGCTAAAACCGTGGGCACGCGACTACTATGCGGAGTAGGCAAGGTAAGGGCCCGCCCCCGTGCTGTGAGGAGAGCGACGAGATGTTCGAGAGGTTTACCGACAGAGCGCGGCGGGTTGTTGTCCTGGCGCAAG
>Ga0302325_10022426_pt1 | contig 13210 bp, 14 predicted proteins | sample Palsa_T0_2_FD_201948 | JGI IMG/M metagenome (GOLD analysis project Ga0302325, IMG submission 201948) | Peat permafrost microbial communities from Stordalen Mire near Abisko, Sweden - Palsa_T0_2 | ecosystem: Environmental > Terrestrial > Soil > Palsa > Peat permafrost | place: Sweden: Abisko... | reverse complement strand
CCTCGTACAAGGAGGGCGCGCTGATGGGCAACGACATCAGCGGGTTCGCCGATCCCGAGTACCTGGCCGCGGCGGCGGAGTTCGGCGCGGCTGTGGTGGCGACGCACATCCGCCTCGCCCCGCGAGTGGCCGATCCCGAGCCGCACTACGACGACGTCGTGGCCGAGGTGAGCCAGTTCCTCTCCGAGCGAGCCGCACGTGCCCGCGTGGCCGGTATCCCGCCCGAACGGATTGTGCTCGACGCCGGCTTGGATCTGGGGAAGACCGCGGCTCAGTCGCTTACCCTGCTGCGGGCGTCCTCGACCTTGGCCGCACTCGGCTCTCCACTGCTCCTGTCCGCGTCGAACAAGACATTTCTCGGCGTGATCCTCCATCTCGACCTGACCGAGCGCGGGCCTGCATCCCTGGCGGCGGCGGCGCTCGGCCTGTCCTGGGGTTGCCGGATTCTCCGCGTGCACGACGTCAAGGGAACCTGCCGCGTCCGTGACGCCGTGGCCGCGGTGGGCGCGGCCGAATGAGCGCGGCCGCCATGAGCGCGGCGCCATGAGCGCCTCGTCGTATCTGGTCAAGGGCGATGACGCCTCGTTGGTGGCCCAGGAGGTGCGCCGGCTGTTGACCGAGGTGGTCGGAGCGCGCGACCACGCTCTCGTGGTCGAGGAGATCGGTGGCGGTCCGGGGGAGGACATCAACGTGGGGGCGGTCGTAGACGCCTGCTTGACCCCACCCTTTTTGATCGACCGGCGCGTCGTGGTCGTGCGGGAGGCGGGCCGGCTCCTCACCGCCGACGTGCCCCGCCTCGTCGAGGTGGTCAAAGACCCCCTCCCGTCGACCGTGCTGATCCTGGTCGGGGGAGGGGGCACCATCCCGGCCCCGCTGGCCAAGGCCATCTCCGCGTCGGGAAAGGTCATCGACGTTTCCGTTTCCCGCCCGGCGGACCGCAAGGCCTGGCTGCACGACCATCTGCGTGGTGCCCCGGTCAAGCTGGAGCCGCAGGCGGCCCAGATGCTGGGCCAGCACGTCGGCGAGGACCTGGGCCGCGTCGAGGGACTCCTGGGCGCTCTGGCGGCCGCCTACGGCCAGGGGGCCCGGATCACCGTGGAGGACCTGCAGCCCTACCTGGGTGAAGCCGGCACCGTGGCCCGGTACGAACTCACCGACGCCATCGACCGCGGTGACGCGGCGGGGGCCCTCGGAGTGCTCCATCGCATGACCGAGGCCGGCGGCCTGAGCGCGGTGGAGGTCCTCTTCTCGCTCAACCGGCATTACTCGAACATGCTGGCTCTCGACGGCGCCACGGTCTCGAGCGGTGAGGAGGCGGCCCAGCTGCTGTCGGTGCCCAGTGCGTTCGTGGGGAAGAAGGCGCTCGAGCAGTCACGGCGCCTGGGCAGCGCCCGCATCGCGCATGCCATCGGCCTGCTGGCCGATGCCGACCTCGACGTGAAGGGGGCCACCGGGCTCTCGCCGGACATCGTGGTGGAAATTCTGGTAGCCCGTCTCAGCCGTCAGACCCGCCAACGAAGCGGTGCGTCCCGCCGCTGAGGGCGCGGGGGAATCGGGCCATGCACGAGACGCCTGACGAACTCCTCGACCTGCAAGACCTTCTCGACGCCAGCGCCGCGGCGGCCGGCCCCCATCTGCGCAGCATCATTTCGGACGATCACCGGGTCGATGCCGTGGCGCTGTGCGAGCGGCTGCAGGGGATGTGCCTCCTCGCCCTGGCTACCGCAACGGCCGACGGCCGGCCCCTGGTCGGGCCGGTGGACGGGTATTTCCTCCACGGCGCCTTCTTCTTCGGCTCCGGGCGGAACTCGGTGCGCATGCAGCACCTCGCCGCCCGCCCGGCGGTGAGCGCCACCTACCTCCCCGGCGAGGAGTTCGCGGTGACCGTGCACGGGCGGGCCGAGCTGTTCGACGTGCTCGATCCGGCACACGGCGAACTCCGGCAGGCCATGCTCGACTTCTATCTACCGAAGCAGGGACCGGCCTTCCAGGCCTGGTTGGAGCACGAGAACCCCCTCGGGGCGCGGATCACGCCGGAGAAGCTGTTCACCTTCCGATTGGCCGAGTGAGTCCCGGGACAGCGAGTCCTGGGCGATGCGCGCACCGAGGGCGACCAGGGTTCGGCCAATCCGCTGCCGCACCCGGCGTGGCCGTCCGGCCTCGTGATGCCGGGCCGCCGCGGCGGCGGACTCCCTCGTACGTTCCGTCGCCAGCATGTGCAGGAGTTGGGGATTGACCATGTGGTCACGGTAGGCCCCATTGCGGACATCTTCGGTCCTCAATGGGGAAGAATGATGTCGCCATGCCCGACTCCGCTGCCCGGCTCCTCCGCCTCCTCGGGCTGCTGCAGCGACGCGCCAATTGGAGCGGGGCCGAGCTGGCCGAGCGCCTGGAAGTGGACACCCGGACGGTCCGGCGGGACGTAGAACGGCTCCGGACCCTCGGCTATCAGATCGACGGGGTCACGGGTGCGGCCGGGGGGTACCACCTGGGCGGGGGGACGGACGTGCCGCCCATGCTCTTCGAAGACGACGAGGCGATGGCCATTGCCGTGGTGCTCGGCCTCTCGGCCGGTGCCGCCCTCCCGGGCATTGAGCGCAGTGCCCTCACCGCCCTGGCCAAACTGGACCGCCTCTTGCCCCCACGGCTACGGACCCGACTCACCGCCCTGCGGCGGGCCACCGTCTCGCTCGTCCCGCCGTCCGAGGTGGTGTCGACCGAGTCGCTGATCCAGCTGGCCGAATCCTGCGACAATCATCTGCGGGCGGTGTTCTCCTACCGGGCCCACGACGGGCGGGCCAGCGAGCGACGGGTGGAGCCGCACCGGCTGGTGGCGACCGACCGGCGCTGGTACCTGGTCGCCTTCGATCTCGACCGGGAGGACTGGCGTACCTTCCGGGTCGACCGGATTTCCCGGTTGTTAGTGCCCGGGCACACGTTCGCCCCCCGCCCGCTCAGTGACCCGGCCAAAATGGTGGCCGAAGGCATCACCATCTCGTTCTACACACACACGGCGGTGGTGCTGGTGAAGGCGCCCCTCTCCGAGGTGGCAACGGTCGTCCCCCCGCACGTCGGCGTCCTCTCGGAGGAGGGCGCTGCGGCCACGCGGCTGGAGGTCGGGATCGACGACTTCGATTGGTTGGCCAGTTACCTCATTGGCCTGCGACTGGACTTCGAGGTGCGCGCACCCGAGGAGCTACGGGCCTACATGGTCACACTCGGGGCCCGCCTCACCGAGGCGCACGCCGACTGAGTCAGGCTATTCGGCCGCCTCGGCCTCGAGCTCTTCGTCGACCGGCTCGAACGCGGCCGCGTTGGCGGCCTCGATGGCGGCGACGCGGCGAACGAGGCGCGACTTGTGGTTGGCGGCGGTGTTCTTGTGGATGACCCCACGGGCGGCGGCCTTGTCGATCCGCTTCACGGCCAGGCGCAGCTGCTCGATGCTGTCCTCGGACCCGACCTGCGCAGCCGTCACGGCGTTCTTGGTGCGCGTGCGCAATTCGGCCCGGACCGACTTGTTACGCAAGCGCCGCTTCTCGTTCTGACGGTTCCGCTTGATCTGGCTGGCAATGTTGGCCACGTGGGGTTCCTCGATACTTTCGACTGGCGTACGTGCAAAAAGGTGCTGAGGGCAGATTGACTACCGGCGAACGGCGTGGCGGGCGTCAGCCCACCGGTGCGGCAGGCAACGATAGCAGGTCGCGGCCCCATTTCCGCCACGCCGGGGGGTCCCGGCCGCGCCGGTGGAGTGGCCCGGCGTCTTTGGCGGTCCGTCCTGGTCACCGGTGCGGACCGGTACGATCGACTGACCGTGCCGCCTTCTGTGACCGCCAGTGGACCCGTTGCCATTGAGCACATCCGCAACTTCTCCATCATCAGCCACGTGGACCACGGCAAGTCCACCCTGTCCGACCGGATCCTCGAGATCACCGGGGCCGTCGATCCGCGGCTGATGCGGGAGCAGTATCTCGACTCGATGGACATCGAGCGTGAGCGGGGTATCACCATCAAGGCCCAGAACGTCCGGGTCCTCTACAACGGGCATGTGCTGCACCTCATCGACACCCCCGGCCACGTCGACTTCGGCTACGAGGTGAGCCGCTCGTTGGCCGCCTGCGAGGGCGCGGTCCTCCTGGTCGACGCCTCCCAGGGCATTCAGGCCCAGACCCTGGCTAACTGCTACCAGGCCATCGAGAACGACCTCGAGATCGTGGCGGTCTTGAACAAGATCGACCTCCCGGCGGCCGATCCCGAACGCTGCGCCCTCGAGATAGAGCACGTGCTGGGCCTGCCCGCCGAGGACGTCCTGCAGATCTCGGCCAAGACCGGTGCAGGGGTGCCCGAGCTGCTCCAGGCCATCATCGACCGGATCCCGGCCCCGACCGGCGACCCCGAGGCGCCCTTGCGGGCCTTGATCTTCGACTCGTCCTACGACCAGTACCGGGGCGTCGTGAGCTCCATCCGCATCGTCGACGGCACGCTGCACGCCGACGCCCGCCTGCGCTTCATGCAGGCCAACGCCGTGCACGACATGGAGGAGGTGGGCGTGCGCACGCCGGTAGGAGTCCCGGTGAAGGTGCTCGGCCCCGGCGAAGTCGGCTATCTCATCGCCGGGATCAAAGACGTCGGCGAGGCCCGCTCGGGAGAGACGGTGACGACGGCGGTGCACGGGGCCACCGAGGCCTTGGCCGGCTACCAGGACCCCAAGCCGATGGTCTTCTGCGGGCTCTACCCGGTCGACGGCGACGAGCTGCCCGACCTGCGTGACGCCCTGGAGAAGCTCAAGCTCAACGACGCCAGCTTCACCTTCGAGCCCGAGTCATCCCACGCCTTGGGCATCGGCTTCCGCTGCGGCTTCCTGGGCCTGCTGCACATGGAGATCGTGCGGGAGCGCCTCGAACGCGAGTTCGATCTCTCGCTGATCGCCACCGCCCCGAGCGTGGCCTACCGGGCCTTCTTGACTGACGGATCCGAGATCGACGTGGACAACCCGACCGAGCTCCCCGATGCCAGCCGGATCGACCACATTGACGAGCCGATGCTGACCGCCACCATCATCACCCCGACCGAGTACACCGGCACGGTGATGGAGCTGTGCCAGGGCAAGCGGGCCGAGATGACCCGCATGGAGTACCTCTCGCCGGAGCGGGTCGAGCTCGTCTACACCATGCCGCTGGCCGAGGTGGTGCTGGACTTCTTCGATCAGCTCAAGAGCCGGACCAAGGGCTACGCCAGTCTCGACTACGAGCCCAAGGACTACGCCACCGCCAACCTGGTCCGCGTCGACATTTTGATCAACCATGCCCCCTGTGACGCCTTCTCGACCATCGTGCACCGCTCGGCCGCAGACAGTTACGGCCGGCGCATGGCGGACAAGCTGCGCGAGCTCATCCCCCGGCAGATGTTCGACGTCCCCATCCAGGCCGCCATCGGCGGGCGCATCGTGGCCCGCGAGACGGTCAAGGCCAAGCGCAAGGATGTGCTGTCCAAGTGCTACGGCGGCGACATCACCCGCAAGCGCAAGCTGCTGGAGAAGCAGAAAGAGGGCAAGAAGCGCATGAAGAACATCGGGCGGGTCGAGGTACCCCAGGAAGCGTTCATCTCCGCGCTGCGGTTGGACGACTGACACCGTCCCGACTGCGCGTGACGACTGACACCGTCCCGACTGGGCGTGATGACACCGTCCCGACTGGGCGTGATGACACCGTCCCGACTGGGCGTGATGATGGCGTCCCGAAGGGGCGTGGAGGCGCCGGCGCTGGAGTTTCGAGTGGCTCGTCCGGGGTGGCTGGGGGCGAGGGCCTGGCACTCGGTAGACTTGAGTGCCAAGGCCCTCCCATGACCACCAACGACAAGCTCGCCCCGCCCACCGACCCCGACGAGGACGAGCGCGCCCTGAACGAGCGTCAAGCGGCCATTCTCGAAGCGGTGGTGACCGAGTACATCGGCAGCGCCGAGCCGGTCGGGTCGTCCCACGTGGCGAATGCCCCCGGGGTGGAGGTCTCCTCGGCCACGGTGCGCTCGGAAATGGTGGCGCTGGAGCGTGAGGGGTATCTCGTGCAGCCGCACACCAGCGCGGGACGTATCCCGACCGACAAGGGGTACCGCTTCTTCGTCGATCACCTGACCCAACCCGGCGTGCTCGGTCCGGCGCAGCACGAGCAGGTGTGCAACTTCTTCGACCAGGTCCACGGGGAAATGGAAGACATGCTCGATCGGGCGACCGGCCTGCTCTCCGAGCTGACCTCGTATGCCGCTGTGGTGGTCGGTCCCTCGCACGACTCGGCCACCATCCGCTCGGTGCAGGTCGTCGGGCTCGCTCCCGGCCTGGCGCTCCTCGTGGTGGTGCTCTCCGACGGGGCGGTGGAGAAGCGCACCATCGAGCTGGACCCGGCCGCCACCGACGATGTCTTGATCCAGAGCGGCGCCATGCTGAACGCGCACCTGGTGGGGCGGACCACGTCGGCCAGCTGGCTCGTCCCCCCGAGCGGGAACACCGATGTCGACCGGGTGGTCGCCTCGGCCGGCACCGCCTTCGGCCTCATCGAGCGGTCGATGGAGTCCGATCAGGTCTTCGTGGGCGGGCCGTCGCGGCTGGCCCAGTCCTTCGACGCCGTCGAGACCGTCCGCTCGGTGCTGGGCATCCTCGAGCAGCAGCTGGTCGTGGTGACCTTGCTCCGGGACGTCCTCAACCGGGGGCTCTCGGTCTCCATCGGCACCGAAAGCGGCTACGAGCCGTTGGCCTCGTGCGCCGTGGTCGTGGCCCCGGTGTCGATCGACGGCCACGAGCTCGGCGCGGTGGGCCTGTTCGGACCGACCCGGATGGACTATCCGCGGGCACTGGCCGCGGCCCATGTGGTGGGAGAGCGACTCGGAGAACGTTTGGGGGAGACCGGGCGGGGCGGGGCGCCTGGCGGAGCAGGGAGTCAGCATGGCGGGAACTGAAGGACTGCGCGACCTCTACGGACTCCTGGGGGTCCGTCCCGAGGCCAGCGACGACGAGATCAAGAAGGCCTACCGGGCCCGGGCCCGTGAGCTGCACCCGGACACCAACCCGGGCGACGCCGCGGCCGAGGCCAAGTTCAAGGAGGTCTCGGTGGCCTACGAGGTCCTGCGCGACCCCGAGAAGCGGGCCCGCTACGACCGCTTCGGCCCCGAGGGCGTCTTCGGCGGTCAGGCCGGTACGGGCGGCTTCGGCTTCGAGGGCGGCCTGGGTGACATTTTCGAGGCGTTCTTCGGGCAGATGGCGGGTGGCGGCGGTCGCCGGCGCGGCCCGGCCCCGGGGTCCGACGCCGAGGTGCGGATCGGCCTGGAGTTCGCCGAGGCCGTCTTCGGCTGCCGCAAGGAGATCTCGGTCCGCTTGCCCGCCACCTGTGGCGCCTGCGCCGGCCGGGGCACCGCACCCGGCACCGAACCGGTGGTCTGCCCGGACTGCCAGGGAGCCGGCGAGATCCGGCGGGTCCGGCAGTCATTGCTGGGCCAGGTCGTCACCGCGGCGGCCTGCCCGCGCTGCGCCGGCACGGGCGAGACCATCCCGCACCCCTGCCCGGAGTGCGCCGGCGAGGGCCGCCGCATGGAAGAGCACACGTTCACCGTCGAGGTACCGGCGGGAGTGGACGACGGATCCACCCTGCGGCTGGCCGAGCGGGGCGCGGCCGGTCAACGCGGCGGACCCACGGGCTCCCTCTTCGTGCACCTGGTGGTCACGCCCGATCCCCGCTTCGAGCGCGAGAGCGACAACCTCCACACCACGCTCACCATCGGGATAGCCCAGGCGGCGCTGGGCACCGAGGTCGAGGTCGAGACGCTCGAGGGCACCCACGCGGTGATCCTCAAGCCCGGGACCCAGCACGGGTTCGTCGAGCGGATTCGGGGCGAGGGCGTCCCTCACCTGCGTGGCCGCGGCCGGGGCGACCTCTTCGTGCACGTGCTGGTGGAGACGCCGTCCGCGCTCGATGCGGCCCAAGAGGAGCTGCTGCGCCAGTTCGCGGCGGCCCGGGGCGAGCAGGTCTCCGCTCCGGGCACGGGCGGCGACGGCGTGTTCTCGCGCCTGCGCTCCGCGTTTGGCTAGGCCGGCGGCCCCAGGGCTCCCGGCCATCGCGGTGCGCGCCGCCGCATCGGCCCAGGTCTTCGTCGATGACCCCGCCCATCCCGTCCTCTCGGACGACGACGCCCATCATCTCGGCCGGGTGCTGCGCCTGCGGGCGGGCGAGGAGGTCATCGTGAGCGACGGGGCGGGACACTGGGCCCGCACCCGTTGGGCGGCAGGCGGCGGTGGCGGTGGCGACCGTGGGCCCGGTGCCCTGGTCGCGTTGGACGACGGCGTCGGCCCGGGCGGCGACGGCAGCGTGCAATTCGAGGCGGCGCCCACTCCCGCCCTGACGGTGGCGTTCGCTCCGACGAAGGGGGAGCGTCCCGAATGGGTCGTCCAGAAGCTGACCGAGTTGGGCATCGATCGCGTGGTGCCCCTGGTGAGCGAGCGCAGCGTCGTGCGCTGGAGCGGTGCCCGCGGCAAGGGCGCGGTGGAACGGCTCCGTCGGGTGGCCCGCGAGGCCGCCGGCCAGTGCCGCCGGGTCTGGCTACCCGACGTCAGCGAGGTGGTGCGCTTCGACTCGTTGGGGTCGCTGGGTGCGCCGGGGGACGTGGTGCTGGCGCAGCTGAGCGGGGACCGCCTGCGGGCCTCGCAACTGGTGGTGGCAGTAGGGCCCGAAGGGGGTTGGAGCGCGGACGAGCTGGCGTCGGGCCTGCCGACCGTCGGCTTCGGCCTCAGCGTGCTGCGGGCCGAGACGGCCGCGGTGACGGCGGCAGCGCTCATGGTGTCACTCCGCACGGGTACGGTGGCCCAGATGGCGCCAACGGCCCCGGTGGGGGAGCTCTCCTAGTGGGAGAGCAGACGGAGTGGCTCGGGACCAAGGAGGCCGCGGCCCGCCTGGGCATCACCTTGCGCAGCCTGTACCGGTTCATTGACGAAGGGGACCTGGCGGCCTATAAGTTCGGAAGGGTAATCCGGGTAAAAGTCGAGGACGTCGACCGCTTCATCGAGTCCTGCCGAATTCAGCCGGGCCAGCTCGAGCATCTCTACCCACCACTGAAAGTGAGCGATACCGACTGATGGCGGACACCGAGCAGGAGGGTGACACCGGCCGGGTGCGCGACTGCCTCTTCTGCGGGATCGTGGCGGGCGACATCCCTTCGGACATTGTGCACAGCACCGCCACGACGCTGGCCTTCAAGGACATCGCACCCGCCGCACCGCTGCACGTCCTCGTGGTCCCCCGCCGCCACATCACCGACGCCGCCCACATCACGGCGGCCGACGGGCCCGTCCTGGCCGACATGATGCTGGCCGCCTACGCCGTGGCCGAGGAGGCCGGAGTGGCCGGTCCCGACCGCGGCTACCGGCTGATCTTCAACATCGGGCCCGATGCCATGAACTCCGTTCCCCACCTGCACCTCCACGTGCTCGGTGGCCAATCACTGCAAGGACACTTCGCACGTACATGACGACAACCACCCACGCTGAATGCCTCATACCCGGGAACCACTTGATGGCAGGGCTGCTCGGCACCCGCGACGAGCTCCTGCGTCAAGTAGAGCAGGCGTTCCCCGACGAGAAGATCGCGGTGCAGGGCAACCGGATCACGGTGGAGGGCCCCGACGCCGATCGCGTGGTGCGCCTCTTCGACGAGGCCGTCCTGCTGCTGCAGTCCGGGCAGAGCCTCGACAACTCGACCATGGCCCGCACCATCGACATGGTGCGTGACGACGTGCGCCCGAGCGAGATCATGCGGGCCGAGGTGGTCCGATCGGCCGGGGGCAAGACGATCCGGCCCAACACGGCCGGACAGAAGCGCTACACCGACGCCATCACGCAGAACATCATCACGTTCGGGATCGGGCCGGCGGGAACGGGCAAGTCGTATCTCGCGGTGGCCCAGGCCGTGCATGCGCTCCAATCCCGCCAGGTGGCCCGCATCATTTTGACCCGGCCCGCCGTAGAAGCCGGCGAGCGCCTCGGCTTCCTCCCCGGTGACCTGATGGCCAAGGTCGATCCGTACCTGCGCCCCCTCTACGACGCCCTCTACGACCTGCTCGAGCCCGAAGGCGCGCAGCGACTGCTCGACCGGGGGACGATAGAGGTGGCGCCGTTGGCCTTCATGCGCGGCCGCACGCTCAACAACTCGTTCATCATTCTCGACGAGGCCCAGAACACGACGCCCGAGCAGATGAAGATGTTCCTGACCCGCATCGGGTTCGGCTCCCGCTGCGTGGTGACCGGGGACGTGACCCAGATCGACGTGCCCGGGGGCCGGTCGGGGCTGATCGGGCTCGAGCCGGTGCTCGGGGGGGTGGAGGACATCGCCTTCGTCCACCTGACCCGGCGTGACGTGGTGCGCCACAAAATTGAGGCGTGAAGGGGGAGACCGAGGTCTCCCTGCTCTTTGTGGACGAGGACGCCATCGCCGCGCTGAACGAGCAGTTCCTGGGCAAGAGCGGGCCGACCGATGTGCTGTCGTTCCCCATTGAGGACGAGCCGGGGCCGACCGGGCGCTCCCCCGACCTGGGCGGGAGCGGGCCGGGGAGCTCCCCCGAGGAGGGAACCCTGACCCTGCTGGGTGACGTGGTGATCTGCCCGGCCGTGGCGGCGCGCAACGCGGTGGAGCACGAGGTGTCCCTCGACGACGAGGTGGCCCTGCTGGTGGTCCACGGGCTGCTCCACCTGTTGGGCATGGACCACGAGGACGACGCCGAAGCCGAGCGGATGGAGGCGCTCGAACAGGAGCTGCTCACCCGCTACTACCGACAACAGGTGCCGGGGGCGTGATCGCCGCCACCGCCGGCTTCCACACCGAGGACATCGTCCTCATCATCGTCATCATCGTCCTGCTGGCGGCCTCGGGCCTGCTGGCCCTGGCCGAGACCAGCCTGGTGCGGATGAACCGGATCAAGGCCAAGGCGCTGGTGGACGAGAAGCGCCGAGGGGCGCGGCAGCTGGCCCGGCTCATTGAGGATCCGGCCAAGTTCCTCAACCCGATCCTGCTCCTGGTGCTGATCTGCCAACTGGTGTCGGCCACCTTGGTCGGGGTGGTGGCGGCCCACATCCTCGGCGGCATCGGGGTGCTGGTCGGGGCGGCCTTCGAAGTGGTGGTGATCTTCGTGTTCTTCGAGGCGGTCCCCAAGAACTGGGCCGTGCACAACCCCGAGCGGGCCGCGCTGTTCAGCGCGCCCATCGTCACCGCGCTGGTCCGCTTCCCCCCGATCCGCTTCGTGTCCAGCCTCCTGATCGGGCTGGCCAACCTGATCATCGGGCAGTCCGGCGACCGGGAGGACGGGATCCGGCCGAACTACATCAGCGAGGGCGAGCTCAAGGCCATGGCCGACGTGGCGCACGAGGAGAACGTCATCGAGGGCGAGGAGCGCGCCTTCATCCATTCGATCATCGACTTCGGCGACACGGTGGTGCGCGAGGTCATGGTGCCCCGGCCCGACATGGTCACTGTCGAGGGCGACACGTCGGTGACGGGCGCGCTGGAGACGGCGCTGGCGGCCGGGTTCAGCCGGATTCCGGTGCACGCCGGGCAGATCGACGACGTGGAGGGCATCGCGTACACGAAGGACCTGATGCGGGCGGAGCGGGTCGGCCGGGGCCAGGAGCCTGTCCGGGCCAGCGCACGAGCCGCCGTCTTCGTCCCCGAGTCCAAAGAGGTGCCCTCGCTCCTGCGCCAGATGCAGGAGGAGAAGTTCCACATGGCCATCGTGGTGGACGAGTACGGCGGGACCGCCGGGCTGGTCACCCTGGAGGATCTGCTCGAGGAGCTGGTCGGCGAAATTGTGGACGAGTTCGACGTGGAGGAGCCGAGCGTCGAGCAGAACACCGACGGGTCGGTGGTGGTCAGCGGCCGCTATGCCGTGGACGACGTCGACGAGCTGCTGGGCGCCGAGCTGCCCCAGGGGCCCTGGGACACCGTCGGCGGTCTCATGCTCGACCTGGTCGGCCATGTGCCCGACCCGGGGGACTCGGTGGAGGTCGACGGGTTCCGGCTGACCGCACTCGAGGTGCGGGGGCGGCGCATCGGGCGCGTGCGCATTGAGCCGATGGTGGTCGTGACGTCGGGTGACGGCCACGATGGCCACCCCGACGACGAAGGTCTCTGATCGCCGTGCGCTCCGGGTTCGTCGCCGTCGTGGGCCGTCCCAACGTGGGCAAGTCGACCCTGGTGAACCAGATGGTGGGCACCAAGGTCTCGATCACGTCGTCGCGCCCGAACACGACGCGCCACCGGATTCTCGGCGTGTTGCATCAGCCCGACGTGCAGGTGGTCTTCGTCGACACGCCGGGTCTGCACCGCCCGCGCAGCGTGCTGGGGGCGCGCCTGAACGAGACGGCCACCAGTGCGTTGACCGACGTCGACATGATCCTGGTCCTGGTCGATGCCACCGCCGCCGTGGGGCCTGGCGACCGTACGGTGCTCGAACGCTCGCTGCGCGAGGTGCAGCGGGGGGAGGATCCTCCGAAGCTGGTCGTGGTCATCAACAAGATCGACAAGGCGACAGGCGACCAGATCCTCGAGCGGCTGCTCTCGGCCAAGGCGGCGGTCGAGGCGATCTTCGACACCGAATCGGTCGAGTACTTCCCGGTCTCGGCCCGCAGCGGACGGGGCGTCGAGGCCTTGACGGCCTACATTGTGGACTCGCTCGAAGAGGGGCCACCCTTCTTCCCCGACGACGTGATCACCGACACCCCCGAGGCGCTCTGGGTGGCCGAGCTGGTGCGCGAGCAGCTCCTGGCCAAGACCCACGACGAGCTGCCCCACTCGATCTCCTGCCGGGTCACCGAGTGGGAGTGGCCGCACATCCGCTGCGAAATCATTGTGGAGCGGGACTCGCAGAAGGGCATCGTGATCGGCAAGGGGGGCGAGGTCCTCAAGGCCGTCGGGACCGCCGTGCGGGCCACGCTTCCCGAAGGGGCCTATCTCGATCTCCACGTCAAGGTGGAGAAGCACTGGCAGGACCGCGACGAGATGCTCAACCGGCTCGGGTACTGAAGTTCCCCGCCGGCCCGGGGGAAGTGACGCGCAGCCGTAACAGCATTTCTCCACAGTGTCCTTGGTGAAGCGGGCGGACGGCGCCCACTCCCGAGGGAGGATCCATGGCAGAAGCGACCGACAACGTCGAGTTCTTGAAAGGTCTGTACAAGGCGTTCGCCAAC
>Ga0302325_10022425_pt1 | contig 13211 bp, 13 predicted proteins | sample Palsa_T0_2_FD_201948 | JGI IMG/M metagenome (GOLD analysis project Ga0302325, IMG submission 201948) | Peat permafrost microbial communities from Stordalen Mire near Abisko, Sweden - Palsa_T0_2 | ecosystem: Environmental > Terrestrial > Soil > Palsa > Peat permafrost | place: Sweden: Abisko... | reverse complement strand
ACTGAGCAAGCCCGGCACATTCCCGACGCCGCATTGCAGGCCTCCCTCGGTTGCGGCAATCCCACCGCTCTCGCCCAGCTAAATGCCGGCGAAATCGTTCTCGATCTCGGCTCGGGAGGAGGTATCGATGTGCTGCTCTCGGCCCGCCGCGTGGGGCCAACCGGCAAAGCCTACGGTCTGGACATGACCGACGAGATGCTCGCGCTGGCGCGCGACAATCAGCGTAAGGCCGGCGTGGAAAACGTCGAGTTCCTCAAAGGTGAAATCGAGAACATTCCACTGCCCGACAATTCCGTCGACGTGATCATCTCCAACTGCGTCATCAACCTCTCTACCGACAAAGACCAGGTGCTGCGCGAAGCCTTTCGCGTGCTCAACCCAGGCGGCCGTTTCGCCGTGTCTGACGTTGTGGTACACGGCGAAGTTCCGCCGGAGGTACGCGAGAGCGTGTTGCTGTGGGTGGGCTGCATCGCCGGCGCACTGCAAGACACGGAATACTCCGCCAAGCTGGCAGCGGCCGGTTTTGAGGCCATCGAAATCGAACCTACTCGCATGTACAAAGCCGAAGACGCGCGCGCCTTTCTGACCGCCAAGGGTCTTGACGTCGATGCCCTCGCGTCGCAAGTCGATGGCAAGTTCATGAGCGCTTTCATCCGCGCCACGAAGCCTCAAGCCAACCGGTGAGTATTATGCCAGCCCACTACAACGTTCTTTTCCTCTGCACCGGTAACTCGGCGCGCTCCATCATGGCGGAAGCGATCCTGAACTTCAAGGGACGCCCGACCTTCACCGCCTATAGCGCAGGCAGCCATCCGACGGGCACGGTTCGTCCTGAGGCGCTTCGGCAATTGGAACTGGCACACTTGCCGTCCGCCGAGCTGCGCAGCAAGAGTTGGGACGAGTTTGCCAAGCCCGGCGCGCCGGAGATGAACTTCGTGTTCACGGTTTGCGACAACGCCGCTAACGAGATTTGCCCCATCTGGCCCGGCCGGCCGATGACCGCGCACTGGGGAATCCCCGAGCCTGCCGCGGTCGCTGGAACGCCAGATGAAATTGAGCGCGCGTATCGTGATGCCTTTTTCATGTTGGATCGCAGGATCGGACTGTTCCTGTCGTTGCCGCTCGCCAGTCTAGGCGGACTCGCCATCCAAAACGAAATCGACCACATTGGCAAGCACCAATAAAGCGATGCAGAACAAAGTGACATCCAGCCTCGGCTTTCTCGATCGCTACCTCACGCTGTGGATTTTTGCCGCGATGTCGATTGGCGTGCTCGCGGGATGGGCGCTCCCCGGTATCGTTTCCATCCTCAACCGCTTCAGCGTCGGCACCACATCGCTTCCCATCGCAGTCGGCCTCATCCTGATGATGTATCCGCCGCTGGCGAAAGTGCGCTACGAAGAGCTGGGCGAGGTCTTCCGCAACAAGAAAATCCTCGCACTCTCGCTGCTTCAGAATTGGCTAATCGGCCCGGTGCTGATGTTCGTGCTGGCCATTGTTTTCCTGCGCGAGTATCCCGCGTACATGACCGGCCTGACCCTCATCGGGCTCGCACGCTGCATCGCCATGGTGATTGTGTGGAACGAGCTGGCAAAGGGCGACACGCAGTACGCCGCGGGTCTAGTGGCATTCAATTCAGTCTTCCAGGTGCTCTTCTACTCCGTGTATGCATGGATCTTCGTCACCAAACTGCCGCTTTGGTTTGGCTTACGGGGCATGGTGGTCAACGTTTCCATTCGCGACATTGCGGAAAGCGTGTTCGTCTATCTCGGCCTTCCATTTCTCGCCGGAATCATCACGCGTTTTTCCCTGGTGGCAGTCAAGGGACGCACTTGGTACGAGAAGAGCTTTATCCCCCGCATCAGCCCAATCACGCTCGTCGCGCTGCTGTTTACGATTATGGTGATGTTTTCTCTGAAGGGCGAGTACATCTTGCGTTTGCCCTTCGACGTGGTTCGTATCGCTATTCCTCTGTTGATCTATTTTGTGCTGATGTTCCTGGTGTCGTTCTACATGGGCTACAAGCTCAAAGCCGACTACTCCAAGTCGGCAACCTTGTCCTTCACCGCGGCCAGCAACAATTTTGAACTTGCCATCGCGGTTGCCGTCGGGGTGTTCGGGATCAATTCCGGTGAGGCATTCGCAGCAGTGATTGGCCCACTGGTCGAGGTTCCGGCGATGATTGGCCTGGTCAACGTCGCGCTCTACTTCCAGCGCAGATACTACGGCCAGACCGCGCCGGCCGCCAGCGGCAATATCAGCGCTGGGCTTGCATCCGCTCCAGCAATTCCAAACCGGCCCGCTCGGGATCGGCCAGCTTGAAACCGTTCTCCAACAATACCGTGTTGGCATTGGGAGCCAGCGGCTTGAGAGCTTCTACCACATTGTGGGACGAAAGTTGCGAGCTGTCGGGCCCCACAATCGTGAGGGGATTGGACTACGACGCCGGGCGTTCCTGCACAGTTTCGCTGGGCGCGACCGGACTCGGCGCTTCGAGCTGCGGCGTGGGAGCGGCGGCCGCTTTTTCTTTTTCTTCCAGCTCGATTTTCAGCAACTCGCCCTCCAGTTGACGTCTCAGGTCGTCGCGCATCACGCGAAACTGCGCCATATACTTCGCCAACTGCCGCGCGATCTCCGGCAATTTCTTGGGGCCAAAAATTATCAAGGCCAATATCAGGATAAAGAGGACGTCAGGCATAGCGAACAGGCACGGTTTGACCGGAGCTCAGCGAAGCGCGGCGGCGAGCGCGCGAAAAACTACTTCTTCTTTTCATCCTCAGGAGGCGCGACCGGGTCTTTGGCATTCATGGACTCTTTGAAGCTGCGGATTCCCTCGCCCAGGCCCTTCCCCAGTTCAGGCAGCTTCTTTGGCCCGAACACCAGCAGAGCGATAAACAGGATCACCAACAGGTGCATCGGTTGAAACAGGTTGTCAAGCATTTTGACTCCTACTTATTAAGCATAGCGCATTTGCGCCCGATTTGAGCAGATTCCGGCTCTTTCCCTCTGCCACAACGGTGGGATACGGCCATCCCTTTGAACGAGCGGGTGCGGCCCGGCGACCGACTTTCTCGCTGACCTATGCACTCCGAAAGGTGGCGCGTAGACGTATGTTCCGAAGTGCCAAGACCTGCCACTTACCTCCGATGCACGTAAGGGCCACCTACTGCCGATAGACGCAGCGCCGCCCAACCCGTATCTTCCAGACATGATGCGAGCCAAACGATGTCCAGTCTGCGAGTCGGAGGAGGTCACAGCGTACCCTGTTGACATACCAGACAGTCTGGAGCGCTGGCGTCTCCTGCTCGCCGACAAAGTAGTTCACTGTTGCTCCAATGGGCACCAGTTCCTGATCCTGCCCGACGAAAGAGCGCGAAGCGAAACGTTTCTGTAAGTTGTTTGAGTAACGGTAGATAGGTCAGATGATCCGGACCATCTGTGATCGATATTGAAAACTGACCTCTCGCAAGCGGTGTCGTTATTTTGCAGGCTTGAAGAAGTATTAACCGGGAAACAACCAAGATAGCAAATAATCCCTTACTTATTCGGCCGCCCTCGCAGGCGGCCGTTTCTTGTTGCAGTGCAAGCCTGCCGTGCAGGAAATCTTTACTGGATGCGTAATGCCTCTACCGGCTCAATCGAAGCCGCGCGTCGCGCCGGGACCAGTCCCGCGATAAACGCGCATACCCCCAGGGCGGCAATCCCCCCGCCAAGAATCACCGGATTGAAGGCGCCCACCCCGTAGAGCTTGCTGGCCATCAGCCGGCCGGTAATGATCGCCAGCGGGACACCGATGATCAGGCCGAGGCCGATCTGCCAGAAGGCGCCGCGCAGCACCATCGCAACAATGTCTTTGCGGTCGGCGCCCACTGCCATGCGAATACCGATCTCGCTGGTGCGGCGCGCGATGTTGTAAGCCGTCACGCCGTAGAGCCCAATCGACGCCAACAGCAATGCCAGCAGGCTGAACAGCTCCGTCAACCGCGCGATCAGACGCTCCTGGTTGAACACCTGGGTCACTTGCTCGCTGAAGCTGCGCATCCGGATGATGCTCAAGTTGGGATCGATGCCCGCCAGTACTCGCCTTATCTGCGGCCCCATTTCCTCTGCCGAACCGGCGAAGTGAATCTCGATCCGGCTGGGATATTCCGAGTCCGCCATCACACGCCGATACAGAGCTTCCGTAAACTTGGTCTCCTGAAAATAAGGGACAAAGAACATCGGACCCTGCTTGAAATCGTCGTCCGTCGGGTCGTGATATTGCGTATTCTTGACCACGCCTACGATTTCGAAGTCTCCGCTGTGCCCCGGTCTGCTAAATCCGAAGTGCTGGCCGATCGGGTCCTGGTTGGGAAAAAATTTGCGCACAAAACCTTCATCCACCACAGCCACCCGCTCTGAAGCAGCCGTATCCTCTTCGCCTATGGCGCGACCACGCAAAATGGGCGTGCCAATCGTGCTGAAGTAATCGGGGCTCACCCGCAGCCATCCCACGCTTATGTCCTGTGTGGATTCCATCGTGCGGCCCTGGATCGCGATCTCGTCGTTCCAGCTGTCTCCGTCCTGGGGACTGTACGTGGAATAACTGACCCCGAGCGCGCCGGGTATCTGCCGCAGCCGGTCTCGCAGTTGCTGGCTGAGCTCGGGCAGCCGTTCCAGGCGGTAGCCGGCAGCCAGCGGATCGATCAGCACGATCATGCGACCGCTCGTGTTAAAGCCGAAGTGGAAGTGCTCCAGGTTGTGGAGACTCTGGGTTACCAAACCAGCCATCGCCAGCAGCACCAGTGACAAGGCCGCCTGCGCGATGACCAGCGATTTTTGCGGCATGGCAGAACGATCGCGGGTGGAGCGGTTGGTCCCACGCAGAGCTTCGGCCGGATCGGAATGCGATGAGATCCATGCCGGCGCAACACCAAAGATCACTCCAGTAACCAGAGACAGCGCGAAGGCGAAGGCAAGAATTGGGAGCGAGGGCGAAGTGTCAATGGGCACAAAGCTGGCGCCGCGGAATGCCATCAGTAGAATGGCGCGGGTACCGAAGTAAGCCAGCGCCAGCCCGGCGGCACCGCCTAGACATGCCAGCACAATGCTCTCCGTCAGCAGGGTGCGGATCATGCGGCCTCGCGTAGCTCCCAAGGCAAGCTGCACCGCAGTTTGCTGGCGTCTCGCCGTACCGCGCGCCAGCAGCAGATTCGCCAGATTGGCGCAGGCAATCAACAGCACCAGCGCGGATGCGGCAATCAGCAGGTAGAGGCCGGCCCTTGCCTGGTCTCTCAAGTTAGTGATGCCGGCGCCGCCGGGTCCAAGCTTGACGAACTGTTTTCCAATCTTGCCGAGTTGGGATTGATCGAAGGTAGTGGCAATGGTGGGCAGCCACTGCCGCAATTCGGTGGTCAGTTGCGACTCCACGTGCGAGGGCTGCACTCCCGGCTTCATACGCCCGATCAGGTAGAGCCAGTGTTGCGTATCGACATGTAGCAATGAGCTCTTTTGCTGTAGCAGCGGCTCGTAGGCAAGGGGAAGATAAAACTCCGGCGGATCTTCCCGCAGCCGGTCGCCAAAAAATCCCGCAGGCGCGATGCCGGCAACCGTAAACGGTTTGCCATTGACCATGAAGCTGGCGCCCACGACTGACGGATCCAGACCATAGTGCTCCTGCCAGGCCCGATAACTCATCACCACTACCGGCGCAGCCTCGGCTGTATCGTCCTGCGGGCTAAGCAGGCGTCCGGCGAAGGGCCGCAGGCCAAATGTGGAGAAGTAATTACCTGACACAAATTCACCGGGGAATGTTTCTGCTGGAGCGTCAGAACCGGCGCGACGGACGCTGACTTCAGGCTCATTGGCCTGCATGGCGGCGATTTCCTCGAACTGCGGGGTGTTGGCCCGAATGTATTGATACAGACTGTACGAGAAAAGGCCCCAACCGTCGTTCTGCAATCCGCCCCAGACGCAGCAGTTATCGTTGTTGCCGATGCGGTAGAGCTGCGCTGGATTGGCTACCGGCAGCGACTTCAGCATCACCGCGTGTACCAGGGTGAAGATTGCCGTATTCGCGCCAATGCCTAAGGCAAGCGTCAGGATGGCGGTGATGGTGAAACCGGGCGCCTTGCGCAGTTGCCGCAGCGCATACCGGACGTCCTGCAGAATTGTCGGCATTCTGCCCCCTTAGAGTTACATTTGATGCAAGCCGAGCGCCACTGCCGATCGATCTAAACGGCGGAATATCTATCACATCCGGACTGCGGCACTTAGTACTCGTGAGCGCTCCTGTCCGAGTTTGCAAGTCAGCGTCCGGAATCGAACGCTGACACGGGACGGGGTGCATACGATGTGTTATCTTCCGAACAAAAGCAGCGCCGTCGTCTTTGTCCAGTCCCGAATCTTGGCCGCAAATCTCCAATCGCATGTTTCGTTTGCGAATAACTGGCCGTCATATCTATTAACTGATTCCTTACGAGATACGTATTTACAAATTTCTTCAACGGGGGGACAATTCTCATTGCAGTTTAGGCAGTTCTGGGGGAGGGCTGCCTTCTAGGCGCTCTGCGGGAGTCCGTAGGGCGCCTTCTGATTTTGCGCGATGAAGTTCCACGGTCGCACGCTGCCTTCACGGTTTATTGCATTTCGACGCTTAGCTGCGCCTCTGCTGCGGCCTGCAGATCAGTCGTTGCGTCTCTCTGCATCCTGCCGCATCCAATATCGTAATCGGGATGTTACGATTGACAAATGGGCCCCTGCTGCCTGGCGGGGCTGGCCAAGAAGTGTCCCGCAGGAGGAAAAATGGCGAGTAACGCAATTGTGGAAGTCACGGATGCGAATTTCGATCAGCTGGTGCTGAAGTCGGACCAGCCGGTGATCGTGGATTTCTGGGCAACCTGGTGCGGTCCGTGCCGCGCCCTGGCGCCTATCGTGGATGAAGTGGCGCAGAGCTACACCGGCCGCGTGAAGGTCGGCAAGATGGACGTTGACAAGAATGCTGCTACTCCCCAACGCTACGGGGTCCGCGGAATCCCCACGCTGTTGGTCTTCAAGGATGGACAGGTGAAGGAGCAGATCGTGGGCTACGTCTCGCGCGATGTGATCGAGAAAGCGCTGGACAAGAACCTGTAAGCGAAAGATTTAACATGGCGCGGCTTAGGCCGCGCCATTTTTTTCGGCGGTACAGCCTGCAATTGACAGCTCGTAATTTGTCATCACGACGAGGGCTTTCGCCCGACGAGGGATCTGCTTTTTCGAGGTTCTTAGCAAACTGTTTGGTTGGCGCCTTTATCTTGCGTCCCTGACAGTTCGGAAACACAGTGACGCCGCAATGGGCTGACGTTGCCGCCAGCCCACCTCGGCGATCTCACGGCTTCCCCCAGCCGCTCGATACTCAATCGCACACCGGATCATCGATCCGGGCCTGGACCGGTGTGGGCATCCGGCGTAATGACTCTGTCGGGTACCGTTGTCACTGTATTTGGCCCGACCGTCTTGGCAGTGGGCCCAACGGTCTGGGCGGTGGGATCAAAAGTGGCGTTGGGACCAGCACGGTTGGGATTCTTCCCTGGGGTTGTTGCGTTAGGGAGCACGCCGTCATGCCCCGTGCTGATCGAGTTAGGGTTAATGCTGGCATTGGGGGACACGGGACCGACGTTCGGGATTCTTGCGCTCGTCCCCACGCCTCCAATAGCACGACCGCGTTGCGCGAAGCTTACGCTGGTCAGCAATCCCAGCAGCATCCCACAAACGAGCACCTTTTTCATACTTGTTCCTCCAGTAAGTTCCAATGTCGTTCGCGGCCAGTTGAGGGTTACCCATGACTCGTGGCGAGTGCCTGGCTGGGGCACTCGTAAGTCAGATGCAAGGATCGTGCCAGAGCGCCCCTATTGAAAACATTATGGTTACGCGGCAGTCTCAGCCAATAACCGTGAAAGTTTGGCCGGACGCTGGACAAGTTTTCACGTCATTGCCGGGATGGTTTCGAACCCAATCGTTGATAGTAGTGCAACGTGCTGGACGGACAGGAGAATAGGGTCGCCTGAGCGAGCGTACGGGGCGATCAAGCTGCAGTAGAACGAGGGAGCCGAGGTTTAGCCGCTATCAGTATCAAAATCCTCACCGCGCTGTTCCAGTAAGTACACCCAGTTTCGTCTGAGCTGCTTGATTCCGTCGCGTGCCAAGGTCGCCGTCCTGGTTCCGAGCGATCCCCGCGGATTCTGACGGAAGTCGGCGATCGAAACTTTCCCGAGATACACTTCGGTGAATGTCATGGGGCGCCGGCCCACGGCGGGCTCTGTCGTGCTATCGACCCCATAAACGAAAACACACATCCACTGGTCCCGGGCTCCGTGCGTGTCAACCGCCCCTCCAGATTTTCTGGTCGTCTTGATCTCGACTCCGTCCGATCCGGCCCTGACACTGTCCTTCGGGTAGACGCCCCGAACTACAAGATCAGGATGGCCGTTGAAGTAGCAGTTCGGTACGAGGGTTCGCGAGTGTTTTGCAACACTGGCCGTCAGCATGTCGGAGAGCAGCCCCGACATGATTGCCGGCCGAAGCATGTCGTCGAGACGTTGCAAGCCTCTGCTTGTCAGCAGCAGGTTTACATCGTAGAAAAAATCGTAAACATCCTGCATTGCCAACTCGAAATCTTTCAGCCGAAGCTGAAATGGCAACTCCGCCTCTTGGTTGAATCGGGATGGATCCGCTTGGTTGCGGAGTATAGCTGAGCTGTCCATTACTTTCCGTTGACTGGCAGCGAGGCCAACGCTTGAAACGCTCTTCCCGCCATCGCGAAATATTGCCGGTCGCAATCCGTTCCAATCGCGTGGTAAGCCATCGCTTCGGCAGCGGCGAGAGTCGATCCCGAGCCGGCAAACGGATCGTAGACAATTCCGACACCCAACGGAAGCGCGGCGCGCACCAGCTTTCGCATGAAACGTTGAGGCTTGAGCGATGGATGAGGAGCAATATCTTTTTCGACTCTGCGCGTGGGAGAGCACAGAATCACATCCTTGAACGGCTCTTCCTCTGAAATTCTACGCAACCCACCCGTACCCCAGGTTCGCAGGTTCTCCGCCAACGTTCCTTCGAGTGGCTTGCGAAAAACGCCCCAAGGCTCCCAACATGACCTGGGCATGGCCGTCACGTCTGGGAACTCCTGCTCCGCACCCTTGGGACGGTCGCCGCCGCGGAGGGTCTGGACCAGACGGATGACCTCTCCTCTCTTCTCGAAACCGGAGTCGATGAAGGCATGGAACGTAGTCGTCGAGATCAGAGGATTCGAAGCGACAAAGACGTGACCACCCGGTACCAGTGCCTTGAGAAGGGCACGAGCGACGGCACCGAAAAATCCGTGGAGATTGAAAACTTCTTTCTTCGATAGGACGGTAAATCGTGGTACGGGCCTTCGATTGGCCCCATCGAAGTTTGGAGGGATTCTCCAGACGCCGCCCCGCCCCTTTCGTAGCTTCGCGTGGTTCTTTTCGTCATACTCCACGATCCCATAAGGAGGGTCGGTAACGACAGCATGTATCGAGTTGGCTGGAACATCAGATAGCCACCTCGGGGCATCGCTTAAAACATAGGTCGACCGACGGGACAAGTGACACCGGGGCTGGGTGCCAAGCACCCTGATGGAACTCCACAGCACTTCTTCCTGTTGCTTTAGCGATAGAAGCCAGTCCGGCTCGTCGGGTGGTGAATAGTCGGCTTTCGAGAACAAACTTCCGTTGGTGTGGCTCATTCGAATCGGATTCTGCTCATAGGCTACTGTACTCGCTCGGCCCGTGAAAACCGGATTATGCGGCAGTTCAATACTTCCGCAACACCCCAATCACTTTCCCCTGCACTTGCACCGACGCGGCGGGGACGATGATGGGTTGCATAGCTGCATTCGACGGTTGCAGTCGGACCTTATTGCCCTCGACGTAAATGCGTTTCAGCGTAGCATCGCTGCCGCCCACCAGGGCCACAACAATCTCGCCGTCGCGCGCGGAGTTGGCCTTCTCCACCAGGACGTAGTCGCCGTCGAGAATGTGCTCGTCCTGCATGCTCTCGCCTTTCACTTGCAGCACGTAAACCTCTTTGGAGCGGGTAAAATCGGCAAGCGAAATCGACTCCGGATTCTCCACTGCCTCCAGCGGCTGGCCGGCGGCGATGCGGCCCAGCAACGGCAGGCTCATATTGCTTTCCGCCACGGCGGCCGCGGCCACCGCCAGCGATTGCTTCATCAGCCCGCGGGGCTTCAGCAGATCGATCGAGCGGCTGCGATTGTAGTCGCGGCGCAGCAGCTCCTTCTGCTCCAGGTTGGTGATGTGCTTGTGGACCGTGGCCAGTGAGCTCAGGCCGAGACCTTCGGCGATCTCCTCGAACGACGGCGAATAACCGTGCGTGTCCACGAAGTTCGAGATGAAGTCATACACCTGTTTCTGGCGGCGAGTAAGAGCCATGACTGTGCGCTGGACCTCCGCCCATATTGTTAGCGAATAAAAGGCGAATGTCAATAATAACCTCGCAAGGATACTCTCGGAAAACCGTTTCCTACTTTGGTTCCACGCCAGTCGCCTTGTACGAATCGTCGAGCTTAGGCAAACTAATGAGCACTTCAATTCTGAAGTCTGAGAGGACGAACGATGCGCGTCAAGAATCTGTTACTGCTCTTTTGCGTTCTGACGCCCGCGATGCTGGGCGCCGACGTCATGGACTCCGCCTCCAACGGTTTCACCATCAAAATCGTCACCGTCATTCACGCGGGGCCAACCGACATCTACGATCGGCTGGTTCATCACGTCGGCGACTGGTGGAGTTCAGACCACACCTTCTCCAACGATGCTCATAACCTGACAATCGACGACAAGCCCATGGGCTGCTTCTGCGAGAAGTTGCCTAACAACGGAGGCGTGCGTCATGCCGAGGTGATATTCGTAATGCCCGACAAGATGCTGGTCATGTCGGGCGCATTCGGCCCTCTGCAACGCGTCGGCGCCACCGGCACGCTAACTTTTGTGTTGATGCCTCTGCACAACGAAACGAGGCTTGAAGTCACCTATGCTGTTGGCGGATATCTTCCCGATGGACTGAACACCTGGGCCGCTCCGGTGGACAAGGTATTGACCGAACAGGTGACCCGGCTGAAGAGTTACGTGGAGACGGGGACCGCGGATCCCGCTGCCGCCAAGAAGCCGCAGTAACCTTGTGCCGCCGGCAGGCTGCGGAAAAGTTCAGACGATCGAACGCCTCTCTGCGGATGCGACATCGAAGAAGCGAGGCGTCATCGCGCCATCAGCGCGATACGATGTCGCTCAGTGCCCACTCGATGCGGTCCACCTCGTCACGAATCACTCGGATCGCTTGCTGATGGCCGGGATGCGGCACTGGCGCAATCGCTTCCACCGCGTGCCGGATCTTGTGGTTCCGGTCCCAGATCAAGTTGATTCTGGCAGAGGTCTCCATTCGATGTTGGTAGATCCTCTTGGCCACCTTCGTTGTCATCCAGGCGAATGCCAAGCCGAACATCATTTCGATGGGAAGACGGTCGGTTGCTCCATCGAAATCGAAGAATGCCAGTCGATACACAGCTTCGCCGAGGCCGAGGGAAGCAAATATCACTCCCAGCCCAATCAATCCGAGAGTCAGACGGTCAACCCTGCGGAGTTCTAAAGACGGTTCATTATTGCTGCGATTTTGCTTGACTGACATTTGTTCCCCCAGCGATATGTACGATCCAAAGTTCCATTGTGCTACGTAACCGGCTCTCCGCTCAACCTCAAATTATTGATTTCCGTTAGTACCAGATGGGGACGAGGGAGGGCCTATAGTTTCACGCGGCTCACAGGGACGCAACCCGGCGCGCGGGCGTGGTTCGAAAAATGTTGTATTCAATCCGGCCCACCAGCGATGGGGAATGCGAGCTGGCTCGCTTGAAGCAATCTCGCCGGCAGGTTCTGGCCTGAGGGGAACGACGTACTGGAAGACGGTCCTCGCCTGACCCTTGTCTGGATTATGCGTCGCGCTAAGGGTACCAAACGCGGACTTAATCGAATGCTCTGACGGCCTCAGTCTCGTCGTCTTTAATGTCAAAAACCGTATAGAGCTTGGTGATCTGGAGCAGATCGTGCACTTTCTTGGTTAGGTGCAGCAGCTTCAATTCCCCGCCCTGGTTGCGTACCGAGGTGAAGGCACTAACCAACTCGCCGATGCCCGAGCTGTCAATGTAGCTAATGTCGCCCAGGTTCAACAGGATTTTCTTGTGCCCCTTCGCCAGCAAGTCCTTGACGGTCTCGCGCAAAACCGAGCTGCCCTCGCCTAGTTTGATACGTCCGCTCAGGTCTACCACGATAACGCCCTCTACCTGTCGAACACTTGCCTTCATGCTCACGTGGAAGCCTCCTGGCGGTCCATACCTTCTGGGGTCCGCTTTGATTAACGGGTCAAGGTCATTCTAGTGCCAAAGAGCGGCTTAAGGAAATGCTGCGGCCCCGGCGCGACAGAAACGAGAATTTCAACCCATGGACTGCACTTTGTCGTTGACGCCGGAACATCGAGACGTGATGTGCGGAAGCGCAGGACACTCTCGCAATCTTTCACTTTCCGATGCAGAACGAGCTGAAGATCAGATTGAGAATGTCGTCGGCGGTGGTGGCCCCGGTGATCTCATCCAGCGCACGCAGAGGGCTATAGAGGTCAAGCAAGAGCATCTCGTGGGGAATTTTCTGCGGGACGGCAGCAGCGGCTTTCTCCAGTGCGCCTATCGCATCGGCGACCAACTGCTTCTGGCGCACATTGGTCAGGAAGCCACTCTCGCGCTGCGCGCCGCCGTCGCCGCCGACTAGCTGCAGAATTTTCTTGCGCAATTCGTCGATGCCCTCGCCTGTGAGCGCGGAGGTGGCTACGCAATCGTCAGGCTGTAATAACTTCGGTATGTGGGGCGAGACGGCCGTTTCAACATGGGAGCGCGCCTTCGGCACAAGGTCAACCTTGTTCAGGACGACAAGCCGGACGCGACCTTCGGTTTTCGCGGCTAACTCGGCATCCGGGTTCGAATCCTGCGCACAACGAGACTCGGCTGGGTTCGCCGCATCCAGCACAATCAGCACCATGTCGGCATCGGCCAGAGCCTCCATCGACTTGCGCACGCCTATGCTTTCCGCCTCATCCTTGGCGACGCGAATGCCTGCGGTATCGACCAGCCTCACTGGGATGCCGCCGATCGCAACCGTCTCGCT
>Ga0302325_10022424_pt1 | contig 13211 bp, 6 predicted proteins | sample Palsa_T0_2_FD_201948 | JGI IMG/M metagenome (GOLD analysis project Ga0302325, IMG submission 201948) | Peat permafrost microbial communities from Stordalen Mire near Abisko, Sweden - Palsa_T0_2 | ecosystem: Environmental > Terrestrial > Soil > Palsa > Peat permafrost | place: Sweden: Abisko... | reverse complement strand
GATCATCTTGCCCATCACGCCACCCGCTGAATTCGCGGCGGCCATCAACACCGGATCGAATCCCAAACGGGTTGCGGATAGGACTTGCAAACTTCCGAACAGCGCGTTGGCAGACGTATCTGAACCGGTCAAAAATACTCCCAGCCAGCCGAGGAGCGGGCTAAAGAATGGGAACAGAACCCCCGACCCGGCAAAGGCGAGTCCCAGTGTGCCGGTTGCTCCGCAATAGTTCATGACGAACGCCAGGGCGAGAACCGAAGTGACCGTGATGGTTGGTAAGAGGAGTTGGCGGCCTACGGATAGCATGAGCCGGCCGAAATCCTTAAGCGGCATGCGTGACAACAGAACAGAACCCAGGGTTGCGAGCATGCATGCGGTCCCCGCGGCGGACAGCCAATTCACCTGGTAGAGCGCCCCGTAGAGTGCCGGCCTGGATAGGACAGGTGGCATCCGTTGCACGTGGTTGTGTAGCAGAGGCCAGGGAAAACTCATGGTTACAGAATTGAGCAGTGCTTGAACCGGCTTGATGCCCCACATCAGGACGAAGAAAACCAGCAAACCGTAGGGCATCCATGCGCTCAGGATCTGACCGGCGGCGTAGTGCTCGCTGGGGGCAGGAAGATCTCCCTTGGTCTCCACAAATGGGTGAGAGGGACCGTCTCCGATCACAAACAGGCGTCGCGGGTGCCAGAACCGCAAGAGCAACATCAGAGAACCGAGTGCGGCGAGAGAACTTAGAATATCGGTAAGTTGCGGTCCCACGAAGTTGGACATGAGAAACTGCACCGTACCGAACACGCCGCCGGTCACGATCACGGCCGGCCACACCTCGCACATGCGACGCCAGCCAACCATCGTAGCAATTAGATAGCCTGGGATAATCATGGAGAGTGGCGCGCACAAACGTCCGACGGCTCCGCTCAAGGAGTCGACAGGCAAACCGGTGATGCCCGCCAGCGTGATGACTGGTATGCCGATCGAACCAAAGGCAACCGGAGCTGTGTTTGCCAGCAGGCAAAGTGCAGAAGCATAAAAGGGAGAAAACCCAAAGCCCACCAACATGGCGGCTGCGACGGCAACCGGGGTTCCGAAACCCGTCGCCCCTTCGACGAAGGCACCGAACGCAAAGGCGACGAGGAGAGCCTGCAAACGCAAATCTGTCGTCAGGGAACCCAGCGATCCGCGGATCACGTGGAATTTGCCTGTTTTTACCGTTACCTGGTAGAGCGCGATGGCCCAGAGCACAATCCACGAGATGGGAAACAACCCGAACGCGGCCCCGTAGCTTGCCGCGCTGACGATCAACCGGGGCGGCATCTTATAGCCGGCGGCCGCCAGTACCACTGTGACCGCCAACGCGCAAAGAGAGGCGAACCATGCAGGCTTACGCATCACCCCGAGCAGAACCAGCAGCGTGATGATAGGTATCGCGGCGATCGCTGCCGAGGAGAGAAGCCCCTGTCCGAATAAGTTATAGGTTTGCTGCCAGGCTGTATTCATTGATAGATAACTAAATCTTCGTATTCGGAATAAAGCAAAACAATCTGGAGAGCTGGCTGTCGTCGCAAGAACACGTCAAACAGTGGGGGATGTTTCTTTCGTGGTGCTGTCTTCGTTTTTCTCAGGTTATTTGAGCTTCGTCATTTGAGCGGGACCTTCACGACAAAGTAAGTGAAGGTCCCGCCCGGGGGTATCAGCAATTGATGAGGAACGCCGGCAGGAATATGTACGATGTCTTCTTCCTTCAAGTCTCTCCGGGACCCTTGCTGTATAGCGGCGCCTCGTATTTCGCCAGGCGCCGTTGTGACGGGACCGGTAATCGTACCGCCGGTGACCAGGGTAGCGCTCCCGCGAAGCACCACGAAAATATCTCCGGACTGCTCATGCTCTTCGGCGCTTCCATCCTGGTCACGAAAAGCGAGGATGGTGGAACTGTCCAAACGCTTTTCGAAGAGACCCGTTCCGGCATGCGGTGAGGTCTTCATTTGTTCGTGCATCTGATCTGCGAGCTGCACCAGTTCCTGCCGTGAATACGCAACGGCCGGCGTCTGGGAGACGGCCGTCGAACAAAGAAGCGGCAGAACTACCGCGGACGCGAGAACGGCATGGAATTTCGTCATCAGGTTATCCTCAAGGCTCCCAGGGCGTTCTATAACAGGGCGATCACGGAAGCATCCCGCCCGCCTATACTTACCGTGACCTGCTGACCATCCACCGTGACGCTTTGCTTTCCCCAGATATCTTCTCCGGATTTGTAGGTGCCGACGCCCGCAGCAAGCGTCACCTTAACCTGTCGCGGACCCTGGGTTGGGTTGGTTACCCATAGATAAGTGCCGCCAGATACGCTGTGGAGTCTCGCCTGAACGCTGTTATCGTCGATCTTCACCTGGGGAGCAACGCCCGCCATGGCCAGCAGGCCTGCGAAGAGATCCCTGGTAGCGGGTCCGTGGTGTAAGAAATAACCCCCTCCAGGAAATGAGCCCATCAACAAGGTATGGCCTTGACCGGATTTATGCTCAACGGCGGCTATCGCGCCATTCGAGTAATGTCCAGCAGCATCGCCGCCCTGCAATTGATAATCCTGCCGGAAGAAGCGTCCGTAGATTTGTGTGCCTTTGACCTCGAGCATTAAGTCGTTGGAGATATCAGGGGTAAATTGGACATAGCTTTCACGTGCGCCAAATAGCTCGTCCAGACCGTAGTTAGGCTGAACTGCTCCTACGTGTCCATGGTCGCCAAAGTAAGCAGGCAATCCCTCGCTCACCAGGGTGCCGCCCCGTTCGACATAGGCACGCAATTTAGCGACAGTCTCCTGCTTCAACATCACGGGGTAGGGGAGATAGATGATCTTGTATTCGCCGATGTTGTCGAGCGCGACAAAGTCAGGCTGGATGTTCGAGTCGAAAAACGCCTGGTAGGCGCCACGAACCGATTGAGAATAATAGTCTGTGTCGCCCTGCTGCACGTAATTGAATAATTCCGATTCGGGGATGAAGACCAGACCCACGTCACCTCTGACGGGGCTTGACTTCCAGAGATTGGGATGTTCGTTTGCCCATCGCGCAACCCGGCCTGCCATTTCCGATCGCGGAGTGACCGAACCGTCCATGGCGAAGGGAGCAAACGCGCCAAACAACGGTCCATCCAGCAGCGGCCGCCAACGGCAATAGAGGATGCCTTTGGCGCCGGCCGCACAGGAGACGAGATTCCAGATGCGGACGTCTTCCGCATCGGGGATCCGCCCGTCATCGACCTTCCGGCCAATCACCTGGGGTTGCATCCAGAGCGGGCCACCCTGCGCCTCCGCATGCCAGAAAGGTTTGCCCCGCGCACCCCCGCGCACCAGGTCGACCGCCTGAAATTGTTTCCAAGGCTCGTCGCCTTGCCGCGCCGCGATCCAGGTCAAGCCCCAGACATCGACCTCCGCCGCGGACCGCCATTCATTATGAGAGGCGGAGGGCAGGCTAATGAGGGTGCCCGAAACCCCGTGCGCGGTGATCTTATGTTTGGGATCCAGCTTGCGAAATAGTTTGACCCGCCAATCAAACAGGCTGTAGGCATTGTCGATGCGGAATTGAAGCCAATCGAGGCTGTCGGGGTAGCCGGAGAAAGAAGTCGGCGGTTGTACATCTTCCCAGGTCTCGTAACTGTAGCGGTGCCATGCCGCGGCGGCTTTTTCCAGGGTTCCGTAACGAATCCGCAGCCATTCCCGCAATTTTCGCTTGCTGCCTTCGCAGTAGCAATACATCCGCCTAGGGTTTCCCCCGAAGGACGTGCCCTCGTTCCACAGGTCGTAGCCGAACAACGCAGGGTGATTGCGGTAGCGCTCAACCAGTGCAACCAGAAAGTTCTGAGCGATCGCCTGAACATCGGGATTGTCGAGACACAATCCAGGAAAGCCTCCGGTTGCGCTGCTCTCCGATACGCTGCTGTCGACCACGAAGCCATCGCTGCCCACATACCGGGCGTGCGCGTACTTGCGATACGCCCATTCCGGAGCACAGCCAACCAGCTCTTCGACGACACACTTGATACTGTTCTTGGCGGCCAGGTCCATGATGCGGTCGTAATCGGCCCAATCATGTTTTCCCGGGGCGACCTCGATGGCCGACCACATGAACCAGTGGCGGAAAATATTCATGCCTGTCTGCGCCGCGGTCTGAAAGTCTCGAGCCCAGTCTTCCGGCGGCGGGTTGGTTTTGCGGAAATAGACGGCGCCATAGGGAAAAGCCGGCGCCGGCGCGGCTGCGGCGGCCCGGGAACCGGGCTCCTGGGGTAGTTCTGCCGCGTGAGCGAACGCGCTGCCGGCAGTCAGCAGTGCGGAGTTGCGGATAAACTTTCTGCGCGTGATTTCAAAGATGTCAGCCATGTGTCTATCAACCCTTATCCAGCTCCGGCAATCATGTTCGGTTAAAGTCTGCCCATAGGGCACGCTTCGCGCCTCTACGTAGCGAGATCGAGAGCGATCACTTCGTGCACGCCAATCGAAGGTACTTCGATCAAAATTGCGTTGCCATCCTTGCGGTAATGCGTCTCCACCCCAGAAACTAGTAAGCGTGCCCGGGTTACGCGCTTCGCATCCGGAACGCTGATCCGCACCTGCTGGCTGGAGATCGGGATTATCTCGCGCACTGGACCCTTCATCATCATCGGATTGGTGAGATTCACCAGATGAACGGTCACGGAATCTTTCTGTGCCCAGAAGGAAACGTCGAGTACACCTTTGCCTTCTACCGAGAGGGGGGCAGGCTCGTTGGTGGCCCAGAGCACCGCATTGCGCAGTAACTTCGCATGATCGGCGTTGAGCACCTCCCAGAAGGTGCGATCGATATCCGAGGGAAAATAGACCACGCGGCCCTGACCGATCTGGCGCAGAAAAACGCCCGCGTCGTGCGTCGTCACAGGCCTGGGGAAGCACTCTTCCATCGGCAGGTCGGGATAGGTGGGAACCACCCGTAGGGGCGAAGGCAAACTATCCCCGGCCGGGGTTACGTGAACCCTGTGGATGCCATGGATGATCCGGTTAGCATCCTCGAATCCCGCCAACAGTGGATGATATTGGCCGGTGGATGGATCTTTTTCCAACGCGAGGTACGAATTCTGCATAGGACCTTCTTTGCTGCCTGCGAAAGAAGCTCCAAAGAGCGAGGCGAGTCCAAAGTCGTTGCGTTGCACGCCCCATTCGTCGTAAAGCGAAGTCTCGTAGGTGGCAATGATGCCGCCACCCCGTTCGACAAACGCGCGAAGCTGGTCACATTGCTGCGTGGAAAGAGCCGCGATATTGGGCAGGATCAGGGTGCGAAATGCATCGGTATGCTCACGATCGAGCAAATGGTCGTGCACCATTTCGAACGGAATTCTGGCTTCGACCAATGCCTGATAAAAACCGAGCTCTGGGTCTTCTACGGTAGCGACTGCATTGGCTCCGCCGTAAAAAGTCGCGGTCTGCTGGGAATAGACCATCCCGACGCGCGCCAGCGATTTTTCGTTGCGAAAGTAGTTTTCATGCGCATAGTGCCACTGATAGATCTCTTCGACTACCGGAAACCACCGTTTGTCGTAGGGCTTGGCGTTGAATTTCGTAAAAGTCGGACGAAAGTCCTGGGCCATGCCATCGGCGACCCAGAGCCGGATCTCGTCTCCACTCTGTACAGAATCTTTCCAGCGGTACTTATCCTCCAGGCCAACGCTGAAAATCCCTGCGATGGCTTTGCGCCCCATGGTGGATCGAAATTCTTTGGCGCTCTTACCGCTCTCCCACGGGGCCACCAAACCCGCGCGGCCTTGCCGATCGGCCAGCAATGTGGGCGCAAGCTCGCCGACCGTCTTCATATCCAATCCACTTAATGCTCCGCCGCCGGCGTTCGCGATGTAGCTAGCGTTGGGATTGATTTCCTGTATCTTTCCGTTCCATAGGCGCCACAACTCGAATAACCGCGCCTGGTGCCAGACAATGTATTGGCGTTGCGCAGGATCCTGGGGATTGCTCGTACGGGGTAGATCCAGGCCCGAGAAGTCATGAAAATTCTTCTGGCAATGCTCGCAGTAACACATTCCAGATCCGGCCCAACGGTTGGTGAAGATGCCGTCCACCATGTACTTCGACATGATTTCCTGGTGGACCGTGGTCATGAATTCAAAGTTGTAGGGTCCTAAAGCGCAGGTGAGCCAAAAGTCCGGATCCGACGCGTGTTGGCGCTTTTTGCCGCTTTCATCGACGGCGAGCCAGTCCGGATGGGCGTCATACACGTCCTTGTGGCATGCGTGCGGGTCGGTGCGCGCAACCACATTCATGCCCAGTTTCCGGCAGCCATGGGCTATGTCGCCGAACGTATCCATATTGCCCAGCCATTTGCTGCGGTAGTGCAGAGGGATTTGCGTGGGGTAGAAAGCCACGCATCCGCCGGCATTCAGTACCGTGGCATCGGCATGGATTCGCTTGAAGAAATCCAACCAGAACTGCATGTCGTAATTGCCGGGATCGTCTTCGACAAAGCTCAGTTGAGCCCAGCGCATGGGGCGGTCATACCAGGAAGCACTGATCGATTGGGTCACCGTGCTCGAAAGCAAGATCGCCTCTGCGTCAGCATTTTTCACCCCGACAAGGCAGGCGGCTGAGAGACCTGCGGCCTGCTTGAGAAATGTTCTTCTGCTACTCTCCACTGGTTGCTCCTGACGACGTATTGCCTTATGTGACGCTGTGGCAGCAAGAAAAGACGGCGAACCCGTTTCGCTCGGCGCACACCCTAAAAGTAGAGTTTGGCGGAGAATTGAATCTGTCTGCCGGTCGCACTCCCATTGGATAACTTTCCAAAGACTGGGTTGGTTTGATTGCAAATCGCCCCCGGAGCGCCTTCACAAGTAAGCGTCGGATCGCTGGCGGATGGCAGGGAAAACCCCGGCGTATTTGTCGTATTGAAGAACTCGGTACGGAACTGCAGGTAGGTACGTTGCGAGTCCGTGAAATAGAAATTCTTGAAAATCGAAGAATCGAGATTTTTCAATCCAGGTCCCACGCCAATCCGGCGCCCGCAGTTGCCAAACTCCTCGATGGGCGCGCCGCTTACGCTGGGGGTGGTCTCCGGCACGGTGAAAGCCGCGGGATTGAAATATCCTTCGACACCAGGGTGAGGAAGCTTCAGCGGCACTCCAGGAACGCAGCTCGCGACGTTGAAGGTATTGAAAACCGGGGGAAGAACATTGGTACGAATATCTGTGGGGAACCCGCCGCGCAAAGTCAGAATGCCGTTGATCACCCAACCGCCGAGAAGGCGCTCAGCAACCCCTCCTCCGGAGAGAAACTGCTTTCCCGGACCGAACGGAAGCTCGTAGATTCCACTGGTCGTGAGAGTATGCGCGACATTGATGGGGGCGACCCCGCGCTCCTTGGTAAGGTCGTACGTGTCCAGGGCGATACTGGTGCCGCCGTTTTGGTTGTAGGAGTCAGGCCCGGTCCCCTGGGACTCGATATTCTTCTGCCACGAGTAATTCGCCAAAAACGCCAAACCATGGGCCATCCGCTGCTGCACTTTCACGTTCAGAGCGTTGTAGTTCGAAGAAGCGTTGGAATAAACTCCCAGGACATTGGCATTGATATTGGAATAGGGACGATTGACCTGCTTGTTTTGACCGGCGAGCGCGGCGGAAAAGGGAACCTGGTTGCCATCGATGAACAAGGAAGCCTGATCGCGGCCCAAGGCGCCGCTATAGGATGTCTCGAGAAGCGTGCTGTTGGTGACCTGGTATTGAAAGTCGAGGTTGTATTGATACAGCAATGGCATGAGGGCATTGTTCAACGACTGAGTCTTGATTTCGACACTGTAGGGCTTGGTGGGAGTAAAGCCGTCGAGGCTGCTCGTCGCCGGCAATACCGTGATTGGGGTGTTGATGGTGTACGGCGGGGTTACGGTCTCAGCGGCACTCACTGGCGGCAGCGATACCGTGGGAACGTTCGGAGTATTGCCGGAGAATTGGGTTACCGATTGGTTTTGATCACGCATCGCATAGAAGAGCCCATAGCCGCCACGCACAACCAGCTTGGGTGTGAGCTGGTAAGCAAGGCCGATACGGGGCGCCCAGTTGTTGTGGTCTCCTAGTACGATGGCGCGGCTGAACCCGTTCTTGCCAGGCACAGCGAATTCGTGGGTCACCAGGTCGAACAAGCTGCCTAGGTTGTTCGAGTCAATCGGCTGTGTATATAACTCGTAGCGTATTCCCAGATTGAGTGTCAGCCGGTTGGTGACCTTCCAGTCGTCCTGGCCGTAGCCGCCAAAGTAGGCGTTCAGCTGGCGCCCCTCGGCGAGCATCGGTGAACCGTTGATCTCAGACGGATATCCCAGTAAGAAATCAGCGAGTGGCAGGCCGGACCCTGACGCGTCGGAACTGGAGGTAAAGATGGCTCCGAAAACGTCTTGCCCAAAAAAGGGATCGCCCTTGAGAATATCGAAGCGCGACTTACGAACGTCGGCGCCGAATTTCCACGAATGACGGCCGCGCGTCCAACTCAGATTGTCGGATAACTGTTTGGTGCTGAGAACATTCAGGTTCTTATCGCCCCCACCAAACCCTGTGAACTCCGTGGAACCCGACAAGCCACCGGAATAGTCGAAGGAGATAGCAGGAAATCCCAGGACCGGCGCAGGGAAGAGGGCGAGGCCATTCTTTTGGCCGAAAGCCGCCCCTTGTTGTCCACTGCCCGGTTGGGTGCCATTGTTGCGCAGATAACCCAGCCGGAGTTCATTGATGAGGGACGGAGTAAAGATATGAACGTCGGATAGCGTGATCTGATCTGAATCGTCGAGTGCCGAAGAGCCGCCACCGATGAACCCGGGAAACGAGCCCACAGCAGGCTGGTAATTGTTGGAAATGGAATAGCTGCCGAACAAACTATTGTTCTGCCGGATGGTCGCATCAACCCGGAGGTCGCCCTGATCGGTATTCGAGAATTGGGGAGCCTGGTAGAAGTAATTCCGCGTGCTCGCACCGGGCGTTCCGAAGTTCGGCTGCGGAATCAGGCCGAGGATCGCTACAGAAGTCGCATTCAGCAGATCGGGGGGAATGATATTGCCCGGGAAGGGAGAAGCAACTACCGTTCCTGCCGGCCCTATGTGACGCGTTCTGGGGTCATAGATAACGGTTGGACTGGAAGAGAAGTCGCCGGTGCGGAAGGCAGGGGGAGGGATATTTGCAATTGAGCTGCCGTTGACGCTGCTTTGCCGGGTGCCCTGGTAATCGCCAAAAAAGAATACCCGGCTGCGCAGGATGGGGCCGCCAAGCGTGCCGCCGAACTGGTTCTGGTGGAAGGGCGCGCGCGGCTTGCCGGCAAGGTTGGTGAAGTAGTTGTTGGCATCGAAGTCGTCGTTGCGCAAGAATTCAAAAACCACTCCGTGATATTGATTGGTCCCGCTTTTGATGGTCGCGCTGACGATGGAGCCCGCGGCATGACCGTATTCAGCGGAAAAATTGTTGGTGATTACCTTGAACTCCTGAACCGCGTCCACGGAAGGGATAATGGCGATGCCCTGGCGTCCAATCGACCCGGCGGTCGCAAATGTGTTGTTATCCACACCGTTCAACGACACATCCATCCCGGTAAAGCGGCCGCCCCCGGCAATGAACGGCATGTTGGTTCCTGTTCCCGTAGCAGCAGAGACGGCAGTGGTATTGCCGACCAGCTGGCCCAGGGCAAAAGGATTGCGCCCATTGAGCGGCATGTTCAGGATTTCATTGTTGTTGATCACTTGCCCAAGAGAAGACGTGACCTGATCGAGCAGGGGCGATGCGGCAGTCACCTGGACTGTTTGATTGATCGAGCCCACTTTCAATCCGACGTGGAGATTGGCGGTCTGGTCTACCTGCAGGTTAATCCCCGAGATGGTTTGGGTCTGGAAGCCTGGCGCGGACACACTGACGTTGTAGGAGCCCAGGGGCAGGAATGGCGCGTTGAACTGACCCTCGCCATTGGTCTGAGTCTGGCGTGCCTGGCCGGTGGCGGTCTGGGTTAGGGTCACGGCTGCATTGGGCACGACGCCGCCGGTATTGTCTTCGACCACACCGACGATGGTTCCGGTAGAGATTTGTGCCCAGGCCACGTGCAGGGCAAGACATAAGAACAACGCGAGTTTGGAACCGTTCGATACGGTGCGCATAACATCCTCCAATGAATTCTGGCTGATTCGCTCTTACGGTATTGGCAAGCCACATCCCCCGGTGAAAGTCCTCGAGATGCGCGGCGAAAGGGACAAATTCATTGGGGTCTTTTTGAAACAGCGCCAATGGTACATCGGCCATACCAATGTGTCAAACCCCTCTATTTACGCTGGGCCCGTAGGCTGTCGGGTGTTCGTCAGCTGTCAAAAGCAGCCGCGAATGAGCTCTGATCGCTGGGCTGAAGATCGACCGCAAGCAGAAGCATGGCTGCCCGATATTGGCGGGAGAATTCGCCTTACGAGAATCACCTCGCAAGTAAAGGAGGGCGGATGGCTTCATAAACCGGTGCCGCGTAGAAGCGTCCTCCGTGCCCCGGTTTATGCTTGAGTGGCAATTGAATCCGCCTCCACAGGAGTAGCGATGAAACTTCGCGGGATGTCTCGGCTGGTCGTTGTTTTCACTATGGGAGCGCTGACAGCGTTCTCGCAGGCTCCCAATCAGCAGCCCAATACGCGACCCGCGCCGGGCGGACAGCAGGGAAGACCGCCGAATGGGGGGAATCGGCCGCCGGGAAATTCGAATCCTGGTGGTCGTCCTCCGGGCAACGCAAATCCCGGCAATCGCCCGCCATCAAGACCGGTGACCAAACCAAGCCCTGGTCCCCGGCCGCCATCGAACCAGAAGCCCGGCCCGCGTCCTCCGGCGAACCGCCCACCCCAGTGGGGACGGCCTCCACAAAATCGTCCTGGTTACAATTTCCGCCCCAATGACAGCGCCTATTTGCGCCACTATTACAGGAATCGCCTGGTGGGTATTAATCGCGCGCGGCGACCGATATTCAGGATGGGCGGATTCTTTCCATTTGCCGACATACAGTATCTATCGCCTCTGCCACCCGGAGTGTATGGATATCTGCCGCCGCCCCCGCCTGGCTACCAGATGGGCTATTTCGATGGTTACGTGGTGGTCTATGATCCACTCACCTATTTCATCGCCAATGTAATCGATCTATTGCAGTAGCTCGCCCAGTGGCACCTCATCTCCCGGTCGCTCCGGGAGATGAGGCGCACCTGTTGCCGCTTCCCATACTCACCAAAACCTTTGCAGAAGCACATCGAAGGAGGGATCGATGCACTCCCTGATACGCTCCGTCAAACGCCATGGCATTCGCTTGTGTTGCCTGGCGCCGTTGGCGGCCTGCTTGCTCGCACAGGAGACGAGCTTTCATATCACGCCTGTGCGCCCGGTCGAGGAACTGCGCGCCGAGGCACTTCGAGCGAAGCCGCCCATCGAGGACGGAACCTTCCGCGCGCCCGACCTGGTGGAGTTGGTCAAACTCGATCCCACCATCAAACTCGACATTCGTTATGCCACCACCAATGATTTTCTGAGTACGCCCGTCTACACCCAGGCGCGGGCGTTCCTGCAGCGGCCGGCCGCCGAGGCACTTGTACTGGCCAACCAGGCTCTCAAGGCTCACGGGTACGGCCTGATTATTCACGATGGCTACCGGCCGTGGTATGTGACCGAAATCTTCTGGGAGGCGACCCCGGACGATAAGAAGAAATTCGTGGCCAATCCGGCGGAGGGCTCCAAACATAATCGCGGCTGCGCCGTGGACCTGTCCTTATACGATTTGGCGACGGGCAAGGAAGTGAAGATGCCCAGCGGATATGACGAGATGACCGATCGCGCCTATGCCGACTACCCCGGTGGCACGCCCGAAGAGCGTGCTCGCCGCGCTTTGCTACGCCAGGCGATGGAAGCGCAGGGCTTTGCGGTCATTCCCGACGAGTGGTGGCACTTCGACTACAAGGATTGGAAACAGTACCCGATACAAAACGTGAAGTTTGAAGACCTGGGCCAGTAGGCGGCTGGACGCGCTCTGTTTCATTCTTCGCGCAGGAGTGTCAACGGATCGGCCCCGAGGGCGCGTTGCGCCGGAATCCATGCTGCCACAAGCCCCACGAGCAGCATGGTCAGAATGACCCCGCAGAGCACCACCGGGTCGCGCGGTGTGGCCTGGTAGACGATGAACGACAGCAGCTTTGTAGCCGCCAATCCCAGAAGAAGTCCCGCAGCCGAACCGATCAGCAGCAGGCGGAACACGCGCCCCAAGGCCGGCAGCAACACTTGCTTTCGCTGCGCGCCCAGCGCGATACGCGTCCCCAACTCCCGCAGACGCTTGCTTACGCTGTACGCCGCCATCCCAAAGATGCCGGTAATCGCCAGCATCGCGCCCAGTCCGCCAAGCACGCCGAGCGCCATCGATGCTGCACGCGCAGCAAACAGCGCCGTGCTCAGTTCCTTTTCCCAGGTGTCCATCGTGAATGGCAACCCGGGGTCCAACCCATGCAGTGTAGTTTCCAGCGCCCGCCCCAGGTCCTGCGGACTGCGGTTCGACCGCACCAGCAGCCAGGTTTCGACTCTCCCCGACTGCAGGATGGGGAAGAACATCGCCGGCTGGGGGTCTTCGCTCAGCGTCGTGTACTTTCCGTCCTCAACCACACCCACCACCTGGACGCGTTTGCCATCCCAAATCTTGAAGAAATTGTTCATGGCTTTCGCTTCAGAGCCAAAGACCTTGCGCGCAAACTCCTGGTTCACCACGGCCACACTGGGCGCTTTTTCGTCGTCGTGCCAGGTGAAAGCCCTTCCCCGAAGCAGCCTGGTTTGGGCGGCCTGAAAATAACCCGGCGACACGCCATAATCCATCGGCTCGGCCAATGCGTTGGATAGCTTATAGTCTGTTGTGCTGTCTCGAAAAACAACCTCGTTACTGCCGCCCAGATTCAGGGGGACCCTGCCTGCATAGGCCGCCGCCGTCACTCCTGGAATTCTCTCCACGGCTTCCAGCATCCGCCTCTGCATTGCGGGAACGTGCTCGTCTCTGTAGCCGGCCATCGACAGATTGGTGTTCACTTGCATCACATTTTGCGGCACAAACCCGAAGTTACTGTTCAACGACCGCACCATGCCGCGCACCGCCACCAAAGACGAAGTCACCAGAACAGCGCAGAGAGCGATTTGGCCGGCCAGCAACAGGTCTTGCAAGGTGACGC
>Ga0302325_10022422_pt1 | contig 13212 bp, 15 predicted proteins | sample Palsa_T0_2_FD_201948 | JGI IMG/M metagenome (GOLD analysis project Ga0302325, IMG submission 201948) | Peat permafrost microbial communities from Stordalen Mire near Abisko, Sweden - Palsa_T0_2 | ecosystem: Environmental > Terrestrial > Soil > Palsa > Peat permafrost | place: Sweden: Abisko... | reverse complement strand
AAATGTTCATTGTTGCGAGCGCGGGCGCATCTGCAGCCATCCTCGGCCTGCTAGTCGTGGCCGTGTCGGTCGTCAACGCCGACGATACGGATGCGAAGACTCGAGAGAGGCGGACTGTTCTGGCCGGAAGCGCATTCCTTGCCTTGGTCGACGCCTTCTTCGTCTCGATTGTCGCGTTGACCGGAGGTGCCGCGGTCTTTGGGACATCCAACCTCGTGATGGCGATGGTCGGCTTGCTGTCCACCAGCCGCTTGATACCGCGAGCAAAACGGGCCGGGAACTTCTCCCGCGGCTTTCCAACTCGCAGGCTGAACATCGTCTTTGCGGTCGTTTCGGTCGGGGGCTATGCAATCCAACTCGGCCTTGCAATTGCGCTCCTGGCCGACGCTCAAAGCTCTGCATTGCAGCGCGCTTTGGTGCTGGTCATCGTGGGGTTGTTTGGAAGTGCATTGGGACGAGCATGGGAGGTCACCGGGATACGACAGCGACTAACCCCTGAATCCACCGATCGGTAGCGGTGGTGAGCGTGATCGCCGTGACATGAGCTGCGTGAGTGTTGGTGAGGGTTGGCGCCTGGGTGCTGGTGACGCCGTTTCGGTGCGGTTGACCTTTCCCACGGAACCGTTCGGACGGCGTTCGTGGGCATGACGTCGCGCCGTTGGCGGCGAGGCGGTCGGGTGGCCGTCGTTGTCGTCTGGCGCCCGGTTTAGGTTCAGGCTGGGAGCGCGCGGATCGCGTCGAGCACGGTGGTGACCGGCAGCTGGGCCAACGCCAAGTCGAGCAGGACCACCGGGTTATGCCGCTTCGCCAGGTCGAGTCGTCAAGTCTTGTCTGTGCCTCCTTTGGCGAAACAATTGGAGCATCAGGCAGCGAAGATGCAAGTCGTCCGAACGGGCCTCCAGGACTGCGCCCTTCGGAGCTCGGCAGGAGACGCCTGGGAGCGAGAAAGCGCCGACCGATTGACATCCGGCCGCTTCACCGCGGCTCTACGTCAATTACGGTGTCGACACGCTTGCCGTGTTCACGGTAGTACCATGAGGCGATGATGGAGGTAGCAGAGGCGACGACGGAGTTGATCGACCGCTACGCGCCGGACATCGAAATACCACCGCCGGTGGTGCTGGAGCAGGCCCGCCGCAACCTCGCTCTCCGAGTCAGCATGCTGCAAGAGTTCGGAGCGGTCGAGCCAGCCGAGTTGGCACGTCTTGTCGGGTCTGCGGCGCTCAACCCGGCCACCACGGTAGATAACTGGCGGCGGGCGGACCGGATTACCACGGTCCGCTGGAAGGGACGTTCACTCGTCCCTGGGTTTCAACTGTTGGCCTCGGGCCAGCCGGATCCGGCGGTGCGGGGCTTGCTGAAGGCGCTACGGAGCTATGGGATGGGCGACTGGGAGCAGGCCTTGTGGTTCGTCGTGCCCTGCAGCGCGCTCGATGGGCAACGGCCAGTCGACCGGCTGCTCGCCCTGCGGGAGCACCCCAGCGAGCAGCATGCCGCCAAACTGGCGGCGGCCACCGATCGCCACCGGGACTGGTTCTGAGCGCTCGGGCGCCCGAGCCTGGCCTGGCGCTGGCCACGTGGACGTTGGCGGCTGGTACGACTTTGGTGCGGGTGGCAGGCGATCAACTCGGATCGACCGAGCCGTCGACCAGTTCGGCTGCCCGCCGGTTCAGCCCCGTGCGCGACATCCGCAGCCGTCGGGTGCCGGTGCTCTACGCTGGCGCCGATCTGGCCTGTGCGTTGGGGGAGACGGTGTTCCACGACCTGGCTGATGACCCGGCGCAACCGGGCGAGGTATTCCGTGCCGACCTGCTGACGCTGCGTGCCGGGACCATCTGCATCACGCTCGACGTTTCGCTGGCCGACCTGAAAGACGCCACCTTGGCTCGTTACGGAGCTCACCGTGACGAGGTAGTCGACACGGCGACGGGGGAGTACCGGATCACCCGGTGCTGGGCGCAGCACGCGTGGGATACGACCACCGTCGCGGGGTTGGTATGGAATAGCCGCCGCGGCCCTGATCGGTTGTCGTTCATGTTCTTCGTCGACCCCCCACGACTGGAAGACCGGGGTCGAGCGCTTGACCGCCGAAGGGACCTCGATATCGCCTCGCCGCCGGCGTCGCTCTATAACGGTGAGGGCCTTGCCGCAGTCATGACCGCGGCCGCTGACCGCAACGTTACCGTCGTCTTGTAGGCGCAGGGCCGAATACGTTGCAGCGGCGACTGATGCCTCCCTCGGTGGCAACGGCACACCTACGCTGCAAGAAAGGTTCCATGCCACGGAGCCGATGTACTTGACCCAGTTTGAGTCCTCGTTTCCCCCCGGCCCTGGGTTTGGGTCCCCGGCCATTGCCCTATCGGCTTGAGCCTCCCGGTACCTGGGAGCGGTGGATCGCGCCCTGTCTTGTCGGGCTCGGATCCGACGTTCCTGGTTGCATTCACGGGTCCACAGTGGAACGATCCTTGGGCAACGCAGGGTGATGGGGGGTTCGATGCATCTGTGGGCTGGTCGTCTTCGTCAGTTGGGGCGGTCGTTCCGGGTCCGCGATGGCGTGTTATGATCGCCAGTATCCTGGCGAGCATGAAGCAACCGACGATCCCCCGGCGGCCTTACAGGATTCCGGGGCCCTCCATGTGGCAGGGCACAATCATCGCGGTGCGGATGCTCTGCGGCCGGGGCTGGCCCACTTGAGCCTGATCGAAGGGGCAACTCAATGACCCAGCGTTCGCGATTCGTCTTCTTCGCTGCGATCTTCCTCGCCGGCGGACTGGTCTGGGTCCCGCCGGCAACGGCACAGGCGGCGGCGATCAGCGTCACGACTGCGGCTGTCACCGTCAATCCGCTTCCCAGTACCCCGAGCACCGGCACCAACGTGTCGGCGCCTTGCCCGGGGGGGACGAATCTCGTGGGCGGGGGTGGTTTCGTGTACAAGGCGGCGGACCCGGCCACGGTCCCGAGCACGACGTTCTGGGTGAAGAGCATGGACCCCTCGGATCCGAGCGGCACTCCGTTCACAGATGGCAGCACCGACCCGTCGGTGTGGACGACGGTGTCCGCCTTCGGCCCCATGTCCGAAACCAACGACGCGGCGACCAGCTTCGCCATGTGCGACACGAACGGCCCGACCGCCACGGTGGTCGAGACCGCCGTCAGTAGCCCCGCCTACGTCACGCAGGGCAACCCGCCGGCCAAGGCGATCGCCACCTGCCCGGTCGGGACCCAACTGGTCGGGGGCGGCATTCTGGACACCCCGAACAGCTCGTTCAACTTCCTCCCGAAGGCCAGCTACCCGTCGGACAGCAGCGGCAACGCCCCCGCCAACGGCTCGTTGGACCCAAACTCGTGGACGGCCTACGCCGGGGTGGGCAGCCCCACGGGGAGTGAGGTGAACGGTGCCTTCGCGGTCTGTGCCACGGCCGCGCTGCCCGCCGTCGAGGTTGCCGTTGTCGACGCCCCCGCCCCCACGACCGCCGGCACCTTTACCAACACGACCGTCGCCTGCCCGTCGGGCACGACTCTCCTCGATGGTGGTTTCGCCATCGATGAGACCGTGGGCACCACGTCCGGGCTCGAACCCAACCAGGGCATCCACTCCCGGGGCAGCTTCCCCAGCGATGGCAGCGGTAATGCCGTGGCCAACGGCACCGTCAACGCGGGCTTCTGGACGGCCGTGGTCCAGCCTGGCGGCCAATCCACGCCGAACCATTTTGTCCACGTCTTCGCGCTGTGCGCACAAACTGCACCCGCCAACACAATTCCGGAAGCGAAGTGGCCGGTCCTGTTGGTTCTCTCCGGGCTCGCCGTCGGCGGCGCCACCATCATCATCATCAAGCGACGCGGCCAGACAACAACCCCTCGAGTCGCAGCATGAGGTTCGCTCTGGCAGGGTGACGCTACGTCTCTCGTCGGGCGGAATACGCACCGGGCCACCCGGGCCCGGCAAGTCGTGACCTGACCTTGACCACAACCACAAACAGGAGCTTCTTGAGGAGATCGATTCCTACTTGGCCGACCTCGAAGCGGACGTAGGCGAGCCATCGACTGAGGAGCTGGCCGGGCTGAGGCGGTTGCCAGGCGTATCCGCGATCACCACGCCGAACGGCGCAACTGAGCGGGCGCGGTGCTCGTTCTTGACAGCGGCGGGGTGAGCCGTCTGGCCGAACGTTCGACGGAATCAGCGGCCATGATCACGGTCTTCCGGCGTGAGGGTCTGGCCGCCGGTCGTTCCGAGCGTGGTCTTGGTCAAATGTCTGCGTGGACCGCATGACCGAGATGCCCGGACCAACCAGTTCCTCAAGACCTGCGATGTCGAGACCGTTCTGTCGGCGGCTCTCTCAGCCAGGCGAGCCGCCCACCTCCGTGGCTTGGCTGGCCGGGGTTCGGCCGTTGATGCCGTCGTCGCCGGTGACGTCCGGACCTGAGGGGAAATCTCCCGCCTCCCATCGGTGCTCTCCCGACGAGGACGGGATGCGACCTCGTGGTTCAGGTCCTAGCTCCATATGCTCTACCATATGGGCATGGCTCGTCGTGAGGTCTTGGTTCAGCTCGATGACGACCTCGTGGGACAGCTCGACGAGCTGGCTCGCAGACGGGGCCTGAGCAGGTCGGAACTCCTCCGCCGTGGCGCGCTCGCGGTACTCGCGGCAGAAGAACTGGACGCAGCCGACACGCTGCTCCAGGAGGCCTATCGCCGTCAACCACAGGATCCAGTCCTAGTCGAGGCAGCGCGAAGACTTGCCGCCGAGACCGCTCCCACGTGGTAAACCGAGGCGACGTCTTTTGGGCTGACCTCGGCCCGCCCGCAGGTCGGCGTCCCGTCTGCGTCCTGACCCGAGACGCAGCAATCGCCGTCCTACGCAGCGTGACCTGTGCACCCATCACCCGGACGATTCGGGGCATCCGCTCGGAGGTCGAGGTTGGCCCCCACCAGGGACTGCCAGAGACCAGCGTGATCAACTGCGACAACGTCCTTACGATCCCGCAGCGCGTTCTCGATCCAGCCGCGGCTGGTCACCTCGACGCGGTGAAGCGAGCTGAGCTCGACCAGGCACTTCGCTATGCCCTTGATATCCAATATTGAGGTCTCCACTGCGGAGGATTTGTGTCCGCGATGGGCGGGTGACGTGCTGACGAACTCGTCCTGGCGATTCCCGAGGGTGAAGTTCCAGCCGAGTGCATGGACGCCAAGCGGGCCGAGAGTTCTGTGTGTCGGGCTGAGCCTGTCCGGGTGATGCAGTGGCGGATCCACCATAGGCAGAACGCGAGGACGACGGCGAAGCCGAGGAATATCGGACCGTGGGATAGGAAAACCCCCGAACTTGATTGTCAACCAGACTTTCTAGATCCGGTCCATGCAGAGGCAGAAGGGGTGGCCCGCCGGGTCAACGTGGACGATAAAGGCGTCGCCCGGCTCCTCGACCGGTCCGGACAAAACTCGTGCCCCGAGCGATACGGCGCGCCGAGAGGCGGCTGCCAGATCAGAGACGGTCAGATCCAGGTGCAATTGTTGGGGAATGTCGTCCGGCCACTCTGGTCGCTGGTAATCGGTAACCCTCTGGAATGCCAGCTTGACGGGCAAGCCGTCCACATGCACCTCGCACCAGCTGGGATCGGCGACTTCCGCCCGACCGGCGAGCAGGTCGGCATAGAACGAGGCCAACCCAACTGGGTCAGGGCAATCAAGCACCACCGACCGCAAACGGACCGTGACCGCCGAATCGCTCATTCGTTCAGCCTGACAGGTACAGGATCTCCCTCACAAAGGCAGTGCCTATATTCTCCCACACCACGCTCAGGCGACTTTCTGCTCACTCACCTAGGCCTGGTATAGTGCAACGATGGTCGGGATTGGGTCGCTGTGAGCGAAGCTGTCGAGTTGACGGGGCGGCATTGCTCGGCCTGCGAAGCCGGCATCTCACCGCTCACCGAGTCCGATGCGGCGAAGCTGGCTGGCGGTCTTGATCCGGACTGGGAGCGAACCGCACTCCATATTCGCCGATCGTTCCGCTTCGCCGATTTTCGGGACACGTTTGCTTTCGCCACCAAGGTAGCGCTGCTTGCTGAGGCTGAGGGTCATCATCCCGAGCTTCTGGTGAGATGGGGCCGGCTGGTCGTGACCTTGACCACCAACGCAGCGAACGGGCTTACCGACAACGACTTCATCATGGCCGCCAAGATCGACACATTTGTCGGGTCGTAATTGCGACCGTCGATGGCCATGTATCCGGAGCAGCAGCCGAGTGCGTCGGACTCGTACTCGACCGAGGAGAGGCCACCCGCCTCGTTGAACGTTCGAACCAAGCTGCGGCCCTCATAACCGCTTTCGGCGCGAAGGGCTGTGACTTGCGAGCGGGCTTAGCCAAGTATCTCGACGTCCACCCTGAGAGCGCGGTACGTTTCGAGCGCTCGGCGGTCCCGGCTAGCCAGTGGCAGGTCATGTTCGACAGCAGTCGCGCCCACGAGTGCGTCGTAGACAGCGCCTCCAGCGATGCGCAACGACGAGAATGCGTCGAACAGTCGGTGGGTGGCGTCTGCGCCCAGGAAACAAGATGTCGGGAAGTTGCGCGACAACAACTCAGCCGCAGCTACGGGGGTCAATCGCAGAGGCGAAGGTAGTCGCGTGAGGACGGAAAAAGCCTCGAAGGCCGCATGCCCGGCGAGGCCAAGACGACGACCACCCACCGCCTCGACAGTGGCCGCGTGGTGCTGGTGGTCCGTGACGACGAGTGCGATCGCGACGCTCGTGTCTATAAGCAACTCGGGTCGGTTAGCGCTGGCCGGCATCTCGTAATGCCCGGACCATCTCGTCGTCGAGTTCTACTCCGGCAGCGGGGATCACGAGGCGCCCATGTTGCTCGACCAGGTCCTCCCGGGCCACCGGCTCGACCCGAAGGCCGGCTCCGTCGATGAACACTTCCACAGGACCTGGTCGCAGGCCCAGTCGGTCCCGCATGGACTTTGGAACTACCAAGCGCCCTGCCTTGTCAATGGTGGTCCGCATACCATGATAATACCATTCTCATGCCATTGGCGATCCCACGACGAGGCTGAAGATGCAAGCCTGCACCGTCCCCAGGGATCAAGGAGCAGGTCCGTCGCGTCGTTGGACCCGCCACCAGCGGCTCTGTCGGTCCGCGCCCGGCGGGCGGCGCAACTCCCAGGCTTGGCCGGTCGAGGTTCGGCCGTCGATGCGGTCGCCACCGCGGAACCGGGTGGAACCGTCTACGGGGGCGACCTGGAAGACCTGCGGTCGTGGGCCACCCACGCTGTCGGGGTCATGATCCAGCGGGCGTAGGCAGGACCCAGGCACTTTCCGGCCGAGACTCATCCTGGCGGTGGACGTCGGAGCCGACTCCTAGTCGTCGCCTAGTCCATCGGCGTGGGAGCACGCCAGCATGACCGACGACGGGAGACCAGAGACTGAGCGAGATTGTGCCGCTATTCGAAAGACGGGAATGAAGGCCTTCAGCAGACCAGCCGAGCCCAGATGACCAGGGCCCGCCGAGTGGACGATAGGCCTCGTCGAGCGCCGGCAGAAAAGGAAACCTGATGTTTGCGCTAACACGTATGACCGATCCTTGGGCCGATGACGAGGTCGCAGAAATGCTGGTCGCCCTTTTCTCCAACCCGGCGCGCACGGCACCCCGGGATATTCCCGACGGCACGGCAGTGGAGGCGCCAGCCGAAGAAACCCCAGAAACGGCGCCCCCGGCGACCCACGTCTTGACCGGCCCCACAGGCTTGGGTACCTCGGCCGCCCACCCCACCAGCACGAACAGCAAGGTCACCGAGACCGAACCCGAGACCGCCGTTGTCGACTACATAACCCTTCAGGTGCCCAACGGCCCGACCGGGTTGGGCACTTCGGCCGCCCGGGCGTTCGCCGCAGCACCGGTGGCGGAAGACCAGGAATTGGAGCTGTACTGCCCCCCCGCGGTCCGAGACGATGTGCCCTTGGGGGAGGCGGTCAACGAAAGCCTGGTCGCATGGGCCGAGGAGGTGGGCATCTACCCCGGCCAACTGGACAAGGTCAGGAAAGCGAACTTCGGCCGGCTGATCATGTTGACGCATCCCGGCACCGACGATCACGACCGGCTGCTGGCCGCCGCCAAGTGCATCCTGGCGGAGTGGGCGACGGACGATCATTTCCTGGACGAGGACTCCCTGGGCGCCGACGCGCACATAATCGGTTCGCGCCTGGGCGTGGCCTACGCCTCCGTCGACCCGGTGTATCTCACCGAGCCGTACGCGTCCCAACTGCAACAGGCCCTGATGGATGAACCGGTGTCAACGGCGTACCAGTCGGCGTTCGAGCACCTGGCCCGCTACGCCAGCGGGTCCCAGGTGGCACGGCTGCATCACGAGCTGTCCGTCATGTACCTGGCCTACAACGCCGAGGCGGTGTGGCGGACGGCCAAGCGTGTCCCGCCGGTGTGGGAATACCTGACCCATCGCTACGAGAACAGCTTTCTGCCCCCCATGGTCCTGGTGGACCCGGTGGCGGGCTACGAGGTCCCAGCACATGAATTCGCCGAGGGCGCGGTGCGCCGCGCCTTCGCCACGGCCGGCTTGGCCAGCGTGATCCTCAACGATCTGTACTCCACATCCAACGAATCGGACGAGGACTTCGACCTGCCCAAAGTCATTCGGTTGGAAGAGGAGTGCTCGCAGCAGGAGGCGATCAGGCGTTCGGTGGAGATCCACAACGAACTGATGCACCGGTATGAAGCCGAAGCTTCGATGCTCAGCACCCTCGGCTCGCCCGCTTTGCGCCGATTCCTGGCCGACATATGGGCCTGGCTGGGCGGCAACCGCGAATGGCACGCCACGACGAAGCGCTACCACGACGACGGGAGCTAGTTCGGGCCGTACCGGGGCCACCATGGCTGGCACACGGTGTTGATTCTCCGGGTGAGCATGTTGGGCCCGCTATTGGGAACGAGCAGTATGTGATCCTCACCGAAGGCCTCGATCCCCAGGTAACAATGCCCGGCGGCGGGCGGAGGGAAGAGATGATGGTGGTGCGGCCAACGCCATGGACCGGCCGACAGGTCGTCCAGATCCTTCCACGGGAAAAATGCCTCGCTTTGTTCGCCGGAATCCGAGGGACGGCACAGCGCCAACCCCCAATGGCCCACGGCGACGTCGACCGCGGGTTGCTCGAAATGGAGCAACCGTTCGTACCAGCCACGACACACCCGGCGCTGCTGCAGCCCGAGATCGCGATCGAAGAATTCGGGCGGCCGGGGATTGCCCACCTGCTGGCGCACCCATTCCAAACTTCCGTATTCGTTCTCGTGATCCTTCCAACCCGCCAGTTTGGCTTGCACCTCATGGAGGTCGTGAATAACGGCCAGCACGGTGACCATGCGGGTCGGTCGATGCACCACGATGCTCCGAGCACTAGGGCGAAGATATTCCACGTAGGAAAGGGTGTACAGCTCGCCGGTCGCGGGAACCCAGCACAAATCGTGCTGGATTTCCGGGCTGTCCTCGGCCTGCCACCATCCGCCGAAGCGGATTCCTTCACCGCGTCGGTCGCCATTGGCGTCGAAGAAGGCGCGAAGGGTCTGGCCCACCACTAGGACCGAAAGCTCCTGCACCGGCATCGAGCCACGGGAACGACCGTAGTCCTTGAGGTCGCTGTGCTCCGCACGCCGATCACAAATATTCGTCCACCGTGGCCGCCCCGGATCACCGATCGGCGGAAAAGATCTGGTCGGCCCGAGCGAGCGGGAGTTTTGATCCGAGCCCACTGCGGCAGGCGAAAAACCCCTGATCGGCATCCAGAGGGGGCGCCGCATGCACGGAGGTCATCGATGAAACGAAGCAGGGCTGTCTGGCTCATCGCAATGCCCACGGTGGTCGGTCTGGCCGCCGCCGGTTGCGCCCACGCCAGCCGCAGCGCGGCCCCGTTGGGGGACCACGCCATTCAGGCGGTGGATGTGGTGGCGCGGGGTGGCGGGGTATTCCAACACCCACGCGACGCCGTACCGTCGGCCGACGGGAGCGTCATCTATTTCACCGCCACCACCAGCAACGGTCCTGCCGTGCTTCGCGTTGCGGCGGCCGGAGGAGCGGTGTCGACCCTCACCCAGGGTGCGCCGCTCGTCAATCCGACCGGGATTGCGCTGTCCAGCGACAGTGGTCGGATCTTCGTCGCCGACCCCGCGGAGGGCACCGGCGGCGCCATCGTGACGCTGGCCGCCACGGCCGGTCCGCAGACGCCGGTGGTGGTGGCCGGCACGGCGGGACGTTCACCGCGTGGGCTCGACGTCGTAAGCCGGGGCGGTACCGACGTCATCTACTTCACTGGGACCGATCCGGCCAACGGGGCGGCGGGCCTGTTCACGGTGCCCGCGTCCGGTGGAGCGGTCGACACCGTGGCCCAGGGGTCGACGTTCACCGCCCCCGACTCGGTCGTTGTGGCCTCCGGAGGGACCGCCTATGTCAGCGACCAGGGAACCGGCTCCGGGCGTGGTGAGGTCTTCGGAGTGGCGGGTGGCCGGGTCATGCCCGTGCTCACAAACCTCAACCTGGGAACGCCCGGTGGGGTGACCCTGGTCGATCACGACGCCGTCTTGTTGGTGAGCTCGCAGAACCGGGGCAACGGATCCGACCAGGTGTTGTTCCTCGACCTGGCAACGGGCCGCACCGCCACTGCGAGCAAGGTCATCGGTCTCAACATGAACAGCTCGGGCGGCTTGCACGCCGCCGGGGACAGCGCCGTCGCGGCCTGGGCCGACACCCAAGGCACCATCTACCGGGTCCGTTTCCCGTAGCGCGGGTGGATTCTTAGTCCAGGGCGACGGTTGGTGCTCCCGCCAGGATGTCGGCGGCCAGGGTCGAATCCCCGGTCGCCGACACCGCCAATTCCACCTGCGGCAACCGATTGGCCACGAAACGGCAAAACGAAACAGCGTCGGCCACGATGCGCACGTCGGCCGGCCCGGCCTGGCCCCGGTCCAGCGCCACCTGCCAGGTGCCACCACCCGGGCCGGTCAGGATGATGCGGGCACTTCGACCGGGTTGGCGCCGACCGATGGTGGCCAGGCCACGGGGGAGGGCGGACACCGCCAACTCGGTCATCAACCGCAGCCGGGCTGGGTCGGGCGACGACAGCGGGCGGTCGGTGGCCCGTCGGATGTCCTCTTCGTGCGTCCAGGTCTCGAACGCCCGCACCACCAGCATGCGCGGGAGCGGGATGGTGAAGGTGTGCAGGGTCACCGCCCGCATGGCTTCATCGGGCCCGAGGGTCGCGGCGTACTCCACGGTTTGCCCGACCAGGCCGGCCCACTGGGCATGGGTTTGACGAGGCAGACGACCGGCCTGGGCCAATGCCTCGGCCTGCGTGGACGCCACATGGTCGGGGCTTGTGGCCACGGGGGGGCCGAGTCCAATGGCGGCGTGCAGCTGTACTTCGACCCCGATCAAGTGGCCGATCAGGCCCTGGATATCGAGATCGCGCAGGACAGGGCGATGCCACTCGTCGTCTGTCAGCTGAGAAAGGAGGGCGTCGAGCGAGCTCACCGTGCGCAGGTATGCCTCGATCGGGGTGATGGGTGGCCCCGTCCCCGTGGCCACACCAGGGGGCCGGGCCGTGATGGCGGCCTGCAGGACACGCTGGCGCAGCGCCACTGGGGGGCGCTGGGTATGGCTCTGGGCCAAGGCGTATCGCAGTTCCTCAAGCGCTTGTTCCTCAAGCGGTTGTAGAGGTGCCGTCATGCCATCTCCAGGAACTGAGGGGCCAACCATTCGCTGAGCTTGGCTTGGGCCAGGCGCAAACGTGACTTGGCCGTGCCCTCGGGAATCCCCAGGACCGACGCTACCTCGCTCTGCGTGCAACCCTCGAAGTAGGCCAGTTCCACCGCTCGGCGCTGCGCCGCGGGCAATCGACCGATGGCCTGTTGCACCAGATCGACCAAGCCGACGGCCTCGGTGGCGTCGGGCGCGGGCTCGCGTTCGGCGGACGACAAGGCGAGCAACTGGTCCTCATGGGCCGTGCGGCGGACTTCTCGTCGCACCGCGTCGACCGAGCGCCGGTGGGCCTGGACCCCGAGATATGCCCTGAGTGTTCCCCGCGACGGGTCGAAGCGATCGGGATGGGTCCACAGCGTGGTGAAGACCTCCTGCACCACCTCCTCGGCCAACTGGCGGGCCCCCGTGATGCGGCGGGCCAGGCCGTACAGCAGGGGCGCATAACGATCGAACAGCTCCTCGACGGCCTCGTCGTCGCCGGCCGCCAGCCGCGCCACGAGGAGTCGATCACCGGTATCCACAGACGGCGATGCTAGTTCCGTGAGGTTCAGGAATCTTCAGTGGCGTCGGCTGGTCGTTGCCTTCGGAGTTCGGAGTCACGACCAACCGACGAACCTACAGCGGGTCGAACTCGGTCCCCCGACCCGCCCGTAGTTCGCAGCGGGCCGGTATTTTCCCAGGTCAACTACCCTCGGCGGTAGCGAGACGGAGGATGGGTACATGCACGATGAGGCCGTGTTGGTGCGACAGTGGCGGGCTTCAGGCGATCGAGTGGCGTTCGCTCGGGTGGTCAACCGGGTCGGGCTCAGCCCGGACTTGGACTTGGACCTGCAGGCGTACTCGGCGGGCGGCGACAGCTCAGGCCGGTTGTTGGCCGGAGCGGCGGACGAGCGGACAACCTCCGCCCTGCGCAAGGCTCTGGACCAGCCTGCGGGCAGCCCCGCGGCCATCGTGACGGTCCAGGTCGACGCCGAACAGGCGGCCGACGCCGGGCTGAGCGAAGCGGGGACCGCCTATCTACTGGTGCAAACCACCGACGCCGTGCCCGACGAGTTCTGGGATGCCATGGTCGCCCGTCACCCCGTCGTGCTGGCCACGGGCATTGGTGGCCCGGTGGCCGAGGCGGGATCGCTGGTAGTGGTGGCCGGCCAGGACCCGGTCGGCTCGCTCGATCGGGACAACATCAACGAGGGTGCATCGGCCATGGCGTTGAAGATGCTGGCCGCCGGGGTCAAGGCGTCGGCCATGCTGGACACCGACCGGGGCACGGTGCTGGTCGAGGCATTCGTCTCGCCCCCGCATGTGGTGGTGGCGGGGGAGGGCGACGTGGCCAACGCCATCGTGGCCCAGGCCCACCTGTTGGGCTGGATGGGCCGCGTGGCGAGCGACGCCGGTGCGCTCGACGAGGCGCTGGCCTGGTCCGCCGAAGCGGGGGCGGTGGTGGTGCACAGT
>Ga0302325_10022419_pt1 | contig 13213 bp, 4 predicted proteins | sample Palsa_T0_2_FD_201948 | JGI IMG/M metagenome (GOLD analysis project Ga0302325, IMG submission 201948) | Peat permafrost microbial communities from Stordalen Mire near Abisko, Sweden - Palsa_T0_2 | ecosystem: Environmental > Terrestrial > Soil > Palsa > Peat permafrost | place: Sweden: Abisko... | reverse complement strand
GTCATGTTCGACGGACCGCGCGTCAATTCTACCTATGACCCCATGCGCAAGCAGGGAGCCATCCTCCTGGGCAACGGCGGTGACAACAGCAATAGCTCACAGGGCACCTTCTACGAAGGCGCGATGACGGCCGCAAACACTTTCCCGGCCGACGCCACCGACCAGCTGGTGCAGGCCAACGTTGTTTCTGCCGCGTACGGCCTGCCTCTGCTGAGCCTGGCGCCGGCCGCGGCAACTGCTACTCCGCCTGGACTCCAGACATTTTCCCCGGGGTCCTCGCAGGACACCACGGTGACATTCACCAATGCCACAGGTGCGCCCGCGGAGGGCGTGAAGTTGAGCATCTCCGTGCCCAGCAAGCAGTGGACCTCCTTCGTTGCGGGCACCACCCAGACGTCGAAGACGTTCGCTGACCCGGTCGCACCGGGTGCGAGTGTGAGCGCGAGCTTCAAGGTCACGTCGGGGCCGCAGGACTTCAACGGCGATCTGGTCGGCAACGCCTCGTGGGCCACTGCCAGCGGCAGCAAGCGATCGGAGACAACCGTCGAGAAGGTGCGCAACGTCAGCCCGATCAAGATTAACGAGTTCCGCATTAGCTCGGCTTCGTCGACTAACTCGACGGACTCATTCATCGAGCTTTACAACTCCGGCTCCAGTAGCGTCGATATCTCCAACTGGACCCTGACTGAGCACCCCGCCGAGCAAGCTATCTTCTCGACGGTGAAGCTCCCGCCCAGGACAACTCTCGCGGCCGGCGGCTTCTACTTACTGGGGCTTTCCAACTCCGGGCTCGCGGTCCCTGCCCGCAAGGGTGATACCACCATCCAGGTCAGGAGCACGACCGGCATGTCGGTTGGCGACACGATTCACATCGACACCGGCTCCAACGTGGAGACCCGCAAGATTTCAAGTGTTGGGACAGCGGCGAGCAGCAATACGACATTGTGGCAACCTCTGCCGGATGGTCAGGTGATCACGATCCCCGCCGGCTCGACCAATGTGCCGGTCACGAGCGTATCCGGCTTTGCGGTCGGCGAGAAGATCGCGATTGGCTATGGCGCCACCTACCCGGCCGTCGCAAAGCCCGTAGAGCATTATGAGGTGGCCACGGTCACCGCGGTTGGCAAGCCGGGCACGCAAGCTTACCTTGCAGCGGACGCGCCCGCCGGTGCGACCAATATCAAGGTGACGTTCGTCTCGGCGATCTCGGCCGGTGACAAGATCAGGTTGGATATCGACAGCGTCGGCCATGGGATCGAGACCGTTACTGTCACGCGCGTTGGAACGCCGGCGATCCACACCAAGCTCCTGGCGAAAGCGAGCGCCGGCGCGACCAATATTAGTGTCCGCAGCGTGAACGGTTTTGTTGTGGGCGACAAGCTCACCATTGGCACTCCCGCGAACAAGAACACGGTCGCCATCACTGCCATCAATACCGCCGGTCCGGCCGGCGCCGGCATCGAATTCACGCCGGCTCTCGAACAGGCGCACGGCGACGGCGAGGACGCGGTATTTCCGGGCACGGGTCTCGACCTGGCCGGCCCACTGCGGTTCACCCATGCGGCGAACCTCCCCTTCAGCAACCGCGGAACCGGGATCACCTTCCAACCAGCGACGGCCTTTGCACATTCAAGCAACGAGCCCGTCCAGGCGCTCGGTGCCGGCATCGCGCTCGACAGCCCACTGGCCTACGGTCACGCCATCGACGCGGTGGTGCATGACGCCGCGGTCACGACCGCGGGCTACCAGGGGACGCCGGCGCCCGACCAGTGGTTCGGAGGCCCCGAGCTCACTGCTAATACTGTCTCCTGGGGAAGATCGACCCTCTCCTTCAGAGAAGGCAATATGGTGCTGAGGGACGCCTCTGGCCTGGTTGTCGATAGCCTCAACTATGGCGCCGTGGTCGACCCATGGGCCGCCGAAGGTTATCAGGCCACTTCCGGATCAGAGAAAAGTGGCTGCCACGCGCCTGCGCCCGGCGCGGCTATAGGCGGACCCCCCATCACCCTCGCTGCCGCCACCAACACGAGCGCGGGCCGCTTTCCCGACGGCGCTGACATTGACAGCAACTGCACCGACTTCCTGGTGCAGGCTGCTGCCACTCTGTCGACCCCTTCGGCCGCCGGCACGGCCAATATTAAAGTCTCCAGTGTGGAAGGCTTTGCTGCAGGCCAGAAGGTCATGATCGATACGGGCGCGGATCTCGAACCCGCCGTCATCGCGATGGTTGGCACGGCGGGCGCCACCACCGTGGGCGCCGCCACCGATGCGGGCGCGACTGTTATTCCTGTTGCCGGCGCGCTTGGGTTTCGCGACGGCCAGAGCATCACCATTGACACGGGCGCGAACTCTGAGACGGCGGAGATTCTCTCCGTTAGAAGATTCGGCACTGCCACGATTACAGTAACCGCGCCGCTCGCTCATGCGCACGCAGCGGGCGCACAGCTCTCCGGAACCGGCATCACGCTGGCCGCTGCATTGGCACGGGCGCATCCGGGCGGAGCGCAAGTTACCGACAACGCTCCCACTCCCGGTGCGCCCAATCAGTACCGCAGGAGAGCCCCCGAATGAAGATCAATGGCCGGGAACTCCCTGTTCCCGTGCAGAAATGTGCGAACTAAGCGAACTAAGCGAACTAAGTCCGGGAAGCGAGCTGGACCTGCGGTGGCGATTCGATCGTCCGGAAAATCTGCGCGATATGCGCGATAAGCGCGATAAGGGGGTGTCTGAGCATGCTTGTTATCCTTATTAAGGGGCTGCCGGACTGGGCAGTCGCCGTATAAGCCTCGCCTGGTCATGTAGCCTCACTTTACCGTTTGCTACACCCAAGTCATCAGGCTGGCAAGCGCTGATGTTCCCCGGTGGTTGGCGGCAATGCACGGGCAGATGGCACAGATGCAAGGCCAAGCAGAGCCGTCGTGACAAGACGGCTCCGACGTCTGAATCTTACTTCCACAGTAGTACGGTTTTTGGCCGGCATCAAGAGGGGAAGCGGATTTCTTTGGTAACCATGGCAGGCGCTTTTCTCACCATGGTGCAAAGAAGTGATTGCCGTTGCTTCGTTCCACGAAGCAACCAACGGCGTTGTTCACCCTGAACAACGTAACCAATACGAATGTGCTGCATGCTCTCCAGCGCGGAAATATCAGTGTGCCCAGGTTTCGAGAGCGAGACCTGGGCCACCCACTCAGAGTCTGGAGGTTGCAGCTTCATTCGACAGGTTACTGGCCAGCGGCCCCGACCGGCACCATGCGCTGCGGCAGATTGAAGCCGCGCAGCGTAAGCTGCGGCGTGGCGCCGTCGGCGGCGCTCAGCGGATACTCGAGATCGATCTCCCGCAACTCGCCCGGCAGCAGTGAAACGTAATTGTCACTGAAATACGCCGGCAGAATGCGCGATCCATCCGAGCTTTTAACCAGCGTCAATTTGTTCTGGAGCGCGATGGCGGCGCCTGTGTTCCTCAGCTCTACATGAACCTGCACCGAATTGCCGGCGCGCGTCGACCTTGCTGTTGCCATCACCGTTGCAGCTGCCAGCCGCGTCAACTCACGGTAATTCTGGCTCTCTGCCGTCAACCAATATAGATTCGAGGAAACCACGTTCCCGCCCTTATCCTTGATCCCCAGCTTCACCAGCACCACTGCATCCTTTTCGAGCGGCCCCAGTTCCAATTGCAGCGCCGGCGCCACCCCATCCGCCGGAACCTCAGCCGGCGCTTCCTTGTGAAGCAGAGATTTGTTGTCGAGGGAAAACACATCTGCTGTCACCTGCACCGTTGCTGCCGCTTCCGGCGTTGTGTTCACCACTTCCACCGCATCGGTCGCCAAGTCCAGCTGTACATGGAGCGGCTCACACGCTTTCTTCTCGCCGTAGTACGACGACTGCGTGTCATAGTCCGAGCTCATCACCTCCCACATATTGCTGGGCCACGCCGGTTGTGTCATCCACAGCAGACGCCCGCTGTTCGGGGACCACAAATGCGCATTCATGCCCTCGAAGATCGCGCGATGATCGACGTAGTCCATCATCTGCGCCTTTCGTTCGAAGTCCTCGAGGCTGGTGGGGGCCCCAAACTCAGTCTGCATCTCCGCCAGAAATGGATGCATGTCGCCGTTCCCCATGAAATGCCAGTCGTGGTAGGCCCAGACATCGTCCATCGGCCACTGGTCGGGCTTCGGTACCGACGCCTGGAACGATTCGAGCGTCGACATCGAGGGCGTACCTGTCTCGACAGAGAAACCGCGATTGATGGTTGTGTAGTACAGCTTCGGATCTTGATAGCGATATGGACCGCTGTTCTGCAGGTTCACCTGGTTCGAGCTGGGGGAGTAGTACCGAGTGCCATCCAGGGTATAAATCAGCTGGGCAAGGCCCTGGTTGATGATCGGCTGCGGCACCCCTTCATTGCGTCCGCACCAGACGGCGATCGATGGATGATTGCGGAAACGCCGGATCACATCCTCTGCATTCTTCAGGAACAGATCCGGGTCCTGAGCTTCGATGTTGTAGTTCTCTGTTGTCTCCCAAAAGTCATTCCAGATCAGGAAGCCGTATTCGTCGGCGAGATCGTAGAATGACTGTTCCGTACTTTGCCCCACCCAATTGCGGATGATGTTCTCGTGCGCGTCGTGATGCAGCCGGAAATATGGTTCCAGCCGTTCGCGCGCGACGCGCTTCATCGCATCGTCCATACCCCAGTTACCGCCGCGGGAGGCGATGCGTACTCCGTTTACCTTGATAACAAGATACGGGGCCGTGCCGAGGTCGTCGCTCGGTTTCACGGCGCGCGAATGCTCACCGGCTGACGTGAGCGAAGCGACCCATGAATGCCAGTTTTCGCGCCACGCTTCGGGCAGATTCGGGGGCGGTGGCTCGGCGGCCGGAATATTACGCATTCCGTCGTGGCTAACATTCACATCGGGCTGGGTCTCACCCAACTCGTACGCTTCCGCCGGCGAATATTCGACGCGCCGCAAATGCCCGGTCGTGTCCAGCAGACTCAGCTCGTAGGTAATTTCGCGGATTCCGAACCGCACTTCCTTGGTGTCCGAAAGCGGTCCGCCCACGGCGAAAGACAGCTTCAGATGATACAACTCCTGCTTCCCATACCCATTCGGCCACCACAGCCGCGGATGTGTAACCGTCAACTGTGGAAAGTCGGCCGGGGTCAACCTCACTTCACTCTCTCCCGGCTTCAGATCCACGTCTTTTGTAACAGTTACTCCTTCAAATTCCGCTTTGAGGGTGCCGTGTACCAGCGCGTCACCGGCATTCGTCAGCGGGACCACCATCTGCACCTTCGCGCTCGAGGTGTCCGGCAACGGAAGGCTGGTCACCACCTGTGGGTCGCCTATCTTCACGGCTTCGGTCGCTCGCAGTGTTACCGGTTGCCAAATGCCGGTGTCGCGATCGCGTATGGCCGGAATCCAGTCCCATCCTTCGGTGGCGACGAAGGTAGGTCCGTCAAGGCACATCAGACCGCCATTTTCGCCGGGACCCCCCTTTATCGACTGCTCCTGCGGAATGCCCGGATGGGGCGGCGGCGAAACACGCACAGCCAGCACATTGGTTTCACCGGGCTTTAGAACCCCGGTCACATCGAAGACGCCGCGAATGAACGCGCCGGTAATATTGCCGAGCGACTGCCCGTTCAGCCACACCGCCGCCTGGTAGTTGATACCCTCGAATGTGAGCGTGAGCCGCTTTCGCGTCGTGGATTCGGGCGCGCGAAACTCGGTCCGGTACCAGTAGTCCTGCTTGTTCAACGCCTCCGGAATCGCGAGATTGTTGAGGCCGTAATAGGGATCGGGATAGACTCCGCGATCTACCAGCGTAGTCAGCACCGTTCCCGGCACGGTCGCCACATACCAGTCCTTCGCATTGAACGCTCGTTCGGAGACTGCCGCACCGTCCGCATCGATCTTAAGCGCGGCGCTCAATCGCCAGCCTTGAATGGTCCAGAGATTTTCCCCGCTGCTCTCAATGGCCGGACCCTTCGGCAGCGGTTTTGCCTGGGGATCCGAAAACGGCGCTTTGCTGTGCGGCATGGTCGCCGGGTCCTGCGGCGCGCGGTACCCGGCCTGTCCACGCGTTTGCACCGGCCATGCCTTTGACCCTTCCTCATAAACAGGCAGGTCAAAATTCGGGGGATGGCCGGCCATTTGCCGGAGCAAGTCCGGCGAAAGCGCCTCGCGACGCAGTTCCAGCCCGGCGATCTTTCCGCCAAAATGTTCGCGCACGTTTGCCTGCGCCGGCGCGATTTCCAGAGTCGGCTCCGCGGTGCCCACCAGCAGTCCGGGTTTGTCGAGTTGGCGCAGTCCTCCTTCGGCCACCTGGGCTTCATCCGCGTAAAGCCGGAATTGCACCCCATCGAAGGTCGCGGCCAGCATATGCCACTTCCCGGGGGTGATCGAAGCAGGTCCCTCGAGGCTATTATTCTTGCCTAGATACAGCACCACCTTCCCCGGCGCGATCGCCAGGTAGCGCGGATACTCTCCGTTGGGCGCGCCCACGCCGGCAATCAGCTCCCGCCCTGATGCAGCATCTTCCGCATCGACCCAGACCACGAGCGTCCAGGGCGAATCCGCCTGCAGGATGGTATCGCTCCCATTCAACGCCGCGTGCAGGCCGTCCCCGCCCGGCAGGATGACAGCGTTCCACGGTCCATAAAACGGCGGCGGTTGCGGTTCGGGTGCGGCCGGCGGCCGCTGGCCAAGACAAAACACCGGGCACAGGATGAGAAGGAAGGCGACGAGGCCCGGTGAAGCACTCTCAGGATTTCTCATTGCTCAATCATCCCTTCTTTCTTCCGGATACTGCATGGCCTTATTCCTTATCGCGCCCACCGGCTTTTTTGGGACAAATCATGATAACGCTCCCAATCGTTCAAATCGGGAGCTAATATGTCTCTTCCGGGGGAAGCTCTTCCGGAGAGGTTGTAAATATGTCCGTCGGTTCCCGCTCATGTGTTGGCTTCGTCTGTGTCCTGGGTATGCTGGTACTCCGCGCCTCCGGTGCTACACCTGCTCCGGCCTCACTCGGAATCTTTGAGGCGAATCAGGATGTTGGAACTGTGTTGCATCCCGGATCGGCGCAATACGATCCTGCCCGGCAAACTTACACCATCAGCGGAAGCGGCGAAAACATGTGGTTCGCACAAGATGACTTCCACTTTGCCTGGAAAAAGATCACCGACGCGCGCGATCTTGCCCTGACTGCAGATATTGCCTTCCTTGGCCAAACGGGGAACGAACATCGCAAAGCGGTGATCATGATACGGCAAACGCTGGACGCAAATTCTCCGTACGTGGATGTGGCTCGCCACGGGAACGGCCTTACGTCCCTGCAGTATCGGCTCGCTGCGGGCGCCGATACGCGCGAGGTGGAGTCGAACGTGTCGGGTCCGCTGACGGCGCGCCTGGAACACCGCGGCGACCGTTTCTACGCCTGGGTCTCAGTGAAAGACGGAAAGTTGGAACCCGCCGGGGCTGCCACGCAACTCGCTCTAAGTCTCCCGTTCTATGTTGGAATCGGAGTTTGCTCACACGACAAGAACGTGACCGAGACGGCAGTCTTTTCGCACGTTACTCTGCAGGATCTGCCCCCGCCCGGGAAGATGGTCTTATACAGCGTGCTTGAGACCGTGGCAGCTGTCTCGACGGATCGCCGCGTCGAATACCTCGCGCCCGCTCATTTTGAGGCGCCTAACTGGTCTCGCGATGGGTCCTCGTTCCTTTTCAATCAGGACGGAAAGATCTACCGGCTGCCGCTGAACGGCGGGTCTCCCGTCCTGGTGTCGACCGCGCCGGAGGACCATTGCAATAACGATCACGGCATCTCGCCCGACGGCGGATCGATCGCCATCAGCGCTCAGTCCGGCGCAAACAATCTCTCGTCCATTTTCGTTCTGCCTATCGAGGGGGGAACGCCGCGGCCGATCACGCTGAACTCTCCCTCGTACTGGCATAGCTGGTCGCCGGACGGGAAGACGCTCGCCTTCACCGGACAGCGCGATGCCAACTTCGACATCTACACGATTCCGGTGACTGGAGGGCCAGAGACCCGGCTGACGACCGCACCGGGTTTGGATGACGGTCCCGAGTACTCCTCGGATGGGCAGTTCATCTACTTCAATTCCGAGCGTAGCGGAAGGATGCAGATTTGGCGTATGAAGCCGGACGGCAGTAATCAGGAACAGGTCTTGTCTGACGAGACAAATGACTGGTTCCCCCACATTTCTCCCGACGGAAAATGGATGGTCTTCCTCTCCTACGACCGGAGCGTGACCGGTCACCCGCCCGACAAGGATATTGTCTTAAGCTTGATGTCGATGAGCGACAAAAAGGTTCATGTCCTCGCGACGCTTCTTGGTGGGCAGGGAACCATCAACGTGCCGTCCTGGTCACCAGACAGCCGAAGGCTGGCATTTGTCAGTTACGAATACCTGCCGGAAAAGGGAGCAATGGAACCGTAGTGCTCGTCCAGGCGCGTCCCGCCATTGCGACGCTTTCTCTCCCGAGCGCGACTTCGCCCAGCTCCACCCTAATTGTATCGATGATGAATAGCTTTCAACCCCTAAACCGTCACCAGCCATGGTGAAAAACCCGTGACAGCCGGCGCAGGTTTCGCTTTTGAGATCCGGGTCTATCGCTAAAGAATAATTCGTGCGGGATACACAGTGGCAGGGGCTAAAGCCCGTTCTTTTTCTGTTCGTTTACGGCCCGACTAAAGTCGTGCCCTGATACAAAGCCCAGTTCTTTTGCGGACTTCAAATCCTATTGCTGTTTGAAAGATTACATACACCAGGGCTAAAGCCCTCAATTGATGTGTTGGAGCGCTCTCGCGGGTTTGAAAACCCGCGTCCCCGGACTAAAGTCCGGGGCTGGCGCCTATTCGCTCCCCTGGGACTAAAGAGGCTGCGGAAAAAGTCACTCATGCGACTAGCGTCGCAAGGGCTAAAGAGCCTGCGTGAGAACTCGATTTACAAACTGAGTCCCGCAGGACGGCTGAGAGTAGCCCAGGACGCTAGTCCTGGGTAGAGATGACATCCAGGAACAGTCCCGCCAGGGACGGCTGAGAATGTCCCAGGACGCCAGTCCTGGGATTGCTAAGGGCTGACGACTCTACGCGCAGCTCACTCCGAGCGAAGAACGACTTGCGGATCAACTCTGGAGGCCCGCCGGGCAGGGAGCCAGCAGGCGAACAGTGCCACCACGGCAAGAAAGACCGGAACAGCTGCATAGGTTGCGGGGTCGTCGTTGTGGATGCCGTAAAGCACACTCGTGAAGAGCCTCGAAAGCGCGTAGGCGGCCGGCATTCCAACGGCGATTGCGATCGCAGCCGGCACCATGCCTTCCCGAACAATCAGTTGCTGAACCTGTCCTACCCGCGCGCCCAGCGCCATGCGTATTCCGATTTCACGCGTGCGGCGGCTTACCGAGTAGCTCATCACGCCATACAGACCAACCGCTGCCAGGATCAGGCCAATCGCGCCGAACACGCCAAAAAGCGTAGCCGCGACACGAGGCAAAACAAACGCATCGCGAAGATGCTCCTGCATCGATTGAATGTTGTAGACAGCCAGGCCGGGATCAAGGGAATGGATCTGACTGCGCACCGCAGCCACAATTTCTGTCGGATTCCCTGCAGAGCGGACCAATACCGAATAGCCCATGAAGGCAGGATCGTAAGCAACCGTCTGATCGAGGGCGCGGAAAAGCACAGGACGCGTCTCTTCGCCAAGCGTGCGGGATTTGATGTTCCCCACCACGCCGATAACCTGGTAAGTCACGCCGCCGCCCAATACGCTTTGGCCTATCGGATTTTCGGAGCCAAAGATTCTTTGGGCAAAGGCCTCATCGATGACGGCGGCCTTGGGGCCGCTGGTGACGGTCTCGTTCGAGAAGTCACGTCCGGCAAGACGCGGAATGCCCATCGCCTCAAAGTAGCCGGGCGTAACCATGTAAAGCTCGACAATGGGATCGGGCTCGCTGGAAGCGGCGCTGCTCTGCGCATGGAAATCATCGCTGCGGTTGCCTCCATTGAGCGGGATGCTGTCCGTAGTGACCACCGAAATCACTCCCGGCAACACCGCCACTCGCCGTCGAATATCGGCCAGCAATTGCACCGTGCGTTCTGCGCTATAGCCATTGATCCGCGGATCCACCGAGAGGCTTACGATTCCGTTGGCGCGGAAGCCAATGTCGATGGTTGCGGCTTGTTGCAAGCTGCGAAGAAACAAGCCCGTAGCCGTGAGCAGGATCACACACATCGCAACCTGGCCAACGATGAGAAGATTGCGCAGAGTCAAGCGGCTGCCAGGGCGCGCCAGCGGGTCTTCCCCTTTGAGCGCGTTGGTAAGCTTTGGCCGTGAGGCTGCCCACGCAGGAGCAATTCCGAAAAAGAGACCTGCTCCAACACTCAGCGCAAACGTATAAGCCAGAACACGCCAATCGACGGTCAGCGTGAGATCGAGCGGGATCGGGGCAGGAATACGAAATGCGGAAAGCGCCTGGGTGGCCCACAGGGAGAGTAAAACGCCGAGCACACCGCCGGCGAGAGAGAGCAGCATGGACTCGAGAATCATCTGGCGGAGAATACGAATCCGGGTCGCTCCAACAGCTACCCGTACCGCCATCTCCCGCTGACGGCCGGCGGTCTGCGCAAGCAACAGATTGGCCACGTTGGCGCAGGCGATGCAGAGCACAAGGAGCACAACGAAAAGCAGCGCGGCGAGGAAGAGCAGAAACGTCGGTTTCTCCCTGGGAGGCAGAGAGCCTGCCTGCTCAAAGGGGAACTTGTTGCCTTTGTCGGTGGCAGGGTAGGCAATGGCCAGGCGTTGCGCGAGCGTTCCCAGTTCTGCGCCCGCCTGTGTACGGCTCACTCCTGGCTTAAGCCGGGCGATCAACCGCAGCCAGTGCATGTTGCGTGAGTGGCGATCCTGCAAATTGGTAACAAGATCGGTGATATGGCCCAGCGGCACCCAGAATTGGGAATCGAGAATCATATCGATTCCACGAAATCCTGCCGGCGCCACGCCCACCACGGTATAAGGATGGCCTGACAGAACGACAACTTTGCCCGCTATGGCAGGATCTGAGGCAAAATGACGCTGCCATAGCCGATGGCTGAGGACGACGACCTGCTGTTGCTCTTCCTCTTTCGTGAAACCACGGCCAAGGGTCATCGGAATCTGCAGCACATCGAAGAAATTCGCCGACGCGGCCTGGCCCCATACCCGCTCCGGCTCGCCCTTAGCCCCAATGGACGCGGGAACAAGCTCGTTATATGCGGCGACGCCGGAGAAGGATTTCGCCTGATCGCGAACATCCTGGTAGACCGGCTCGGGAAAACTATTGCAACACTGATCACCATCGTGCAGCGTGTGCAGCGTGAGCAGCGAGGTAGGATCGCCAACCGGCGCAGGCCGCAGAACAAAACGGCTGACCATGGAAAAGATCGTGGCATTGCATGCAATGCCGAGTCCGATGGAAACGATGACCGCGATGGCAGACCCGGGAGAACGGGAGAGCCGTCGAAAGGTGTAGGTAAGATCCTGTTGCAGAATTCTCATGGGCGCACCCCGGCCAACGCTCGTGTTTACGAATTGCGGTGATCCTTTGTTCCCCGAAAATCTACCGGCCGGAGTGGTCGTGCGAGCTCGGCTCCGCGCCCGCCGGCACGAGTTCAGCAGGATGGCGCGCGAAATGGTCGAGCGCGGCTTGCATTTCCAGGAGCAGTTCATCCGCATTGGCTCGGGTGAACCCGTGGCGGATGAGGATGCGCTGGATCACCAGATCTTCGCGATCGGGCGGCATGGAGTAGGCAGGAACCAGCCAGCCGCGCTCGCGCAAGCGATCGGCAAAGTCGTAGAGCGTGAAGTTGGAGGACGCCGGGTCTTTGAGTTGCCAACAGAGCCCTGGAATACCGCCCTGCCCATCGTAGATAATCTCGAAGGCGTCGAACTCAGCGATCCTTTCGGCCAGGTAGCGGCCCTGCTCACGACATCCGCTTTGTATTGCGCGATAGCCGCTCTTACCCAGGCGGAGGAAGTTGTAGTATTGGCAAATGATTTCCCCGCCGGGTCGCGAAAAGTTGAGCGCGAAGGTTGGCATGTTGCCGCCAAGGTAGTTGACGTTAAAAATCAATTCCTCGGGCAGATCGTGCTTCTCCCGCCACAGGGCCCACCCGACGCCCAGGGGTGCGAGCCCAAATTTATGTCCCGAAGCGTTGATGGATTTTACCCGCGGCAGACGGAAGTCCCACGGTAGATCCGGTTCGAGGAAAGGTGCGAGGAAAGCGCCACTGGCTCCATCCACGTGGATCGGGATGTCGAGCCCAGTCTCTGCCTGCAACTTGTCCAGAGCCATGCTGATCTCCTGGACCGGCTCATACTGCAAGGTAAACGTGACCCCGAGGGTAACGATCACGCCGATGGTGTTTTCGTCGCATCTCTTAAGCACTTCTTCCGGGGTGAGGAGCAGCCGCTCGCCCTCCATGGGAACTTCGCGGATTTCGACGTCGAAGTAGCGGCAGAACTTATGCCAGCAGACCTGGACCGGCCCCATGATGAGGTTCGGTGTGTCAATGGATTTGCCTTTGGCGCGCTGCTTTTTGCGCCAGTTCCACTTGAGGGCCAGCCCGCCGAGCATGGCTGCCTCGCTCGATCCTGTGGTGGAGCAGCCGATAGTGCTGGCCGCTTCCGGTGAATTCCACAGATCCGCCAGCATATGCACGCAGCGTTCTTCGATGGCCGCAGTCTGCGGATATTCGTCTTTGTCGATCATGTTTTTGTCGGCGGACTCGTCCATGATCTGCTTGATTTCGGGTTCGATCCAGGTGGTGCAGAAGGTGGCCAGATTGTGCTGCGAGTCGCCGTCGAGGATCAGCTGATTGTGGATGGTCGCGTAGACCGTCTGCGGGTCCTGCGCTGTTTCCGGGAACTCGTAGGTAGCGGTTCTCTCGTCCAGGACGTCAGACTCGAGTTGGCTGGTTGGAGCGGCTTTGAGCTCTTCAGTGTTGTGTAGAGGCATGGCTGAACCGAAGTGTATTTGCTGCCGAAGCAGAAATAGAAGAAAAAACAGTCAATTAGAAAGCAAGGGCAGTTGGAATGAACGCGCTCTTGGGCTCTATCCTCTCCCACTGCGGGCCAAAACCGCCGTCCCCTTTGTCATCTCGACCGGAAAAGTCATGGGCCTTTAGCTCACCCAAGCTG
>Ga0302325_10022418_pt1 | contig 13214 bp, 14 predicted proteins | sample Palsa_T0_2_FD_201948 | JGI IMG/M metagenome (GOLD analysis project Ga0302325, IMG submission 201948) | Peat permafrost microbial communities from Stordalen Mire near Abisko, Sweden - Palsa_T0_2 | ecosystem: Environmental > Terrestrial > Soil > Palsa > Peat permafrost | place: Sweden: Abisko... | reverse complement strand
CGCGCTGCTCTTCCGTGCCGTGCGCGAGGATCGTCGGCAGCGCCCACTCGCCGATGTTGGTGGACGGCTGGATCAGCCCCGCCCGCGCGAACTCCTGCGAGATCACGACCTGCGCCACCGGGCCGGCCGCGATCCCGTAGGGCCGCGGGTAGTGGGGCGAGGCCAGGCCCTGCTCGGCCAGGTAGCCCCGCTGCCGGCCGGCCGGCAGCGCCGCCGCCTCGGCCAGCCGGCCGGCGACCCAGCTGCGCAGTCCCGCTGGCTCGTCGTCCAGCTGCAGGTCGTGGTGACGTTCGATCTTGCGCGCGATGTCGCCCAGTTCCAGCTCCCAGCGGCCGCGCGGGCCCAGCAGGCTGGCCAGGCTCATCGCCCGGCGCCAGTACAGGTGGGTGTCGTGCTCCCAGGTGTAGCCGATGCCGCCGAACAGCGTGACCGTCTCCAGCCCGATGTCCACCGCGCCGGGCAGGCAGGTCACCGCCGCGCCGGACGCGGCCAGGGCGAACTGGTCGGCGTCCTGGCTGAAGGCCTCGGCGGCATCCCAGGCGGCCGCCGCGATCAGCTCGCTGCGGACGAACAGGCGCGCGCACTTGTGCTTGATCGCCTGGAAGCTCGCGATGGTCCGCCCGAACTGCTCGCGCACCTTCGTGTAGGCAAGCCCGTTCGTCTGGCACCAGCGGGCCACGCCGGCCGCCTCGGCGCTGAACAGCGCGGCGGCCGTCGCGCGCAGCCGCGCGGAGTCGAGGTCGAGCAGCTGGCCGGCCGGGACGGGCAGGCCGTCCAGGGTCAGCCGGCCCAGGTCCCGGGTGAGGTCGACGCTCTGCAGCGTGGTCACCGTGAGCGCGGCGCGCTGCTCTTCCGCCACCACGAACCAGATCGTCTCGCCGCCGTCCGCGCGCTGCGCGCCCAGGATGTAGGTCTCGGCGCTGACCGCGCCGAGAATGGGCACCGTCGTGCCGCTGACCTCCCAGCCGCCGGCGGACCTGGTCGCTGTGAGGCCGCCGGCCTCGGTGGCGCAGGCGCCCGTCCCGCCCGCGACGAAGGCAGGCAGCAGGCGGTCCCGCAGCTCCGCTCCCCCGTGCCGGCTGACGAGCAGGCTGGTGAGCACCGTCGGCAGCAGCGGTCCCGGCAGCAAGCCGAAGGCCGTCTCCTCGAGCATGATCGCCAGCTCCACCAGCCCCGCGCCGTCGCCGCCGGCCTCCTCCGGCAGGTGCAGGCCGAGCAGGCGCTGGTCGACCAGCGCACGCCAGGACAGCGGCCAGATCCCGGCCGCCAGATCCTCGAACTCCGCGCGCGTCGCGGTCTTGCTCGCGTGGCGGGCGGTGACGGCCGTCACCGATTCTGCTAGTGACTTCTGGTCCTCGCTCAGCGCGATCGGCATCGCTGTCTCCTCATCCCCTGGCCCCGCTCGGCCTCGTTATCACGCCTGTTCACCGTGCTGGCAGGTAACGCCGCCGGCGTTCCTACTGGCCGAGCTTGAGCACCCGGCGCGCGTTCTCGTGCAGGAATTTCGGCCAGACCTCGTCCTTGAAAGGCACGTGCGGCATGTCGGTGAAGATCCGCTCGAGGCTCAGCCCCATGGGGAAGTAGCCAGCGTAGATGATCTTGTCCGCGCCCCGGGTGTTGGCGTAGTTGATGATCTCCTGGGGGTAGTGCTTAGGGGCGAACGCCGAGGTGGAGTAGTACAGATTCGGCCATTTGAGCATAAGCTTCCACGCCAGCTTCTCCCAGGGCTCGCAGCCGTGCCTGGTGACGAAGACCAGCTCGGGGAAGTCGTACATCACCACGTCAATTTTCGAGACCTCCTGCGGGGCGAACTTCAGCCGCGGCCCGGGCACGCCCGCGGTGCAGAAGATGGGGATGTCGAGGTCGACGCAGGTCTGGTAGATCGGGTACATCTTCGGGTCGTCGATGGCCACCTGCGGGAAGGTGCCCGCGGGGAACACGCCGGTCGCCTTGATGCCGAACTCCTCGTACTCCTGGCGGAGCGCGCGCACGCTGCCGGTGACGTCGTTCGGGTCGGGAATGTTGCCCGACGGCGCGAAACGGTCCGGGTGCCTTTTCAGCGCCAGCCGCGACGTCGCGTCGGAGACGCCGATCAGGCCTACCTCGATCCCGTACTTGTCCATCTCGTGCAAGGTGACCGAGATCGGGTCATCGGTGGGCAGGTCCTTGGGCACGTTCTTGAACATGTACTCGGCCGGGAACTCCATCTCGTCCTTGGAGTTGCGGTCCTTGGTCTGCTTGCGGATGAAGTCGTACTGCTCGAATCCCTCGTGCGGGAACCCGATCATCGTGTCGACGATCGGCAGGCCGGCGGGCATACCCATGGAACGCACCTCTGTCTGTGACGTGAACGGGATGAACTCTTCAGCTGCGGATGGCCGGAACTAGGGCTGCGGGTGTGTTCCGTTCCAGGTTCCGGTCCAGACGGATACGAGGAAGGCCCAGCGGTCTGAGAGCGTGCGTCGGACCTCAGCCGTTTCCTGGCTGTCGGCCGCGGGCAGGTCACCGCTCACGGCCGGCAGCAGGTCGCGCAGCTCCTCCTCGCTCAGGCCGAGGGCGGCGAGGGCAGGGCCGTCCCTGGTTGAGTCCAGGATCTCCGGCAGGTCAGCCCGCGCGATGAGGACGGCGAGGTTCTCTTCGCCCTCCTCGAGCAGGATGCTGCACAGGCTCGACCGGGTCAGTTGCACCGTGACTCCCGTCCCTCAGGCCGGACGGCGGGTGGCGAGGAACAGGCCGTTGTCGCGCATGACGGCCTTGCACTGCTCCGGGGTGTAGTCGAAGTTCTGCAGGTCCTTGATGTAGGACGACGGCTCGGCCAGGCCCTCGACGTGCGGGTAGTCAGAGCCCATGACGATGTGGTCGGCCCCGACCAGGCGCAGCAGGCTGGCCAGCTCGTCCTCGTAGAACGGCGAGACCCAGATGTGGCGCTTGAAGGTCTCCCGCGGGTCCTCGGGGAACAGGTGCGGTACCTGGCCGTAGGCCTTGGTGAGCTTCTCGAACAGGTGGAAGGCCCAGGCCGAGCCGACCTCGATCGAGGCCATCCGCAGGTTCGGGAACCGGTGGAAGAGCCCGCGCGCCAGGTGGTTGGCGATCGTGTCCTGCATCGGGTCGGCGGACACCAGGCTGCGGAACGCGTTGGCGCGGAAGGCCTCGGTGAAGTCGTTCTCGCCCCAGTCGGCCAGGAACCTGGTGTAGCCGCTCTCGCCGCCGTGATAGCAGACGGTGATGCCAGCGTCGTTCGCCAGCCGCCAGAACGGGTCGAACATCTCGTCAGCGGGCGCTCGCTTGCCCACGGCGGTGGTCACCGGGCCGCCAACCATGACCACGAACCGGGCGTCCCGCTCCAGGGCCCACTCCAGTTCGCGGGCGGCGTTATCGGGGTCGGCCAGCGTGATGTAGGGGGCGGCGAAGATCCGGTTCTGATAGGCGAAGCCCCAGTCCTCTTCCATCCACCGGTTGAAGGCGCGGAACGCCGCGGTGAGCGTGGGCAGGTCGTGCGACAGCGCCTGCTCCATCCCGACCCCCAGCGTGGGCAGCAGGATGCAGCCCTCCATGCCCTGCCGGTCCATGCAGGCGATGCGCGCGTCGCGGTCGCGGTACTCCGGCCTGATGGGCTCGAGCTGGCCGAAGAGCTGCTTGACATCGGCCGCCTTCGGGTTGCGCCCGCGGAAGTACTCGTCCATGACCCCGGGGGCCGCCACCGGGTCGAAGGTCGGGTTCGGGATGAACTTGTTCACCCTGCCGCCGACCAGCAGGCGGGTCTTGCCGTCGATCTGCGCCCACTGCATCGCGCGCTTGCGGTACGCAGGCTCGATGTGCCGGGTGAAGGCGTCCAGGGCCTCGTAGTAGTGGTTGTCGCAGTCGAAGAACCGGAACGGAACCTCGGAAGTCATAGTGATGCCCTTCATCGAAGCAGCGGCCTCCTTCGCGGCCCGCCAGCGCGGGTCTCCCCGCCTGCATCACACTAGAACGCAATTCTTATTTCTGCAAGACTCTACCGCCGTCGGGCTAGCACCGGCGGCGCGAGCGCGCCACACCCCAGTCTGTCTGGCCTATCCAAGCCGGATCAAGCCATTCAGTAGCACTGTGAACGGCGCTTCTACCTCTGAGAAGATCACTCAGTCTTTAGAACCATGTTTCATTACAGTCAGCAGGTAGTCCGAACCGCAGGATGAGCCGAGCCGGGAGGCCCTAACTCGTGCGACCGACCGCCTTGATCTGGGCGGCGGCCGTAGCCGAGGCCGCGCACTCCCACACGACAGTCTCGGCGTTGATCGCGGATGCCCTGGAGAATCTTCTCGCTATCCGGGCCGGGCTGCGCGATTCCGGCGCCCTGATCGCAGGGCGGTTCGAAGCCGGGGGCGCCGAGCAGTGGTTCGGCCTGCGGTCCTAGCCGACGAAACGGGCAAGCAACGGCCGGTCATAGGCCGGGAGATCGCGTAGGCCGTCGCGCACGGTGAGCGCCGCATTGACGAGTGCACAGGCGCGGGCCGTCTCGGCCGCCAGGTGATCGACCTCACCGAGCTTGGCGGCGGCCAGCCACGCGGATACCTCGGCCCACGAGTACAAGCTGTTACGTGGGTGCCGGACCCTGGGGCTGGGGAAGCCGCCCGGACCGCGTTCCCCCGTGACCCAGTAGCGCGCCGCCGCAGACGTGACCCTGGCGCGTTCAGCGATTTCCTCGGTGACCACTAGATCTTCCCTCGCGCCGATCACGCTCATCCCAGCCGCTCTAAGCTGCTCAACAGCGGAAATCACGGCGTGCAGCGCGGAGTCCGAAGCACGGGAGAACATGACCGAGCCGCCATCAGCGCCGGCCTGCACGGTGGCATCGATCCCACCGGCAGCCACCAAGACATCGGCGAGCGTCTCGACCTGCCGCTCCGATACCGCCCCGCTGACTTCAAGATCGAACCAGTACGTATACATGTCTCACCTCTGCTTCGTTCATGGCCTATGCGGGCACCGTCGCATCGCCCTCCTCATCTTCTCCGCCTCGTGCTCCGGCACTTGAGGCGTACCGTAGACACTGAGCGGCGGGCACCCATCGTCCCCTCCGGGGCAGTAGGCCCGCGCGTAGGCGTGAGACCTGCCGTTGGCAATCTGAATCCGCCACCCGGCCGACAAGAGATCCCGCAATGCCGCGAGGATCTCTTTCGCAGGCATGTTTTCTCCATTCTAACATAAGTTGCGTTGAGCGCAACGCAGCCGTGAATGCCATCCGTAAGACGGCATGATCGTGGCGTTGCCCGAAAGTGACGCATCGGCCGGAGCCGGGGCTCGTCGCGAAAGATTCTGGCTGATCCTAAAGTCTAGTATTACGATAGATATTGGCGTATTTATTGGCCCGACCCTGGGGACGTGACGCGATGACCACAGGCAGGCTGCTGCTGGCGGTGGAGGCCGACGGGGCGGGGGCGCATCCGGCCGCGTGGCGGCAGCCCGGCTTCTCGGGGGCCGCGCTTGACGCCGGCTTCGGCCTCGATCCGCGCTCGCTCAAGGAGACGGTGACGGTCGCGGAGGGCGCCGGGTTCGCGTTCGCCGTCTTCGGCGACGGGCCGGTGGCGCCGTCGGCCGGGGCGCGGATCGAGGCCGGGGTCCGCGCCGCGTACCTGTCCCAGCTCACCGGGCGCATCGGCCTGGCCCCCACGCTGCACGTGACCACCACCGAGCCGTTCCACCTGGCGACGCAGCTCGCCAGCCTGGATCACGCCAGTCACGGCCGGGCCGCTGATCACGCCGCGGCCGCCGCAGGGCCAGGTCGTGGTCATCGCGGCCGACTCGCTCGGGGTCGCGGACCGCGCCGACATCACGCTCGTCGGCGGTTTCTCCCCCCACAGCGGCCATGGCCCGCGGGTCATCGCCCAGCGAGCGGAGCGCGCGCGGGAAGCGGGCAGCGCGCTCGTCTTCGCCGAGCTCGAGGTGGCGCTTGACCGGCCGGGCGAGCGCGCGGACGGCCGACTGGCACGGCTCAACTCGCTGGCCCCCTGGCGCCTGAGCGACCGTGCCCGGTTCTCCGGGTCGGCCGCCGCGCTGACCGAGTTCCTGGCCGGACTCGGCGCCCACGTGGACGGCGTGCTCTGCTACCCGGCCGAGACCGCGGTCGACCTTCCGGCCCTAGCGCAGGACGTGCTGCCGGCGCTGACCGCGAGCGGCCTGGCCCGCACGCCAGACCGGGACGCGGTAACGCTCAGGGACGTCCTCGGACTACCCAGGCCCAGGAACCGCTTCGCCGACCCGACCCGAGTAGCCGGACGGATCGGAGCCACCGGGCCGATCAGAGCCACCGGGCCGATCGGAGCCACCGACCACGAAAGGAACATCGCCAGTGCCTGACCACGACCAGCACGGCCCGCACGTGCACCTCGGCGTGTTCTTCACCGGCGTCGGACCTCAGCTGATCTGGGCCGACCCGTCCTGCGCGTCGCACCATGAGATCGAGACGTTCGTCGAGGTGGTTCAGCTCCTGGAACGTGGCCTGTTCGACGCGTTCTTCCTGGGCGAGGGCCTGCGCGTGCGGGAGAACCGCGGGAAGGTGTTCGACCTCGACGTGTCCGGCCGCCCCGACGCGATCACGCAGCTGGCGGCGCTGGCCGCGGTGACCGACCGGATCGGGCTCGTCGCCACCCAGAACGCGACCTACAACTACCCGGCCGACCTTGCCCGCCGTCTCGCCAGCCTGGACTTCATCTCCGGCGGGCGGGCCGGCTGGAACATCGTGACCACGGACAACGCCTGGACGGGTGAGAACTTCCGGCACGGCGGCTGGCTGCCGCACGAGCGCCGGTACGAGCGGGCGACGCAGTTCGTCGAGGCGGCCAGGGAACTGTGGGACGCCGGCCCGACCGGGGCAGGGGCCGGCGCCAGGCCCGTCGACATCCGGACCGAGCTGGTGAGCTTCCGGGCGGCGCCGACGGTGCCGCCGAGCCCGCAGGGCCGCCCGGTGCTGTTCCAGGCAGGCGATTCCGACGGCGGGCGGGAGCTGGCCGCGCGCGTCGCCGACGTCGTGTTCTCCCGGCACCGGGAGTACACGACGTCGGCGACACCACCGCGGAAGCGCAGGAGAAGGCCCGCTGGGTGCGGGGCGAGCAGGTCAACGGCCCGCGCGCGCTCGCGTACCTGGAGCAGTACTGGGGCCGGGACCTGTCGGCGTACGACCCGGACGGCCCGCTGCCTGACATCGAGCCGAGCGCGGACGAGCTCGACCCGTCACGCGGCACGATCGCGATCGAGCGCCGCACCGGCAAGCTCGAGCTGATCCAGGGCTGGCGCGACCTCGCGGCCGAGCGCGGCCTGTCGATCCGCCAGCTGGTCCTCGAGGTGTCGGGCGGCCACGCCACGTTCGCCGGCACGCCCGGCCAGATCGCCGACACGTGGGCGCACTACGTCCGCACGCGCGCGGTGGACGGCTTCAACATCACCCCGCACCTGCTCCCGTCCTCGCTGGCCGACATCGTCGACAAGGTCGTTCCCGAGCTCCAGGACCGCGGCGTCTACCGCACTGAATACGAGGGCACCACGCTCCGCGAGCACCTGGCCCTGCCGCCGCTTCGGACCGCCGCCGTCAGGAAGGCCAGCTAGTCGCGTCGCCGCCGGGCTGGGCGACGGCCGTCGGCGGCGAGCGGGTTCAGCTCGCCGCCGACAGGAGCGCGGCGGCGGGGCGGAACTGGAGGGTCTGCTCATCGATGGGCCCGCGGAACAGCGCCGCGTCCTTGAAGTAGTGCTGTCGAAGGCGCCAGGGCGCCCGCTCGCCCTGGCGCGGCAGCAGATGCCGCGCGCGCTCGAAGTAACCGGAGGTCATGTCGATGAACGGGAGCGTGGCCATGCCTTCCAACGGCAGCCGAGGCGTGACGGTCGCGTAGCCCCGCTCCGCCATGAACCGCAGCATGCGGCTGACATAGGCGGACACCAGATCCACCTTGAGCGTCCACGAGTTGTTGGTGTAGCCGATCGCGAACGCCAGGTTGGGCACGCCTTCGAGCATCATGGCCTTATAGGCGACGCGCTCCGGAACGGAGACCGTCTCACCGTCGACAGTCAGGCCGATCCCGCCCAGCGGAAGCAGGTTCAGCCCGGTCGCGGCCACGACCACGTCGGCCTCGAGGAGCGCACCGGAGCTCAGCCGGATCCCGGTCCGTGTGAACGCCTCAATGCGGTCGGTGACGACATCGGCCTTCCCTGACCGGATGGCGTGGAAGAAGTCGCCGTCGGGCACCATGCACAGGCGCTGGTCCCACGGGTTGTAGGCCGGGTTGAAGTGCTTGTCCACGTCGTAGCCGGCTGGCAGCTGCTTGACGGCCCCGTCCCGCAGCACCTTCCGCATTCCCGCCGGGTACCGGCGGCACAGGCGGTAGACCGCCGTTGAAATCCGGATGTTCTTCCAGCGGATGGCCGCCTGCGCCCGTCGCTCGGGCAGCACCGTGCGCAGCAGCCGGTCCACCGGGTCGCGCAGTGGCATCGAAAGGATGAAGGACGGTGAGCGCTGCAGCATGGTGACCCGCGCGGCCGTCTGCGCGAGCGCGGGGACCAGCGTCACCGCGGTCGCGCCGCTGCCGATGACGACGACCCGCTGGCCGGTCAGGTCCAGGTCGTCCGGCCACTGCTGCGGGTGCACCAGCCGACCGGCGAAGTCGTCGAGTCCCGCCCACGGCGGCGTGTACCCCTGGTCGTAGCGGTAGTAGCCGGAGCAGAGGTAGAGGAATCCGCAGGTGCGCTGCGAGCGCTCGCCGGTCTGGGTCTGCTCGACGGTCACCGTCCACCGGGCGTCGCCGCTTGACCATTCGGCCGCCACGACGCGGGAGTGATAGGTGATGTGCCGGTCGACGTCGTATGCGGCCGCCGTTTCCCGGAGGTAGCGCAGGATCCGCTCCCCGCCGACGATTGACTCCGATCCCGTCCAGGGGCGGAACGGGAAGCCGAGCGTGTGCATGTCGGAATCGGATCGGACCCCCGGATACCGGAACAGGTCCCACGTCCCGCCGCTGGCCGCGCGCGCCTCGACGATCGCGTACGAGGTGCCGGGGGCGTCCGTCGGCAGATGACAGGCGGCGCCGATACCGGAAAGCCCGGCCCCCACGATCAGCACGTCGACGTGCCCTGGTGCGGTCTTGTCCTCGGGGAAGGAAGTCGTACTCACCATGCTCCTCGTTCCTGGCTGCGTCATCAGGATGAGGGCAGGCGGGTGGACGCGCAAGGGCCCGGCCGCTGAGGGCTCAGGCGGCCGCTGCGGGCGCTAGGCGCGGTCATAGACGAAGTTCTCGATGATCGCGGCTAGCTCGAGGGGCGCGTCACCCTGCACGCTGTGGCCGGCTTCGGTGACGTGAACGACCTGCGCCGACGGGAGGCGGCGGCGCAGCTCCCGCTCGTCGTCGTCATCGAGCACCGAGTCCGGGCGCATGCCCCGGACGAGCAGCAACGGCACCGTGATGGCCGACAAGGGCGCCCACAGCTGCGCGTAGCGGGTGCCGTCGGCCGCCTGGCCGGCCGGGTCGGGGCTTGGCGCCTGACCGGTTGCCGCCTGGCCGGCCGAGGCTGCGGGGCTTCGGTGCCGGGCCCAGCGCCACACCCAGGTGCCGTCGGGCTGCTGCTGCGCGTTGTGCACGATGCCACGGCGCAGCGACGACCGGGAGCGGGACGGGTTGAACGCGATGGTGCGTTCAAGCAGTTCATCCAGGCTGGCGAAGCTGGCCGGGCCGTTGATGAAGTCGCCGATGTGCTTGGACCGCCGCGCCTTCAGCCCCGGCAGCACGTCGACCAGCACGATCCTTTTGACCAGGTCGGGCGCCTCGGCGCTGAGGGCGATGGCGGTGAGCCCGCCCAGCGACATGCCGACCACGGCCCTGGCCGCCGGGGCGAGAGCGCGGATGGCGGCGGCGACGTCGACCGCGTTGCCGCGGACGTCCAGCGGGCCGTCGGTTTGGCCGGCCGGGCCGTCCGAGTGGCCGTGCCCGGGCAGGTCGATGGCCAGCAGCGGGCGGTCGAGCGCCAGCGCCACCGTGTCCCAGGTGTGGGCGTTCTGCGCGCCGCCGTGCAGCAGGACCAGTTCCGGGTCCGTGTCCTGCCAGGCCAGCGCGCTCAGTCGGCGGCCGGGGGCGACGTTGGCGGCGACCCGCCGCACGGTTGGCGGACGGTCAAAGGGCAGGCCGAACTCGGCTGCGTTCTCGTGGAAGAGCCCGAACTCGTCGTAGTCGAACCGGTCGGTCATCGCGTCCTCGTCAGCTCGGTGAGGTCGGTCTCCACCAGGTTAGCCGGGCGGCTCCGGCAGCCGCTCCGGCCGGATCCAGCCGGCCCACCCACGCTCGCGCATCAGCTCAAGCATCCGCTCCGCCCCCGGCGCGGACTCGAAGAAAAGCGCGTTTAGCAGGTCAAACGCCTGATCGTCGTACGTCATCCCGGCCGGGTCGAGCTCGCCCGCGGCGTCGGCCCGCTCGAGCAGGCCGGCCATGATGTCGGCGACTTCCCGCAGCGGCGCGTCGTCGGCCCCGCCGGTTTCGAGGAGCTCCGACGCGAGACGATAGAGCCGCACCAGTTGCGGGTCCTCCAGCTGCGCGAGTTTGTCGGGCATCCACTCGCGGACGCGGTCGGGCCAGCGCGCCGCGACCAGGATCCACGCGTCCCGCTCGGCCGCCACCACCGGTTCCGACGCCCCGATCTCCCGCAGCCGATCGAGATAGCCGGTCACCTCGGGCGGGAGGGTCAGGCTGTCCCCGGCCGCGAGCTGCGCGATCTCCTTGCGGCTGATCTCGAGCCGCTCGATCTCGTCGCGCAGCTGGCCGTCGATCCGCTGGACCGCTTCGGCGAAGGTCGACGCGCCGGCTGCGAGCATCTGGCCGATCTGGGACAGCGGCACGCCCGCGTTGGCGAGGGTGCGGATCTTGATGAGGGACACGACCGCCGACGCGCCATACCGCCGGTAGCCAGAAGCATCCCGCTCCGGCTCGGGCAGCAGCCCGATCTGGTGATAGTGCCGCACCGCGCGCACCGTGACGCCGGCGTACGCCGCCAGTTGACTGATCGTCAGCATGCTCTGATCCTGCCTTAACTCGCCCGGACCCGGTCGTCGCCGGCTCAGGAGATCCGGCGCCGGTAGGCGATATCGGCGAAAATGTAGGCCACCACGAGGATGCCGACGCACCAGGCGAGGGCGGTCCAGATGCCGGTGCCGACCGGCTGCCGGGTGAGCAGGTCGCGGATCGCGTTGACGATGGAGGTCACCGGCTGATTGTCGGCGAAGGCGCGGACCGGGCCTGGCATGGTGCCGGTGGGCACGAAGGCCGAGCTGATGAACGGCAGGAAGATGAGCGGGTAGGCGAACGCGCCCGCGCCGTCCACGCTCTTGGCGGACAGGCCGGCGATGACGGCGATCCACGTCAGCGCCAGCGTGAACAGGATGAGGAGGCCGGCCACCGCGAGCCAGGCCGGCCCGCCGGCGCCCGAGCGGAAGCCCATGGCGACGGCGACGGCGGTGACGGCCACGAGCGAGATCACGTTGGCGGCGAGCGAGGTCAGCACGTGCGCCCACAGCACAGACGACCGGGCGATCGGCATCGACTGGAATCGCTCGAAGATGCCGCCCTGCAGGTCGGTGAAAAGCCGCAATGCGGTGTAGGAGATGCCCGAGGCGATCGTGATGAGCAGAATGCCTGGCAGCAGGTAGGTCACGTACGGGCCCGACCCGTGCTTGACCGCGCCGCCGAACACGTAGACGAACAGCAGCAGCATGGCGATCGGTGTGATCGCGGTCGTGATGATGGTGTCCGGGCTGCGGGTGACGTGGCGCATGGTTCGCCCGGTGAGGACGGAGATGTCGCTGATGGAATGCGTGGCCATTGCTGTCCCTTACTTCCTGCTCGATCTGGTCGTGCGGTCTTGGCCGCCCTGGTCGGCGTCGCCGTCGCCGTCGCTGCCGTCTTGGCCGGCGTCGCCGACGACCGCGAAGAAGACGTCTTCAAGCGAGGGCTGCTTCTCCACGTACTCGACCTTGGCGGGCGGCAGCAGCTGTCGGAGCTCGGCCAGGGTGCCGTTGACGATGATCGCGCCGTGGTGGAGGATCGCGATCCGGTCGGCCAGCTGCTCGGCCTCCTCGAGGTACTGGGTCGTGAGGAGCACGGTCGTGCCGCCCTGGGCGAGCTCCCTGACCGCCTGCCACACCTCGACGCGCGCCTCCGGGTCCAGCCCGGCCGTCGGCTCGTCGAGGAAGATGACCGGCGGATTCCCGATCAGGCTCATCGCGATGTCCAGACGGCGGCGCATGCCGCCCGAGTACGTCGCCGCCCTACGCGTGCCCGCCTCCGTCAGCGAGAAGCGCCTGAGCAGGTCATCCGCTTTTCCGCCGGGGTCCTTGAGGTGCCGCAGCCGGGCGACCAGGACGAGGTTCTCCCGCCCGCTGAGGATCTCGTCGACCGCCGCGAACTGCCCGGTCAGACTGATGGACTCGCGTACGTCGGCGGCCCTGGCGGCGACGTCGAAGCCGTTGACCCGGGCGGTCCCGGCGTCGGCTTTGAGCAGCGTGGACAGGATCTTCACGACCGTGGTCTTGCCCGCCCCGTTCGAGCCGAGCAGGGCGAAGATGCTGCCCCGCGCCACCTCGAACTCCACGCCGCGCAGCACGCGCAGCTCCTTGTACGACTTCTCCAGGCCCTGCACGCGGATCGCAGGCGCCCGATCCTGATTGGTTGTCAGCGGGGTGCTCATGGCAGCCAGCATGGAGGGTTGACGCAGCGTCAAGGTCAAGCCCGCCGGGCGGATTCGTTTCGTCCGCACGCGCGAGGGACGGAACGGGCCGGATGACGGTGGGACACGGGCAGCTGACCGGTCGGCGGGCTAGCCGGGAAAGTGGCAGGCGACCGCGTGGCCCTCGGTTAGCTCGGCCAGCGGGGGCTCCGCGGTGGCGCAGATCGCCTCGGCCCGGGGGCAGCGGACCGCCGGGTCGTAGTCGGCGGTGTCGGGCATGATCGGCCCCCACGCCTGCGTGTACTCGCCCCGGTAGACGCCCTTCAGCAGCGCGGGCAGGTTGATCGAGTCGCGCAGCGCGATCCGCAGCTGGGTGTTGTTCCACGGCGCCTGCTGGGTGTTGATCAGGTACTGGTAGTCCGCCCCGGCGCCCGGGACCACGTAGAGCCTGAGGTCGGGGTTGCTCTGCACGGTGGTGTAGTCGGGCGGCAGGATCGTCTCGGCCGCGTCGACCTGGCCGTGCTCGAGTTCGCCGGCCCGGG
>Ga0302325_10022417_pt1 | contig 13214 bp, 8 predicted proteins | sample Palsa_T0_2_FD_201948 | JGI IMG/M metagenome (GOLD analysis project Ga0302325, IMG submission 201948) | Peat permafrost microbial communities from Stordalen Mire near Abisko, Sweden - Palsa_T0_2 | ecosystem: Environmental > Terrestrial > Soil > Palsa > Peat permafrost | place: Sweden: Abisko... | reverse complement strand
ATTTCGTGTTTGCTACGGTCGGCCAAACGCCCGAGCCGGGCACCCTAACCCTCATTCTGATTGGGTTTGGGTCGTTAGGGATGATGCCGCGGCTGCGAAAGCGTATAGCTAAGGGCTTGCCGCTGGCCACTTGATCGCATCGCACCCAAACACCTCCCGCACTCCGCCAGGCACCCATCGCATCCAGGCGCCGAACGTTTAGCTCAATGCCTCGCCGGATAACTTCCAGCGGGGCGTTTTGTTCATAAAGCCGAGACCTGATATCCGGCGCCGCAGGCAAGGTACTTTGTGGACGCCTGAAACTGTCCCCGGTTCTCTTCGAACATCGGAGGGAGAGCGGGAGCCCGCCGCGTGGGCACCCCGGCCAGCGATAGCCCGCAAGCAGTCAACCCGCCAAGAAATCAATAATTGATGACATGTCGGGTTCCGCCCTCGGGGGACTTTGCAACGGAACGGATCCACACGACACAAGGACGCAACGTAGGCTACGCCTGTTAACGTACTGAATCTACTGTTGAATGTCGTCTGGACTCGGCGCGCACCCGCGATAGTGGATAATTGGAAGACCCCGGAGGATCAGCGTGCCAAGTGGAGCCGGAGTGTCCACAAAAACCTCACCCGATCCGGCGGCAGTCGCCGGCGAGTTAGAGCGAATCGCCGCTTCGCCCAGCTTCCGCAAGGCCGAGCAGTGTGTGCGCCTGCTCCGGTACCTCACCAGCCGCGCGCTCGAAGGCGGCGCCGGCGAGTTGAAAGAATACGTGCTGGGAGTCTCGGTCTTCGAGCGGCCCGATTCGTTCGACCCGCAGACGGATGCGGTGGTGCGGCTGGAGGCCCGGCGGCTGCGTCTGAAGCTTGCGGAATACTATCAGCAGGAAGGCCTGGATGATCCCGTTATCATCGACCTTCCCAAGGGGGCCTATGTTCCGCGCTTCCGAATGCGCCAGGGGCCTCCGCAGACTGAGCCGCCGGCGGCGGTCCCGGTCCCTGCCGCTCAGTCACGATTCCGCACTTGGGTGACTGCCGCGGCCATTTTGGCCGTACTGTTGGCCGTCGCGCTCGGAGTGTGGCTCCGAACCAACCGCAATGCCGCAAAGCCACTCCTGCGCCAATCCATTGCGGTTCTGCGAGTCCGGGACCTATCAAAAACCTCGACGGAATCCTGGCTGCAGACGGCGCTCCCAGAAATGCTGACATCCGAACTCGCGGCGGGAGGCAAGCTGCGGACGATACCCGCCGAAGATGTGGTTCGTTGGCGCGCCGATCTCGGTCCGGCCGGCGATAGCGAATTGCTTTCGGACGTGCTCCGTTCGGCGCAAAACAACTTCGGAGCCGACATTTTTGTCGTCGGTTCTTACGTTGTGACCGGGGCTTGCCCGCAATGCCGGGTTCGGGTCGACCTGGGAGTGCTGCAGGCGCGGACGGGCGAGCGCCTGGGGACTGTCATCGATGAAGGCTCGGCGTCGGATCTTCTCGATCTCACGACCCGGTTGGGGCGCCGGCTGCGCGCCGAGATAGGACTAAAAGCGGATGCTCCCACGCCGGCGCGATGGCCCGCCGCCAGCGCCATGCGCGAATATTCGGAGGGGCTGGCGGCTCTGCGCCAGGGCGATCCCATGGCGGCGCGCGAACATCTCGAAATCGCCGTCGCCGCCGATCCGCAAAACGCGTTGATTCATTCCGCGCTGGCCGGAGCGTGGGCGGCGCTCGGGTACGGCACTCGCGCCAACGAGGAGGACCGGCGGGCATTTGATCTGGCCGGATCGCTGGACCGCCTGGATCAACTGGGAGTGGAAGCCCGCTACCGTTCCAGCGTCCAACAGTGGGACCGCGCCGTCGAGATCTACAAGACGATTTTCAAGCTGTTCCCCGATAGCCTGGACGACGGCCTCAATTTGGCGCGGGTGCAATCCAGGGGCCGGCAGATCGCCCGCGCCCAAGCCACGCTGAATGAGTTGCGCCGGCTGCCGAAACCTGCCGGCAACGATCCCCGGATCGATCTGATTGAGGCTACCGCGGTGGGGACGCTGAACGATTACACGCGTACGCGAGCGCTGGCTCACCAAGCCGCCGAAGAAGCCAAGGCTCGCGGCGCACGCTACATATTCGCCCGCGCGCGCCTGCTCGAAGGCGGGGCCATGCAGGACATCGGCGATCCGAATTTTTCCGCAGTTCAAGCTGAGGCCCGCCAGACCTGCGAAGCGATCGGGGACCGGGAATGTCTCAGTAAGGCCTGGCGCATTCGCGGGAATTATCTTTTTTCCTTGGGAGACTTTCAGGCGGCTCAGCAGGCCTATGAGCAAGGCGTCGCAATTGCCCGCGATCTGGGAAATCGCGCGGAATTGGCAAATCTGCTGGTGGGATTCGGCGTCGTTCAGGAGGCCAATCGCGACTGGAAGCAGGCGGAAAAGAATCTTCAGGAAGCGGTCTCTCTGGCGATCGAGACCGGCTTTGACTCGAACCAGGTGAGGAATGAGCTCGCGGAACTCTACATCCGCATGGGGCGGGTTAGCGATGCCGAAAGACTCATTCAAGCGGCGGCGACGCCCGCCCAGCGGTCCGGTGCGCACGAGGATATCGGCGCGATCCTGCTGATGCAGGCGGTGCTGGCGCGATTGAAGGGACAACTGGACCTGGCGCAACAGCTCAGTGAGCATGCCGTAACAGAGTTGCGGCGGACCGGAAACCCTCTCGTTCTCTCGCTGGCACTATCGGAATTGAGTTCCGTTCACACCGCCAAGGGAAACCTTACTCAAGCTGAGAAGGAACTCGCGGGAGAAACCGGCCCGGCGCTTGTGCCCGAGAGTCAGGGCGCCACGGAACTCGCCCGGGCGGAATTGTGGATCGCAAAAGGCCAATTTCAGAACGCCGCGCAAGAAGCGGAAAAAGCAGCTGCAGCTTTCGATAAGGCGCACATGGATGACCGCGCGACGCGCGCCTTCGTAACCGCGGCGGACGCTTTGGAGATGTCGAACCGGAACGCCGGCGCTCTCGCTGCCTGCCGCGAAGGCGGAAAACGAGCTGCGCTCACGCCCAATGAGGCTGCCAACGCGTCGGCGCAAATATGTTCCTGGAGGCTCTCCTCCGCACCCGGCAACACAGTTCCTCGCGAACTCCAGGCGAGAATCGCGAAGCTGAATGATCCTGAACTGACGTTGAACCTGGACTATGCCCGCGCGCTCCGAAGCAAGCGGGCGAACCTGCCCAACTATCGCGAACTCTGCAAACAACTCGGGGTTGCAGCCAGGAAGCTCGGCTATATCACCTTGGCCGCCCGCGCCACGGCTCTGGCTGAATAAGAATCCGCGTTCATCCGTTTCATCAGCGGCCAATATTGATGCGATGAACGACTTGATTCGCTATCCCTCTCGGTTCCTCACTCTCGGTTCCGTCTCGGTCATCGTCCGCCCAATAGCAATCGCTGAGGTCAGTCGTCAACAGACGATTTCAAGCGCCCCTTACTTTGGAACAATAAAGCATGAACATCTGCGTGAATTGTCGGCTGGCCGCTGGACTGGTCCTCGTCAGTGGCCTAGCCCACGCGCAACGCCAAATCCCACCACCCAAGTGGAGGGAATACAGCTTCCCGGCCGACCGCTTCGCCATTACACTCCCTTACGAGCCGACACCTCATTCCGACCGAGTCAACGTTGGAGTTACGGTTTATACGATCCGGCTGACGCCCGAAGCCGCAATCAGCATTCGCGTCGTGCGTAGTAAGGACGAGTGTGATTCCCGCCTAAGAAAAGTTGTCGGCGATCTTCAGTCTGAGGCTAACCCGATCAAAGCTATTTCCGTCGCGGGTCATAAGGCCTTCGAGTACGAGCATAGAACAGGTGACTTGATGACGTATGGACGATCTTGGTGTGGAGACGAGAGAGTGTTCGTCGCGACTGCGCGCTGGCCAGCGACGGAACCGAGGCCTGACGCCGTTCCTCGTATCCTGAACTCATTCCGGCTTATTTCCTCCATCAATAAGCCCTAGAAGGATTCATCTCGTCCGGGTGGTGAGGCTCAGAGTAAGCGCAAAGTGGGTTCTCAGGCCCTAGGTCCTGAACTTCAGTGGCTCGACCGAGCGAGAGGCCGAGCTCTTCGATCGAGGGCACAGTAGAGAGCGTTCGGGGGGAGCGGCGGTGTGCGCCACGGAGCCGGACTTCGGCGGATGCCCGAGAGTTTTGGACTCCAGTTGGACTCCAGAGAAAGGGTTGGGGAGATCCCGGTCTCTGTAACTCATTGAAAAGGCTGGTCGGGCCGCCGGGATTTGAACCCGGGACCTCTTGCACCCCAAGCAAGCGCGCTAGCCAGGCTGCGCCACGGCCCGAAATCACCAGTGTATCAGCAGCGCCGAACCCTTAAGCGGGATTCCGCTGCATTCTTGATCTTGCCCGCAGCCGACAGGTATCGGCATGCGCACGGGGAATCCGTACCAAGGGTCGAACAGCCTCATGGGCGAGACAGTGTCAGGCGCTCACGTATGCATGGCCACGGTCGGCCACAATCGTGATTTCCATGTCGTCGGCAAGCTGAACAATCTGGTTCACCAGCGTTCCTCGCAGGCGGTCCAGGCCGTGGCCGACGATGCGCGGCAGAAAGATCTGGCGGGCATTGTGCAATCGGGCGAACTCTACCACGGCGCGGGCGTGATCGCTGCCGGCCAATACCCGCGTTTCCACATGCAGGTTTCTGGCGAAGTTCAAATGCCGCTCCACGTCATCGCGGCGCCCGAGCGGCAGTGTTCCCAGGTCGGCGTTCTCGGCCACAAACACAGCGAAGCAGTTGACTTGCATGTAGTCGGCCATGCGTTTGCCGCGCCGAACCAACATGGCTGTCGAAGGGTCGTCGCTGATATAGATCACCACGGCTTCCTGAGCTCGTCTGGGCGGCACGGCGCCCGGGCAGTCGTCGTCGGCTTTCTGCTCGAGACCGGAGTGTCCAATGCGCTCCTCGACCTCGTGGGCGGTCTGGCGAAGGGCTACTTCCCGGAGGGCCACCAAAGTGGATTCCTTGAAGAAGTTGAGAAGCGCCTGTTGTGCTTTCTCGGCCGGATAGACCACCCCGCGCTCGAGCCTGTTCAGTAGCGCGCGAGGCGTCAAGTCAATCATGACGACCTCGTCAGCCTGTTTGACGACCCAGTCAGGGATGGTTTCGCGCACCTTCACGCCGGATATCTGGGCAATCTGGTCGTTGAGGCTCTCGAGGTGCTGGACGTTCATGGTGGTCATGACGTCGATGCCCTGATCGAGAATGTAGAGCACGTCTTCCCATCGCTTGGTTCGCGCGGAGCCGGGCACATTGGTGTGAGGGAATTCGTCGATCACGGCGATTTCCGGGTCACGCGCGACAATTGCCTCCGCATCCATTTCCTCGAAGGTGGCGCCCCGATACTGCACGACGCGGCGCGGGATCATTTCGAGTCCCTCTATCTTGGCGATGGTGTCCTTGCGGCCGTGAGGCTCAAAATAGCCGATGACGACGTCTCTGCCGCGCTGTTTGGATTCCTGGGCTTCGGTGAGCATTTGATAGGTCTTGCCCACTCCGGCCGCGTACCCAAGGAAAATGATCAGCTTGCCGTGCTTGTGCTCGCGCGGCGGCGAGGCAGCGTCCTCGATGGTTCCCGGTTTGTCGATTGGCTCGTCACTCATGTCTGGCGCCGCTGCCGATTGCCGGTTAGGAAGAGACCGAAACTTTGGCGGGCATCACGAAACGGTAACCCACCCAAGGCTCTGTGACAATATAGCGCGGCTTTGCGGGCGAAGGCTCGATTTTCTTGCGCAACTGGCTGACGAATACGCGGAGGTATTCCACCTCGTCGCCGTAATCAGGGCCCCAGACGGTTTGGAGCAGCTTGCGATGGGCCACGGGTTTGTTGGGGTGAGAAACGAGAAACTGCAACAAGTCGAATTCTTTGGGAGTGAGCCGAACCGGTTTGCCGCGGACTACGGCCACGCGCCCGGACAAATCAATCGTCAGTTCATCGGAAACGACGATGGGCGGAGTGCTTTCCGACAGCACCGGCAGGCGGCGGAGGTTAGCACGGATTCGGGCAAACAGCTCATCCAGGCTGTATGGTTTCGTCATGTAGTCGTCAGCTCCCGCATCGAGGGCGGCGATCTTATCCTGCTCGGAGCCGCGCACCGACAGGATGATGATTCCGGCGTCTGAAATCGCGCGAATGGCGGCGCAGGCGGCCAGCCCACCCATGCCGGGCATGTTCATATCGAGCAGAATGAGATCCGGCGACTCAGCCCGGACGACATGCAGCGCTTCCTCGCCGCTGCGGGCATCGAGGACCTCATATCCGTTGGAGGTCAGCGCCGTGCGCATGACGCGGCGAAGCTGCGGCTCATCATCCACCACAAGAATTCGTCCGCTATTCATCCGCTCCCTCCGATGGCGGCCGGCAGGCGGTCCGGCTCTGGTTTCGATTCTGATTCCGCGCCGGCCTGAGTTGCCGCCAGGAGAGTGATGGTGAACCGCGAACCCAAGCCAGGGTTGCTTTCGACCCGGACGCTGCCGCCATGCGCCTCCACAATTTCCCGCGCGATAGCCAAACCCATGCCGGTTCCTTGCACGCCAGTCCGGCCATGTTCGCCCCGATAGAATTTGTCGAAGACGCGGGCTTGCTCCAAGGGCGTGAGGCCCGGGCCCTGGTCTGCGACCGAGATGGAAACCAAGCCGCCGGCTTCTTCAGCCGAGACGCGAATCCCGGATCCTGGCGGGCTGTACTTGACGGCGTTATCAATCAGTTGTTTGAGCGCTTGAGCCAGGAGCTCGGGGTCGACATGCACGCGCGGCAGGCCGGAAGGTATCGCCAGGTCGAGGTGGTGGGAGCCCACTAGCGCTCCCAGGCTCTCGATCGCCTGCTGCAGCATCTGCTGAACGGTAAGACTGCGGTATTCCAGACGGAGGCGTTTGGCATCGAGTCGCGCCAAGTGAATCGCCTCCTCCATCGTGCGCTTTAATCCGTCAACTTCCTCGCGAATCACAGCGAGCAGGTCACGGCGCTGCGCTTCGGAAAGGGGCTGAGGCCTGACCAACAGGTCCGCCGCGGTATCAATGGCCGTGAGGGGCGTCTTCAAATCGTGCGCGAGCGCGTCAATCAACACGGACTTCAGCTCCTCGCTCTTGCGCACAGCGTCCGCGCGGGTCTGGGCTTCACGAGCCTGGTACTGCGCCAGAGCCATGGCAATGGTGTTGGCCAACGCCTGAAGATTTGCATCGGTCAGCCGCGCTCCGACGAAGCCGAGGCCGCCTAGGTGGGCTCCGCCGAGTGTGATGGGCACAAGCGAAAGCCGCTGAGACTCGACATACGCGACAGTGCCGCGGACCGCCGTCTGGCGCAGCATTTCGTCGGTAATGATCGAGTCCGGCCTGGACCGCTGGATGGCGCCGGTAGCGGTTTCATAAAGAGCGACCTGCGAAAACCCGAACAACTCGACCAGCTTATTAATAATCAGGCGGCGCACCTCGCGGGTGTCGCTGGCCAGCAGCATGGAACGGCTGAGCGCGTACAGCCGTTCGATGTTGCGCTGGGCCTCCAACATTTCAGCCTGCCTGGCCCGCAGACCCGCGGACAGCTTGCTAGCCACCAGGGCGGTGACGAGGAAGGCCAGAAGCGCAACCCAGTTCTGAGGATCGGCTATGGTCAGCCTGCCGACCGGTGGGAGAAAAAAGACATTGAAGCAGAGCGCCGCGGCAATGCTCACGATCACGGATTCGACCAGGGTCGCGACCGTCGCAATGAGCAGAATCTCAAGGAGAAACAGCAGGCCGGCGGTAATGGCGTTCACCGGAACCACACGGCTCATGAGAACGGTTGTAAGGGCAACGGCCAGCAGCGACAGCCCGGTCGCGCGGAGCCGAGGCATAGCCCTGGGCATAAAAAGAGTCACAGGTGTGGAAGAAATCCCGAAACCAGAGTCCCACAGCCATGGTAGCGCTTTCACCCCAGGGATCAGGGGTCAGGGGTCAGGGGTTTGGGGTTAGGGGTCTGGGATCTGGGGACAGCGGGACTTTCGCCTCAGTGGAAGCGCCGGCGCAGGGAAGTTCGGCTGGAGAACGCGTACTGCGGCTGCGGTGGCTGGTGCGATTTAATAAGAAGCGATGAAACGACGCACTCTTTGGTTGTGTTGCTTGACGCTGTCCGTCAGCGCCTTCGGCGATGGGGATAATCTTGGAGTTTCCGGCGAGCGGATTCGCGCGCATGTTAAATATCTGGCCAGCGACGCGCTGGAGGGGCGTGGAGTGGGCACTCGAGGCGAGCAATTGGCCACTGAGTACCTGGCAGCGCAGCTCGAGGCCGAGGGTGTTCAGCCGGGGGGAGAAAACGGAACTTATTTCCAGCGCGTACCGCTTGTCGGCTCAATGCCTATCGAGGCAAGCGCCAGCCTGAAGGTCCATAAAGGACGTACTGAATTCGGGCTCTCGTTCCCGCAGGACTTCGTGGGAAATTCCTTCGCACAAGAGCCCGACAACGATTTTGATGCCGAGGCGGTGTTTGTGGGCCACGGGATTTCGGCGCCGGAGTTCCATTGGGACGACTACAAAGGAGAAGCCCTGCGTGGCAAGGTGCTGGTGTATTTCACGAACGAGCCGCCCTCCGACGACCCTGACTTTTTTGCAGGGCGCGCCCTGACGTATTACGGACGATGGACGTACAAATTCGAAGAAGCCACACGCCGCGGAGCGGTGGCTGCCATCATTATTCACACCACGCCCACCGCCGGCTACGGATGGGCCACTGTGCGTGGATCCTGGAGCCAGGATCGGCCGGAAGTCAAGATCGAGCCCGGTGAGGCGGCCCTGAAACTCGCAGCATGGGTAACCTCCGAGGCCGGCACGCGCCTTACGGCAGGCACAGGAAAGAGCCTCGACGAACTGCTTGCGCTCGCCAACCGCCCGGATTTCCGCCCCATTCCGCTGGGTGTGCGCATTCGCGGCCACATTCCCGTCAAGCTCCGTGAGATTTCGAGCCGCAATGTGATCGGCAGGGTGGATGGCGCTGACCCGTCGCTGCGTCCGGAGGCCGTGCTGTTTACCGCCCATTGGGATCATCTTGGGCGCAGTGTTCCAGTGAATGGCGATGACATCTACAATGGCGCCGTGGACAACGCAACGGGCTGCGCCATGGTGCTTGAGATGGCGCGAATCTGGCAGGCTCTGCCTCACAAACCGGCGCGCAGCGCTCTGTTCCTTTTTGTGACGGCCGAAGAATCAGGCTTGCTGGGGTCTGAGTATTATGGCCAACACCCCATGGTGGCGGCTGGAAAGACCGCGGCGGACTTGAACTTCGACGCGTTCTATCCGTTTGGCCCGACCCGCGACGTATTTGTCAGCGGGGCGGAACGGACCACGCTGTGGCCGCTGGTGCAGCGCGACGCAAAGGCGATGGGATTGGAAGTGAAGCCGGACGCGGAGCCGGAGCAGGGATTCTACTATCGTTCGGATCACTTTTCGCTGGCGCGCGTGGGTGTTCCGGCGTTTTCGATTGAAGGCGGCCGCGATTACATTGGCAAGCCCGCCGATTTCGGCACAACGGTCTTTCAGACCTACAACGAGCAGCACTACCACCAGCCGTCGGACGAGTATCACGACGACTGGGATGTTTCGGGGATGGAACAAATGACGCGCTTTGGCCTGCGCCTGGGGCTGGATATTGCGAGCGAGCCAAAGCTTGCAACCTGGCGCAAGGGCGACGAGTTTCTTGCCGCACGGGGGCAAAGTGGAGTGAAGTGAAGCGGCGCCCGATCGGTTAACTGGGCCTGCTGCAGCTGGTTGCGGGCTTCTTGCGGTTCAAGGGGGACGCTGGAAGATTCTGAGCCTTGGCTGGGCTTGCTTCACCCTGATCGAAAAGTGCGGCGAAAGCTGCGAAAGTGGTCATGACGTTTCGATACTCGCAGTTCCGCATGGTCATGGCAGGTTCATCATTCCGATGCCGCCTGGGACGTGGGATTGTGCCATCCACCGTCCGAAGCAATGAGCGCGTCAGCCCCTTTCGGCCCCCAACTGCCGCGCCTGTAGGGGCGAACCCGGTGATGTGTTTTCAGGACTGGATCGACCACCGCCCAGGCGGCCTCGATCGCGTCCTCGCGGGTGAAGAGCGCTCCATCGCCGGCCATAGCGTCGCCCAAGAGCCGCTCGTAGGGCGCTTCCTCTCCCGACTCGTCTTCCAGCAGGTACAACTCTCGCTGCTCGCCGACGAACTCCTGTCCGGCAAGTTTGACTCGTGCGGCGAGGGCGATGGAGGCGCCGGGGGAAAGCCGAAAGCGCAGGTAGTTGGCCCGGCCGGTGACTGGCGCTGAGTCGGCGAAAAGCCTCTGCGGCGGCGCTCTCAACTCCACCAGTACCTCGGTTGCGGTATCGCGTAGGTATTTGCCGGAGCGCAAGTACCACGGGACTCCCGCCCAGCGCCATGAATCGATGAAAAGCCGCAGGGCGCAGAAGGTCTCGACATCCGAGTTCTTCGCAACGCCTGGCTCCTTCCGGTAGCCGGCGTACTGGCCACGCACTAAGTCATCGCGCGTCAGAGGGCGCATGGCTTCGAAGACCTTGGCTTTCTCGGTGTGTACGGCTCCGAAATCCCTATCGGACGGCGGCTCCATGGCGAGCAGCGCGACGACCTGGAAGAGGTGGTTCTCAACTACATCGCGCAGACAGCCAGCGCTTTCGTAAAAGGGTCCGCGGTCTTCCACGCCGAAATCCTCGGACAGGGTTATCTGGACACTGGCCACGTAGTTGCGGTTCCAGATCGGCTCGAGGAACGAATTGGCGAATCGGAAATAGAGGATATTCATGATCGCCTCCTTCCCGAGGTAGTGATCGATGCGGAAAATCGAGTCTTCCGGGAATACGGACCGCGCGGCCTGGTTGAGTTCCCTGGCGGAGGCCAAGTCACGGCCGAACGGCTTTTCGACAATGACGCGCGCATTCCGGGCCAAGTTTGCGGCGCCGAGTCCCTTGATTACCGTCTCGAAAAGCGGGGGTGGGATAGCAAGATAATAAGCTGGACGCCGTGCGCCACCCAGCGCGCTCTTTATCGCCGTGAACGTATTCGGATCCTTATAATCCCCACTCACGTACTTGAACAGGGACAGAAGGTGGTGGAGAGCGCGCCGGTTATCGATGCCACACGATCGCTTAATGCTCTCCGTCACGCGTTTGTGCAGACGCTCCAGACTCCACTTGGGGAGCGCGACGCCCATGACCGGGACCGTGAGGGTCCCCCGTTTCACCATCGCGTAGAGCGCCGGGAAGATCATCTTGCGGGCGAGATCGCCCGTGACGCCGAAGACCACCAGCGCGTCGGAACGGGGAGCTGCCATCAGGCGGCTCCTTTTTTGGGAACGGCTTTGGGAGGGGCTTTGGCAGCGGCTTTGGGAACAGCCTTTTCCTCATGGCCGCCGAAACCGAATCGCATCGCGGAGAGCAGCTTATTTCCGAAGTCTTCGTCGCCTCGTGACGTGAACCGCTGGTAGAGCGCGGCGCTCAAGACCGGGGCCGGGGCACCCTCGTCGATGGCAGCGGCGATGGTCCACCGGCCTTCCCCGGAATCCGACACGCGGCCGGAAAATTTGGAAAGGTCCTCGTTCCCAAAGAGTGCGCTTGCGGTCAAATCCAGCAACCATGAGGCGATCACGCTGCCACGACGCCAAACCTCGGCGACATCCGCCAGATTCAAGTCGTATTGATAATGTTCCGGATTACGCAGAGGCGTCGTCTCGGCATCGTCGGTGCGGCTTTGCTTGCCAACGTTGGCGTGCCTGAGAATGTTCAACCCCTCGGCATACGCCTCCATGAGGCCATATTCGATTCCGTTGTGAACCATCTTGACGAAATGACCGGCTCCGGAAGGCCCGCAATACAAGTAGCCTTCTTCAGAAGTGCCGGCGGACTTTTCGCGGCCCGGCGTGCGCGAGATATCGCCGCGCCCCGGCGCGAGCGTCTTGAAGACCGGATCGAGGTGACCGACAGGCTCAGCCTCGCCTCCAATCATCAGGCAGAAGCCACGCTCGAACCCCCACACGCCGCCGCTGGTCCCGACGTCGAGGTAGTGAACGCCTCGAGGCGTCAGTTCCTTGGCGCGCCGGATATCATCGATGTAATAAGAATTGCCCCCATCCACGATGATGTCGCCCTTCTGCATTTGGGCGCCGAGGCTGCGTAGGGTATCATCGACCGCCGCCGCGGGCACCATCAACCAGGCCGCGCGCGGAGGCTTTAGCTTCGCCACGAAATCCTCGATCGACGAGGCTCCGGTTACGCCCTCCTTCTCCAAGTTCTTAACGTTCGCCTGATTCTTGTCGAAGACAACGCATTGATGGCCGCCGCGGAGCAGACGGCGGACCATATTGGCTCCCATCCTCCCAAGACCGATCATTCCAATCTGCATTTTTCAGTTCCTTTCTTTTCAAAACGCTCAACTCTTCGTGTTGCGGTAATGCCGGATCAGCGCATTGGTCGAGCTGTCGTGCTTCAGTGGCGGCGCGTCGCCCTTCGCAACCGGGCTCCGGAGTTCCGGGATTATGCGCTCGGCCAGAACCTTGCCGAGCTCGACGCCCCACTGATCGAATGAATCGATCTGCCAGATCGTGCCCTGGGTAAAGACGCTGAGCTCGTAGAGCGCGATCAATTTGCCCAGCGTCTCGGGTGTCAGCCGCTGGGCCAGGATCGTGTTGGATGGCCGATTGCCCTCGAACGTCCGATGCGGCACCAGCCACTCCGGTGTCCCCTCCGCCCGGACCTCTTCAGGCGTCCGGCCGAACGCCAGCGCCTCGGCCTGCGCGAACACGTTGGCCAGCAGCAAGTCGTGGTGATTGCCAAGCGGGTTGAGCGCCTGGGCGAAACCGATGAAGTCGCACGGGATGAGCTTGGTCCCCTGATGGATGAGTTGATAGAACGAGTGCTGGCCATTCGTGCCCGGCTCGCCCCAGTAGATGGGCCCGGTCTGATAGTCGACCTGCGCGCCCTGCAGCGTCACGTGCTTGCCATTGCTCTCCATGGTCAATTGCTGGAGGTAGGCCGGGAAGCGCTTCAGGTATTGCTCGTAGGGCAGCACAGCGACCGTCTGAGCGTCGAAAAAAGCGTTGTACAACACGGCCAGCAGGCCCATCAGTACGGGCAGATTGCGTTCGAAGGGCGCGGTGCGGAAGTGCTCATCCATGGCGTGGAAGCCAGACAGCATCTGGCGGAACTGATCGGGACCGATCGCGATCATGGTC
>Ga0302325_10022416_pt1 | contig 13214 bp, 9 predicted proteins | sample Palsa_T0_2_FD_201948 | JGI IMG/M metagenome (GOLD analysis project Ga0302325, IMG submission 201948) | Peat permafrost microbial communities from Stordalen Mire near Abisko, Sweden - Palsa_T0_2 | ecosystem: Environmental > Terrestrial > Soil > Palsa > Peat permafrost | place: Sweden: Abisko... | reverse complement strand
ACGGGGACTGGTGCAGCGAATGTACCATCGCCGTTTCCATAGGCGACCTGAATGCCGAATAGCAGATCCAACTTGCCATCGCCATTCACATCGATGAGCGCGGGAACATTCGTGACTGAGGGATAGGCGACGCCGGAACCCACAGTGGGGAAGGTTTCGAGGGCGCCGGTCGTGTATCCGCCTTTGCTATTGCTGGTAAAGGTCTGTACCAGTAGAGCAGTGTACGTCTGGTCGTAGTAGAGAAGCAGATCGGCTACGCCGTCCCCATTCAGGTCGCCCGTAAGTCCTCCTTGAACATTTTGAGCAATGGAGGAGTCTGGCGTTCCGAAGGCCTGCTGAAATGTAGCGCCGGCAAAGGTGTTTGGCGCCAGCGGCAGCGGCGTATTGTCCAACGACGTACTTCCGTCCAGGAAGGTGATAGTCCCGCTGGGCTTAGTAAAGGCGTGGCCCGGACTGAGAGCGACGTTGTTCGGCTGAACAGTTGCCGTGAAACCTACGCTGGAACCGGCAGTAATCGTAGCCGGGTTGGCAGTCACGGTAGTCGTGGCGCCGTTTTGAGCGGAGGCGAAGTTAGCTAACAAGTTCAGTGCTAACAGCAAGGCAGAGAAGAGAGACAGGCGACGCATAAGAACCTCACTTTCACTTACCGGGTCTGCAGTTCGCCCGGAATCGTGAAGTTAGTCGAGGGAGACCCAACAACTATATAGGTGCCCCCTCCGCTCTTCAATGTAGATGTAACCTTCGTCAGTTACTCACGTTTCCAAAGCCGGGATCAGCTTCGTCCTAATGCCGTCATTGCACGACGAGGGTGTAGGCGGATTGGGTCTTCACGCTTCCTGAAGTCGCCACGACAGTAAAGCTATAAGTCCCCGTTGGGGTTTGTGCCGGAGGGGCCGGACCACTGCCCTTGCTGCATCCGTTCAGTCCCAACGTAACGAACCCAATGGCGCAGAACAGCAGGGCCCAAATGCGAGTCCCTTTGTGTCTTGCCGGCCAAAACAGGATGAGTCCCGCGAATGCCAGGCCGTAGGCGCTTAACCCGAGTCTCTGCTGACTAACCGCCGCGCCCGCAGCTGTATTTACCGAAAGCAAGGTGGGAACTGCGGGCGTGCCAGACAGGTTGATGGTCGCGGGGCTGAAGCTGCAGTTGGTATTCGCCGGCAAACCTGAGCAGGCAAAGGTGACCTGGCCAGAGAACCCGGGAGCGCCGGTCACATTGATGGGTGCGCTCACTGTCTGACCCGCATTGACTGTCAGCGTGGTGTTCGCGCCACCATCTGGGGCAAGAGTGAACGCAGCATTCACCACTAGGTTGAGCGATGCGGAGGAAGCCTGCGTGTTGGCATCCCCGGAATACGAGACGGCGATGGTTTGCGCGCCCACGGTGGTGAAGGAAGAAGTCGTATACGCGGCTGATCCTCCACTCAGATCGACTGTTCCCAGAGTGGCTGATCCCGAGGTGAAGGTCACGCTGCCAGTGGGGGTAGGCCCGGGGCTGGTTACATTCGCGGTCAGTGTCACGCTCTGCCCGGCAAAGCTGGGGTTGGCTGCACTGCGCCGGCGTTGTAGCCGCCTTTCCCGTTGCTGGTGAAAGTCTGCCAAGAGGTTACCGGACCGTAAAGAAGCAGGTCCTGAACCCCGTCGCCGTTCAGATCCCCTACTAATTCGGCCCCCAACGAAGGATCAGGCGTTCCGAAGGTCTGCGGGAAAGTGGCGCGGCGATGCCGTTCGGGGCAAGCACAATCGGTGCGCTGCTCCACGGGGTGCTTCCGTCCAGAAAGGTAATGGTGCCGCTGGGCCTGGGAATGGTTTTTCCCGCGCCGGGTGCACTGTTCGGCTGAACGGTTGCTGCCAGTGCAACGCTGGAACCCACGGTGATGGTGGCCGGGCTGGCTGTCAGAGTCGTCGTGGCACTGGTTTGTCCGGTGGCCATGCCAGGAAACACATTTAGTACTAACAGTAAGGCAGGAAAAGGAAGCAGATGCCGCATGGACCCTCACCTTCACCAACCAAGATTGGCTTGGCTATGTCGCAAATCTTCGGGGGACGAGGACTTGCAAAGTATATCGGGAGGGCGGCCCTCTCCCGCGTGTCAAAACGGAGCAGGTTCGTTACGCTGGTTTCTGAGCAGAATCAGGTTCCTTCCAGCTTGTCCGGCGGGAAAAGAGTTTGCACATAGATCAGCAGGCCATAAACTAAGGTAAGAATTGGACAAAGTTCGTCCCGGGTGGACAGGGCTGCGCCGATGGCAAAGGAGTAAAGCTCGGCGGAGGACGACGGCTGCGCGCCAAACCGTCTTCTGCTTTAGAAACTATGGGTAAGCGTTCAGGTGTTTTCTTCGCGATCCTGGCGATCGCGGGTTTTGTGCAGGTCAGCACGCCAGTTGCTATTGCTCAGTCTGCTGGTTCCGATACATTCGATTGCCCATCAGGCGTCATCTCTTCGGTTGATGGAAGTTGCGTAAGTGACGAGGAAGCCCCCACCCAGGGCCTCGGCCAGCTTGGTGGCTTGGGCCAGAATGGTTCGTCTGCCGGTGGCTACGGGGCCGGTGGTACGGGTGCGTCCCTCGGGGGACAGTACCCGGGATTGCAATCCTCAGGCTTGAACACCAGGGTCCAGAGCATCGTCGACCAGGGCGGCCTGAACAATACGCAATCCCAACTGGAAGCGCTGGAACAGTCCCGGCTCCTGGCAATCAGAGCACCTTCCGCTCCGACAGACTTTCAACTCATGGTTCGCGGCTCCCTGGGCACTCTTTTGCCGATCTACGGAGATAGCCTGTTTCGCCAGGTTCCTTCGACGTTCGCTCCGCTGCGAGAAGTGAATGTCACTCCCGGCTACGTTCTTGGTCCGGGGGATCAGCTGGTGATCCGCATCTGGGGCCAGGTCAATTTCAATGCTCAACTCACTGTGGACCGCACGGGCTCAATCTATTTGCCCCAGGTGGGGGAAATTCACGTTGCGGGTCTGCCATTTGCCCAGGTCCGCCAACATATTCATGACGCCGTCGGACACATCTATAAGAGCTTCGATCTGAATGTAGAGATGGGCCAGTTGCGATCGATCCAGGTGTTTGTGGTCGGTCAAGCTCGTCGTCCCGGAACCTACACCCTGGGCTCACTGAGCACGCTGGTGACCGCGCTGTTTGCTACTGGCGGGCCTTCCGTACAGGGTTCCCTGCGCGACATCCAGCTCCGCCGTGGCGGGCAAACCGTGGCCCACTTCGATTTGTACGATCTGCTGATACTCGGCGATATGTCAAAAGACGCGCCGCTGCTCCCAGGCGATGTGATCTACATCCCCCCGGTGGGAGCGCAAGTGGCCATTGCCGGAGACGTCCACATCCCGGCTATTTACGAGCTGAAGGGCGAAACTACGGTAGAGCAGGGCCTTCGTTTTGCCGGAGGGCTCTCATCAACGGCTTCCTTGACGCGGGCATCGATCGAACGGGTGGACGCGGAGAAGAAGCGCACTGTCGTCGATATATCACTGCAAGCACCGGCCGGGCTTTCGACAACGCTCCAACAAGGGGATCTTCTGCGTGTGCTTCCCATTTCCCCTCAGTTCCAGAACACCGTTACCCTCCGGGGGAATGTGGCGGAAACGGGACGGTTTTCCTGGCACCCGGGCATGAAATTAAGTGACATTATTCCCGATAGCACGGCGCTGATTACCCGGGATTACTGGGAACGCAGGAACCAGCTGGGTGTTCCCGGGCCGGAGTTCAAGCCGGAATATACCAACAATCCCGATTATTACCCTCGCGATCTGAATGGTTATCAAACGGGCGCAGCGCAATACGATATCAACGGAGTTCCCATTTTCAACGGGCAGCCGCAGCAGTCGAACACCACCCCGGGGGGCCAATCGGCGAATGGGGCATCGTCCCGGGTCAATGGCCAGGCCCCGGCGCAGAACAACAGCCAGAACACAGATCAGCCTTCGCAGAGCGACGATCCGAATTGCATTCCCACAGGTACTCCACAGCAAAATCCCTATGGCCAGAACCCGGGATCGAATACCCAGGGGATCAACTCGCAGAACGGGCAACCCTGCACCACCACGGGCAGCAGATCACTGGCAGATGAAACGCAGACGTCATCTGGAAACCTTCCCAGGCCGGCCCTGACGATCGCTCTGCCCGTACCTGAGATCGATTGGTCCTATGCGGTCATCGAAAGGATGAACCCGCAGACCCTCACGACTTCACTGGTGCCCTTCAATCCCGGGCAGCTTATTCTTGACCACGACGCAGCGCAGAACCTGGCGCTCGAGCCTGGCGATGTGGTCACCATCTTTTCCCAGGCAGATATCAAAGTCCCCCAGGCCCAGCGCACCAAGTTCGTCCGCCTGGAAGGCGAATTCAAGCAGGCCGGTATCTATACCGTGCTGCCCGGTGAGACCTTGCCTCAACTCGTAGCTCGTGCGGGAGGTTTCACTCCGGAGGCATACCTGTTTGGGTCAAACTTTACCCGCGAGTCCACACGTATCCTGCAGCAGTTGCGTTTGAACGATTACCTGCAGAACCTGGAACTGGAGATTGACCGGGCCACCATTGCGGCTTCCGCCAGCATCGGCAGCGTGGATCCGGCGGCGACCGCCGCCTCCAAGAGCTTAGTGGAAAGATTCCGCTCTATTCGTGCGACCGGCCGCGTGGTGCTCGATATCCCGCAGAATTCGGCAGGAATCGACAACTTGCCCAATATACAACTGGAGGATGGCGATCGCTTTGTGGTTCCCACCAAACCCAGCACTGTGAATGTGGTCGGTGCTGTATACGACCAGAATTCGTTCCTGTTTCGAAATACGCAAGCGGTCGGAAGTTATTTGCGGTTAGCTGGGGGACCCACCAAGAGCGCCGATGGTAGAGATTCCTTCATCATCCGGGCGGATGGTTCAGTGGTGAGCCGTAAATCGCAGAAGGGTGTCTTCGGAAATACGTTTGCCAGCATGCATCTGAACGCGGGCGATACAGTGGTCATTCCGGAGAAAGTTCCTCATCCTTCAGGTTTGAGGAATTTTATCAACTATACGCAGATTTTCTCCCAGCTCGCCCTGGGTGCAGCAGCGATTGCCGTGCTGCAGTAACATAAGGGAACCAGGTAGTCCATGGCCATAATGCCTCCCACGAGAGAATACAGCCCGTCAATCGAAGCCCCGGTGCAGACCGGGATCGAGTTTGACCTGCTGGATCTGTTGCTGGTCGTAGCAGAACGCAAGACCACCATCATCCTGGCAACATTGATTGGCTTGTTTCTGGGTATGGTGCTTGTGCTTCTGATGCATCCTGTCTTTACCTCAAAGGCCGTGATCCTACCGCCACAGCAAGGCCAATCAAGCGCCGCCATGTTAACCCAACTGGGTAATCTAGCAGCGCTAACCGGCTTGGGTAGCTCGAGCGCGGTAAAGGACCCTAATGATTTGTACCTGGGGGTTCTGCAGAGCAACACCGTTCAGGATGCGCTGATCAAGCGCCTCGGGCTTATGGACGCTTATCACGTCCATAAAATGAGTGAAGCGCGCCATCTGCTTACCGGTAACTCTAAGTTTGTCAGCGAAAAGGGCGGCATGATCAGCATTACGGTCACAGACCAGGACCCGCATCGGGCCGCCCAGATCGCTAATGCGTACGTGGCGGAACTGCATGACATTAACAGCCGGCTGATCATTGGCGAAGCTTCCTTGAGAAGGAATTTCTTTTCTCAACAGCTGGCGCTGGAGAAGGACCGTTTGACGGACGCAGAGATTGCGCTGCAGCAGACGGAAGAGACGACCGGCGCGATCGCACCTGTAGGCCAGACCGGGATATTCATTGGTCAGGTGGCCTCACTCCAGTCGCAGATCGTCAGTCGCGAAGTGCAGCTTGATGCGCTGCGTACGTCGTCGACGGATCAAAACCCCGACGTGATTCGATTGACCACTGAGATCGAGGGTATGAAGGCGAAACTGCGCGACATGGAGAGTGTTCAAAAAGGACGTAAACCGGGCGATATCACGCTGACCAGCCGGTCGCTACCGCAGGATCAAGTTATGTTCCTGCGCAAGCAAAGAGACGTGCAGTACCACACCCTTATTTTCGATCTGATCGCCCGCCAGTTCGAGGCGGCAAGATTGGACGAGGCGAAAGCTTCGCCGGTGATCCAGGTGTTAGACCCAGCCGAGCCTCCAGATAGGAAGTCAGGACCGTTCCGAGCCTTGTGGACGTTGATTGGCGGTATCCTCGGTTTTCTTTTTGGAACCAGCCGGGTCATTGGCTCGTATGTTTACGCTCGCGTGGCAGCGGACGAGGCAAATCTCCAGAAAATAGACCAATTTCGCCGTGCTCTGAGATTCCGCCACTCTAGTTAGCTGGCAGCGGCGCTAGCGGGGGTCTCAAACCTCATTCTGGCGTTCTCCGCCGGGAGCATGCTCGACGAATCAGTGCCATTTCCCAGTGATTCACGCAGGAACCAGTTCCCCGCTGGTTGCGTTCTGGTCTGCCGGCTCTTCCTTCTTAGCTAGTTCCAGGCAGAGTAAGACGTAAACAAAATAGTTGTAGCGCGGCTGAACGAATGGCGTCAACGCCACCACGAGAAGATAAATGATGATCAGTAGTGCGATGGGGCGGCGCGGATTCAGCAGGCCCTTGAAGTAGGCAATTGCAAGAAGAGGTATGAGCACGAGTGAAAAAGCCGGAACAATCAACCAGGAGTGTATGTCACCAAATCCGAAATCCTTGAACATGGCGAAATAGGTAGCCGGCCTGATCAGTTCGCCCGATATATCCATAATGATTTTGGGCACCATCACCAGCGGAAAGCCAAAATGAGCCTGTATGGCATTCAATTTAGCGATTGTGTTCGCGCCCCTGGCAAATCGCATGAAACCGACGATACCGGAGCCGGGAAGCATCGCTATCAGGGAGTAGGACACCGTGAGGACGGCGACCACGAAGGCAACCGCGAGCCGGGGATTGCGCTCGAAAAGGGAGCCTTTTCTTCGCAAGAAGAGAAAGAGAAAGATAATCGCGATCTGCTCCCAGCGCGTAAAGAAGGAGAAGAGAAGAACAATTCCCAGAAGAATCCAGGAGCGCTTCGGCGAATACACGAATTTTGCCAACAACAACGCGGAAAACAGCACCATGATTTCCTTGTTGAGTGTGACCAGGGCAGGAGCGGTTTCTGAGCAAATCATCAGAAGAAAAAGCAGGCGGTATCGGTCCACCCCCGGTATTGAGCAGGCAATCTCAACCGCGAGAAAAAAAAGCAGAGTATTAAAGATGTTAACGGCGATCCCAGTCCGCAGCACCTCCCCGATTGCTATAGGTCCGAGAAGGTTGCTGCCGAAAGAAACAAGATCAAATTCGGAATTCGCGTGTTGTTTCCGATAATTCACAGCCTCCCAGTATGTGGGTGAATCGGCACCAAACCTGACAGTGGATTCATTGTCCAGGCGGGGCTGCTCAAACTCGAAAAAGCAGAACCAGCAGAAAGCAAGATAAAAACAGAAAACCCACATGAAGATCCACTTGTTGAGCGACCGGGGCTCCACAAAGAGGGACAGAAAGGGAATTCGAACCTTTGGAAGTTCGTTTGTGATATGGAAGGAAGGTGGTCGAGGAAGCCGTAGGGATGGAATGGGGAGAGAAAGCTTCATCAAGGATAACCTATTATATGACGCCATCTGCCGGAGGGAGTCTCGGACATCTGTTCATGCGAATTCTTGCGCGGGCGGTCCCTGGCCATTAGGCTTGATCTTGCAGGGCGGTTGGATCGACGTGGTCCTCACTCGCCGGACAAAACCGTCGCCTTGAGTGTTGCCGAATTCCCTTGTGTCTGTGGACAAAGATGAGTAGCAAGCAGATCGTTGCCGTCGTTGTGCTTTACAAGCGAAAGCCGGAGCGCAGTGAAACGATCAACAGTCTGGCAGCGGTTTTCGAGGGAAATCCGGAATTACTTCGGTCCATTCGGGTCCTCCTTTGGGACAATAGCCCGACCGCGATCGAACAGCCGGACCTTTCCTTTCCCTGTGATTACAGACATGCCGGCCGGAATGTGGGAACCTCCGGCGCCTACAACAACGCTATGGAATTTGCCGAGGCGCAAGGCTCTCCCTGGCTATTGTTGCTGGACCAGGACACCGCGGTGTCGCAAGAATTCCTTCCGCGCATGCTTGAATACAGTCACCTTCTTCAGGAGAACCCGGAGGTAGGCAGCGTAGTTCCCTTCATTTATTCCCATGGTCAACTGGTTTCACCGCGCTTTCTCCTCAGTTTCAATCGCAATCCGCAAATTCCGCTCACCTTTCATGGCATTTGCAGGAAAAAGGCGTCCGCCGTCAATAGCTCAACTTTGATGCGGGTGGCGGCTCTGCGAGAGATTGGCGGGTACAGCGAAGAATTCTGGCTTGATCTATCGGACGTTTACACCTTTCAGGCGATGTATTTCAAGGGCAGATATATCTACGTTGCTTCGGACCTGGTCTTGCAGCACTCCTTGTCGGGCATGGACTATGACAAGGAAATGACCAGCGAACGCTATCGGAATTTCCTCGCTGCCGAGAGCGCCTACGTCGATTTATATTCTTCGCCCGTGGAGCGTGCGGCTCAGTTATGGCGGCTGTTCATGCGAACTTTCCGGCAGTATCGCCGTTATCAAAACAAGGCATTTGCGGCGCTTTCCTTTAAGTATTTTTTGCAAAGACTGTTTCGCCGGAGATCGGCCAGATTGAGGAGTTGGCGGCAGCAGTTATTGAAACGTGATCTTCCCGTTATGTCGCAGGGGCAGATTGTACGCTAGCAACCGGCTGGCTGGCAGTCGAGTTCTCACGCAGGGGCTAGACAGGCTGCGGAAAAGGCGCTGTTGCGAATAGAAAGCGGCCCTCAGCGGCTAAAGCCGTGCTGATTCTAGATTATTTATGTACGGCCTAAAGGCCGTACCCTTCAAAAACTGAGTTTTTCCGCAGCCTGTAAAGCCAGACGTATTCTCAATCGTTTACGGCCCAACTAAAGTCGTGCCCTGATACAAAACCCAGTTGTCCGCAGCCTGTAGAATTGTTCCCTGAGGCAAAACCAATTCTCACGCAGACTCTTTAGCTCGTAGGTGACTGACTGAAAACAGATCCGGCTTTTGGCCGCTGAGGGCCGCTCTACCCGCAACAGCGACCTTTTCCGCAGCCGTTTTAACCTGTGGGTGAGAACTGGGTTTTGTATCAGGGCACGACTTTAGTCGGGCCGTAAACGATTGCCAAAACGTCGGGCTTTAGCCCCCGAGGTACGCCTTTCCTGCCCGATCCCGCGTTTTCCGCATCGGCTGGAACCGGCGAAGCCAGCCGAAAACTTTAGCGAGTCGCAAACTGCCCCAACCACCTCCATATCTTCCGAAATCTATGCGCATTTTTTACGATCATCAGGTCTTCTCATTGCAGGACGCCGGGGGCGTCACGCGTTATCAATATGAACTGGTCCGCAATCTGCAACTCGCCCCAGATATTCAAATCGCGGTGCTGATGGGGCTCAATGCCTCCGTGATGTCCTTGCGGGACCTGCGCAACGCCGGGACCAGGATAGTAAGCTGGAGGACTGGTCTAAGGCCTGGCTACTTGCGCTATGCAATCAACGAATTGATTTCCGTAGTGTTGCCACCGGCTCTGGGGCGGTTTGATATTTACCATGTCATGCTTTATCGGGCTATTCCTTTCCTGCGTCGCCGCCGACTGGTTGTCACCCATCACGACTGCACCCACGAGCGGTTCCCGCACCTGTTTCGCAATGCATCGTTCATCATGGAAAAGAAGCGCAAGTTGTTTTCGCAGGCTGACGCCATCATCTGTGTTTCCGAATCGAGCCGGCGCGATCTGTTGCACTTCTATAACGTAGACGAAAACAAGACCCACGTTGTGCATCATGGTTTTTCCCCGCTGCCTGTTGGATCGTCGCTTGCAGAGGCGAACGGGATCCCAAACTCCCCTTATTTGCTCTATGTCGGGTTGCGAGCCCGATATAAGAATTTTTTGCTGTTGCTTGAAGCTTTCTCACGCAGCGGCTTAGCCGGAGACTTTCAACTGGTAGTGATCGGCGGGGGCGCGTTTTCTCGAGAAGAACAAGCGAAAATCAGTTCGCTCGGTATCGGCAACCGTATCCGCCACATCCCAAAGGCCGGAGAGGGTACGCTGGCACACGCCTACCGGAACGCCTCCCTTTTCGTCTATCCCAGTCTCTATGAAGGTTTCGGCTTCCCGACGCTGGAAGCAATGAGCCTGGGATGCCCAATCCTGGTCCACCGTACGTCGTCTTTGCCTGAGGTGTGCGGGGACGCGGCGTTTTATTTTGACGCCTCCGATGCCGAGGTGCTCTCGCGTGCTCTCGTGTCAACCCTGCAGGATTTCCAAGGAATTGCAATGAAGCGCCAATTGGGCCAACAGCGTGTGAAGCTCTATGACTGGAGCCAGACTGCCAAAAGTACCCTCGCTGTGTATCGTGCCGTGCTGGACCGCCGTTAAGTTGCAGAGATTTGCCTCCTCTGGCCGCCGGCCACTTGAAAGCGGTACCGGCATGGATCCGGCTAAATGTAGAGGAACCGAATACTTAGGGAGGTATCCGTTCGAAATCAGGGGGAGGGTCCGCTGGTTACACACGTTAGCTAACCCGATGCCCGAGATACGATACCGCACCGGCAAACGAAGACTAACCGGATAGACAAAGGCTTCATTGATAGCAAACAGGTTAAGATCAAAGGATGGCCCACAAGGTCCTGATAACCGGGGGACTCGGGTTCATCGGTCTGACGCTCGCCCGGACATTGGTTCGGCGCGGCATGACGGTGCGCCTGTTGGACAATCTGAGCCCGCAGATTCATGGCACCGATCCGCAACCCGACCTGGGTGCGCTACTTGATCGGCACCACGTAGAGGTAATGCGCGGGGACGTATGCCATCGCCGGGATTGGGTGTTGGCTTTACGGGACGTGGGTTCCGTGGTCCATCTGGCGGCAGAGACCGGGACCGGCCAATCCATGTATAGGATAGGCGACTACACCAACACCAACGTCATGGGCACCGCCTTGCTGCTTGACGTGCTGGCCAATGACCGCCATGGTGTTACAAAATTGGTGCTGGCGTCGTCACGCTCGGTGTACGGGGAGGGCGCCTATCTCTGCCTGCACTGCGGGCCGGTATACCCGCCCATGCGGAGTCTACCCAGCCTGCAGGCGAACCAGTGGGAGCCGCTATGCCCCTTCTGTGCCGGCTCTATTCAGCCGGTTGCCACCCCTGAAACCGCCCGGACCAACCCAGGATCAGTTTATGCTGCCACCAAGCTGGCTCAGGAAGATCTGGTGAGGATCGCAGCCAGCGCGCTCGGCATCGCCTTTCTGATTTTCCGCCTGCAAAATGTATATGGGGAAGGCCAGTCGTTGAACAACCCTTATACGGGCATACTGTCGATCTTCTCCAATCGGATCCGTCAGGGAAAAGAGATTCTGCTGTTCGAGGACGGCCAAGAAAGCCGCGATTTTGTGCATGTATCCGATGTCGCCGAGGCCATGGCACTCGGCTTGGCGTCCAGTGACGGGGATGGCCGCACCCTGAACGTTGGATCGGGCATGCAGGTGAGCGTGGACACGATCGCACGAAGCATCAAGCGGGAATTTCACGATTCCAGTGCGCCGGTGGTCTTATCGGGGCAATACCGATTGGGGGACATCCGGCACAATTACGCGGATATGTCAGCAATTGGCCAACTTTTGACGTTTGCTCCAAAAGTGCCCCTCGAGGAGGGGATCGCTCGTTTCGTGCGCTGGGTGAAGGCCCAACCCATCGTGAAAAACGGCGCAGAAGACGGCTTGGATCGTGCTAATCGGGAGCTCATAGAACGCGGCCTGATGAAGGCCTGATGAGACGGCATTCCGGTGCGCTAACCTATTGTCTTACTTGAATCTAATAGTCTTCAGGGTAGAGATATCCCTCAAACACGCGATGGGTCCCGGTATATTCTTTCCCCATACATCGGGTGCGGTAATCGAGGCATCCAAAACTGAGAGGCAAGGTTACCGTCTTCCCAGGCGCGAAAGAGGTAGATATGGGTTTTTACCAGCCTCAGGCCCCGTATGGGAGACTATTGGGGTTGGAGTTCGTGCCGAGGTTTCTCAGGGGATGTCTTTGGGCGATAATGCAGTAGCGGGCACAAATTCCGTCCTGCTCCGGTCCGTGCCCGCGAAATCAACGGTTGCCGGCGGGCCCGCCCGAGAAGCTTTCTCAAAATAGAAGTGCCAGAGGTCTTGAACGTTTGATGAATCTCTTGCCCGACCTAACCGTCATCATCCCTAACTACAACACCAAGTCATTGCTAAAGCAATGTTTGGACTCCATTTACACATATTCCCGGGGCATTCAATTCGAAGTAATCTGCATCGACGACGGATCCTCGGATGGCAGTCCGGAGATGGTTGAAGCGGACTTTCCCGGAGTCATCCTGGTGCGCAACAAGGTTCCTCTGCTTTATTCCAAGAACAACAACCTCGGGCTGAAGATGGCGCGCGGGCGCTATGCCTGCTTGCTGAATAGCGATACCAAGCTGGTGGGGAATGTGTTCCAGGTCTTGGTAGCGTTTATGGATGCACATCCTGACGCCGCTGCGTGCGGTCCTCATTTGCTGAATCCGGATGGCAGCACACAGTCCTGTGTGCGCAGTTTTGCCGGCCTGGGAACCATGATTCTCCAGGGACTCAATTGGCATCGGTTCTTTCCCAATGGCCGGGTTTCGCGGGAATACTATGCTTGTGCGTTTGACTACTCCCGAGAGCAGCAAGTGGAAAGCCTGGGCACGACAGCCTACGTGCTGCGGCGTTCTACCTGGGAAACGATGGGAATGCTGGATGAACGCCTGCCCCATTTCCAGGTTGACCTGGCTTACAACCTGATGCTGATACGCAAAGGCTACAAGATTTACTACACGCCTGCAGCCCAGGTCATCCATTACGGCGGGCAAAGCATTAACCAGATGCCGTCGAAGAAAATCCTTGAGTTGCACCGAGGCTTGGTCGATTTCAACGAGTATTACGACTACTTCGGAAAGAGCCGCCTGCTCAAACTACTGGTCCGCGCAGCGGTGGGCGCTCGTTGTCTGCTCAAGTTGGCGGAGTTTCACCTGAGCAGTGATAAGCGTGTGATCAAGGGCCCCGGAGCACCGAGGCTCAACGCCATTGATCGGACCGTCATGCAGCAGGAGGATCTGCGGA